>Ga0255767_1001054_pt1 | contig 24897 bp, 22 predicted proteins | sample 071ome_24_FD_179967 | JGI IMG/M metagenome (GOLD analysis project Ga0255767, IMG submission 179967) | Coastal salt marsh microbial communities from the Groves Creek Marsh, Skidaway Island, Georgia - 071402CT metaG (version 2) | ecosystem: Environmental > Aquatic > Marine > Intertidal zone > Salt...
CCGCGGGCTGGTGCTGGTCGACATCGTCCCCGAGATGGAGCAGGCCGGCACCGACCGCATCGGTGCGTTCATGATGCGCCATGTCGAAACCGGGTTTGCCTCGTTGCACGATGCCGCCGTTGCCGTCGCCGAGTACAGCCCCCGTCCCGGCCGAACGATCGACCCCGACAGCCTCCGCAAGAACCTCCGAGAGCGCGACGGCCGCTGGTACTGGCACTGGGATCCGCGCTTCATGTCGTCGATCAAGCGGAGTAACGGCGGCTCGGAGGTTTTCGCCCCCGAACTCCTGACCGAGTGCGCCCGCGCGATCGATGTCCCCAAACTGCTCGTGCGTGGCCGCATGAGCGACGTCGTCACCGAGGAAGCCGCCCGGCGCTTCGTCGCGACCGTGCCCGGCACCGGCTATGTCGACATCGCCGATGCCGCCCACATGGTTGCCGGTGACAAGAACGACGTGTTTCGGTCAGCCGTGCTCGACTTTCTCGCCGAACTCGACTGATCAGCGCAGATAGACGTACTGGTCGTCGTTCAAGACGGCGTCGATCCCAGCGTCGCGGAGGGCACTCGCCAGGTCGAACGGCTCGGCGATCTCAAAGCGCTGCATGCCGTGGTCGGCGAGCACGATGACCGCAGTGCGGTCGAGCTTTCCGGCGGACTCGATCTCGGCGAGCACATCGCGCATGCGGGCATCAGTGTCGCGAATGGCGGCACGAAGGATCTCCGAATGCGGCCCTCCGGCGTGCCCGCAGGCGTCAGTGAGGTTGAACGTGAACCAGCTGTAGCGGGGGAGCGCCCCGAACTCGCCCCGCCAGACATGCAGAGCTTCGTTGCGGGAGTGGGCGTCGTAGATCGATGCATTGCGGAACTCCTTCACCCCCATGAAGTCCTCGGTGCGGTGCAGACGGCGGTCGGCGTCGGAGAGGGTGGGGATCGGCCCATTCGTCGTCATCTGGGCATAGGTGGAGTAGTCGGCGCCCCGGTCGCCGTATTCGTAGGTCGTGGCGGTGAACGCCTCGGGCTCGTGACGCTTCAGCGCCTCGTGGATCGTCTCGACACCAGGGGCCAGGTGATCGCGAGCTCGGATCATCTGGTGATAGTCGAGCAGATCGACATGGACGCCTCGGTTCCGGTCATACCAGGTGTTGTGAAGTACCCCCGACCGTCCGGGGAACACACCGGTGCACTGTGTCGTGTGGTTGGCCAACGTGGCGGTCGGCAGCGCCGAGATGCAGCCGTGTCGATAGGAGGTGCCGCGTTCGATCAGCGAGGCGACGCCGGGGGCCTCTCCTCGGTCGACGGCGTCGTGCAGCGCGTTGGGGTTCACCCCATCCCACAGAAACACGACCACATGCTCAGGACGCTCGTCGGGGTCGAGGAGATCGGTGATCTCCTCGCCGTCCTGCATGGCGAGCCGGCCCCCGCTGCGGGCGCGACCACGGCCGTCGATCCCATCGCCGGCCGGAATGCCGAGCAGGGCAGCGATCGTCGGCGCGACATCGACGGTGCGCAGATGCTCGGGCACGATGCCGCGGGGCCGGATGCCGGGCCCGGCCGCGATGAACGGCGCCCGGGACTGGATACCGCCCAGCGAGCCGTGGTTCCCGACACAGTCGTGGAACATCTGCTGGGGCGACCACATGACGGCGGCGTCGGGTGCGTGCTCGGCGTCGAAGTACTGCACGATCGATTCGTACGCGAGGGGCGTGGCGAGTTCGCCGAGCGGCGCCCCCTCGAGTGCGACCTCGGCCTCGGTCCCGATGCCCTGGTCGAGCGTTTGGTTCCGCAGCGGATGGTCGCCGGACTCGGCCAGGATTTCGATCGACCCGTCGGAGCCTTCGCAGAAATCGACGGTGCCCGTGGCCGACGCAGCCCGGAATCCGTCATCGGTTCGCATGACCACGGTGTCGACGTAGTGGGTCATGGACGAATCGGTGAGGAACGATTCGAGCCGGGAGATCGGGGCATCGGCGAGGTTCACGAACGCGACCGTAACCCGTGTCGCTCACCACCGCCGGTTGACATTGCCGCCGAACGGGTTAGCGTTGTGCTCGTGAAGTTCCGCAGCAACACCCTGCTTCTTCTCGTGTAGGCGAGCGCCACATACCGGCGCTCGCCGAACCCTCCGTGCCCGAGTGGCCCGGAGGGTTTCTTGTTTTTCCGTACACTTTCCACCTGACCGACTCCCTGGGAGCGACCCATGAACCCGGCATCGTCTGACAACCAGACCACACATGCTGCGACCGCCTCACCGTCGCGTGGGGGCACCATGCCCTTCGAGAAGTACCGGCCTTACCCGGCCGTGGAGCTCCCCGATCGCACCTGGCCGGACAAGCGACTCGAGTCCGCCCCGATCTGGTGCTCGGTCGATCTCCGCGACGGCAACCAGGCGCTGGTCGACCCGATGGACTCCGTGCGCAAGCGTCGCATGTGGGACCGCCTCGTCGAGATCGGCTTCACCGAGATCGAGGTCGGCTTTCCCGCAGCGTCACAGACCGACTTCGACTTCGTGCGTGAGCTGATCGAAGAAGACCTCATTCCCGACGGTGTCACCATCCAGGTCCTCACCCAGTGCCGCGAAGACCTCATCCGCCGCACCTTCGAATCGATCGAAGGCGCCAAGAGCGCCATCGTGCACTTCTACAACTCGACCTCGACCACCCAGCGTCGCGTCGTGTTCCGCACCGACCGGGCCGGCATCATCGACATTGCTGTCCAAGGCGCCAAGCTCTGCAAGGAACTCCGCAATGCCGACGCGAACCCCGAGCGCATCCGCTTCGAGTACTCACCCGAGTCCTACACCGGCACCGAACCCGACTTCGCCGTCGAGGTCTGCGAGGCCGTCATGGACATCATCGAGCCGACCCCGGACAACCCGCTGATCTTCAACCTGCCGGCGACGGTCGAGATGTCGACCCCCAACCTCTACGCCGACATGATCGAACGCTTCCTGCGCGACGTGAAGAACCGCGACTCGATCATTCTCTCGCTGCACCCGCACAACGATCGCGGCACCGGTGTCGCCGCTGCCGAGCTCGGCATGATGGCTGGCGCCGACCGGGTCGAGGGCACGCTCTTCGGCAACGGTGAGCGCACCGGCAATGTCGACGTGGTGACCATCGCACTCAACATGTTCACCCAGGGCGTCGACCCCGAACTCGATTTCTCCGACATCGAGGAGGCCCGTCGCGTGTACGAGTTCTCCAACCGCATGACGCTGCCGGACCGCCAGCCCTACGTCGGTGACCTCGTCTTCACCGCCTTCTCCGGCTCTCACCAAGATGCCATCAAGAAGGGCATGGCCGACATCTACGACGTGCAGCCCGGCGAACCGCTCGAAGGCGAGTACGACACCTGGGACGTGCCGTATCTCCCGATCGATCCTCGTCACCTCGGGCGCAGCTACGAGGCCGTGATCCGGGTCAACAGCCAGTCCGGCAAGGGCGGTGTCGCCTATGTGCTGTTGCACGAGTACGGCCTCGACCTCCCTCGTCAGCTCCAGGTCGACTTCGCCAAGAAAATCCAGACCGTCACGGAAGACACCGGCACCGAGATCACCTCCTATGAGATCCACCGACGATTCATGAGTGCCTACGTCGAGCCGGTGAGCCCGAAGGTCGAGATCATCGGGCACCGGTCGTCGAGCGACACGTTGGAATCCGGCACGACGACGATGGAAGCGAAGCTGATCGTCGACGGTAGGGAACAGATGGTGACGGGCGAGGGCAACGGCCCGATCGACGCGTTCGTCGCTGCGCTCACCCAGGCCGGGCTCTTCGAGGGCAAGGTCGCCGACTACAGCGAACACACGATGGGCACCGGCTCTGACGCCACCGCCGTCGCCTATGTCGAGATCGACACCGGCAGCCGAGACACCACCTGGGGAGTCGGCATGCACGAATCGATCGTGTCGGCCTCGCTCCGAGCGATCGTTTCGGCGGTCAACACCCTTCGAAGCTGAACCAAACCGGCCGCTGCGCGCGGCCACGCCGCGATGCGGGACTTGCTCGGCGTCGCGGAAACGTGTGGGATTCCTCTCGAAGAAGCGACCGATGCCCGCTGCCGGGCGAGGAGTCCCATGGCCTACACCGTCTTCCGACTGAATCATGTCCATCCGGACCCGAGTGACGGATCCGAGATGAGCGACCGGTACCGAGCCGCGCTCGACATGATCGAGTTCCTCGATCAGCGCGGCCTCAACGCCGTGCAATTCGATGAGCACCACGTCAGCAGCACGGGCTGGTCGCCAACCCCGATGATGAGTGCCGGGATGGTCTTGGCGCGCACCGAGAACGTGCTGTGCATGATCGGGGCGCTCCTCCTCCCGCTCCACGACCCGATCCGGGTCGCCGAGGATCTCGCCGTGCTCGATCTCGTCGGGAAGGGACGCATCGTCGTCACGATGGGCCTCGGCTACCGGCCGCTCGAATACACGGCGATGGACAAGGAATGGCGTCGCCGCGGCAAGATCATGGACGAGTCGCTCGACGTGCTGATGAAGGCGTGGACCGGCGAGCCGTTCGAACACCACGGCGAGACGGTGCAGGTACTGCCGAAGCCGTTCACTTCGCCGCACCCCCAGATCATGATCGGAGGATCGGCGAAGGCGTCGGCCCGCCGGGCTGCCCGCCTCGGACTGCCCCTCTACATGAACGGCAATCCGCCGGGGATCAAGGAGCTCTACGAGGAGCTGTGCGCCGAAAACGGCACCGTGCCGTTCTGCATCGCCCCCGAGGAGGCGCCGCAGCTGTTCATCACCGAAGACCCCGACCGCGCCTGGGCCGAACTGGGCGAACACTTCATGCTTGAGGCCCGCACCTACGCCGACTGGCAGCCCGAGGGTCAGAACTCGCCGGTGCACTCGCATGCGATGACGGTCGACGACCTGCGCAAGGAAGGCATCTATCGCTTCCTCACGCCGGATCAGGCCCGCGAGTTCGTTGCCGCTGCCGGTTCCTGCACCCTTCACCCGCTCGTTGGCGGGATGCCGATCGACGAGGCGTGGCGTTCGGTCGAACTGTTCGCCGACGCCGTGCTCAGCGGCGACTCGTGACCGACTGGAACGACCTCTCCGCCCGAGGAGGCCGCGTCGGCCACGACCTCGTCGGGTGGGTCATGTGGGACGAACGGGCCAAGGCCGGTCTGGGCCAACTCGGCTTCCCCAACACCGGCGTGTGGATCGTGGCCTGGCGTCTCGCCGGGTTGGGCAACACGCCCCATCCCGTTGCGGCCGCCATGACCTATTCGATCCATCCCGGCTTCATCGAGGCGATTCGAGGAGCGATCGACACCGTCACCACCAACGACGCCGTGCTCGGCGTGCTCGACGACGCCATCGTGCCCGGACTCGAGTCGATCGTGCCCGGCCTCGCGGCCGACCTCGGCGAACTGGCCGACGACCTCTGGGCCGGGGTCGATGCCATGTTCCACGGCATGCGGCCGTTCTTCTCCGCCTTCCGAGCGCGTCCACGACCCGCCGACCGGCATCCGGGCCTGTCGGCCTGGCACGCCATCAACTGCATCCGTGAGCTGCGCGGCGACAACCACTGGGCGCTGCTCGCGAGCGAAGGCATCGACGACGTCGAGGCGGGGTTGCTCCACTCGGCCCTGATCGATGTCGACGAGTACGGCGGCGAGGAGTGGATCGCCCGCAGCCGAGGCGGCGACGATCAGACAGTCGCAGCTGCGTGGTCACGTCTCGAAGCCCGCGGGCTCGCGGTCGACAGGCGGCTGAGTGACGCCGGCCGATCCCTTCGGCTCGACCTTGAACAACGCACCGACGAGCTCACCGCACCCGTGTGGCAGGCGATCGGTGAGACGGCCACGGTGAAGCTGCTCGACCTCGTCGAACCTCACCAGGACGCGTTCGTTCAGCGGATCGACGAAACGGCCGGCCCCCGCTGGATGCCTGCGGTCCGGCCGGGTGGCTCGGCGAGCGTCTGACGGTTCAGAAAATCCCACCGGCGAGCGCCGCGATCTCTGGCCCGGCCTTGTCGACCGATCCGCTGTCAAACGGTGGCTGCGGGTCGTACTCGATGCCGAGCTGGATCGTCTTGGCCACATCGTCGCCCGCGATCTGAGCGGCCAAGGTCAGCGCCATGTCGATACCGGCAGACACGCCCGCTGCCGTCACGTACTTGCCGTCGATGACGACCCGTTCGTCGCGCACCGGTGTGGCTCCGAATCCCTCAAGGGCGTCGACGGCGGCCCAGTGCGAAGTCGCCCGTTTCCCGTTCAGGACGCCGGCTGATCCAAGGATCAGCGAACCCGTGCAGACCGAGGTGGTCCATGTGGAAGTGGCGTCGATCATGCGCACCCACTCCTGGATCTTCTCGTCGGCGGCGGCAGCGAACGTGCCGTCGACCCCGCCGGGCACGACGAGGATGTCGGCCGCGTCGACCTGATCGATCGTGTGGGTGGCGGTGAGCCCGAGGACACCGGTGTCGGCCATGAACGGCCCCGTGGTCATGCCGACGCTGATCGCCTCCGCCTCGGGAAGGCGGCTCAAAACGTCGTGCGGCCCGATGATGTCAAGGGTGGTGAGCCCTTCATAGAGAAAGAACGCGATCCGCATGTTTTGCATCGTCTCACCTCACTGCCTCACACTGCGAGCCATGGAGATCGTCCACCTGCCCTCGTCCGCCTCCGGCGCTGAGATCGCGGAGGTGCTTCGCCGCGACGGTGCCGTCGTCGTCGACGAGATGGTCGACCCCGGCCTCCTCGACCGCTTCTTCGATGAGATGCAGCCTTTCGTCGACGCCACCCCCAACGGCAGCGACGGGTTCACCGGGTTCACCACCCGCCGCACCGGTGGCCTGCTCGCCCGTTCGACGACGGCGCAGGAGCTCGTGATGCACCCCTCGGTCATCGCCACGTGCGACGACTTTCTCGGGCACGTCACCAGCTACCAACTCCACCTCACCCAGATCATCGACATCGGCCCCGGCGGCGAAGCGCAGCCGATCCATCGGGACCAGTGGGCGTTCGATTTCTTCCCGTTCCCCACCGGCTACGACGTGCAGTGCAACACGATCTGGGCCGGTGACGACTTCACCGAAGAAAACGGTGCGACCCGCATCGTGATCGGGAGCAACCAACTCGAAGACGGGCTGCGGTTCACCCTCGAGGACTCGATCCCCGCCGAGATGACGAAGGGCTCGGTGCTCTTCTACAGCGGCAGCGTCTACCACGGCGGCGGCGCCAACGGCTCCGATGCGAATCGCCGAGCGATCAACATCACCTACAACGTGAGCTTCCTCCGTCAGGAAGAGAATCAGTACCTCTCGGTGCCACGCGAGCAGGCGGCCACGTTCCCGGAGCCACTCCAGCGCCTGATGGGCTACCAGATGGGGGCCTACGCACTCGGCTACATCGATGACCTGCGCGATCCGATCAGCGTGCTCACCGGAGAGGAAGCGACCGAGGTGTCGTTCGCCGGCGAATCCGAGGACGCCCGGGCGACGGTCGAAGCGCGCCAACAGGGATAGCTCCAGCACACGTCGACAGGCTCGCCACCGCAGCTCGGGCCGGTGGGCGGTGCCGCGTCAGATTTTGCGGTCGTGGCCTTCCCAGTACGGGTCACGCAACGACGCGAGGTACAGCTTTCCGTTCGGCTGGCGGGGGAGTGACTCGTGAACATCGATCGAACGCGGCACCTTGTGGCGTCCGAGGCGGGCACGGGCGAAGTCGATGAGCTCGGTGTCGGGGACGGTCTCGCCGGCGGCGAACTCCACCGCCGCCTTAACCTGTTCGCCCCACTCCTCGTCAGGAATCCCGAACACCGCGACGTCAATCACGGCCGGATGTTCGAGCAGGGCCTGCTCGACCTCGGCCGGATACACGTTGACCCCGCCGGTGATGATCATGTTCGTGGTCCGGTCGGCGAGAAAGATCCACCCCTCGTCGTCGACGTGGCCCATGTCGCCGAGTGTGAAGACCCCGGGTCGCAGATAGCTGGAGGCCGTCTTCTCCGGGGCGTTCCAGTACGCGAAGGGTTCGGGCTTGGCCGGTGTGTGGCAGAACAATCGTCCGACCTCACCAGGAGGGAGTGTCGCGCCGGTGTCGTCCACGGCGAAGACCTCGAAACCGGGCACCGGTCGCCCGACCGTGCCGGGACGCGCCAACCAGTCGGTGGAATCGACCCGGGTGAACACACCTGCTTCGGACGTCCCCCAGTACTCGACCAGGATCGGCCCAAGCCAGTCGATCATCTGCCGCTTCACCGCCGGCGCGATCGGTGCGGCCCCATGAAGGACGACGTCGAGCGACGAGAGATCGCGCAGCCGGGCGCTCTCGTTGAGACGCAGCATCCGGACCATCATCGTCGGCACGAGATGGGTGCGGCGGACCTGCTCCTGCTCGATCAACTCGAGGGTGCGGGCTGCATCGAACTTCCGCATGATCCGCAGGGTTGCCCCATTGCAGAGATCGAAGAACGCGAAGCCGCCGACTGCAGCGTGGTACGCCGGCCCGGTAACGAGGTGAACGCCCTCGCCCGTCATCGCGACCTCATGGCCGGCGTTGCGTTGCACGGCAAGCATCTCATCGAGCGCAGCGGGGATGGCCCGCTTCACCCCTTTGGGGTGCCCGGTCGTTCCCGATGTGTAGGAGAAACGCGATCCTGCCGGTGCGTCGAGCGCGAACGGGGTGGAGTCGCCACTGGCGATCATCGCCTCGTACTCGTCGCCAAAGCAGATCGTTGTGATGTCGTCGGGGGCGAGGGGAGCCAGATCGTCCTCGGCGAAGATCATCGCCAGATCGGCGTCGCGGGCGACGTAGGTCACTTCGCTCGGCGCAAGCAACCCGTTGATCGGCACAAGCCAGATGCCCGAGAGCATCGACGCGAGGTAAAGCTCGAAGAACTCGGCGCGGTTCTCGGTGAGCGTGCCGACGTGCCCACCGGCCGGTACACCTGCGGCGTGCATGGCCCGCCCCAATCGAGTCGCTCGCTCAAGAAGTTCGGCGAAGGTGAGCGTCGTCCCGAGGTCGTCGATGAGGGCGGGACGTTCCGGGTGAATGAGGGCGATGTCGACGGGCATCAGCCGCCCGTCGTCGACCAGTGCCAGGGCTCACTCGGGAGGTTGTAGAAGCCGAACTGCGGAGCGACCTCGGCGAGCGCGCGGAACACGTCGCTGTTGCGGGATCGCAGGACCCGACCGTTCAGGGTGAAGTCGATCGCGAGACCAACCTCATGCTGGCTCAGGCCAGGCCGGGCCGTCGGCGGGCGGCACCGACTCGCCGGCATCTTCCAGATCGCATAGTCCGATGTGCCGCAGTTGGCTCGTCGAAGGCGGATCTGGCTCTCGATGCTGCGGTAACCGCCGCCGCCGAGGTTGAACCCCCGAGCCGACATGGCGGCGAGGATGCCGCGCACCTGGTCCTCCACGAGGACGTTGACGGTGATCCCGCCGACGGTCGCCAGCTCGATGTCGGAGTCGGGTGGCACCGTGACGCCGCCGCGACCCGGCGGGATGCGGCTGGCGATTGCGTCAGCGATGCGTTGCTCCTCGACACGGATCTGTTCGGAGAGCTCCGATTCAAGCGCCTCCAACGCAGCGGCCTCGCCGAGACGACGCTCCTGACGCTCGACCGCCTCGAGGAGGAGTTGATCCTCGATGGCCAGAGCAGTCTCGAGTTCGGCGAGACGGACCCGCATCTCCTCGCGAGTGATCTCGGCCTCAAGGGCCGCCTGTTCGGCGAGACGGCGCTGGAAGTCGAGTGCGGCCCCGATCGCTCGCAGGTTGTCGAGCCCTTCGAGCCCGGTGCCGGTGCCAATCTCGGCCAGCGTCTCGGCCCGGGAGGCTTCCCACGGGTCGCCGCCGAGGACGTCGAGATCGTCGAAGCCCTGGAACGAGACATAGCTGTCGATTGCGGCGTTCCGCAGATTGATGCGGGCCTGTTCTTCTTGGCGCTCGAGATCGACGATCGCTTCGAGTGCGGCGACCTCGGCAGCGTCGGCATCGAGAACGGCTCGGTTGGCAGCCTCGACCGCCGCCTGCTGGGCGTCGACGTTGGCCTGTGCCGCCGCGAGCGCGTCCTCAAGATCGGCGACGTCGGCAGTTGCTGCGTCGACCTCGCTTGCGAGCTCGGCAGCCTGGGCCTGGACCTCACGGCGCTCTTCGCGAAGCTCGTCGGGGGTCGCTGCGTCAACGACGGTCGCAAGCATCGCCATGACGGCGACGGCCGCGAAGAAGGCCACTCGGCGGTGGCGGGCGAAGATCGGACCCGTACCCATTTCGTCACACGTTCGTAATCGAACCCGATTGACGATACTGCCGCGGAACCGCCGAGTCACCCCGAGGGGAACCAGGCACGTTATGCGAGCGATGCACCCTCGGGAAGTGTTCTCGGGGCGGCGTTCAGTGTCTCGATCGCAAAACCGGCAGCGGTTTTGCAGTGGGCCATGAACGATTCGATCTCGGCGCGCGGAATCACGTCGTCGATTTCGTCGAAAACCCCACCACAGCGCTCATCGACCGTGCCCAGGATCGCCACCGGGCCAGATTCCCGATTGCGCAGCACGAGCGCCGAGATGTCCTCGTGAAGCCGGTCCTGATAGGCAGCGAGCGCGTCGGGGGTCAACCCGTGCTCCAATATCGAGGCACCGAGCACGCGAGCATCGACGATCGCTTGGCTCGCACCGTTCGAGCCGACCGGATACATGACATGGGCAGCATCGCCAAGCAACGCCATCCGGCCATCGAGCCAGGTCGGGGCCGGGTCGCGATCGACCATCGGGTACTCCCAAACCTGCTCGGCGCGGCCGACCAGCGCCGGGATGTCGAGCCAGTCAAAGTCCCAGTCGGCGAACGCAGGCAGAAAGACCTCGGGGTCAACGGTCTGGTTCCAGCTCGCAGCGTCCCAGCCCTGGTCAGGGTCGAAGGTGAGCTCGGCGATGAAGTTCTGCCGCTGGAGCCCGGTGGCCGGATCGACAGGACCAATCGGATAGTGAACGAAGCGCTGCTCGAGGTTCCCCACGAGCGTGAACGACGCGCCGGTGCGGATCGGCTGCCCCAGCGCCGTGCCTCGCCACAACACCGCGCCTCCCCAGATGGGCGCGCCCTCGGTGGGGAAGCGCTGGCGACGGGCAGCTGAGTGGAGTCCGTCAGCGGCCACGAGAAGGGGACCTTCGACGGCGACGGTGCGGCCCGTCGCTCGATCCTCGAACGTGGCAGTGATCGAGTCGGCTGTCTGCTCGTAATGAAGCAACCGGTGAGCCTCGATCACGCTGTCCGAGCCGCAGCGTTCGCGGACGGTTGCGAGGAGGAGCATCTGCAACTCACCGCGGTGCACCGCGAATTGGGGCCATCGGTAACCGGCGTAACGCCCTCGGGGCTCGGCCCAGACGTCGTTGCCGTTGCGGCCGACCAACGCCCACTCTTCGGCCTCGACGCCGATGTCGGGGAGCCGGTCGGCGAGTCCGAGATCGGCGAGCTCTCGCACTGCGTTGGGCTGGAGGTTGATCCCGACACCCAAGGGCCGGATCGTCATCGCCGACTCGAAGACGCGGACCGGTACCCCGATCTCATGGAGCGTGAGGGCCATGGTCAGCCCACCGATGCCGCCACCCGCGACAATGACCGGCTCGTGCATCTCAGATGCGCTCGAAATAACGCGCCATCTCCCAGTCGCTCACGGCGGCCTCGTGAGCCCCAATTTCGGTACGGAGATGGTGGGTGTAGTGGTCGACGACAAGATCACCAAAGAACCGGCGGGCCGCTGCGGAGGCCTCGAATCGGTCGACTGCGTCGCGGAGATTCCCAGGGACCCGCTCGACGTCGGAGGCGTAGACGTCGCCGCGGAATTCTTCGGGTGGTTCGATCTGGTTGGCGATGCCGTCGAGGCCCGAGGCAAGGGCGGCGGCGTACGCGAGGTACGGATTGATGTCGGCGCCCGGGATCCGGTTCTCGATACGCAGGCCCGATCCAGTTCCGACGACACGGAACCCGGCGGTGCGGTTGTCGGTGGACCAGGCAAGCCTGGTCGGCGCCCACGATTGGTCCCGGTAGCGCTTGTAGGAATTGATGGTCGGAGCCACGAACGGCATCAGGTCGGCGGCATGGTGCATCCAGCCACCGAGGAACCAGCGAAACAGGTCGCTGCGCCCGTCGCCGTCAGCCCCCGCCTGGCCCGCAAACGCATTGATGCCGTCCTTCCAGAGCGACAGGTGAATGTGGCAGCTGTTGCCGGGCTGGGCGCTGTCGGGCTTGGCCATGAAGGTCACCGACACGCCGAGCGCGTCGGCGAGTTCCTTCATGCCCTGCTTCATCACGACGTGACGGTCGGCCATGTCGAGCACCTCGGCGTAGCGGATGTTGAGCTCGTGCTGGCCGATCGCCGCCTCACCCTTGGAGTTCTCCACCGGGATCTCGCTGTCGCGCATCGCGCGGCGGGCCGCGCCGACATAGTCCTCGACCCGACTGGCTTGCAGCAGGTGGTAGTCCTCGACGTACCAGCCGGCCGCTTCGAGATCGCGGTAGCTCTTGGCGTGGGCGTCGCGGTAGGAGTCGCGGAAGAGGAAGAACTCCAGTTCGCTCGCCGCCGCGGCCGAAAAGCCAGCCTTCGTCAAGGCATCGACCTGGCGCCGCAGGATTGAACGCGGCGCGACCGAAACTGGTTCATGAGTCCGATCGTCGATCACGTCGCACAGCACGAACGCCGTGCCGGAAGTCCAGCCAGCCGGACGGAGCGTGCCGAGATCGGGCACCAGATGAAAGTCGCCGTACCCCTTCTCCCAGTTCGCGTACGCGAACCCTTCGACGGGATCCATCTCCATATCGACCGTCAGGAGGTAGTCGCAGCCGTGGGTGCCGTCCTCGGCGCACGACTCAAGGAAAAAGTCGGCGTCAAAACGCTTGCCCATCGTGCGGCCGTAGTGATCGGTAAAGCCGACGACGACCGAGTCGACCTCGCCCGTCGACACGGCGACCCGCAGTTCTTCGAGTTCCATGAAGGCTCCTGTCAGTCCAGACGACCCTCGCACGCGGCGGCGAACACTGCAGCAGCGAAGTCGTGATCGACGGTGATCGGGTTTGTGCCAGCCGACGGGTCATGGACCGCAGCGGTAGCGATCGTGTCGACGGCATTGGGGTCGACGCCAAGCTCAACGAGGGTGTTCGGAACGTCGAGATCGGCCCGTAGCTGCACGATATGGGCGAGCACATCGTCGAAGGTGTGCCCGAGACCGGTGTAGGCGCCGAGACGCTCGATCGTCGACTCGATCGCAGAACGGTTCGCGATGAGCACGTAGGGCATCACGACGGCGTTGGTCATGCCGTGATGGGTGTCGAAGTGGGCGCCGATCGGATGAGCGAGGGCATGCATCGCTCCAAGTCCCTTTTGAAAGGCAACGGCGCCCATCGCCGCAGCGGTAAGCATCTGACTGCGGGCCTCGAGGTCGGTGGGGTTCGCCACCGCGCTCGGCAGGTGCGCAAACACCAGCCGGCAACCCTCCATGCCGATGCCATGCGACATCGGATGATGGCCCGGCGAGCAGATTGCCTCAAGCGAGTGCGAGAGCGCATCGAGGCCGGTGCCGACGGTGAGCACCCGCGGCAAGCCGATGGTGAGTTCGGGGTCGGCGATCACGGTCACCGGCAGCATCTTCGGGTGAAAGACGATCACCTTGCGGTGGGTGCTTTCGTCGATCACCACACCAGCTCGCCCGACCTCGCTGCCGGTGCCTGCTGTCGTCGGGATCGCAATCACGGGAGCGATCGAATCGGGATCGGCACGGGTCCACCAGTCGCCGATGTCCTCGAAGTCCCAGAGCGGGCGGGTCTGCCCGGCGTGAAAGGCGATGACCTTGCCGACATCGAGTGCCGAGCCGCCACCCACGGCGATGACGCCGTCGTGACCACCAGCTCGGAACGCTGCGACACCAGCATCGATGTCGCGCCCGACCGGGTTGGGGCGCAGGTCGCTGAACACCGCCGACCCAAGGCCGGCGTCGGCCACGGCTGCGCGGACGGCGGCAACGGGTGAGAGATCGACGAGACCAGGGTCGGTCACGATCAGCGGGTTGGTGATCCCGGCATCGAAGCAGGCCTCGCCTGTCTCGGAGACTCGGCCCGAACCGCTGCGGATCGCTGTTGGGTAGCTCCAGGTGGCGTGCATCATGGGTGCGATTTCGGCTCGTCGATCAGTCGTTCTTGGCGGTCAGGCCGCCGTCGACCGGAATGATGGCTCCGGTGATGTACGACGCAGCAGGGAGCGCCAGGCTCAACGTGATGTGGGCCACCTCTTCAGGATCGCCATAGCGCCGCAGTGCCGTGCGACGCCGGGCGAACGTGTCACGCATGTCGTCGGGAATGTCCTCGGTGATGCCGGTGAGGATCGGGCCGGGGCAGATCGCGTTGACGGTGATGCCGTGGACACCGAGGTTCACCGCCATCGACCGGGTGAGGCCGACGACGCCGTGCTTCGCTGCCGTGTACGGCATGGCGCCGCGTTGGGCGGTGATGCCTTCGGTCGATGCGATATTGATGATGCGCCCCTCGCCACTGGCCTTGAGATCGTCGAGGCAGGCCCGCACAAGGCGTTGGTGCGGGGTGAGCAGGACGTCGAGGGCCTTCATCCACTCGTCTTCGAAGTTCGGGTCCTCAAGCGAACCACCGACGGCGAGACCGGCGTTGTTCACCACCACGTCGATCGGGCCGAGCTCAGCCCGGATCTCCTCGACGGCGGCGATGATCGCGTCGGCGTCGGTGACGTCGAGCACGATGCCATGCGCCGTGCCCCCGGCAGTGCGGATCCGGTCGACAACGGCATCGACCCGGTCTCGGCTCAGGTCGGTGACGGCAACCTTGGCGCCCTCGTCGGCGAACAGGAACGCGGTGGCCCGGCCCATGCCGGACGCGGCTCCGGTGATGACAACGACCTTGTCGGCAACAGAGCGGCTGCCGGTCGTGATGCGGTTGGTCATGAAGCCTCCGAGGCGTCGGTGGTCAGTCGGAACTCAAGATGATGCCGGTAGGGCTCGCCCGGACGCACGACCGGGCTCGGCGCCCAAGGCAGGTTGGGGGCGTCGGCGACGTGCTGGGGTTCGAGGGCGAGTGCCGCGAACGCGTTGTGGGTGCGTCCGCCACCCTCGGTGCCGGGCAGGAACGCCCCCGTGTAGAACTGACAGGCCGGCTGATCCGACCACACCTCGACCCGCCGGCCGGTCGCCGGGTGATCGATTCGGGCATGACGCCGAAACCCGGCGCCGTCGACCACGAAGCAATGGTCGTAGCCGGCGGGAAGCGGGAATCCGATGCGGCCGCCGAGCACTGCGCCCGCCCGCAGATCGAAGGGCCCCTCGGCAGCGACGGGCTCGCCGTCGGGGATCAGGTCGGCGCCGACGGGCACAAGGGTGGAAGCATGCAGCATGACAACATGATCGTCGATCGTGGTCTCGGCCGGCCCGCCCAGGTTCCAGTAGGTGTGGTTGCTGAGTGAGCACACGGTCGGGGCATCGGTCGTGGCCCTCATGTCGACGTGCAGGGTCGTGTCGATGAGCTGATAGCGCACGGTTGCGGTGAGGGTGCCGGGGAAGCCCATATCGCCGTCGGGGCTCACGAGCGAAAAGGTGACATGGTCGTCGGTGTCGATAACCTCCCACCGTCGTCGACCGAAACCGTCGGCCCCGCCGTGCAACACGTTGTCGCCTTCGTTCGCAGCCAGTTTGTGCACCACGCCGTCGAGCTCGAACCGAGCGCCGCCGATGCGGTTGGCGAAGCGCCCGACCGTGATGCCGAGGTGTGGGTTTCGGGCATGGTCGGCGCGGGCCTCGTCATCGTCGAGGCGAAGGGTGATGTCGTCGATGGTGCCGTGGCGGTCGGGGGCCCGGATCACCTCGACTGCTGCGCCGAGATCGACCAGTTCGACCTCGACCCCGGACGCAGATCGGAGGGTGAAACGTCGCAGCGGCACGGTCGCACCCTACGCCGTGTCGCCATTCGCGTTCGGATGGAATCGGCGTGCTGCGCTCGCGGCGGGTACCGTCCGCGTCATGGATCTGGGACTCACACTTGGCTACTGGGGCCGCTCGATGCCGCAGGACATGGTCACCCTGGCCGTCGAGGCGGAGAAAGCCGGCTTCGATGCCGTCTGGACAGCGGAGTCGTGGGGCTCCGACGCGTTCTCGCCGCTCGTGCTCATCGCCGCCCACACCGAACGCATCCGGCTCGGCACCGGCGTGGTGCAGATCTCGGCCCGTACCCCGGCGGCGACGGCAATGCAGGCCGTCACCCTCGACCACATCTCCAATGGCCGCACGATCCTCGGTCTCGGCGTGTCGGGCCCGCAGGTCGTCGAGGGCTGGTACGGCATGCCGTCGCGCAAGCCACTCGCTCGAACCCGCGAATATGTCGAGATTCTTCGCCAAGCCTTCCGTCGCGAGGGCCCACTCGAGTTCCACGGCGACCACTACCAGTTGCCCTACACCGGCGAAGGAGCGGAGGGCCTCGGAAAGCCGCTCAAGATCATGACCCACCCGTTGCGGGAGATTCCGATCTGGATCGGTGCGGAAGGGCCCAAGAACGTCGCCCAGACCTGCCAGATCGCCGACGGTTGGATCCCGCTCTACTACTCGCCGTGGCGGGCCGAGGTGTATCACGAGCACATCGTGGATCGGCCGCTCGACTTCGAGATCGGCGTCAATGTGTCGTTCCAAGTCGGTGATGTCGAAGAGAGCCTCTGGGCGACTCGAGGATTCCTCGGCTTCTACATCGGCGGCATGGGGGCCAAGGGGCAGAACTACCACACCAAGCTGATGGCCCGGATGGGCTTCGAACAGGAAGCCCACGAGATCCAGGACCTCTTCTTCGAAGGCAAACGCGACGAGGCGATCGCAAAAGTCCCGATCGAGTTCGCCGATGAGATCTCGCTCGTCGGTTCGCCCGAACGCATCAAAGACCGCCTCCAGGCATGGGAGGAGAGCGCCGTCACGATGATCAATGTCGCTCCCCGCACGGTCGACGAGGTCTGGCAGATCGCGGAGCTGGTCAAGGGGTGAGTCGCTGGCTCCTGCGCGACGACGTCCCGCGCGGCGACGACTACGACCAGCGATGGCGCGATCTCGCCGACGCCGGCGAGGGGGTCCACGGCGAAGCCGACCTGATCAGCGCGCTGAGCGCTGGAGGATCGGTGCTCGACGCAGGCTGTGGCACCGGTCGGGTCGCGATCGAGCTCGCTCGTCGCGGCCACGAGGTCGTCGGCGTCGACCTCGACCCGGAGATGCTCGACACCGCCCGAGCAAAGGCCCCCGAACTCGAGTGGCATCTGGCCGACCTGCTCGACGTCGACCTCAACCGCACCTTCGATCTCGTTGCCCTCCCCGGCAACGTCATGATCTTCCTCAACCCCGGCACCGAAGCCGACGTCGTCGCCAACATGGCTCGGCACCTCGCCGCAGGCGGCCGACTGGTCGCCGGTTTCCAACTCGGGGAGGGCCGCTATCGCCTCGCCGACTTCGACACCGCCGCCGCTTCGGTCGGGCTCGAACTCGAACATCGATGGTCGACGTGGGATCGCAAGCCGTTCGTCGCCGATGGCGCCGAGTATGCGGTTTCGGTGCACCGTCGAGCCATGGTGGCCCGGTGACCGCCCTCGACGACCATGAAGTGGCGCGTGACGTTGCCCATCGGGCCGGCGAGATGCTCGTCGACCTGATCCACTCGCCTGACCTTGACCGCCGATGGGGCGGGCTCGAATACGAAGGCGATGCCCGAGCACACCGGTTCATCATGTCCGAGCTGCGCCGCATGCGGCCCGATGATGCGATCCTGTCCGAGGAGGGCGCCGACGACCGGTCCCGGGTCGGCAAGGATCGAGTCTGGATCGTTGACCCGCTCGACGGATCGAGCGACTACGGCTACTCGCCGCACTGGTCGGTCCATGTTGCGCTCGTCGTCGACGGCGAACCAACCGTCGGTGCCGTCGCCGTGCCCGGCTGGGAAACCACCTGGGGGACAAACCCGGCCCCGCAGCGGGTTCCTGCCGAGGTCGGGAGAGGCGAGGCGCCCCGCATTGTCGTGTCCCGGTCGCGCAGCCGTTTCGACGGCAGCCGGCTACAAGCCGCACTCGGGGCCGACATCTACACCGTCGGATCCGCTGGCGTGAAGGCGATGGCGGTCGTGCGCGGCGACGTCGACGCCTATGTTCACGGTGGCGGCCTCTACGAGTGGGATTCGTGCGCGCCGGTCGCCGTCGCCCGAGCAGCCGGTCTCGTTTGCTGTCGTCTCGACGGTTCGCCGCTCGAGTTCAACAAGCCCGATCCGTGGTCGCCTGGTCTCGTTATCAGCCGACCCGATCTCGTCGACGACATCTGTGCGGTGATGGGCGATCGGCAGCCCTAGTCTGCAACCGTGGCCCCCACCAAGATCCGCTATCAATCCCGCTCGGTCGAAACCCATGTCGACGCCCCACGCGAGGCGGTCTGGGAGCGCATCGTCGCCGTCATCCGTGGCGAGGTTCGACCCGCCGAGGAACTGTCATTCGAACCTCCGTGGCGCTTCGCTTACGAGGTCGACACCGCAGGTTCGGCGCTTACGTTCTGGCAGAGCACGGTGCTGATCCGCGACGACGGGCCCACCTGCCACATCGCCTGGGGCCTCGTGTTCGATCCCGAGCCCACCGAGGCCGCCCTCGACGAATCAGTCGAGATCCTGACGCGCATGCAAGCATCGCTCGACGCCATCGCCGCCGAGCTTGCCTGATCGGCTCAGCGAGGCGGGCCCGCGGACGGGTCAACCACCGACTCGAAGACGCGCTCCCTTTGCCCGAACCGGTCCTACTATGTGCCGCCATGCCCACTCGGATCTCCATGCGGTCGCGTCGCGGCCTGCGGCGAGTCTCGCCGCCCGCACTCCTGCTCTCCGCCGCCAGTCTCATCGCCGCCTGTGGCGGTGGAGGTGACGACGCCACCAGCGGTGAGACGTTCGTCGACGAGACAACCACGACCGAGGCTGCCGTTGTCGTTGACGAGACGACGACCACCACCACGGAGCCCGAGGAGCAGCCGCTCTCACCTCCCACCACGCGTGGCCCTGCACCCGTGCTTGCGGTCGATCCCGTCACCGGCTTCGGTCCCATCACCGTCATCTCGGGCGAGCCGCCGTACGGCGGGCTTCTCGGCCAACTTGACGCCGACCGGGCCGTCGTCCAGGCCGCAGCCCTCCCACCCGAGCACCCACCGGGCACTGCGCCGCTGACCGGCCTTCCGCTCGCCGACTCGTCGATCGCCGAACGTCCGGCACTCGTCGCAAAAATCGACAACACGGCCTCGGGCCGCCCCCAGGCCGCGCTCAGCCAGGCCGACCTGGTGTACGTCACCCAGATCGAGGGCGGCCTCACCCGTCTCGTCGCCGTCTTCCACTCCGAGACCCCAGCTGAAATCGGCCCGGTGCGTTCCGGTCGCACCACCGACATCGCGGTCTTCAGCTCGTTCAACGAGCCGATCTTCGCGTGGTCCGGCGCCAACTCGGTGCATCGGGCGCTCATCCGCCGCTACGACATGGTCGACCTGGGTGCTGCGAGCCGCAGCGAGTACTACCGGGCACCTGACCGTCCCGGCAGCTACGACCTGATGACCGATCCGTCGGTGCTGTGGGACATCGCTGAGTCCACCGACGCCGGCGGCACCCCACCCGCCCACTTCGAGTACCGCGACGAGACCACGGGCCTGCCGGCGTCCGCCCAGCCCGCATCGTTGTTCCGGATCGACTACCCGTCAGCGGTGATGGAGTACGCCTGGAACGGCACCGGATGGCTTCGGACCCAAAACGGCGAACCCCACCTCGACGGCGATGAGGTCAGGCTTGCGCCGGAAAACGTCGTCATCGCCGAGGTGCGGCTGGTCTCTACGGGAACCATCGACTCCGCCGGGTCGCCGGTCGTCGAGCAGCGGTTCATCGGCAGCGGCCGTGGCTGGGTCTTCACTGACGGCCACGTTGTCCGTGTCGTATGGACGAGACCATCACTGAACTCGGTCGCGACCTGGACCACGCCCGACGGCGTGCCGGTACCCCTCACGCCAGGGCAGACCTGGATCGAGCTTGCCCCCGCCGATTCCGTCACCGTCAGCGAGTCCTGAGGCCCCAATTCCGAACGCCCGCACGCCAAGCGAGCGGGCCGATCGCGATGATCAGATCTTCTTGATCAGGGTGCCGGTGCCGAGACCGCCACCGCAGCACATCGAGACGATGCCGTACTCGCCGTCGCCGCGCTGCAGTTCGTGAACAGCCTTCGTCATGAGGATCGCGCCGGTGCCACCAAGCGGATGACCAAGGGCGATCGCGCCGCCGTTCGGGTTGACCTTGTCCATGTCGGCGCCGAGCTCTTTCGCCCAGGCCAGCACGACCGAGGCGAAGGCCTCGTTGATTTCGAACACGTCGATGTCGTCCATCGAGAGTTCGTTGTCGGCGAGCAGCTTCTTGGTCGAGTCGATTGGACCTTCGAGCATGGTGACCGGATCGACGCCGACGAGGTTGACGTCGACGATCTCAGCGAGCGGGGTGAGGCCGAGCTCGTCGGCCTTCTCCTTCGTCATCATCATGACGGCGCCTGCACCATCGCTGACCTGGCTGGAGGTTCCCGCGGTGTGCACCCCGTCCTCTCGGGCGACGGGCTTGAGGTTGCGGAGACCCTCGAGCGTGGTGTCGCGGAGTCCGCCGTCCTTGGTCACGGTGATGGTGTCGCCGGTCTCCTTGCCCTCCTCGTCAAGGACAGGGACGGTGACGGGGACGATCTGGGTGGCGAAGGCGTCTTCCGCCCAGGCCTTGGCGCCGAGCTTCTGACTGCGAAGACCGAAGGCGTCGGTGTCGTCACGGGTGATGTCCCACTTCTCGGCGATGCGCTCGGCCCCCTCAAATTGCGAGGTGAACTCGTAGTGCTCCCAGTACCGCTTGTTGACCGGGCGACCAAGGCTCTTGTCGCGAGTGGTCGACCCCATCGGCACGCGGCTCATCAGCTCGACGCCGCAGGCGACGGCGGCATCGACGACGCCTGATTTCACCATCGAGTAGGCCAGGTTGGTGGCCTGCTGCGACGAGCCGCACTGTGTGTCGACGGTGGTGGCGGGCACCTCGAGGGGGAGACCGGCAGCGAGCCACGCATTGCGGGCCACGTTCATGGTCTGCATGCCTGCTGCCGACACGCAACCGCCGACGACCTGGCCGATCTCGGTCGGATCGATGCCGGTGCGATCGAAGAGGGCTTTCTGGACATCACCCAGCACGCTGATGGCGTGTCCGGTGGAGAGTTCGCCGTTGCGGCGCCCAACGGGGCTGCGCACGGCATCGACGATGACGACCTGACGTTCACTCATGCCTGGCAGCGTACGTGAACGGTCGTTAACAACGCCAGCGGTGACAGGAAGGATGCCCCGCTCAGCGGACCTCAGCGATCTCGTAGCTGACCGTGCCGGCGCCGAGCTGGCCCTTGCCGACCGCCTGGACCGCGTTGAGCCAGGTGTAGCGCTCGTCGCTCGTCTCGAACTTCGGGGCCATGTAGATCGGTTTGGTACCCGGCCCCTCGGACCAGTCGGCTCGGCCTTCGTAGGTGATGTAGATCAGGGCACCATCGTCGGTCTCCACGACCACCCGCACGTCGAGCGAGGCGATCCCGTCCTTGCTGGTTCGCATCCAGTCGGCAGCGGCGTTGCCCTTGACGGTGCCGTTGAGCCGCTCACCGGTCACCGAACCGCCGGAGACCTCGGCGATCGTGCGGGCGCCGGCCGGGCCGGTGCCGATCAGGTGCATGCCACCGATCGTGGCATCGAGCGTGCAGAGCGGGATGAGTTCCATGCGGCGCACCGTAGATGGTTGGGTACGCGCCGCGCACGCCTGCAAGCATGGCGATCATGACCAGCACCACTCCGGCCGACCGCACCGTGTTTCGCACCTGCCCGCTCTGCGAGGCGACGTGTGGTTTGCAGATCGAGATCAAGGACAGTGCGGTCAAGCGCATCCGTGGCGATCAGGACGACGTGTTCTCCAAGGGCTTCATCTGCCCGAAGGGTTCGACCCTCAAACAGCTGTACGAAGATCCGGATCGGCTCCGCAAGCCGGTTGTCCGGCGGGGCTTCGACGATAACGGTGCGCCGATCTTCGAAGAGGTCGAGTGGGACGAGGCCTTCGCCGTAGTCGGCGAGAAGTTCGCGGCGGTGAAAACCGAGCATGGCAGCGAGGCGATCGGCGTCTACCTCGGCAACCCGAATGCGCACAATCTCGGCTGGAATACGCATGCACGTGCGTTCCTCCAGGCGATCGGGTCGCGCTCGATGTTCTCGGCGAGCACGGTCGATCAGATGCCCCGCCACGTGGCATCGGGCTACCTGTACGGCAACGGCATGCGGATGCCGGTTCCCGACCTCGACCGCACCGACCTGCTCGTGTTGCTCGGCACCAACCCGTTCGTATCGAACGGCAGTATCTGCACCGCCCCCGACTACCCGGGCCGCATCCAGGCCGTTCGTGATCGAGGCGGCAAGGTCGTCGTGATCGATCCGAGCCGCACCCGCACCGCCGAGGCCGCCGATGAGCACATCGCGATCCGTCCCGGCACCGACGCCGCCCTCCTCGCCGCGATCGTCCATCGCTTGATCGGCACCGATCAGGTGTCGATGGGGCGGGTCGCCGCGTTGGTCGACGGGATGAACGAACTGCGCAACGCCGTCGAGCCGTTCTCGCCCGAGTACGCCGAGGTGGTCACCGGGATCGCCGCCGAGACGATCGAACGACTCGCTGACGACATCGCCCGAGCGCCGACTGCTGCTGTCCACGGCCGCATCGGCACAACCACCGTCGAGTTCGGCACGCTCACGACCTGGTTGATCGATGTCATCGCGATCCTCACCGGCAACCTCGACGAGCCGGGCGGCTCGATGTTCCCTCGATCAGCGATCGAACGGGTCCGCCCCGAGAAGCAGGGGCGGCCCTACCGCACGGGCCGTTGGCAGAGCCGGGTCAACGCCAATCCTGAGATCCAAGGCGAACTCCCCGCCGCCGATCTGCCGGTCGAGATCCTCGAGCCGGGCGAGGGTCAGCTCAGAATGATGTATACCGTCGCCGGCAATCCGGTGCTGTCGTGCCCGGATTCCGAGCAGATGAACGAAGCCTTCGCGTCGCTCGATGCGATGGTGAGCATCGACATCTACCTCAACGAGACCACCCGCCACGCTGATGTCGTGTTGCCGCCGGCGTCGGCGCTCGAGAAGAGCCATTTCGACATCGCCTTCTCGAACCTGTCGGTGCGCAACGTCGCGAACTACTCGGCGCCGGTGTTCGACTCCGAACAGCCCGCCGAGGACGACATCATCGCCCGTCTTGTGCTCCTCGCGATGGGGATGGAAGGCGACGCCACCCTCGTCCACGACCAGCTCGTCAACCAGCTGCTCTCCGCCGAGGTAGGGGCTCCTGGTTCGCCGGTCGAGGGCCGGAACGTCGAGGACCTCATCGCCATGGTCGACGGCGACACCGGCAGCGATCGCATGCTCGATGCGATGCTGCGCACCGGTCCACACGGCGATGCCTTCGGCGCGAATCCCGACGGCCTCAGCCTGCAGAAGCTACGCAACAACCCGCACGGCATCGATCTCGGCGCGCTCGAACCGCGGCTGCCGGATGCACTCCAGACCCCGGAGAAGCGGATCGATCTCTTCGCCGGTCCATTCCTTGAGGAACTCGCTCGCCTGGAAGCCCGCGTCGTCGAGTGGGCGGGCGACGGCCGTCTCCGCCTGATCGGTCGCCGTCATCTGCGGTCGAACAACTCGTGGATGCACAACGTCGAGGTGCTGGTCAAAGGCAAGGCCCGCTGCACCTTGCAGATCAACCCCGACGATGCTGCCGAACTGGGCGTGGTCGATGGCGGCAAGGCATCGGTGCGGAGCCGGGTCGGCGAGGTCACCGCCGACGTCGAGGTCACCGACATCGTCATGCCCGGCGTCGTTTCGCTGCCCCACGGCTGGGGTCACGGCCAGCCGGGGGCCCAACTCGAGGTCGCCGCCCGTCATGCCGGTGTGAACTCGAATGTGCTCACCGACCCGCTTGCGATCGATCCGGTGTCGGGTACGAGCGTCCTCAACGGCATCCCGGTTGAGGTTGCTCCTGCCTGAGCACGATCGCCCGGCGGAAGTACTCGAGGGCCCGTCCCTCGTGCTTCGACGCGTCGACGCGGCCTACGCAACGGAGCTGAGCGACGCGTTGCGAGCCAGCATCCCGGAACTCCGCGACTTCATGGACTGGGCCCAGGACGACCCGTCCGCAGAGGACGCAGTCGGGGAGTTTCTCGCCATCTGTGATCGCGACTGGATCGCCGACCGGGCCTACAACTTCCACGTCTTCCTCGCTGACTCGGATGCGCTCATCGGGAACTGCGCCCTGATGCGTCGGGTCGGTCCGGTGGCGATCGAGATCGGCTACTGGATTCGGTCGGATCACGCAGGCCGCGGGTACGCCACCGAGGCAGCGGCGATTCTCGTCGAGGCTGCATGGGGAATCGACAGCATCGAGCGCATCGTGATCCGCCATGATCTCGCCAACGGTGCGAGTGGCCGGGTCGCCGAAAAGCTCGGTTTCGGCGAGATCGACCGGGTGGCGGTCGAGGTCATGGCAGAGGGTGAAAGCGGCGTCGACCTCATCCGCGAGCTGATCCGGCCCGAGCGGTTCTGACCTCGCTGAACCGGGAACGCGTCTTGAGCTGTGTCGCCGGCTCGGCACCACCGGTGGCAACGCTACGGCACCCCATGGCCACGGGAGCGTGACACCGCCCCGACCGATCAGGCAGGCTGTCGGCCATGACCGAACACGGCCTCGACCTCTCCGACGACTTCACCGGCCGCCCGGGCGCGGCGTTCGTGGTCGGCGGAAGCGGCGGGCTCGGGGCGTCGGTCGTCCGGGAGCTCGCTGCCCGAGGAAGTCA
>Ga0255767_1001056_pt1 | contig 24880 bp, 17 predicted proteins | sample 071ome_24_FD_179967 | JGI IMG/M metagenome (GOLD analysis project Ga0255767, IMG submission 179967) | Coastal salt marsh microbial communities from the Groves Creek Marsh, Skidaway Island, Georgia - 071402CT metaG (version 2) | ecosystem: Environmental > Aquatic > Marine > Intertidal zone > Salt...
CCGTCATGATGATCGGTGAAATCGGCGGTTCGGCCGAGGAAGAGGCCGCCGAGTTCATCAAGCACCACATGACCAAGCCGGTCAGCTCCTACATCGCAGGGGTCACCGCGCCTCCCGGCAAGAAGATGGGCCATGCTGGCGCCATCGTGTCGGGCGGGAAGGGCACGGCCGCCGCGAAGATGGAAGCGCTGGAGGATGCCGGAGTCAGGGTCGGCCAGAACCCAACCGAGGCCGGCGAACTGATGGCGGAGATCGTCTCGGCCCTCTGAGCCTTCGGCACAACCGAGACCGAAGGGTCTGCCGCGCAACAGCGGCTGCCGAGGTCGGGGTATCGGTCCCAGACTGTCCTGGGGTACTGTCGCCCCAATGACGCACCTCCGTATGCAGCGGGGCCAGAAAGGTCCGGACGAGCAGCCCACCAAGGCTGATGCTCGTCCGGTTGCGTCGAACAACGATGGTGCCGTCTCGGCGAAGCTTGTGCCTCACGGCGAAGCTGCTGCTCGGGCGATGGTCCAGCTGAAGCTGGCTGTCGGTTCAACCGACGATCCCGCCGAGCGTGAGGCTGACGCGGTCGCCGAACAGGTCGTGAGCCGGATCCGGCGGGGCATCACCGAACACGGTGACGCCCAGTCGACCGATGTCCGCCGGTCGCCAGCGGGGCGGATTCGACGCAACGCGGTCGTAGGGCATTCGGGCGGTGCGGTCGACACGGACACGGAGCAGCGGATCCAACGCCGTCGCGGTGGCGGTGAGCCCCTGCCCGATGACGTGGCTGCCGACATGAGCGCAGGGTTTGGGACCGATCTCTCGCATGTGCGGCTCCATACCGGCACCGAAGCAACCGACCTCAACAATCGCCTCCAGGCCCGCGCCTTCACCGTCGGTTCTGATGTCTTCCTTCGGGATTCCGCCAGCCTTCGTTCTGGCGCGGGGCAGGAACTTCTCGCCCACGAACTCACCCATGTCGTGCAGCAGTCAGGTGGGCACGAGGTCGCTCGCCGCCTTGTCGAGGCCATGTCGGTCCACGAGATCAAGCTGTTCGAGAAGAACGCAGCTGGCAAGATGGACCCCGTCAAGGAAGGGTCGGGAACGAAGGGAAAGCAAAAACGCCACCCGGCTGGCCCAGTCAAGCTCAAAGGGACCCCGGTCGTAGTCGAGGGCGTCAAGTACTACCAGTTAGCGGACGCGGCTCACTATGTGCTTGAAGAGAACGTGCAGATCGGCGAGCTCGAAGCTGAAGCCGGCTCGGCACGAAAGACCGCTACCAATTTGCTTGGTGACTACGACAGCGCCAACGAGGTCGGGGTCAAGTTCAGCGACGACCTTGGCAAGGCCATCGAAAAGAGTGGCGGCACACCCTCTGACGAGATGGGCAAATCGGCCGACTCGTTCAACATTCTCGGCGGCCTCGCCCAGTTTGCGAGCGCAATCACCTCCGAGAAAGAAATCAAATCTGACTATGTCGCCGCAGGGCTTGATCTCGTCGAAGGAGGCGCCAAGGTCACCGCCGGTGCTGCAGGCCTGGCCGAAAAGACGGGCCCGAAGGACGCCGCGAAGGGCAACAAGCAGATCTCGGATGCCAGCGGAGCGATAGGCGATGTCGCCGGTGGATTGAAGTCGACGCTCGACGCGTTCCTCAAGGCCTTCGGCCTGTACAAGGAGTGGTCGAAGAAGAGCGCCAGTGAGAAAGCCAAGGAAGGGTTTGGCGCAATCCAGGATGCCCTGAAGGCGGCGCAGTCAGGAGTGAAGGCGGCAAAGGGCTTCACCGATGCATGGGGAGGCGCAGGTCCAGCCGCCACAGCTGTTCCTGGCCTCGGTGTTGCGATCGCTGCCTGCGACCTGATCGTGCGAGGCGTCGCACTCCTGAACGCGATCGTCAACAGGGGCGCGATGCGGGGACGCAAACGCGCCCTGAAAGAGAAAATCAAGAAAACAGGGAAAAATGGGATGGACGGAAAGTCCATCAAGAAGGAAGCCGAAGAAGCGGTCGAAAGGCTGCGCGCCAAGGACAACCTCACCGACGAAGAAGCCGAGCAACTTGGCGAATACGAGGAGTACTTGATGGCGAGAGGCATCCAGTACATCAACTCGAAACGCCAGAACCGGTCGTTGTTCAAGATCAGCCTGGCTCTGACCAACATGGCCGCCGACATTGCCGTCCTTGCCGGAGGCTCCGCTCCGGTCGGTGTCGCGTTCAAGGGAGCGGCAGCAGCCACCGACGCAAGTGCGGGGCTTTTCCGTCGGTTCAAGCAGTGGGGTCGAGACAAAGCCGCAGCCGGAAGCACCACGGCGAAATTTTTTGGGTTCGACGCCAACAAGTCGACCGCCAAGAAGTTTGCGATGTACAACGGCTACGTCGACAAGCTCTATGCCATGGTGCTCAAAGCCAACAAGATGCCGGTCACGGACGAGCCCACACGGGCCGCTGCCATCGCCGCCGGGGAAAACGTGTACGCCTACGTGAAAGCGATGGGTATGAGCAGGGCCGAAGTCGATTCGTTGTGCACCAAGCCGTTGGAGATGCGGAAAAAGTTGATCGAAAAGATGAAGGAGCGAGACTAGGGCCCTGGGCCCTGACCCACCATGACGTCCCCACTCGTCCATGCGCAGCATCGCGCTGAACTCTCGCTCGTCGCCGGAGGCCTGAGCAGCGCGTATCCGGCAGAAATCCTCGATCCCAGCGATGCGCTTCCCCTGACGACCTTGATTGTCGATCTCGGCGTTGATGGCGATGATCAGCAACGGTCGATGAGCATCAATGTCATGCCGATGGGCGATGACTTCGATGCGGCAACGTTCCTGCAATTCTTCGTTCCGATGCCCTTCCCGGTACCGGCCGCCCGGCTTCCCCATGTCGGCTTCGCTGCGAGCAAGGTCAATGCGGCGATGGCACTCGGCCACTTCGCCATTGGGGCCGACGGTGAGCTGTATTTCCGCTACATGCACACGGCGCCTGCGGTGGAGGCCCCCGACCCACCGATGATGGGTCAACTGATCATGATGATCGATTTCCTCCAGTCGACCTTCAGCGATGTTCTGCAGGGTGTTGCCGAAGATGAGATCGACATTTCGGTGATCGACGGGGTGATCGCCTCGATCGCTGCAGGCTGACCGCAGAGTGCGACATCTGCTGATCGCCATCGTTGTCGCCGTTGCAACGGTGGCCTGCTCTGACGACACGCCGAGTCGCATCGAAGGGGAGCCCGGCGTGACGAGCGCAGGGACGCTGAGTGTGTTCGATCTGCAAGCCGGCGACTGTCTCGCCGAACCTGGCGAAGAGGGCGTTCCAGTCGAGGTCGAGAGTCTCGGTGTCGTTCCGTGCAGCGAGGCGCACCGTCTCGAAGTCTTCGCGCTTGTTGAGGTCGAGACCGACGATGGCCTGTACCCCGGCGAGGGGGAGGTGACCTCGCAGGCTGACGCCCGCTGCCTGGGTGTGTTCGTCGACTACACCGGCGTTGCGTACTTCACCCAGAGCGAGTTGTACTTCACCTACCTCTACCCAACGCTCGACAGTTGGACGGGGCAGGACGACCGCACGATCGTGTGCGTGGTCGGTTCGGCTCGCACGCTGGTCGGGTCGGTCGCTGGTTCTGACGGTGTGCTGCCGTTGGCCGACGACAACGAGTAGCGACCTGTCGGAGCTGATTCAGCCGCCGGGACGAAGACGACCGAGCTTTTTGTACTCCCGCTCCAGAGCGAGACTGATCAGGTCGGGGGTGATCGGGGTGTCGTCCTCGGCGGCAAGGAACGCGGCATACAGCGCAGCCTTTCGAATCGACCCGCCCGCGATCTTGAACCGGGCGGCGAGGTCACCGAGGTTCACGTCGTCGTGCAGCGGGGCTCCGGCAGGGAACGAGATCTCCCACAGCCGTCGCCGTTCGGTCTCCTCGGGAAGGACATAGTCGATGGCGATGTCGATGCGCCGCATGAACGCCGGATCGATGTTGCTGACCAGGTTCGTCGCCAACACGACCAACCCCCCGAAAATCTCGAGCCGCTGCAGCAGATACGACACTTCCAGGTTGGCGTAGCGATCGCGGGCGTCGCTGACCTCGGTTCGTCGACCGAACAGCGAGTCGGCCTCGTCGAAGAACAACACCTGGTTGCCAACCGCGGCGGCGTCGAACACTTCCTCGAGGTTCTTTTCCGTCTCGCCGATGTACTTGCTGACCACCGTCGCAAGATCAACGACGAACAAGTCCAGCCCGAGTTCGCCGGCAACGACTTCGGCCGAGAGTGTCTTGCCGGTGCCGGGATCACCAGAGAAAAGGGCGATGAGCCCCGACGATGGCACGGCCGGGAAGCCCCAGCGGTCATAGACGACGTCACTGTTGCGGTAGCGAGCCACCAACTCCTGCAGTTGGCGCTGACGGTCGTCGTCGAGAATGAGGTCGTTCCACGTCCGGCGCGGCCGAACGCGGCGGGCGAGTCGGTCGATCGGGCCGCTCGAGAGTCGCTTGACGGCGCCGTGTAGGTCTCGGTCGCTCCGGGTTGCGATGTCGAACGCCTGATCGAGTTGCTCGGGCGAAAGTCGGTGGCCGTGTCGTTCGGTGTCGAGTCCGAACGATGCTGACCACTCCGTCTCGTCGGCCTGCGCGCCGGATGCGTGGAACTCTCGCCACGGTCGGTCGGGGAGCGAATCGATCGCGATTTCAAATTCGGATGTGACGGCCCACGGCAGGTGCGTTGCCCGTTCCATCCATCGTCGCAGCGAGAGTGGAATCCCGTCAGTGGCTTCGACGATGATGCCGGCGCCGCGAAGGGTCGCTTCGCGAACGACGGCTCGCCACGCAGATTCAGCGGGGTCAGGCGGGACGACGAGGAACTGTCGGGCCGCAAGGTTGGCTGCGGCCGAACGGCGGCGACGGATTCGGTCCGGGCCGGTGACGAACACTAAGGGGTGACGAACCTCGGTGTCGGTCTCGTCCACGTGGAAACGGGTCGGGTGGGGTAGGTCGGGGTCGGGCCGTGCCTCACCGGCGAGTGCCCACATCACTGCGGGCTCCACGGCGATCGCCCACGACCCCCAAGGACCCGCGGCGGTGACATCGATGAACGCAGCACGCACCGGACCTGACGAGCCACCAGCGGTCAATGCTCCCGGATGATCAGGTCCGAGAAGACGGCCCAAGAGATCAAGGCTGACTCGTGTCGCTCCGGGGTCGTCATGGAGCCAGCCGATGATTCGCTGACGCCGGACGTCCGACTCCACCGCAACGCAGAGGGCCAATGTTTCGGTCTCCGCGGGGGTCAACTCCCCGTTGAGCGCCAAAACGGAAAGCGAGGTGCCATCGAGCTGCGCGTGGAACTCGCGTCGGGCCGCCTCGAGGTCGGGTTCGGTGTCGCTGGCCAACCCCTCGAGCAGTTCGGCGATGCGAGGTGAACCGCTGATCGCAGGGTCGGCGTCGTCAGCGTGGCTTGACGCGGCGGCGAGCACAGCCTCGACGATGACCCGATCAGCGAAGCGGCTCCACGGAGTAGGGTTGGCAAGAGCGTGACGCACGACGCCACGCAACGTACACCGTTGGTCCGAAAGGTGGAGAGGTATGCCGCAGGCCGTCAACACGGGATGCACGATGACGTGCTCGTTTGGAGCGGCACCTTCGTCCTTCGTGGCCTCCTCGGCGCCGACGGTTCTCGCATCGAACATGCCGATGGGGACGATCATGGACTTCGCCCCGGGAATGAACATTCCTCCTTTCGGGATGTGTTCGTCCCCCTCGAACCCGCAGGTCGCCGCCGCAACGGCAGCCGCCCTCGGGGTGCTCACACCGATGCCGTGCCTTCCGGTGACGGTGGCGCCGTGGAGTCCAGGCTCGTCCACGGTCAAGGTCGGACCCGCTGGTTTTCCCGCGCTCGGAAATAACGCAAAGACCAACTGTGCATGGGGCGGCTCGATCAGTTTCATCACCGGCGTGCCCCCCATCACCGTCGCCTAAGCGCTGCCGAGTCACCGCAAAATCGACGATCCGACAACGCTCAACCTGAGTCGTTGGGGTCCGATCCAACCATTTGTGTCACACTGGCACCGCTCTCCGAAGTTGAAAGGCTGGTGCCACCATGGCGTCGTATTTGCATCCCGGCGTGTACGTCGAGGAGATTCCTGCCGGGTCCGCAACCCTGGCCGCTGGAGCGACTGCGGTCGCTGCGTTTGTCGGATTCACCGAGAAGGGGCCGACGGACGATCCCGATGACCCGATGGGCCTCAAGCCACGCTTGGTGACCAGCTGGTCACAGTTCGAAGATCTCTACGGTGGCCTGACCCCCGGTGCCATGCTGCCGCACTCGGTCTACGGCTGGTTCAACAACGGTGGCAGCGTCTGCTACATCGTTCGTGTTGCGCACGTCGAGCCAGCAGGTGAACCCGCAACGAAGGCGCTCCCGGCTGCAGACCGTGCGCTTGGACAGCCGGTGACGGTGGAGTCGATCGAACCCGACGCCGACGTCTCGGTGGTCATCACCAGCGAGGAACTCGAAGACGATGACGCCCCGGCCACCTTCACCGTGGCGGTCGTCGAAGGCGGCGAAACGGTCGAGACGTTCTCGAAGGTCACGGTCGTGCCCGGCGACCGCAACATCGAGACCGTCGTCAACGCCGAGTCCGAGAAGGTCCGAGTGGCCACGCTCGAGGCGGTCGACCCCGAGTTCGACCAGACGATGACGATGCTGAAGCCGGGCACGTTCCCGCTTGAGAAGGTCAACCCGAACCCGGTGGAGGTCAAGCCTCGCTCGTTCGCCGGCAGCGAGAACGACCGGACCGGCATTAACGGTCTCGTGATCGCCGACGACGTCACCATGGTCATGGTGCCGGATCTGGTCACGGCGGCCACCAAGGAAGACGGATCGGTCGACCTCGGCATGTGGAAAGCGGTCCAGACCGCGCTGATTACCCACTGCGAAGCCGCTGGCAACCGCATGGCCGTGCTCGATGCTCCCCCTGGCATGAGCGTCCAGCAAATCAAGGAATGGCGCAGCGATACCGCCATGTACGACTCGGCGTTTGCCGCGATGTACTACCCGTGGATCAAGGTCGACAACCCGGTTGCGACCAACGGTGACGCCGAACTGCTCGTCCCGCCGTCGGGACACGTCGCCGGCCTGTGGTCCCGCGTCGACGAAGAGCGCGGTGTCCACAAGGCCCCGGCCAACGAGGTCTTGCGGGGTGTGCTCGATGTGGAGATGCCCATCACCGACAAGGAGCAGGGTCTCCTGAACCCGGACGGCATCAACTGCATCCGTACCTTCGGCACTCGTGGTATCCGGGTGTGGGGTGCACGCACCCTGAGCTCCAACACCGAGTGGACCTACATCAACGTTCGTCGTCTGTTCAACATGATTGAGACGACGATCTCTGACGGCACTCAGTTCGCGGTGTTCGAGCCGAACGACTGGCGCCTGTGGGGTCGCCTGACCCGCACGATCACCTCGTTCCTGACCGGTCTGTGGCGCGACGGTGCACTGTTTGGTGAAACCGCCGACCAGGCCTTCTTCGTGAAGTGCGACGCCGAGAACAACCCACAGGATCAGATCGACCGAGGCATGGTCGTCATGGAGATCGGTATTGCGCCGGTCAAGCCTGCGGAGTTCGTGATCTTCCGAATCAGCCAGCTTCAAGAATCCGGCGAGTGATCGGAGAGGACTGAACCATGGCATTCTCTGGACTTCCCAGCGACTCCACGCCGGTAGCCCTTACCGGTGTTCTGTTCTCGCTTGCGCTCGACGGTGTCGGCGAGATCGGGTACTTCACCAAGGTGTCGGGGATCTCGGTCGACATCACGCCGGTCGAATACAACGCAACCCGCGACGGATCGTCGTACTTGAAGACGATGCGTCCGGGGCGCACGGCCTATGGCGATATCGAGTTCTCCCGAGGCCTGTCGGCGGACAACACACTCGAAGAGTGGGCCGACAAGGTCGCGAGAGGCGACATCGCCGGTGCCCGGTCCAACGGCAGCATCGTGGTGATGTCGGCGGACGCGAGCCCGATCGCCGAGTTCAACTTCTTCAACGGATGGCCATCTCGCTGGTCGGGCCCATCCCTGAGTTCCAGCGCTGACGAAACCGCCGTCGAGTCCTTGACCGTTGTGGTCGAGGGCGTCGAGCGGGTCAGTTGATCCGGCTAGCCGAAGAGAGGACTACTCATGAGTGACTACCGCGCAGTTTCTGACCTCGATCTCGAGCCGATTCTCACGTTCCGCTTCAATATGAGCATCGACGGGATCGGCACCTTCGAACTGATGGAGGTCTCCGGCCTCGGCTACGAGATCGGTGTGACCGAACACGAAGTTGTTGTCGACTCCACTGCGTCGCTTCGCAAGATCTCCGCGCACCTGGACTACGACGAGATCGAGTTCACCCGCCCGCTCTCCGACGACATGACGCTGTACAACTGGATCAAGGCGATCGCCGACGGCGAAGGGCACTCCAGCGTCACGAAGAACGGCACCATCACGATGTTTGACATCAGCGGGTCGCCCGTTGCGGAATGGAAGTTCGAGAGCGCGTGGCCGATCTCGTACTCCGTTTCGGATCTTGACATCTCCGACGGCAGTGTCGTCACCGAGACCATGAAGATCACACACGAGTATCTGGAGCGCACGACGTGACCGGCCTGCAGACGGAGTTCACATTCCGTCTGCCGAAGGGCTTCGTCGACGCGGCGGGGACGCTGCATCGCGATGGCTTGATGCGTCTCGCGACCGCGCGCGACGAGATCGAACCGTTGCGGGATCCGCGGATCGCAGGTCCCGACGATCCCTACCTCACGATCGCCATCCTCGGACGGGTCATCACCCGGCTCGGTACGATCACCGATGTTGGGCCCGAACACATCGAAGCGCTGTTCGCAGCGGACTTGGCCCACCTCCAGGAGCTGTACGGGGTTGCCAACTTTGGTGAACCCGAACAGATTCAGGCACTGGAAGCCGAGACCGCCGCCCGTCTCGCCGAGGATGCGGCACTTGCGGCTCCCGACCCGGAGCCTGCGACCGACGAGTCGGCTGACGGTGCGGAGGCATCCGAGTCAGGGCCTCCTGCAGCGGCTCCTCGTCCTCGTGTTCGGAGCCGAATCGAGGAGGTTCCGGCGCGGAGCGACGCGTGATCACGTACCGCCACGACGACCTTTGGGATGAAGTGGTGTACCTCGCGTATCACCTGCACTGGGACCTTGATCGGCTGCTCGATCTCGACCACCGCGACCGGGTTCGCATGGTGCGAGCGGTTTCTGATCTGAACGAGCAGGCCTGGGAGCGCGCCCATGCTTGATCGCAACGCACCGTTCCTGGACTCCACGAGTGCCTGGTTTGTCTTCACCGTCGACGGCGAAGAGATCGGCTCGTTTACCGAGGTTTCAGGACTCGAACTCAATGTCGCCACCGAGGATGTCGAAGAGGGCGGGGTCAACGGCTATGTGCACAAGATGCCGGGCCGCATGTCGTGGCCGAACCTCACCCTGAAGCGGGGACTGACGAGATCCGACAACCTTCTCGCCTGGATCGAATCGGTTTCCGGCGACGGCCTCGGCCGTGAGAAGAACAAGATCAACCGCCGGACCGCGTCGATCACCCTGCTGACCGATGACGGCAAGCCACTTCGCCGCTGGGACTTCGTCGGCGTCGTGCCCGTCCGATGGTCGGGCCCCTCATTCGCAGCGAGTGGGCCCGAGGCGCTCGTCGAAGAACTCGAGATGGCGCACCACGGTTTCAAGGCCAGCAATGTCTGATCGCCAAGACCTCGACGGGTCAGAGGATCCATCGGCTGAGGAAGCCCTCGCAGCCGCCGCCCCGTTGGCGATCGGGGCTCGCGCCCTCCCGCGTGCCTCGGCATCGCCAGTTGACCGCGGGAACGGGGTGACGGGATCGGGGTTTCCGATTGCGGCTCGACTGCTCCCAGGGGCTCCCGCCCGGGGTGAGATCGTTGGGTCCGCCGGCGTCGTCTGGCTGGCCGGCCCCGGCGGGATCCCGCTGTCGCTCATGGCCGTGCCCGAAGCGTCCGTTGGCGAGATGAGTCTGATCCCTGCTCCGGCCTTCCCCTCGGTGAACGGTCGCCCGCAGAGCCGGCGTCGTCGCAGCGGCGAAGCGCAGTTTGCTCCCCAGGGCGACCCCGTGGCACCGGCGGCTGCGAGCATCATGCGCACCGCTGGTGTTGGTGTCAGGGATGCCGGTGAGGGGCGGGGCCGAGAGACGCCACGGTCGGCTGAGCGCGCGGTTTCGTCCGGTGCCGGCCGATCTCGTGCCGTCACGACGGATCCGCCTGCCGGCGCTCCAGCGCCGGCGCAAGGCGAACCGCAACAGGGCAGCGGTACCCCGAGCGGGGGCAAGCTCACCCCACGCGAGGCGATGGAGCGGCTCCTGTCGTCAAACCCGAGGCCGACGATGGCGGTCGTCCCAGCACCCGAGGTACAAGGGAACCAGGACGGGTCGTTGCGGACCGACCCGCCAGCCGAAGCCCCGTCGCGGCCGAGTCGAACTGAAGCGGATCGCACTGCCGTCACCGCTGCTCCCGCATGGCCCGGGACGGACTCGGGTTCAGCACGGGAACCGAGCCCAACCGTCAGGTCGACACCGGTCGTCCCTCCAACGAGCGCGGTACCGAAGGCAGCAGCAGGCCGCGTGGCACGACCGGCTCCTTCCGCCGAACCGGGCGCAGGCGAGCTTCGTCGTCGAACCGCATCATCGGCGATTGCCGCCGAAGCAGCAGTTCCGTCAACCGTGTCCCCGGTCTCACCGGCACCAGCACGCACGCCCGGGCGTGGAGCATCCGAGTCCACCAGCCGCAGCGGATCGGGCCCGGAACGGATCGACCAGCCGCTTCCTGCCTCGAGTTGGCCGACCGATGATGCGAGGCCGACCGCAACCGGTGATGTGCCCGCAGCCGGCCCGGTCTCTGCTCGCCAGGCGCTGATCAATCGTCTGCTCGAACGGGAGGCGCAGCGTGGCGGCCGCCCGACCTTCGCGGCTTCTCGCCCGGCGCCATCCGAGCCGTCGGCCCCTCCTTCCCTTGGTTCCCCTCCGTCGACTCCTTCCGCTTCTGCGCCGGCACCAACCTCATCGGTGCCGCCCTCGGCGGCGGCGCCAGCCGTACCGGTTCCGGACACCCCGTTGCCCGGCCTTGCCCCGAACGCTTCATCAACCGGACCGGTTCCGGGCACTCCATCGGGCAGCCCTGCCACTACCCCCAGTCGTCCCACCCAGTCAGCCCCTTCCGCAGGCTCTCCCTCGGCGGCGTGGCCAGGCGACACGCCTGGCCCCCAGCGCATCCCCGAAGCGGGGGCGCGCCCCGGGGATCGGTTCACCCAGGATGCGACTCGTGAACAAGCGGACGGTGTTCTCTCCGACTCGACTCCTACGGCATCCGCCATCAACCCGCCCGCTGCACGTCGTGCCGTCTGGCCAACGGATGCCAGTACCGGCGAGCTGGCGACCGATACACGCCCGGCCACGGTTGGTGAGAGCAGCCAGCTCATCAACCGAGAGCCAGCGGCCGGTGGGCGTCGGCAACGAGAATCCTCGCCTGAGGAACCAAACGATGCCGGGTCAGGTCCTGTCCGCTCGGCAGCACCCACCCCGCCGACGGCTCCGTCAGCGCTGACGTCGCCGCCGGATCCTCGCGATCGCCGACCAGGTACCGCTCCTGACCGAGCCCAGCCCGGCGCCCCCGGCGGTACCGCTGCCGTTGCGGACCGCTCGGAACGTTCGCCTGCTCGGCCGAGTGGGTCGCGGCTGGTCGACACATCGATTATGGCGCGGGCGGACGAAGCCTCAGCGGGGGTTGGGGCAGGCACCGGCGAAAGAGAACGCCCGCCTGCAGGCAGTCCGAGGTCCGATGCGGCCCCGTCGTTCTCGTCGTTGTCCTCCCCGTCACCGGTTGTGGCGACGACCGCAGCTGCCGTGGCCCCGCCTCCTGGGACCGGGCCATCTCCGACCCCAGCGTCGGACGCTGATCGCGCAACGGTTGGCCTTGCGTCTCGCCCGCTCGAGCGGGGCCATCGCAACCTCGACTCGTTCGGGACCCCGCCGCCGCTGCCTGCGGCTCGCTCGTCGATCGTGGCCCCCGAGCGGATTACGGCCAGCCCGATTGGGTCTGACCGTTCGGTCGCTGCGCGGGGTCGCCGCGGCGCCGCGCCATCTCATTCCGATGCTCCGGTTGTCCGGCGGGCCCCTCGTGAATCCGAGAGGGGAGCGCAAGCTGGCGCAACCCAGGTCCCGCCTGTCGCTGATGCCGGCTTTTCGACCATGCAAGGTGGCGAGGAACGCGCCGGCTCCGAACGCGCCGTCACCCAGCAAGCCTCGATCGGTCGTCGCGAGCTCAGCGCACCGAATGCGGGATCACCGTCGGTTGCGCCACCGAGTGCACGTCCTACGCCGCGCTCGCTGCAGGGGTCGGCGCCACGCCCGAATGATGACCGGCAGGCCCCCTCCGCCTCGGTCCCAACAAGGTCCTCGTCGAATGCTCGGCCCTCCGTCTCGGATCCGCCGAGCTCACTGCCGAGCCGCCCGGAGTCGCTGGCCGGTAGCCCGCTTGCGGAGACGGGCCGTCCGTTTGCGGCTGCCGCGCCGCGGCCGCCGGTCGCCCGCGTGAGCCGTCCGGTCACTTCTGACGTGAAGGAGGCTGGCTCCCAGAGTCCGGTGACTCGCCCTGCCCTTCCATACACGCCGCTTCGATCCCAGCCGGTCGAGGGGGGCACGGTCGGACGTGGCGCCTCGGCCCGTTTCGCCCGCACCGAGCAGCGCGGGGTGCTCGCTCCATCCCGCGGCGGGTCCCGTCCGGCACCCCCCGGTTCTGTCCCTCAGCAAGCTGACACTCGGGACAGCGCCCGCCGCGGTTCGAGAGCAGCGCCGGCACCCGACACGCCCTCGTCGGACGGCACGATTCGTGCCGCCGACCTCGCCGCCCGGATCCGCGGCACGCAGGCTGCCGCCCCGACGACCGGTGCCGTCACGGCAGGGGGCGGGTCGCGTTCCGGCAACGCTGCCGGCTCCGCGTCACCCAACCGGGGTCAAGGAAGTGGTTCGTCTGCGGGCGATGGCAACCGTGGCGGTGCTCGTGCCGCCGGGGGTGGCAGCAGGCCAGCGACGCCACACATTTCGATTCAGAGCGAGATGATTCGTCGGGCGCCAGCGGGCGAGTCGGTCGATGTCCCCGGCCAGCCTGCGGTCGACGTCGACGCGATCGTCGATGAGGTCGAACGACGGTTGCAGCGTCGACTCCGGCTCGGCTTCGACCGTCGAGGCGGGTTGCGAGGAGGAGGTCCGTCGTGGCCGATGTAAAGGCGTACCTCGAACGCGAGGGCGGCAAACGGATTCCCTGCCGCTTCAACCCCTCCGAACTGCAAGTCACCCACTCCAACAATTGGTCAGCTGATGCGGTGCCCGGTCGAGAAGCACCCGAATTGGTGTTCTCTGGTGGCGGCTCGGCCTCAATGACGCTCTCGCTCGTTCTCGACACCTCGGAGGAAGGAACATCGGTGGCAAAGCACACCGATGACCTGATCGACCTCATGAAGCTCGATCCGAGCTTGCCGGGGTACGACAAGAAGAAAAAGCTCGGACGGCCGCCGTGGGTGCGGTTCCACTGGGGAGACATCCACTCGTTCGCTGCGGTGGTTGAGTCACTCGATGTGACGTTTACGTATTTCGCGGCCGACGGCACACCGCTGCGGGCGCGTGCCAACTTGAGCCTGAAGCAGTACGAACCCGACGAGAACTGGGGCCGCCAGAACCCCACGTCCGGCACCCCTGATCCCGAGCGACTCCACCAGGTTCAGCGCGGCGAGACCCTCGATCGGATCGCCGCCAAGCACTACGGGAAGCCGGCCCACTGGCGTGACATCGCGGTTGCGAACGGAATTCGAGACCCACTTGCCATAGCGCCCGGCCAGATCCTCGCCATTCCGGAACTGGAGTCCCGATGACGACGGCGACCTTCAAATTGACGATCGCCGGTGCCGAGTGGGCCACGGCGGAAAAAGCTGAACTGATCCGGGTCTCCCGAACGGTGAATGCGGCAGCGGTCGCCGAGATCCACATCGGTGGCTACTCACCGACGGTCGGTTGGGACCTCGTGATCCCGAAGGTCGACGACGAGGTCGAGATCAAGCTCGCCGCCAGCATGGAGGATGCTCCGAAATCAGTCTTCAAGGGGTGGGTCATCGGGCTTGAAGTGTTCGGGTCGGGCTCGTCCCGCCGGCTCGTGGTCCGAGCGATCGATGCGGCGCGGGATCTGATGAACGGCCCGGCTCCTTCTGCCCATGCCAACACAAGCTTTGCGAATGTGCTCAAACAGCTCGTTTCCAAGGTCGGGTCGCTGTCGACCCAGGCTCACAAGAGCCTGAACGCAACCCAGCCCTACATCGCCGTGACCGGTACCCCGATGGAGTTTGCCGACAACCTTTGTCGCCGCTTCGGGCTGTCGTGGTGGGTTGACGTTGCTGGCCGCAAGCTGCACCTCGACCGGATCCAGGAGCCCGGGGACACCCGGAGCGGCGCGTCGGCGACTTACCGGGTCGAGCCGTTGACGCTCGAGGGTCGGGTCGATGCGATCGCTGCCCCCTCGGAGGTCACCGTTTCGGCGTGGGACCCAGAGGCGCTCGAGGCGCTCGACGCCAAACAGGCAACCGATTCCTTCGTGAAGCGTCGTGGTGCGGCAGCGCGAGTCACGGAGCAACCGGTTCGTGACCGCACGGAAGCGCAGGCCGTTGCTGCAGGCGTGGCGGCGCGGGCGAACCGGGCGGTGCAGTCGGCGACCGTGAGTATCGAGCTCCATGCCGGTCTCGAACTCGGCGATGTCGTCGAACTTTCGGAGACCTACGGCATCATCGACGAAAAGCATTGGGTCACCGGGTTCGAGCACCGTTGGGAACCCGGCCAGGCCGCGACGATCCTCGAACTGGGCGGGCACGACAAACGCGAACTCGCAGATCTTGTGACCGAGCGAGGCATGGGTGATGCGTGGGCCAACGGAGGCCCCGTCGTCGGTGTGGTCTCGAACAACAACGACCCAGACAAACTCGGGCGGGTAAAGGTGAAGTTCGCCGTGCTCGAGGGCCAGTTCGAGACCGGGTGGGCGCGGGTGCTCGTGGCGCGTGCCGGCAACAAGGCAGGTGTTCGAGCGATTCCATCGATCGATGACGAGGTGCTGGTCATCTTCGAGCAGGGGGACCCGAGACGGCCCTACGTTCTCGGCGGGTTGTGGAGCAAGAAAAGTCCACCCACGCCGATCAGTGGTGACGACCCCGGACTTGAGACACACGTGGTCACCGGCGCCGGTGTCGTGTCCTTCCTGATGTCTGCGGTCAAAGACAGCGAGCGCAGCGAGTTGGAGACGACCACGGCGAAGGCGGTCTCGTCGCTGGTCCAGGACAAGGGCGGCACCACCGTCACCGTCGACGGAGAAGGCCAGATCCGCCTTGCGACGGCCTCAGATGCCGAGGTGACGCTGAAGAAGGATGGCAGCATCGAGCTTTCGGGGAAGAACATCACCCTCAAGGCCTCCGGCGACCTGAAGCTGGAAGGGCAGAACGTCACGATGAAAGCCGGCAACTCGGCAGAAGTGGCGGGAACGTCGGTGAAGGTGAAAGCCAGCGGAATGGGCGAAGTGTCCGCTGGCGGACAGTTGAAGGTGAAGGGCGCAGCCACCGCGATCGGATGATGAGATGAGCGACACTCCCGACATCGTCGGACGAGGGATCAGTTTCCCGCTACGGGTCGACCAGACCGGCGCCATCGCGCTGACGTCGGGCGGCGATGACATTGATTCGTCGATGCGCGTCATCCTCTGCACCGCGCCCGGCGAGCGACTGATGCGCCCCGAGTTCGGCTGCCGTATCTGGGACTTGCTGTTCGAGCCGATTGACGCGAACACTTTGGGCCTGATGGCTGAATATGTTCGGCTTGCGCTCTCTCAGTGGGAGCCGCGAGCCGGCGTGGAGGACGTGACCGTGACACCGAGATCTGGCCGAGAAGGACTCGTCGATATCGCGATCACCTACACCGTGCAGGCGACCAACGACCGGCGGAACCTGGTCTACCCCTTCTACGTGATTCCCGAGGAGGGTGACGGATGAGTCTTCCGATCCCCAACCTCGACGATCGTGACTTCCAGTCGATCGTCGATGACGCCAAGCGGCTCATCCCGCGCTTCTGTCCGGAGTGGACGAACCACAATGTCTCCGATCCGGGTGTCGCCCTGATCGAACTCTTCGCCTGGATGAGCGAATACATGCTCTTCCGGTTGAACCAGGTGCCGGACGTCTTCTACACCCGGATGTTGAACCTGCTCGGTGAAGACATCTTCCCGGCGACGGCGGCTCGAACCAACCTGACCTTCTGGTTGCTCGATGAGAGCGTTGTCTCGATCCCGGCCGGCACCGAGGTCGCCACATTGAGCGAGACCGAAGAACCAATCGTCTTCGCCACCCTCGAGCCTTTCGACGCAGGCACTCCTCGCCTTCGCACGGTGCAGACCGCCATCAGCGGTGGCGATCTCCAGCCGCTCGACACCCGGCTGCAACAGGAAGCGGTACCCGTCTTCCCATCGCTCGCCCCCGGAGCGGGCCTGTATCTCGGGTTTGATCAGTCCCTGGCCGGATCGGTGCTCGACATTTCGGTCACCGTCGAAAGCCAAGGCATCGGTGTCGACCCGACCCGTCCCCCCATTCGCTGGCAGGTCTACGGGGAAGACACGTGGATCGACGCGACCGTGATGCGGGACACCTCGGGCGGGTTCAACCGGGATGGTTTTGCCCGCATCGCCATTCCGATGATCGAACACCATGCTGCGCCGGGGACCGAACCGCTCTACTGGCTGCGGGTGATCCTCGTCGACCCCGAACCTGGGCAACCGGCCTACCGGTCCGTTCCGGCGATTCGCTCGGTGGAGCCGCACCGAATCGCGGTGAGTGTCCCTGCAGAGCACAGCGCATCGGTACTCGGTGAGGTGCTGGGAACAAGCGATGGTCGCCCCGACCAGCGGTTCCACACCCGCTTCTCGCCGGTGCTTCGGCGCCGAGCCGGAGAGACCGTCGAAGTGGTCACGTTGAGCGGGGAGACCCAGCAGTGGGAAGAAGTGACCGACTTCCAAGAATCAGGCGAAGACTCGCGTCATTTCCAGTGGGACAACACCACGGGCGAGATCCGCTTCGGTCCCCGTCTGCGCTACGCCGACGGCGAGTATGTGCAACATGGCGCCATTCCCGAGCCGAAGGCGACGATTCGTGTCAACGGTTACCGGCACGGCGGTGGACAGGTCGGCAATGTCCCCGCTGGTGCGCTCACCCAACTCCGTTCCTCCATCGCAGGCGTGGACCGGGTCGAGAACCTCGAGAGTGCTGCAGGCGGCACCGATGCCGAGACGGTCGAGAACGCCAAGGTTCGCGGCCCGATGTCGATGCGAGCGGCCGGTCGGGCAGTGACCGCCGAAGACTATGAACGACTTACCCGGATTGCTGCCCCGTCGATCGCCCGCGTGCGGGCTGTCGCGCCCGACCAGCCCGGTGGGCCGGTGCGTTTGCTGTTGGTGCCCGAGGTCAAGGACGAGCAAGGACGCGAGCCGAGCATCGACGCGTTCGCGCTCGATGATGGGGTCCTGCAGGCGGTCGAGGAGTATCTGAGCGAGCGTCGTGTGCTCGGCACGGTGGTGGAGCTCGGGGCGCCGTTCTACCAGGGCGTCAGCGTGGCCGCGCTCGTCCATCCAGGCCCAAACCGTCCCGCTGACGTTGTGCGCGATCGCGTGCTCAACGTCATCTATGACTTCATCCATCCGGTGACCGGCGGGCCCGACGGAACGGGCTGGCCCTGGGATGGTGACCTCAACTCCGGCATGATCGGCCAGATCATCAGCGAAGTCGAGGGCGTCGAACGGGTGGACGATGTTGCCCTGTTCCACTGGGATGCGCGCAACGGCACCCGTGTCGGTCAGGCGATGGAGACCGTCCGTCTCCAGCCGCGATCGATCTTCCTGTCGGGAACCCATCGGGTCGTTGTCCGATGAGTCGAGATCATGACTGGCTGCTCCATCAGTTGCCGGCAGGAATGCTCGGGGACGACTTTTTCACCCGATACCTGCGAATCTTCCAGGCGGTGGGAGACACGTTCCTCGATCAGATCGATGGCATCGAGCATGTCTTCGACCCCACGGTCGCTCCGCCGCAAATGGTGAGCGCCATGGGTCGATGGATCGGGCTGGAATACATCGACGAGCAACTCCCAGTTTCCGTGCAACGCCGGGTCGTTCGGCGCTACAGCTCGTTGGTCGGGTCCCGGGGGACCGCCAACGGGCTGCGAGGGCTGCTCGAAGCGCTCACGGGAGCGCCCGTGGAGGTCGAGGATCAAGGCGGTGTGTATCGCGCCGATCAGGCCCCGGTGTCTGTGAACCCGCACGTCGACATCCGCGTTGGCGCGTCGACCGCAGCGGACCCCATCGAGATTGCCGATGACGACCTAGTGCGTATCGTTCGACGTGAGGTCCCGGCGTCGGTGACATTCACGATGCGTCGTACCGGCCGACTCATCTGGCCGATCGAAGAGGAGGCCGGTGATGGCTGACGTCCCGGAGAAGGCCTGCCCCCAGTGTGGGCTGTCGTACGTCATCCCCGAGTTCCACCGTCGGGCAGAGGAGTTCTGTACCGGTTGCGACTACCCATTGTTTTTCGCGCCGGGTGTCGTGGTGGACGAGGGTCCCGAGAGTTCCGAGGAAGCCGCCATGCGTCGGCAACCTGGTGCCGAGGGGAAGGATGCGGCCGGAGCTCGCCGTTGCCCGCACTGTGGTGAGCGCAACCAGGCCAAAGCGGTCGAGTGTGTTCGATGCGGCGGCGATTTGCGGCTCGTGAAGCCGACCAGTCAGGAGCGGCTGGTGTTGCCAGCAATGCCAGAAGCACCGCCCCCGCTCGATGACCCATCCCGTCTGCCGTTGATCATCACCGGGTTGGTCTTCGTTCTCGTCGTGATCCTGCTTGTACTGACCATCTGGGTTTGGTGAACCCCTCGGGGTGACGCCACTGCAAGCCGTTCAGCGTTAGGACGGTGTTGCGGTTGCGCTGGTTGACCAGTTGCTGTCGCCTTCGATGTTGGTGGCGCGGAGTTGTACCTCGTATTCGGTTCCGTTGGTCAGTGAGGGGATGTTGGTTGGGCTGGTGACGTTGTTGATTTCGGTCCAGTTGGTGGTTTCGGTTGCGCGGTGGCGGAGGTCGTAGCGGGTGATGGTTGCGCCACCGTCGCTTGGTGCGGTCCAGGTGACGGTGATTTGTCCGGTGCCGGCGGTGGCGGTGGGTGCTGGCGGGTCGGGGATGGTTTTGGGGGTTCCGGTTGCGTTGGACCATGCGCTGGGTCCGATCGCGTTCACGGCTCGTACATCGATGCTGTATTCGGTGCCGTTGATGAGGCCGGTGATTGTTTCGTTGAGATTGGATCCGGCGTCTTCGATGGTGCCGTTGTCGATGCGGTACTCGTAGGTGGTGATTGGTGAGCCGTTGGTCGCTGGTGCGGACCAGGTGAGTGAGAGTTCTTGATCGCCGTGGGTGATCGACAGTGACCCCGGCGCATCCGGAACGTCGGCGGCTGTCGCCGAGACGGTGTCGCTGAAGGTGCCGTCTCCGACCCCGTTGACGGCCCGAACCCGGAAGTCGTAGCTGGTGCCAGCCGAGAGGCCGGCGGTAATACTGGCGGTTGTTGTGGCCGACGTGGTCGCCGTTGCGCCCGTCCAGTCGGGTGTGGACGTTGCTTTGTACTCGATGTCGTAGCTGGTGATCGTTGACCCGTTGGCGGCGGGTGCGTTCCACGAGAGATCGACTTGGAGCGGCCCATTCTCGGCGTCAGCGGTAACGACGCCGACCTGATCTGGGGGTGATGGCGCCGTCGCGCTCAGGGCGCTTGACGGCGAACCGGAACCGGCAGCGTTGGTTGCCCGCACGCGCACCGAGACCTGGTCACCGGGGTTGACGGCGGTGATGTCGGCGGTGGTCCCGGTGGTCGTGGTGGAGTTGATGTAGGTGCCGGCGCTCCCGATGTCCCATTCCACGACGTATCCCGTGATCGGCGCGCCGCCGGTGTCGGCGGGTGCCGTCCATGTCGCCCGGACCCCGCCGGTTTCGAGTGCCGCCACCGATGACATGCTCGGTGCGGCAGGCGTGGACACGACGGTCGTGTCTGGGGTGAGTGTTCCCCCAGGTAGAAGGTCAAGATTGTCGACGGTGCGGTTGTCGAATCCGGTTCCGAACAACTCGATGCGGTAGTGGTGTAGGCGAGGTGATGCCAGCGCCGTCTTCGACGGCCGGACCGTGAAGGTCACGGATCGGTCGACACCAACGGTCTGTTCTTGACCGATCATTTGTGTGCCGGCGGCATCGGTATCGAGCCACAACTGTGCCTTCAGCGCAGTGAAATCAGCAGTGGCGTTCGGCGAGATGGTGAGGGTGATGGTGCCATCGTTCGGGACCAGTTCGACATTCCGAATGGTCGGGTCCTCCTGGTCGTTGACAACAACTCTGACGTCTTGGGTCTCATAGCCAGACTTCGAGAATTGAAGATCAGTAGCGCCGTTCTTCACCTCGACCACGTAGTAGTAGCCGCTTGCGGCCTCGCTCGTAACGCCCGTGCCGGTCGGACTGATTCGGGCGATGTCGACCGACGCGACCGGTCCGATGTCGACCCCGTTGGCGCCGACCCCCCGGATCGTTCCCTCGATCGATCCGGTGTTGCGGGGCGCCGTCATCACGATCGGTCCACTCAAGCCGCCAGCGGGGATGGCCACCACGGTGCTCACCGAGTTGTGTCCAACGGCGGATACTTCGACGGTCCATGTCCGTGGCTGGATCGGACCCACCGTCAGCGGTGATGAACTTGCGAGGTGCACTTCGCCGAGCACTTCCGGTTCGTCAGCTTGCCGCAGATTGACCGTTGCGTCGATCAGGGCGCCCAACTCATTGCGCACTTCGATATCCACACTGACGTCGGCCGTCTGGAAGATCACGTCGCCGATGTTGTTGGTGGTCTCCACTGCCGTGGTGAACGTCAGCGTTGCGGGCTGGGCCGGAGCAGCGTTGTAGCCAATCAGATCGAACGTGAGGTCATAGCTGCCGTCAGGTGCTGCGATCGAGAAGATGCCATCGGCGTCAGTCTCATCGGTGAACGTGGCGCTCCCACCGGTCTCGGTGGCGGTGACCGTGATCCCCGCGAGGATGCTGTCACTGGGCAACACACTTCCGGCTCGACCGAGGAGGCGCCCCTCGATGGTCCCGAGCGTCTCGAGATCGAGCAAGCCCAGCGTCTCGTCCTCACCCGGATCGAGTTCGAAGGGTGCTGAGGTTTCAGGACGGAACCCGTCCTCGGACACGGTCACGGTGTACTGGCCGGCAGGCAAGAGGCTGAAGGACGCGGTACCCGCCACCGCCGGGCTGCCGGTCCCGCAGTTCTCGCCGTTGCCGTCGCAAAGTTGGACGGTGGCAGTTGCTGGCGAGACCGGAACTAACACCGAGGCGAGCTCGGTGGCCGTGATGGTAGGCACGTCGGTCTGCCCGCCAGGCACCGTCTGGATGCCACTTTGCACTGCAGGTAGTCCGTCGAAGTTGGCGTCATCGCCGGCGATGCGGCCGATGTCCACACTCCAGGTTCCTTGGTCGTCGACCGTGAGCACGTAGGAGCCATCGGGCTGCAGCGGTGTCGGCCCGACAACAACCCCTCCGGGTCCGGTGGCGGTTACCTCAAACGAGTCGAGGGTGCTGCCGGCATCGGTCGTGGTGAGGAGCAAGCGCCCTTCGAGTTCGGAGGATTCAGCGACGAGGGTCAGATCACCGGTCACGCCAACGCCAGGTGTGACATCAACATTGACGGTGCCGGTAGCGAAGTTGTCAGCGACGACCGTGTACGCAGCTTCACCGAACCGGTGTTCAGGGGCGGTCCACGTGCCGGTGACATCGGTCGTGTCCGCAACATCGACCCGCCGCGGGGTCGGATCGTCTGGCGGTGTTGCTGGCACATAGCTGGTGATGACGTTGGCGGTGACTGTTGCCCCGGAAATCGGGACGTCAGCACCATCTCGCCGATACGAGATCACGCCGGTCGCGAGTTCGCCCGTCCCTCCGATTGCGTCGGTGAGGGCGACCGTGACCTCGCGGTTCTCGGCGACGGCGACCCCGCCGACGACAAACCCGCTCAGCGAATCTCGCCCCGGAGCGGTGACATCGATCGTGTAGGTGCCGGCAACCAGTCGCGTCGAGTCGGGTCCTGGTGTCGGAACGCTCTCCTCGGCGAACTCGGCAATACCGGTCGCAGCATCGACCGCCTTCGAAACAACGCCGGTGGTGCCGTCCGCTGGGGGGTTGAGCGTGACTGTTGCATCGGTGATCGCCCCGAACGTCCCCGTGCCGGTTGGTTCGACCACATTGATCAGCAGCCGCGGCCGGAGGTTCAGCTCGAAGTCCACGGTGATCGGAACCGGGAGCCCCTCGGGAATGGTGCGGGTCTCGGTCGCTGGGAGGTAGCCAGGCGCCCGGGCAAGGAGTGTGTACTCGCCCGGCGGGAAGAAATCGGGCTCGTTGAATGACCCGGTTGAATCGGGAACCAACACTGCAGGGACACCGATCGACGTCCCGGTGACGGTCAGGGTTGCGTTGGGGACGGCGACTCCAGGTGCTGCGGCCTGTTTCACCGATCCGTTGAAGGCGCCGTTCGTGAAGAGGGTGGGGCTGAACGAGACCGTTTCGTTGAGGGTGAAGGTCGCGAAGTCTTCTTGGTCCTGATGCTGTTTCTTGTTTGTGGCTGCATCGACTGCGGGGATGATCCGCACGAGGTAACTGCCGAAGTTGATCCCGTTGATCTCGTAGCGGCCATCAGCGTTGGTGATGGCCTGGAGGGCCGGCTGGTGGCTGGGGAGCTCGACCGTTGCCCCGACCACCGGTTGGTTCTTGTTGTCTCGGAGCACGCCGGTGAGGGTTGCGTTGGCTTCGACCACCTCGTCGGGACTGAACACGAGGACTGGATCGGTGACGGTGCTCGCCGCTCCGGCCGTGACCGTGATGTTGGCAAAGGCATCAGCATGGTTGAAGCGCGAAAAAGCGATCTGGTACTCGCCAGGCGGCACACCGGTGACCTGCCACCGGCCTTCGGAGGCTTCTGTTGTCGTTCGGAAGGACAGGGCATCCGATGAGATCGTGACGCTCACGTCGCCGAGCACTGCGCTTTGATCGCTGGATACGGACCCTCCCACCGTGCCGTAGGCGGCGACGAGGTCGATCACGAGATCGTCGACGGAACCGTTCACCGTGATCGAGCGGGTCTGGCCCAGCCAGCCGTCCGCAGCGATTTCCAGCTTGTACTCGAGCCCCACCGGGAGACGCGGAAGCGTGAAGGCGCCGGGGGAGCCGGTGGTGAGGGTGGTAGTGGTGACCGAGACATCCCCTGAGCTCGCGGTGACGGTGACGCCGCCGTAGCCGTCACCATCGGCCCGAACCACACCGGTGATGCTCCCCACTCCGGTCACCAGTTGTGTGGAGAGTGACGTCTGTGTCTCGCCCGGGCTGAGTTCGACCGAGAACACTTCGGTTCCGAAGCCGCGCTGCTCGATGGTGACGATGTAGCGGGCGGGTGTAGCCAGCCCTTCGATCGTCCACCGCCCGAGGGTTTCGGTATCGGTACTCGTGGTCGCGGTGTACACGAGTTCGCCGTCGGTGACTCGCACCAGTGCGCCGCCGGTCGGGCCGCTCGGGCTGGTTGCGATACCGCTCAGGATGCCGTCCCCTGGATCGAGTTCGATCTCGAGCGGGGCGAGCTCAACGCCTCGCTCGGGGGAGATCACGAACGACTGGGTGGTGTATCCGAGTCGTCGGAACGACACCTCATAGTGGAGCCCGGCGATCAGATCGGTGTGGGTCCAACGCCCGTTGGCCGCCGTCGTCACCGTGATTGGCGCGTTGGTGTCGTCAAGGCTCTGGGCGTGGGTTTGGGCGAGGGCGAAAATCTTCCGGTTCGCTCTGGCTTTCGCCCGCTCGCTGAGTGCCGACGTCTCCTCGGTGCCATCGAGTGAGATCCGACGCAGGGTCACCTCGACACCGCTGTTTTCGTCCTCCTCGGCGCCCGCCAGCACGACGGTGCCTTCTAGGGTGAGTCGGCTGCTGGGGCCCTCGTTGTCGCTGTTGCCGTCGCCGTCGCTGCTGTCATCCTCGTCTGATGTGCCCCCATCGCTGCCCCCGGTGGCGGCATCGGCGGTATCGGTGTCGGCAGCGTCGCTGGTGCTGTCGACCGAATCGGCGCTGGACGTCTCGTCACTGTCGAACACGCGGAGCAAGCCGAAAAAGGCACCAATAGCAATGCCGATCAGCAGCGTCGCCACCGAGATGGCCTTGCTCGTTGACCCAAAGACCGGGCGGTGTTCGAACGACCCTTCGGTGCGGACAGGCAGGTGGGCCCCGCTTCCAATGACCGACAGCGGGCGCCGGTTGTAGCCAAGCCAGCGTGGTCGGCTGCGAACCCGGACCTTGGCAACGCGCTCCTCGCCGGCCGGAACGTCGACCGCGGCTGGTCGGAAGCGGAGCCGTAGCGCTTCCGCATCTCCGCTCAGGTCGAGATGGACGGGTTCCGCAGACCGGTTGCTAATGATGACACGGCTGCGTGCTCGGAAGCGGCCTCGCAGCGACGCCGGCGTCAGAGAAAGGCTGAGCCCCTCGTGGGAGGCCACGGTCAGCACCAGCGAGTCGTCGATGGTGGTTTCCCCGGTGGACTGGTCGGTGACCCGGATGGCAAGGCGATGGTTTCCCCGGGAGGCCGACGCCGGCACGGTGAAGACCAGGGTGGTGCGCCATGTCTCACCGGGTTGGAGTGGCGCATCGGGCTGGACCGGTTCGATCCATCCGGTCGGCGCGCCGAGGACCTCGAGTCGGGCTCGGGTTGGG
>Ga0255767_1001059_pt1 | contig 24870 bp, 22 predicted proteins | sample 071ome_24_FD_179967 | JGI IMG/M metagenome (GOLD analysis project Ga0255767, IMG submission 179967) | Coastal salt marsh microbial communities from the Groves Creek Marsh, Skidaway Island, Georgia - 071402CT metaG (version 2) | ecosystem: Environmental > Aquatic > Marine > Intertidal zone > Salt...
GTGGTGTATTTCTACGAGACGTATTCGGACCAATTGCACGACTACAAAACGCCCGCCCCATCGGCATCTACCGTGAATGTTTCCTGGTTCTGCAGCAACGGCTACGCGGTCTTCATTCCGGACATTGTTTACCGCGAAGGTCATCCGGGCAAGAGCGCGCTGGCGTGCATTGACAAAGGGGTGGAGGCGGCGTTGAAGGCGGACGAACGCTTGGACGCGTCGCGCATGGGCCTGCAAGGGCAGAGCTGGGGCGGTTACCAAACGGCCTACCTGGTGACCCAAACGGACCGCTACCTCTGCGGCATGGCGGGGGCGCCGGTGAGCAATATGTTTTCGGCCTACGGCGGCATTCGCTACGGCAGCGGCATGTCCCGCCAGTTCCAGTACGAAAAGACGCAATCGCGCATTGGTGCTACGCCTTGGGAAAAGGAAAAGCTCTACCGCGAAAATTCGCCCGTCTTCTTCGCCGATCAGGTAAACACCCCCTTGCTCATCATGCACAACGACAACGATGGCGCGGTGCCCTACACGCAAGGCATTGAGTACTTCATGGCCTTGAAGCGTTTGAATAAGCCGGTTTGGATGCTGGTGTACAACGACGAGGAGCACAATTTGATGCGCCGAGCGAACCGAAAAGACCTCTCCCAGCGCATGGGCGAATTCTTTGACCACTACCTCAAAGGCGCCCCGCAGCCCGACTGGATGGCCCAAGGCCGCCCCATCACGGAAAAGCCCGTCAACGGCAAATAAAAGTGGGTGCGTTCAGTCGCAGAAGGTCGTGACCTCCGTCACAGTTTATATAGAATCAGCCTCGGAACTTTGCTCCACTAAAAAATTGAAATCATGACCATCAACGAAGCAATCAACCACCCCAACGCTACCATCGTAGACGTTCGTTCTGAAGGCGAATTTGCCGGCGGCAATGTTCCCGGATCCATCAACATTCCTTTGCACACGGTGCCCGATCACGTGGAGGACTTCAAGGCCATGTCGCAGCCTGTGGTGCTTTGCTGCATGTCTGGAAACCGTTCGGGCCAAGCGTTGATGTTCTTGCAAGCGCAAGGCGTTGAAGGTCTCTACAACGGCGGCGGCTACGGTGAGGTTCTGATTCACAAACTATAATCATGGGATTTTTCGCTAAGCTTTTTGGCCCCAAACAAGACCCGAAAGAATGGGTGGCACGTGGGGCAAAAATTGTGGACGTTCGCACCCCCGGGGAGTTCGCCAGCGGCCACCCCGCCAAGGCCATCAACATTCCCTTGAACAGCATTGCTACCTTGCCCAAGAAAATTAAGGACACGGATACCGAAATCGTGCTCTGCTGCGCCAGCGGCATGCGCGCCTCGGCAGCCAAACAAAACCTCGAAAAAATGGGATATACCAACGTGATCAACGCCGGCTCCTGGACCAAATTGCGCAGCCTCGTGGGCGCCGCCATCTTGGGTTTGACTTTCACGACAACCACGGCATGCGGCCAAGCGACGGAATCTGCTCCGGTTGCCTCAGAGGCCCCCGCTGCTCAGGTGGAAAACCTGGATGTAGCCAGCTTCAAAACTGCGCATGTGGGGCATGTGCTGGTGGACGTTCGGACCGATGCGGAAGTCGCAGAAGGCATGATTGAAGGTGCCGCACATGTGGACTTCTACAGCGCGGACTTCGCGGCCCAAATGGAAGCCGCCTACGGCCAAGACAAGGACCAAGCCATCTACCTCTACTGCCGTTCTGGCGGCCGCAGCGGCAAGGCCCTGAACCAGCTCAAGCAAGCAGGTTTTACCAACGTGCACCACTTAGTAGGGGGCTTCATGGCCTGGAGTGCGAGCGAGCCGTTTGTCAAGCCCTAACGGTACGTAAACCATGGCCGAAATTGCCAAGTTTAAAGACCTCGTCACAGGCGATCAGCCCGTGCTCGTGGACTTTTTCGCTACCTGGTGTGGCCCCTGCAAGGCGCTGGCTCCCATCTTAGTCGACGTAGCAAAAACTTTGGAAGGGGAGGTGCGTGTGGTTAAAATCGATGTGGACCGGAATCCAGCCATTTCTCAAGCCTATCAGGTGCAGGGCGTTCCTACGCTCGCCCTGTTTAAAGACGGTAAAATCCTATGGCGTCAGTCGGGAGTGCTACCTGCGCAAACTATCGTGCAGCAGGTCAAGTCTCACTTGCTCGACTGAACGTTGGGTGCCCGCACCACAAAGGCCTGCGGAAAGGAAACCCTCCAGCGCTTGAGATCGTGCTCAGCGGCCAAGCGAATAGGGTAGAGGCCCACGGAAACTTTAAAATTTGGCTCGTCAAAGTGCAGTAAAACCGCTGCTGAGCCCAACGAATCTTGGAGGCGCCCATACCATTGGGTAGCCTCCATTCTTTTTCCAGAGAACACTTGAATGGTGTAGCGTTCCATGTCGGTCGAACGCCCTTGCGAAACGCCAGCGGCAATCATGCGACGTTCTTGGCTCCACGCCGAGTCCAAAGCGACCCCTGAAGCGATCACGACGCTGTCCATGGGCGCATCTCGCTCCAAGGACGCAACGCTAGGTGTTTGACGTACTTGGAAGGCCCAAAGGGGAAGGGTGCACAGAAGACAGAAAATCACGCGTTTAACCATGGGTACAAAGGTGAACAAAAGATGGGCCGAATTCCTTATTTAGACAGATTTTAAATTAGAAATAACTCTGTTGATTTCCTTAATGCCCGGAACGGCTGTGTTGTATTTTTGCACTGCCTTAAATGGTACCTATGAACCGCAGTAAAAAGCCAACACGCATGCGCTTCTTCGCAAACAAAGTAGTACGCGTTTTAACTATCGCATTGATGGTTAGCGCCTTACCCTACGCGGCCCACGCGGAAGGGGATGCCGAACTCGGCAAAAAACTCTTCAAAGCCAACTGTGCCAGCTGTCACAAATTGGACAAGAAATTGGTCGGTCCCGCGCTCGGTGGGGTGACAGAACGACGTTCGGAAGAATGGCTTTTGGCCTGGATCCGCAACAACGCGGAGCTCCGCGCTAGTGGCGATGCAGATGCGATTGCCATTTTTGAGGAGTACGGCGGTTCTGTCATGACGGCTTTTGAAAACTTGTCGGATGAGGATATCAAGAGCATTTTGGCCTACACCGATGCGCCAGCTGCAGCCCCTGCGGGCGGCACGACGGGAGATGTTCCTCCAACGGCTCCAGTAGCGGCGGAAGGCGAGGATGCCACCTTGTTGTACATCTTGGGCGCGTTCTTGTTGCTCTTCATCGTCCTGTTGTTGCGCATTCGCAACACCTTGAAGGAGGTTAGCGGTGAGCAAGGAACGACCGTTATCCAAGATGCCAATGCCTTGACCAAGTGGCTGGCGGGCAATAAGCGCTTCATGACCGGCTTGACGGTGGTGGTCGCTGTGGCCTTCCTCTACCAGCTCTTCTGGTACTTGATGGCCATCGGCGTCGAGCAGAACTATCAGCCTGTTCAACCGATCGCTTTCTCGCACAAGATTCACGCTGGGGACAACCAAGTGGACTGTAACTACTGCCACAGCAGTGCGCGTAGTTCCAAGCATTCGGGTATTCCTTCTGCCAACGTGTGTATGAATTGCCACATGTACATCGACGGTTCTGAAATCGTCAACGAGGCAGGTCAATTGAAATACGGCGGCGACCGTTCCCCCGAAATCGCCAAAATCTATGCAGCCATCGGCTGGGATGCGGAGAACCGCACCTACATTGAGAACTACGAGCAGAAGCCCATTAAGTGGATTCGCTTGCACAACCTCCCCGACTTGGCCTACTTCAACCACGCTCAGCACGTAACGGCGGGCCAAGTGGAGTGCCAGACCTGCCACGGTCCCGTTCAGGAAATGGAGGAGGTCTACCAATACTCTGAATTGACCATGGGATGGTGTATCAACTGCCACCGCGAGACCGAGGTCAAGACCGCCAACGGCTACTACGCCAACGCGGAGGAAGGCACTCAGACGATCAATGAGCGCCTCGCAGCGAAGTTTCACGATGAATCGATCACCGTTGAGAAAATCGGTGGTCTCGAATGCGGCAAGTGCCACTATTAATTGAAGAAAATGGCAACGGAAAAAGTCTATTGGAAAGGGTTTGACCAGCTGGCCAACACGGATGTGGCCCAGCGCATGGCTCAAAATGAGTTTGCGCAGGAAATCCCTGTGGATCAGTTTTTGGGCGATGCGTCCATCGTGGGCAAGGCCCAGACCACCCGTCGAGATTTCTTGAAATACTTGGGCTTCTCTACGGCTGCAGCGACGCTTGCTGCCTGTGAGTCTCCCATCATTGAAAGCATCCCCTATGTGGTGAAGCCTGACAGCTTGACCCCTGGCATGCCGACCTACTATGCTACGGCGTATGTAGACGGTCAGGATTTTGCTTCAGTGTTGGTGAAGACCCGCGAGGGACGCCCCATTAAAGTAGAGCCCGGTGACGAAGGCCGCTTTAACCGCGGAACCAACGGCCGTGCACAAGCCAGCGTACTTTCTTTGTACGATTCAGCGCGTTTGCGCCAACCTGTCAAAGGCGGTGCGGAGACCGACTGGGCGACCATTGAGGCGGACCTCAAGCAAGCGGTTGACGCTTCTGTAACCGCAGGTAAGCAATTTGTTTTGGTGACGGGCAGCGTTTTCAGCCCTTCATTCAAGGCGGTAATTTCCAAGCTCCGCCAGAGCTTTAACAACTTCGTACACGTTGAAGTAGACGCTGTATCCTCTTCAGAGGTATTGGACGTTTGGGAAGCGTTAACGGGTGTTCGTGCACTTCCTACCGTCGACCTTTTCGGCGCGGATTTGGTAGTGTCGTTTGGCGAAGATTTCTTGAGCGGAGCTTCTGCCCAGCAACTCTCTAAAGCATATGCAGATCGCCGCACTCCAGGCAAAGGCATGCTGCGTCACATTCAGGTGGAATCCAACCTGAGCTTGACCGGCTCTAACGCCGACAAGCGCGTGAAGATCAAGCCTTCTGAAGTGGGTAGTGCCTTGGCCTACCTCTACAACCAAGTTTCAGGTAGTTCCGTGGCTGTCGGTGCCCTTTCCGAAGACGTGAAGTCTGCTGTGAAGAGCATCGCTTCTGAGCTATCTGCTTCAAAAGGCCGCTCTATCGTTTTGGTAGGGGGCAACTCCGGCGCCAATGCGCATTTGGCTGCGGCCGTTAACGCTGCCTTGGGCAACGTTGGAAGCACCTTGCGCGTGGACCAACCCATCTACATCCGTTCAGGAAATGACCGGGCGTTCAACAATGTGGTTGCCGATTTGAAGGCGGGCTCTGTGGGCGCTATGGTGATTGCGGGTGCTAACCCTGCCTACACCCGTCCCGGATTCGCCGAGGCTGTGGCCAAAGCATCCTACAGCTTGAGCTTGTGCGACCGTTTGGATGAAACGGCGAGCTTGACTTCTGCAGCGGCTCCTGTACCTCATTACTTGGAGTCTTGGGCGGACTATACGCCAAACACGACCGAACTCGCCGTGGCTCAGCCCACCATCCGCCCCTTGTTCAACAGCAAGTCAGCGTTGGAAGTATTGGGCGGTTTGACCGGCGAAAAGCAATCTGCTAAAGATTGGGTCAAAGCGACGGTTGCCGGTTACGGCCTCTCGTGGTCTCAAACCCTTCACGATGGTGGCGCAAGCATCAACAACGGTGAAGCGATCAGTTCTGCGGACACCGCTTCCAAAGCGCAATCTGGCGCGTCAGCAGCGGCCGAACAAGCTAGCGCTGTTAAAGGGGGTGACTTTGAAGTAGCGCTCTACCAAAAGACGGTGGGTGCAGGCTTCCAGTCCAACAACCCTTGGTTGCACGAATTGCCCGATCCCATTTCGCGCGCAGCGTGGGACAACTATTTGACCATCAGCGCTAAAGATGCGCTTGCCTTGGGTATCGTCAATGAAACCCAATCCAATGGTGCATTGAACGGTAGCCTGGTAACGGTTAAGGCGGGTGACTTCACCTTAGAGAATGTACCTGCGCTGGTTCAGCCGGGTCAAGCGCAAGGAACCGTCGGTTTGGCGGTAGGCTACGGCCGCTCAGCTGCTGGACGCGTAGCGGATGGCTTGGGTGTCAATGCCTACGCGTTGAACTTGTCACAAGGTTCGGGTGCCGTAAGCATCACGCTGCAAGAGGGCGAGCACGAGTTTGCTTCTACCCAATTAGGCAACACGATGATGGGCCGCAAGATTGTGAACGAGGTCACCTTGGCCGACTTCATGGCGGATCCCTCCGGTGCTTCTTGGAACGAAAAGCCCACCTTCCACACGATGGACGGTGTTAAAACGTCAAGCGAGGCCAACTTGTGGGCGGACCACGACCACGAAACCATGCACATGTGGAACATGAGCATTGACTTGAACAGCTGTACCGGTTGTGGTGCCTGTGTCATTGCCTGCCACTTGGAAAACAATGTACCCGTTGTTGGTAAAGACGAGATTCGCAACTTCCGCGACATGCACTGGTTGCGCATCGACCGCTACTACTCTTCGGACATGACCGAAGCACGTGCGGAAGAAGAGAACATTGGCGCTATCGACAAGTACGCGGCCATGGAGGTTCCCGGCGAAAGCCCCGAAGTGGTCTTCCAGCCCGTTATGTGCCAGCACTGTAACCACGCTCCTTGCGAGACGGTTTGTCCCGTGGGCGCTACGGTGCACTCACGCGAAGGCCTCAACCACATGGCCTACAACCGCTGTATCGGTACGCGTTACTGTGCCAACAACTGTCCGTACAAAGTGCGTCGCTTCAACTGGTTCAACTACCAGAAGAACGAACGTTTCACTGACGTCAACCCTGCTCAAGACGACTTCGGTCGCATGGTCTTGAACCCCGACGTAACGGTTCGCGCGCGCGGTGTCATGGAGAAATGTACCATGTGTCTCCAGCGCATCCAGTACGGCAAGCTCGAAGCGAAGAAAGCCGGTCAGCCTTTGGCAGACGGCGCCTTCACGACGGCCTGTGCGCAAGCCTGTGACACGGGTGCCATCACCTTCGGTGACGTGAACACGGCCGGCAGCGCTGTGCAAGTCGCGAAGAACGATGCCCGTTCGTACCACCTCTTGGAGGAAGTCGGTACGCAACCTTCCGTATTCTATCAAACTAAAGTTCGCAACCGCGCCTAATACCCTAGCCAAGCATGCATTACGAATCGAACGTACGCGAGCCGCTAATTCTTGGTGACAAGTCCTACGAGGACATCACTGTAGATGTGGCACGCCCTGTAGAAACGGCCGCCCCCAAAGCGTGGTGGATCGTCTTCTCCATCTCCCTAGTGATGTTCCTCTGGGGTGTGGGCTGTATCCTGTACACCATCGGCACCGGTATCGGTGTGTGGGGTCTGAACAAGACCGTAGGCTGGGCCTGGGATATCACCAACTTCGTTTGGTGGGTAGGTATCGGTCACGCGGGAACCCTGATTTCAGCGGTACTCTTGTTGTTCCGTCAAAAGTGGCGCATGGCCATCAACCGCTCTGCGGAGGCTATGACCATTTTCTCGGTCATCCAGGCCGGCCTTTTCCCCTTGATCCACATGGGTCGTATTTGGATGGGCTACTGGGTATTCCCTTTCCCCAACCAGTACGGTTCTCTTTGGGTCAACTTCAACTCGCCCCTTTTGTGGGACGTATTCGCCATCTCGACCTACTTGACGGTTTCGACGGTGTTCTGGTACACGGGCTTGATTCCTGACTTCGCAATGATTCGCGACCGTGCGATCAATCCGGTCCAAAAGCACATCTACCGAATCCTCTCCTTCGGCTGGGGCGGTAAGGCCAAAGCTTGGCAGCGCTTCGAAGAAGTATCCTTGGTTTTGGCCGGTTTGGCTACCCCTCTGGTACTTTCTGTACACACCATCGTATCCATGGACTTTGCCACCTCGGTTATCCCCGGTTGGCACACGACCATCTTCCCTCCCTACTTCGTTGCGGGCGCTATCTTCTCAGGCTTTGCCATGGTGCAGACCTTGTTGATCATCGTTCGCAAGATCTTCAAGATGGAAGACTACATCACCCTCCAGCACATAGAAATGATGAACATCATCATCATGGTGACAGGTTCTATCGTAGGTGTGGCCTACATCACTGAGCTCTTCATCGCTTGGTACTCAGGTGTAGAATACGAACAATACGCCTTCTTGAACCGTGCGACGGGTCCTTACTGGTGGGCCTACTGGTCCATGATGACCTGCAACGTGTTCTCTCCCCAGTTCATGTGGTTCAAGAAATTGCGCACCAACCTCATCTTCACCTTCTTGATCTCCATTGTGGTGAACATCGGTATGTGGTTTGAGCGCTTCGTTATCATCGTAACGTCGTTGCACCGTGACTACTTGCCCTCTAGCTGGAGCATGTTCTCACCCACCTTTGTGGACATCGGCATCTTCATCGGTACGATTGGTTTCTTCTTTGTGCTTTTCCTCTTGTACGCCCGTACGTTCCCCGTTATCGCACAGGCCGAATTGAAGACTATCCTCAAATCTTCTGGTGAATCCCAGAAAAAACACCACGATCCTCATGGCGCACACTGAGCATACCCCCGTAGTACGCGCGCTCTACCTTGACGATGATGTCGTCTTGGATGCCGTAAAATCGCTTCGCGGCAAGGGCATTAAGGTCCAGGAAGTGTATTCCCCTTTCCCCATCCACGGCTTGGATAAGGCTATGGGTTTGAAAGAGACGCGCATCGCCATGGCTTCCTTCATGTACGGCCTCTTTGGCTTGACTGTAGCCATCACGATCACGGCGTTTATGATGAACATCGACTGGCCTCAAAACATCGGCGGCAAGCCTTCCATGACTTGGGGCATGAACATGCCGGCTTTCGTGCCCATCATGTTCGAATTGACGGTCTTCTTCGCGGCCCACTTGATGGTGTGGACGTTCATGATCATTAACAAGTTGTACCCCGGTGCTGCTCCGCAGAACCCCGATCCCCGCACGACTGACCACCACTTCATGATTGAAGTTGCGGCAGGCGACGGCGTCGTGGATGCCTTGAAAGAAACGGGTGCCATTGAAATTGCTGAAGCTTAATCCCATGAAAAAAGGAATCCTTTTGACTGCGCTAGTTGCTACAGGTGTGATCACCTCATGCAACTGGGACAAGACGACCCCAGGGTATACCTACATGGACGACATGTACCGCTCTCCCTCTTTGGAAACCTATGAAGCAGCTGCAAACACGGCTCAGGGCACCTCTGCTCAGTTGCCCGTGGAAGGCACGGTAGCGCGTGGATACGTCCCCTACGATTTGCCCAACAGCAACGAAGGCTATGAAGCTTCCAAAAACAACGCAGCTGTACCCGCCTACTTCGCGGAGTTGGACGCTGAGTCAGGCAAAGTGCTTTACGGCCAATTCTGCGCACACTGCCACGGCGAGAAAGGCGATGGCAATGGCATCTTGATGCAACGCGAGAAGATTTTAGGTGTTCCTGGCTATGGCGCAGATCGCCTTCCAGATATCACCCCTGGAACTATCTACCACGTAATCATGCACGGTAAAAACAACATGGGTTCACACGCTTCCCAGTTGACCTACGATGAGCGTTGGAAAATCATCAAGTACGTGATGAAGCTTCGCCAAGATCAATCTGCAACGGCTGCTCCCGCAGAGCCTGCTGCCTAATTCAAATGCCTACGACGATGTTTGTTTTTACTCAAAAAGCCAAAATTTTCGCCGCTGCTCTGACCGTAATCGGTCTGATCATGGTGGTGATTGGTTTCAATACGGCAGGGCACGAAGCCGAAGGGCACGATGCACACGCTACGGAAATGCACGCAGCGCACGCTGAAGAGGCGCATGCTGAAGATGCACACGCAGCGCACGCTGAAGAGGCTCACGCTGAAGAAGCGCACGCTGAGGAGGCGCATGCTGCGCACGCTGAGGAGGCACACGGAGCGGACGCCGAAGAGGCACACGCTGAAGGCCACGGTGGTCATGAAGACCACGGTGCCGCCAACCGCCCTTGGGCCGCTTTGTTGGTCAACACCATCTTCTTCTTGGGTATTGGCATTGGAACCTTGTTCTTCTTGGCCATTCAATACGCCGCTCAAGCAGGTTGGTCTGCGGGTATCCTCCGCGTCATGGAATCTGTGGCCTTGTTTGTGGGTATCCCGATGTTGGGTATGCTCTTCTTGGTAATCACAGGCACCATGGACATGCACCATGTTTGGCACTGGATGCAAGACGGTATCATGGATCCTTCTAGCCCTAACTACGATTCCATTATCGCGGGTAAAGAGGGCTACTTGAACGATACGTTCTTCACGCTTCGCACGGTGGCCTACTTGGTCATTTGGGCCGGAGCTGCCTACTTGTTGCGCCGCAATTCTTTGAAAGAAGATCAATTGCCCGAAGGTCAAACCCTGTTCTTCACTCAACGCAAATTGGCGGCTACGTTCATCGTTCTTTACGCTGTAACGAGCTCAACGAGCGCATGGGATTGGATCATGTCCATCGACACGCACTGGTTCTCCACCCTCTTTGGTTGGTACACGTTTGCGGGCATGTTTGTAACGGCTCTGACGGTATTGAACGTATTGGTGATGTACCTCCGCGTCAACAACTACTTGCCATGGGTGAATGAAAACCACCAGCACGACTTGGGTAAATTCATGTTTGCCTTCTCCGTGTTCTGGACCTACCTCTGGTTCTCTCAGTACATGTTGATTTGGTACTCAGACATTCCCGAAGAAACGCCCTACTACTTGGCGCGCTTTGGCGAGTACAAGACCTTGTTCATCACCATGTTGGCCTTGAACTTCATCATGCCTGTTTTGGTATTGATGTCACGCGATTCCAAGCGTATCATGGGCTTCATCCTGTTGGCGGCCGTATTTGTTTTGGCGGGCCACTGGATGGACCATTACATCATGATCATGCCTGGTAGCGTGGGCTACAACTACGGTTTCGGTTGGGTTGAAATTGGAGGCTTCCTCTTCTATGCGGGATTGTTGCTCTTCGTTATCCAACGCAATTTGGCTGCGGCTCCTCTGAAGATGAAGAACCACGCCATGATTCATGAAAGTAAATTGTTCCACCAATAATAGTCTATTGATATGACCGGTCTTATGATGGTTGTTGTGCTTTTCTTGGCAGTTTTTGCAGCTGCCCAAATCATGCGCATCTACGAACTCTCGGTAAAAGTTCGCCAAGAGGAAGAATACGTGGTGACAGACAAAGACAATTCAAACCAAGGTCGTTTGATGCTGTTGTTCGGCATCGGCCTAGTGGTCTCTTTTTTCTGGATGGTCGCTGCATGGGACGAGTTGGCTTTGCCAAAGCCTGCGTCTTTGCACGGTGTCCAAATTGATCAATTGTGGGACATTTCCATGGGCTTGATCGTGGTCATGTTCCTGATCGTACAGCCCATCTTGTTTTGGTTTGCGTACAAATACCGTGGAAATAAGGCGAATAAGGCAACGTTCTATGCGCACAACGACAAGTTGGAATTCATCTGGACGATTGTACCTGCTATTGCCTTGGCGGTCTTGATTATCTATGGTTTGACCACATGGTCCAACACCATGAATCCTTCTACGGACGAAGAGCCCATGGTTGTCGAAGTCTACGCGCAGCAATTCAAGTGGACCGCGCGCTACTCCGGTGAAGACAACACCTTGGGCTATGCGAATGTCCGTTTGATTCAGGGCGCAAATACGGTAGGTGTGGACACCAACCACGTCAACTCCGCAGACGATTTCTTGGCTACGGAGATTCACTTGCCCGTTGGCAAGCCTGTGGTGTTCAAGTTCCGTTCGCAGGACGTGATCCACTCGGCGTACTTCCCTCACTTCCGTGCCCAAATGAACTGTGTTCCCGGCATGGAAACGCACTTTCAGTTCACCCCTACGGTGACGACGGCAGAAATGCGTCAAGATCCTAATGTTATTGGCAAGGTGGAGCGCATCAATGCGATCCGCAGCGCTAAAGGTTTGGAACTTTACGAATACGACTACATCCTCTTGTGCAACAAGATTTGTGGTTCGGCCCACTACAACATGCAGATGAACGTCATTGTCGAGACACAAGCCGAATACGACGCTTGGGTCAAAGAACAAAAGACCATCTCTGAAACCCTTTAATTACGTACGTTTTAAAGAATCCCTATGGCTTCGCACGATCACGCTAACGACCACGCTCACGACCACGATCACGAGCACCACGTAGAAAACTTCTGGACGAAGTACATCTTCTCCCAAGACCACAAGATGATTGGAAAGCAATTCCTGATCACCGGTATGTTCATGGGTATTGTGGGTGTGTTCATGTCCATGCTCTTCCGCTTGCAGCTCGCATGGCCCGACCAAAAGTTTGCTATCCTTGAAACCTTCTTGGGCAAATGGGCGCCCGAAGGGCAAATGGACCCCAATATGTACTTGGCCTTGGTGACCATCCACGGTACCATCATGGTCTTCTTCGTATTGACCGCCGGCCTTTCAGGTACCTTCTCCAACTTGCTTATCCCCTTGCAAATTGGTGCACGCGATATGGCGTCAGGCTTCCTGAACATGTTGTCGTACTGGTTCTTTGCAGCCTCTTCGGTCATCATGCTCGTTTCGCTTTTTGTGGAGACGGGACCTGCCTCAGGCGGTTGGACCATTTATCCTCCTTTGAGCGCATTGCCCCAAGCCATGCCTGGTTCAGGAACGGGTATGACCCTTTGGTTGGTTTCTATGACCCTCTTCATTGCCGGTTCTTTGTTGGGATCCTTGAACTACATCGTGACCATCATCAACTTGCGCACCAAAGGCATGGCCATGACGCGCTTGCCCTTGACCATTTGGGCCTTCTTGGTGACTGCCATTTTGGGCGTTTTGTCCTTCCCCGTATTGTTGAGCGCCGCTTTGCTCTTGATGTTTGACCGAATGCTCGGCACGAGCTTCTACCTCTCCGACATCATGGTGGCTGGCGAGATGCTCCACAACGAAGGCGGTAGCCCCGTCCTCTACGAACACTTGTTCTGGTTCCTCGGCCACCCTGAGGTATACATCATCCTGTTGCCCGCATTGGGTATCACCTCGGAGGTTATCGCTACCAATGCGCGTAAGCCCATCTTCGGCTACCGTGCGATGATTGGATCTATCCTTGCGATTGCCTTCTTGTCCTTCATCGTTTGGGGCCACCACATGTTCGTAACCGGTATGAACCCCTTCTTGGGCTCCGTATTCACCTTCACGACCTTGTTGATTGCTATCCCTTCTGCGGTGAAAGCCTTCAACTACATTACCACCTTGTGGAAGGGCAATTTGCAGTTCACTCCTGCGATGTTGTTCTCCGTAGGCTTGGTGAGCACCTTCGTGGCAGGTGGTTTGACCGGCATCATCTTGGGCGACTCTGCCTTGGACATCAACGTACACGATACCTACTTCGTTGTGGCACACTTCCACATCGTTATGGGTCTTTCGGCCATCTTCGGCATGTTCGCAGGGGTGTACCACTGGTTCCCCAAAATGTACCGCCGAATGATGAACAAGACCTTGGGCTACTGGCACTTCTGGTTGACCTTCGTTTCGGCCTATGGTGTATTCTTCCCCATGCACTTCACCGGATTGGCGGGCCTTCCACGTCGCTACTACAGCAACGCCGAATTCCCCATCTTCGACGAATTGCAAGACATCAACGTCATCATCTCTATGTTCGCCATCTTGGGTGGTATCGCGCAGTTGATCTTCATCTTCAACTTCTTCTACTCCATGTGGCGCGGACCCAAGGCTCCTCAGAACCCATGGAAGTCCAATACTTTGGAGTGGACGACACCTGTCGAGCACATCCACGGCAACTGGCCCGGAGAAATCCCTGCCGTACACCGTTGGCCCTACGACTACAGCAAGCCTGGCCACGACGAAGACTTCGCGCCCCAAACAACGCCATTGAAAGACGGCGAAGTAGCGCACTAAGAATTGTTCAAAGACTTTGCAAGGGCCGCCCATTTGGGCGGCCCTTTCCGTTTATTTTTGTTTTATGTCCCGCTTTATTGACGACGAACTTTCTCGGAACGAATCGGAAGCCGACCAGCGCCTGCGCCCGGCCACCTTTGACGATTTTGCCGGTCAAGAAAAGGCCTTGGAAAACTTAAAGGTCTTCGTTCAAGCTGCCCGCCAACGTGGGGAGGCGATGGACCATGTCTTGCTCCACGGCCCCCCGGGCCTGGGCAAAACGACGCTCGCGCATATCCTCGCGAATGAGTTGGGCAGCCAGTTGCGTATGACGTCGGGGCCTGTTCTCGACAAGCCGGGGGATTTGGCGGGATTGCTGACGAGTTTAGAGGAGAACGACGTCCTCTTTATCGATGAAATTCACCGCTTAAGTCCGGTGGTGGAGGAGTACTTGTATTCGGCCATGGAGGACTTCAGCATCGACATCATGATTGAGAGTGGGCCTGCGGCGCGTTCGGTACAAATTGGTCTGAAGCCCTTCACGCTGGTGGGGGCGACGACGCGTTCGGGCATGCTGACGGCGCCGTTGCGTGCGCGATTTGGGATTTCGGCCCGATTGGAATACTACAAAGTCGAATTGCTCAGCACGATTGTCGAGCGCTCTTCCGGTATCCTCAACATTGAAGTGGAACCCATTGCAGCTATCGAAGTGGCCCGCCGCAGCCGTGGAACGCCCCGAATAGCCAACGCCCTGCTTCGCCGCTTGCGCGATTTTGCCCAGGTGAAGGGCAATGGTGTCGTAGACTTGGAGATTGCGCGTTTCGGGATGGACGCATTGGACGTTGACGAAAACGGTCTGGACGAAATGGACAATAAGATTCTCAGTGCGCTTATTGAGAAATTCAAAGGCGGCCCTGTCGGCTTAGGTACACTCTCTACGGCCGTATCGGAACAAGCCGAAACCCTCGAAGAGGTCTACGAGCCCTACTTGATCCAAGAAGGCTACCTCGCGCGCACCCCCCGCGGCCGTATTGCCATGGACAAGGCTTACCACCATTTGGGCAAGAAGGCCCCGAGCCAAACCGGATTATTCGACCAAGGATGACCCCGGATGCGGCCAAGCAGGTACTGACATCCGCGGCGCATCGGCTGGGATTTCAAGCCTGCCGTGTGGCGCGCGCCGATTTCTTGGCTGAAGAGGCCCCCTCGCTGGATGCATGGCTTGCCAAAGGCTTTCATGGATCCATGGCCTACATGGAGAACCACTACGATAAACGTTTAGACCCCCGAAAGCTCGTCCCTGGCGCCAAATCGGTCATTAGCTTAGCCTACAACTATTTCCCCGAAAAGGACCTCGCAGACGGCGAAAAACCGCGCCTCGCCAAGTATGCCTACGGCGAAGACTACCACCGCGTGGTCAAGGATAAACTCTTCGAACTCCTGGACCACCTTCGCGAATCGCTCGGCGCCATCCAAGGTCGTTGCTTTGTGGATTCCGCTCCCGTCATGGAACGGGCTTGGGCCAAACGCAGCGGACTCGGCTGGGTCGGCAAGAACAGTCTCCTGCTGCGCAAACATGAGGGCAGCTTTTTCTTCCTCGCGGAACTCATTGTCGACTACGATTTTGCGCCGGATTCCCCCGTTGCGGACCACTGTGGCACCTGCACCCGCTGTTTGGACGCCTGTCCCACCGGGGCCATAGTGGCGCCCGAGGTGGTGGACAGTTCCCGCTGCATTTCGCACATGACCATTGAGCTTCACGACGCATTGCCTGAGGAGCACAAGGCCGTCATTTCCCCATGGGTCTTTGGCTGCGATATCTGCCAAGATGTCTGTCCCTGGAACCGTCATGCCCGACCGAATGCAGAACCCCGCTTTTCCCCCTCCGAATGGCCCGACTGGACCTCTCAAGACTGGCAAGAACTCACGGAAGAAACCTTTGACCGGGTGTTTGGGAAATCCGCTCTCACCCGTCGGGGATTGGAGGGGATTCGGAGGAATTTGGGGGCGAGGTAGCTGGAGGGCTAGAGAGCTCGGGCTTCGTTTGTTGGTTAGTTGGTTTGTTTGTTCGTAGGGGAGAGGGATGCGCTTTTTGTCCTTTGACGTTCACACGTATTTACCTTTTACTATACCTTGCAGAATGCCCCGCCTCATACTGACTCTTCTCGCCATCCTCCTCAGCCTCAGCTCCACCGCCCAGCGGGCCGAAAAATTCAACCTCGCACTCACCACTAAAATTACCGTCAGAAACGTTTGGCTCTCCCCTACATTGACCTACGAAGCTAGCCCCACGAATAGCATCGAACTCACCCTTCCCCTAAATTCAACCCCCCTCTTCTTGGAGGACGCATTATACGGCCTAGGCATCTACAGCTTCTACAGCGAGCTCAAATACGTCCGAACCCTCCCCAGCCTGGCCAAACTGCAAGTCTTCCCGCTCCTCATCCTCTTCCATGGCGATACACGAAGCTTCTGGACCCCATCCACGCTCCTTTCCCCAGGCTTCGGCATCGGCAAAACGTTTCATGTAGGCTCACTTTCCATCCGGCCCGAATTCGAACTCTCCCTCACCCGAGATCTCTACAGCTGGTCAGGCGGCATGGGCCCAGGCGCCATGTGGATTACCGAATACATCTACAGACCTTGGCCGAGCATCGGTGTGACGGTGATGCGGTAAGGAGCCATCAAATTAATTTGTGGCAGTCTAATTCTTAAAAACCTGCCTTAGTGTGCTCGCCCACTAACGTGTGGGCAAAGGCCAAGCCCTCTAGCCCTCTAGCCCTCTAGCCCTCTAGCCCTCTAGCCCTCTAGCCTTTTACCACACGAAGATCTGCGCCGGCTGAAGGACCCGGTAGGTGCTTCGGTCGTACAGAATGACCACCCACTCGCATTCCTTAGGGTTCCAGAGGGGGTCCAGGGTTTTGCTGGCGCTGCCGGTAAAGACTTGCCCTGCAGAGCCGCCAGTAGCAGAGACTTCGATCCCGGTAGGGCCAAGAGGCGCGGCGCGGAGCACGTTCTTGTGAACGTAGAACTCGTCGCGCGTGTTGTTTGGCATCAACTGGGGTGAAATGATATGGGACTCCTTGAGGTAGACGGCGACGCCTAAGGCGTTGGTTTGAGCGCTTTGCAGGGCTGCACTGTAGTGAACGATAGCCTGGCGGGAAACGGAGTCGTAGGCTGCAGAAAGCGTGAACAAGGCCTCAGGTGTGGAGGCAATTTCTTGCGCGGCGAGCCCGGCCCAAGCGGTATAGGTCTTCTGATGGGCGGTGGGGTAGTCGGCGCGCTGCACCATGCCCATGGGCAGGGCAAAGATGCCAAAGAGGGTGGCGATGTCGTCTCCTTCCGCGGTAGTGAAGTCCGTAGGGTAGTCCGTGGTTACCCCAGTGAAGCTGGAAGGGCCAGCGTGAAGCGCGACGGGGATGATGAGGGTTGGGCCGTAGATGCTATCGAGGGCTTTGATGGCTTTGGAGGCTTTTGGGCAGTTCTTGCAGCGGTGTCCTGTAAAGTCTTCGATGAAGACGGCGCGTGCGGTTTGGACCAGAGTGTCGCCGCGGACGACCGAACTAGTGTCCACAGGATTGGGGTTTTCTTTGAAGGGCTCCGTGATGACGTCACAACTGGGTGCGATGGTCCATGCGAGGGCCAGGAGGAGGAAGGAAAGAAGGTGTTTCACTGGAGCGTAATGTTCATGGGGAGTTGGTAGGTTTGGCCCGCTTGGGATCCATCCCACCATTCTTCCGTGGAAAAATCGAGTTCGGCAATAATTCGGTACACCTCTACTTTGAGATCCGCTTTGTCTGTCCGGTTCAAACGGCATTTGGTTTTGTAGCGAATGACTTCGGCGCCTCCCGTTTCGGTGAGTTTAAACGTCACGTCCACCTTGCATGTGCTGCCTTTCGAAGTGCCCGTGGTTTGACCTACAGGCTCGAGCTTCTGCGCAGATTGCGCAAAAACGGGGGAGTAGGCCAGGAGGGCGCCGACGAGGAGCAGGACGCGCATTACAGACTCGTAGTTAAGGAAAAACTCAAGCCGCTTGAGGGCGGGACCACGCGGCAGACGCCCCCGACACAGAAGATGCCTTGCTGCTGGCGGCCGTAGCCAATTTGGACACGCGTGGGGCCGTTGAAGTGGATCAACGAAAGAATGGGGTAATGGATACGACGGCTTTCGCTGGGGTGGCCGTAGTTGTAAATGTCTTGAACGGCGATGGTCCAGTCGGGAGATAGGGTCCATTCGGCGAGGCCCATGGCCATGTCGCCGCGGAAGCCGTCGGCGAGGGCAAGTTGGAATTCGGTCCGCAAGGTTTGTCCCTTTGGAAGCTTGATTTGGTTCTCCCAAACGACAGCCTGAACATGGATGATAGAATCCGTACCGGGCGCTTCCAAAAGCGTGATGTCACCTACGCCGTCATTCAGGACCGTTTTGTTGTATTGGAAATTGAAGAGGGTGAGCTGGCTCTTGAACTTCTTCGAAAATTTGCGAGCCACGGAGGCATTCACGTCGCGGAAGTACACGATGGGCCCAAAGGCGAAGGGATTCGAGGTATAGCCTTGGGTGCCTTTCTCGCCACGGGTACCGTCCTCCAAGAAGCCTTTGTCGATGCTGTTGGCCATGGAGGTGTTGAGGCTGAGCTGCGTGCCGTATTTGCCCCCCCATTTGCTGCCGCGGGGAATCATGTAGTTGATTTCAAACTGGCCGCCCATTTCGCCATTCACCTGGGTGGCGTAGGGGTAGAGGGCCGCAAGGGCGTAGGTGTGGGGCTTGGTGGTAGGCGGCAAGAAGTTGATGAAGAGGTCAAACTGCTGGCCGTCCCGGTTGGAGCGGAAGCTCATGTTGTCGATGCGCTTGACCGAGGCCAAAATGCCCAAACCTTTCTTGCTAAAGCTCAAGGTGCTCAGGAAGGCCGTTCCCGGGCGGTAGATGTAGCCGTTGTCGTAACTGGGGTCGTTGATTTTGTAGGCATATTCCGTGTTCCAAGAAAAGCCTTTGTAGGTCAAGTTGGCGCGCGTAGCCCAAGCGCCCACATTGTTGGGCAAGTTGAGCACAGGGTCAAAGCTCTTTTGGAACTTGGAGACAAAGCTCCCGCCCACCGTGGCGTAGCATTGCTTTTCCGACAAGGATGGAAAGACTTGGTTGAGGCTCCATTCACCGTCGAGGCCGCGAACAATGCCTTCCCCTTTGCCAAAGTAAAGGCGTTGACGTCCTAGAACGCCCTTCACAGTGAGGCCATGCCCCAAGTCGGTGATGATGCGGACGCCATCCATGGCATTGTCCAAGCCCAAGCCCCGCTCTTCGTAGGAACGGAAAATCAACCCCGATCCAAACTGCTCGTAGAAATTGCCGACTGTGATGTTCCAGCGGTCTCGGTTGAGGCGGGCGTAGCGGTAGCTGATACCTTCCCCGCGGTAGCCCGGAGGGAAGCCGAGCATGACGTTTTGGTAGTTTTCGTAGCGCATGCCCGCTTGAAAATCGCCATCGGTGTACGTGAAGAGCGCAAAGCCTTGACCTAGGAGGCGCTCGTCGGGGTAGAATTCGCCGCTGGGGTCCAGGACCTCATCGCGCAAGTACCATTGGGCATCGCTCTGAAGGATGGCGCGCAAGGTGGATTGCTGCCCCCATGCAGACCAGGTGCTGGCACAAAGGGCAAGGAGGAGCAGTTTCTTCATGACTTATTCGATGGGTTGTCCCGCCGCAAGGGCTTCGACTTTGTGCGCGAGTTCTTCCTCTTCGCCGGGCACGTACTTGTTGGCCTGCCAAACAATGTTGCCCTCGCCGTCCAGCAAGAAGGTATGGGGGACGTTGTTCACGCCCATGGCGCGACGCAGGTTGGAGTTGGGATCCAAGTAGACGCTGTAGTCCCAGGCTTGACCGGCCACGAAGGGAGCTACTTTGCTCATGGTGCGGGGATCGTCGATGGAAACGGCGACCACTTTGACACCGGTTTCCTCTACGAGGTCGATGTAGTAGTCGTGAAAGGCATTGAGTTCACTGATGCAAGGCTTGCACCAGGTGGCCCAAAAGCTGACAATCATGGGATGGCCATCGTTCTTTAACGTGGCGGCGTCTAGCGTTTGGCCTTGGAGGTTTTGAATTTCGGCGTTTGGAAGACCTTGGCCGAATGCGCCGAATGTAGCGCAAATGAGAAGGAGGGTAGTGAGCTGCTTCATACTAGAAATGAAAAATCCGGAGAGCAAACGCCCTCCGGATTGTAAAAATAGGCGATAAAGCTTAGTGAGCGACAGAGATGCGCACCGTTTGGACCGCGCCGTCAATGGTCACTTGAGCCGTGTACAAGCCGTTAGGCAAAGCAGCAACGGGAACTTCCAAGACGTGCTGACCAGCGGCCAGAACTTCTGCAGGAAGGTTCACGATTTGCTGACCTGCAACGTTGTAAACCGCTACAGCTACAGAAGCTTCTTGGTTCAAGTTCAAGTCCAAGTTAGCCGTCGTGTTCGCAGGGTTGGGGAATGCGACCAAAGAAGCCGCAGCTTGCTCGTCAACGCCCAAAGCGTTGTTAGCTACCCAAATGTTGTCAAAGTACAAGCTGTTGCCGTACTGAGACGTGCCTTCAAACTTGATTACCAAATCCGAAGCACCAGCGAACTGAGCCAAAGAAACTTGGTTGGTCACCCACTGGCTCGCCTGGGGGTAGAAACGTGAGGTTTGGTTACCAGAAGTGGCCAAGGTCGTGCCTGACTTGTCGAAGATGTTCGTCCACGTCACACCACAGTCGGTAGATGCATATACCTTGAAGGCATCGGCTTCACCTGAGTAGGAGCAGTAAGCGTGCTGGAAGTACAACTTAGGAGCGGTCAACGTGCTGATGTTGATCTTCTGCGTAGTTACAGAAGCAACCGTGCCTGCAGCGATGGCGTAGTAGTCCCAACGCAAAGACTTAGCAGACTGGCCCCAGCCGCCCAACTCGTATGAGGTGCCGGCAACAGACTTGTCCACCACGTACACGCGAGGAGCGGTAGCCGTGTTGAATTCCAAGATCATGTCAGAAGGGATGGTGCCGATGGTAGAGCCTTCCATGTCTTCCGTCTTTGGAGAAGCTTGAGGCGTAGAACCCAAGATAGCGATGTTCACGGGCGAAGAAGCGTTGTTCATGCCGTTGTAGTCACCGGAGCCGTTGGGGCTAGTGACTGTAGCTACCAAGGAGTTGGTGCCGCCGGCCAGCGTAGTTTGAGGGAAGGTGACTGTAGCCGTTTGGCCAGCGGTCAAAGAACCCGTCCAGTTCTGCGTAACAGGCGTACCGCCGTTTACAGAGTAGCCTACCGTTGCAGAGGTGATGGTGACAGAACCCGCGTTTTCAATCACTACAGAAGGCGTGCAGTTGGCATCGCACAAACCGTTCGTGCTTGCGTTCAACGCAGCCACACCAGCATCCGCCAAACCTGAAACGGCCTGAGGGGCAGAGTATGCCGCATTCTTCACGTCTTTGGTGCTGTTGTCCTGGACAAAAGCCACAACCGCTACTTCACCCAAGTTGGCGATGTAGGTAGGAAGTGCTACGTTGAAGGTGAAGGTCGAAGAGGCACCTGCAGCCCACGTGTCCGACAAGGTCGTGCCGCCAGCGTCGGGCAGCATTTTACGCATTACGCTGTAGAAGTCCGTCTCGCCGTTAGAACCGGGAGCGGTAGGATAGTTGATTTCCTCTTCAACGATCACCGTGTGCAACTTCAAAGAGTTGGCAGAGCCCGAAGAGAAGGAAGACGTGCCAGGGTTGCTAACCGAAACGACAATCTGAATGGAGTCGTAGGTAGCGTTCAACTGGTGGTACACAGAAACCGCCAATGGAGATGAGACGGCATACCGCGTGTCAATCATAGACTGCGTAACGTTGGCAGGAGCACCAGAGTAAGCGGAACCCGTGGGGGCAACACCGTCCATGGCCGTCCAGGGCACTCCGTTGACAGAGTAGTAGGAAACGCGCGTAGCAACATCCGTGGGGTTAGCTGCGTTCATAGGATCAACACCAGGCCAAGAAGTCTGGTACTTGATGGAGATGGCCTTCGTGGTATTGCCCGAGAGCAATGTGTTGAAGGCGGGGTTTTGAGAGGCGCAAGGTCCGCAAGACGCTTGGGTAAACTCCTCAAACAAAACCAGACGAGTTGCTTGGGCAAAGGCGGTTCCGCCGATTAGCATCAAGGCAACAGCAAGCGTAAGTTTTTTCATAGGTGCTTGGTTGAAAATAGAGAAAAAAGCCTTTTCAGGGGTTAAACAGGAGCGAAAGGTAAGCAAAATGCGCTTTTGTCCTGCATGCTCCACGTGATTGCCGAAGAGAGTAGTACCTTTGAAACCTAGGTTATTCAAGTCCTGATTATGAAACGTTTTATGGCCCTTGTGGCCCTCCTTTTGACGACCGGCGCCTTTGCCCAAAATCTAAGTGTTCACTCCATGGATTCTGTCGCGTATGTAAACAGCCACACGGGGTCCTTGGCGGAAGCGCATATTGCCCTCCAGAACAACTCGGCAAGCACCCAGAGCTACCTTATTAAGCGCGCCCAAGTGGGCACCACTGGCTTGGTGGATTCCAACTATTTCTGCTGGGACCTTTGCTACCCTACCTGGGTAAACCAAAGTCAGGGCTATGTGGACATCAACGCCGGCGCAGTGGCCTATGATTTTAGCGGCTACGCCTATGTCATGGATACGGCTGCCAATGGACAGGACACGATTTGGTATACGTTTGAAAACATCAACGATAGCACGGACTTCTTGACGGTCCAAGTGATCTATGCCTTCTCGACCACCTTTGGCCAGGGCGAACCTGTGAGCTACAGCACGAAGATCTATCCTAACCCTAGCAGCACGGGCCGCGTAACCTTGGAGTTCGCCCCCGCCCCTCAAGCGTCTACCGTAGAGGTCCTGGACGTATTGGGTAAAGTGCACGCACAAATCAACGTTCCTGCGTTTGCTACGAAGGCCGTTTGGAATTCTCAAGACGCGGCGAAAGGGGTCTACCTTCTTCGCAAGCGTTCGGGCAGCCAGCTTGAAAATTTGGGCAAAGTGCTCGTCCACTAACATACCAAAGAGGCCTACACAGGCGTTAAACCCCGTATGTTTCACCATTTCGTTGGACGTTTAATCGAGAAATCGCCCGCGCATGCCGTCTTGGAATGCGGGGGAGTGGGCTACTACTTTCACATTTCCCTCACGACCTACGGTCAATTGCCAGAGGGGCCTGAAGTGAAGTTGCTCGCGCACGCTGTGTACCGCGAGGATGCGCAGCTACTCTTCGGTTTTATGACGGCTGCGGAACGCGATGTCTTCTTACTCCTTCTAAGCGTGTCGGGCGTCGGCGCCAATACGGCCCGAATGATTCTCTCCGCCTTGGCCCCCGCGGAAGCGGTCCAAGCCATAGCCTCGGGCAACAGCGGCCTGTTGCAACGCATCAAAGGCATCGGCGCCAAAACGGCCCAACGCATTGTCGTGGACCTCCGCGATAAAGTGGGCAAAGTGGATGCCGCGGCCGATGCGGGTGAGGCAGGTTCAACCCGTGCAGAAGCGATACAAGCCCTGACGGTGCTGGGCTTTAGCCGCGGTCCCGTGGAAAAAGCAGTGGCCAGCATCTTGGCCAAAGATCCCAGCGCCACAGTGGAAACGGTGGTTAAACTGGCATTAGGGCAGCTCTAATGAGTGGTTTGAGGCGCATACTTGCCACGGCCTTCGCCGCGCTAGCGGTGTTCGGAGCGGAGGCCCAGGTGCAGGACAGCAGTTCGACGTGGACCATGCCGGGTTTGAGTGCGCCGACCAATGTTCGGACCGTGGTGACCTACGATCCGGTGACTGGTTTTTACGTTCAGCAGAAGTACATCGGGACCGTGCCCATCGGCGGACCGGTCTATTATTCTCCCTCGGAATACCAGCAGCTCGTTTTTGGCCAGCAAGAGGCCCAAGGCTGGCAGTCGCGCTGGTCGCAAGGTTCGGCCTCCGACAGCCGAGAGGGAGCGAGCATTGTGCCCGACATGACCATTACCAATCCGACCATCAAGGACATCTTTGGGTCGGATGAGTTGGAAATTCGGCCACAGGGCACGGCGGAAATTCGGTTTGGATTGCGCTTCCAGCACATTAAAAATCCGATCGTACCCGAACGCAACCGGAAGACCCTCGCGTTTGACTTTGACCAAAAAATGCAGGTGAACGCTACCGGTAAGTTGGGCGAGCGTTTGGACATGCAAATCAACTACGATACGGAGGCGACGTTTGCGTTTGAAAACAAAATGAAGTTGGATTTCAAAGGCACCGAAGACGACATCGTCAAGGCGCTGGAGATGGGCAACGTCAGCCTGCCCACGGGCGGAAGCCTCATCACGGGCGCACAGAGCTTGTTTGGTTTGAAGGGGCAGTTCCAGTTTGGAAATACGACCGTGACGACGGTGATGGCGGAGCAACGCAGCCAAAGCCAGAACCTCAACATTCAAGGGGGTGCAACCACCCAAGAATTTCTCATTCAGGGCGATGCCTACGAGGCCAACCGCCACTTCTTTTTAGGCCATTACTTCCGCGACCACTACGAGCAGTGGGTGAGCACCCTGCCGGTGATTCAATCGCCCGTGCAGATTACGCGTTTGGAGGTTTGGGTAACCAACCGCCGTAGCACGCCCACGGAAGTGCGCAACCTCATTGCGTTCACCGACTTGGGCGAGGGGCAGAGCAAGGCCTGGCGTTCGACCGCCAACAACCGTCCCGGCGATGTCATCTTTCCCGGCGCCACGTCGGATCCGCTGCCGAGCAACCGGGTGAACTTGCTGGATCCCGAGGAATTGGTGCAGCGCTTTCCGGGCGTCCGGGATGCGGCCAGCGCGGGCTCCTCCTTGACGGCCTCCGGCTACGACGCCAACGTCGAATACGCCGAACTCACCAACGCACGCAAACTCCAACCCAACGAATACACCTTCCATCCGCAGCTGGGCTACATGACCTTGAACACCGCCCTCAACCAGGACGAGGTGCTCGCGGTCGCCTACCAGTACACGGCGAACGGCCGCACCTACCAAGTCGGTGAATTTTCCAAC
>Ga0255767_1001060_pt1 | contig 24846 bp, 24 predicted proteins | sample 071ome_24_FD_179967 | JGI IMG/M metagenome (GOLD analysis project Ga0255767, IMG submission 179967) | Coastal salt marsh microbial communities from the Groves Creek Marsh, Skidaway Island, Georgia - 071402CT metaG (version 2) | ecosystem: Environmental > Aquatic > Marine > Intertidal zone > Salt...
GTGCGTCAAGCTCTTGAGGTTTACGATATTCGCGCGTTCCTTGATCAGTTGATCGGACAGCTCGCAGCTACGCACGGGACCGAGAAGCAAATTCAGGAGCTGTGGGATATTCATGCTCGGCTAGATAAAGCAGTCCGGGCTAATGACTTTGAGGCTTACTATCCTGAGAACTTAGCGTTTCATGAAAAGCTTTTGACAATGGCGGGTAGTGAGCGTTTGACGCAGATGTATCTTTCGCTCGTGAAGGAGTTGCATTTATTTCGACGCAAAGGTCTGATCCAACAAGGATCGATGGACGTATCTAATGCCGAGCATGCGCTGATATTGGAGGCGATTGCGCATCGAGATCCAGTTAAAGCTGGTCTGGCGATGAGAAATCATGTCATGACTGCAAAACAAAGGCTGTTGACAGCGATTGAGTTGCAGTCAGTTACTGAACCAGTAGCGCCTTAAACCTACTAACAACCTTTGAACTGAGGCGCTCGCTTTTCCATGAACGCGGTTCGGCCCTCTTTGTAATCTTCACTATTGAAGCACGCATCGACGAAGGCATCACATTTTGCAAGGTCTCGGTTTTCTGGATCAGTTAAAACCTGTGTCGCGATGAACTTCATCGCTCTGATCGTCAGAGGCGCGTTTGCTCCAATTTGATTGGCAACCTTTGCAACTTCTTGCTCAAGAGACGATTCATCGTGAACTGATTGCACAAATCCCATGCGGTACGCGGTGTCAGCGTCGATGCGCTCGGCGGTAAACATCAAATATTTTGCGTTTGATGCACCAATCGCTTTGATTAATCGCTGAATGGCTGGGAACGGATAACCGAGTGCTAACTTGGCGGCCGGCATCGCAAACTTGGACTTCTTAGAACAGATTCGGATATCGCAACACACGGCCAGGTTGAGGCCGCCTCCGATACAGTATCCGTCTACCTGAGCAATTGTTGGCTTGGGGAAATGATCGATGCGCTCATAGATTGCACGGATGCGCGCATTGTAATGTTTCGTGGCTTCCGCAGAACCACGCTCTTTTTCGAATTTGGAAATATCTGCACCACTCACAAATGATTTTCCGCCGGCTCCCGTTAATACAACGACGCGTACATCGCGATCGGATTCAAACTCGTCGAGAATCGCATCCGTTGCATCCCACATTTCGAGCGATACAGCATTGTGTTTTTCCGGGTTGTTGAAAATGAGATATCCAATAGACCCCTCAATTTTTGAAAGCATTTTGTCCATGATGTTTTACACCTTTAGATCACGTTTTTTTGCTTGAGGGACTCTGAGTCACCAATGCCAAGTTCAGCCAATATGTCTTCAGTATGTTGACCTCGGCTAGGAGGTGGGGAGACGATCGAACTCGGAGTTCGATTCATCAAGAATGGTTGCCCTACCAATTTTGTGTCACCAAACGGAATAGTTCCTAATGCTTCGGTTGCGATACCCAAATGCTCGACCTGTGGATCCGCAAAAACCTGATCAACTGAGTAGATAGGTCCAGCTGGTACGCCCGCTTCAAGAAGGGTCTCCACCCAGTGCTCCGAGGTGTTCGTCATCGTTATTTCTGAAATTAGTCGGTTAAGAATTTTTCGGTTTTTTGAGCGGTCCGCGTTTTGCAAGAATCGTGGATCGTCGATCCAATCAGTATGCCCCAGTGCCATGGCGCAGCGTTGCCAAATCGCCTCTCCCGCACAGGCGATATTGATAGAGCCGTTAGTTGTAGGGAAGACACCTGTCGGGATACTTGTCGGATGATCGTTACCGGCTTGCTTTGGAACCTCGCTTTGCGTCAACCAACGAGCTGCCTGGAAGTCGAGCATAAAGATCTGTGATTGAAGGAGACTGGTTTGAACCCACTGTCCTACTCCAGACGTATTGCGTTCTATGAGCGCAGTTAATACACCCATCGCGCAGAATAGGCCCGCACATAGGTCGGCGATCGGAATACCAACACGCATGGGTCCTTGTCCTGGCTCTCCGGTAATGGACATTAGGCCACCCATACCCTGTGCGATTTGATCAAAGCCTGGTCGTTTAGCGTACGGACCATCTTGACCAAAGCCTGAAATGCTTCCGAGGATTATTCTAGGATTAATTTTCTTGAGACTTTCGTAATCAATTCCAAGGCGATCTTTAACGTCTGGGCGGAAGTTTTCGATGACCACGTCAGCTGTTTTGATCAGTTCTTTTAAAATCTGAATTCCATCCTCAGATTTCAGATTGAGCGTCATGCTTCGTTTATTTCTTTGTAGATTTTGAAAGTCTGCGGTATTACGTCCAGCGCCAAGTGTTCCGTCTGGCTCAACAGACTCCGGAGGTTCGATTTTAATGACGTCAGCGCCCCAATCTGCGAATTGCCGGGCAGCTGTTGGGCCGGAGCGTACGCGAGACAGATCAATGACGCGAATCCCATTGAGGGCTGTTGATGCGAAAGGTAGTGTCATGATTTTTCTCCGATCATTGCGAGTGCTTTGACACACTCTCGGATGTTGTTTTTTGGGTCGAATAGCTGATTGATGCAGTCTCGAGCAGACGCAATGTCTTTATTGTCGAGACCTGCAAACATAAGATTATTTTTGAATTTATCCTCAAGTTCCTGCTGCGCCATAGGCTCTTGCTTACCGCCTCTTAAACACGACTGCTTGACGGTATGCGTGTTACCCTCCAAATCGATGACGTCAATCCAGCCCACATACTCTTCTGGATAAGGATCTTCGGGGTTGATTGAGTAGGTGATTTTTGAAGAGAGTGATTGGATGTCGTCTCTCGAAAGCTGTTCTTCGGTGAATTCATTCAATCCTGCTTTCCCGTCGAGGAAACCGATTGCAACGCAGTAGGGCACGGAAAACTTTGCCCCATAAGGTGTCGATGGATTTCTCTTTTCCTCAAGTGGCTCCCACAGGCGATGAACGGTACCTTCACCGACATGAGCATGAATTTCTTTGATATTCTCAGATCTAAGGATTTTTGAGGCTTGCACCGCGCAATCAACAAATGGCTGCGTCATAGTCCCACAAGCATACGGTTTAAATGCAAGTCCCGCGGAAACCCAGCCGTCGCCGAATGATTCTAGGTGACCGAAATCTGGAGTGATGGAATTAGAAGCAAAGCCTTTGAATAATCCATGAGTACCCTCGAAGACAGTGCGTGGCCCCTTGAAACCTGCCTTCGCCATCATGGCAGATTTGATGCCAGCCGAGGCAGCCCAGCCGGGGTGCATTCGCTTGGTCCATGTCCCCTCAGCGAGGTACTCAATGATGCCAGAGGCCATCGAACCAACAATTCCGAGAGCGGACGCGGTCTGCTGTGGGCTCAGCCCGTACGCCACCGATGCTGTTAGGCTTGCGCCAAATGCTCCTAAGATCGCGGTCGGATGAAATCCTTGGCGATGAACCGCCGTTGGGGCAACCAAAGCGAGCCTGCAAATAAGCTCGGCGCCGCACGCCATCGACTTGATAAAGGTGTCTGGAGAGACATCCTCGCGTTCGGTTATTGCTAAAATTGTTGGCACGATCACAGACGACACGTGGACAGGAGTCCCCTCGAAAGTATCATCGAAATCCTCTCCGTGTATCGCTGTCCCGTTGATCAGAGCGGCATCTTGCATCGTGAAGCGTGACCCATGACCAAACGCTGTCGAGTTTCCATTATCCATGCAGGATGATTCGATCGCTCGGATATAGTCTGTGTTTCGAGCAGAGAACATAAGCCCGTAAGCGTCCAGTGTGACTCTCTGTAACATCTGACTAACTGACTCTGGAATATTTGCAGTTTGGCTGGTGGAAATGGTGGCGATATGTTCTGCAAGAATTACAGAGCTCATGGTAAGAAAGCTCCGCCATTGATGTGAATTGTCTGCCCGGTGATGAATCCGCTGTCTGGCCCGACTAACATTCCGATAATGGCCGCGATATCAGATGGCTGCCCGTAGGGCACATTTTTCCCGTCAAAACTTGGATGCTTAAGCCGGGCGCCTGTTTCAGCGGTTCGGTGTGTATCGATATGACCCGGTACCACGCAATTAAAAGTTACTCCGGAACCCGCGAACTCTACCGCCAATGCCCGCACCAGACCGGGCACGCTTGACTTAGAGCTGACTACGGCGGCCCTTTCTTGTGCGCCTGTATGGGCCGATAGACCGCCAAGACAGATTACTCGTCCCCATTTTGAATCGAGCATATCAGGTAGGAATTGTTGCGTGCACATGAACTGGGCGTCACTGTTGATGCGAAAAACTTGTCGCCACTCCTCAAGCGTCATCTCCAGAAAGGGTTTGGTTTTTCGGACCGAGGCGTTATTCACGAGCACTCGACAGTGGCCGAGAGTTTTACACGAGTGGTCTAGAGCAATAACAGTATCTGGATTATCTAAAGATCCAACTACCGTCGCACACTGCACTCCGGTTTGTCTCACCAGGTCCGCAGTTTGTTGGAGGTTTTGCGCATCATTATTCGTGTGTACCACCACATTAAAGCCAAGCTCGCCAAGTTTTATGGCTGTCGCCCGGCCAATATTGCGGGCGGAACCAGTGACTACCGCGACGGAATCCGTTTGTGTCATGCGTTTACTGCCTTTCTCTTCTTAAACCCTGTCCAGAAAGGTGTTGAGAGATTTACGGCGGTTAGCGCGAAGAAGAACAGAACGATCGGGCTCTCCATCAGGGCCAGGAAGTTGTTGTCGTAAATGATCATTGACTGACTAAAAGCTTCCTCAACCATTTTTCCAAGGATCAAGCCCATCACAAGCGGAGCTGCACCGAAGCCATGCCGATTCATGAAGTATCCAATCAGGCCAGCGACCAACATCACATACACGTCAACGAATGATGAACTGGATGAGTAGGCTCCGATGACCGCAAAGATAAAGACCGCGGGCCACAATAGTTGCTTTGGTATAAACGTGACTAGTGAGAAAAATTTAGCACCAGCAAGGCCGATCGCTAGGAACGCAATGTTCGCGAAAAGCATTGCGCCGAAAATCGCATACAAAAACTCGGGCGTCTCATTTAGGAGGTACGGGCCTGGTCTGAACCCGTGCATAATGAGGGCCGCTAAGATAAGGGCTGTTGATCCTGATCCAGGAATGCCTAGAGCGAGGGTCGGTACCATCGCGCCGCCTGCAGCAGCGTTATTTGCTGCCTCCGGCCCAACAATCCCCTCCGGGGTACCGGTGCCAAATTCTTCTTTCTTATTGCTGAAGCGCTTAGCTTCATTGTATCCAATGATCGCCGCGACCGTTGAGCCTTCGGCGGGCAAGATGCCTATAAATGTACCTATTCCTGACGACCGTAAGATACAGTTTCTTAATTCTTTGAGCTCTTTCCATGTCGGTAATTTCATGGCCTTCGCTTCGATTCGTTCGACGACATTGTTCAGTGTGCTGGACTGGCTCAGAAGCTCTCCCAGAGCAAACAATCCGATCAGCACTGGGACAAAGTGGATTCCTTCGTCGAGATCAGGGATATCCCAGGTGAAGCGTTCGACACCGGTGGTTAAATGAATACCAACAGTCGCCAAGAGGACTCCCACCGCACCTGCGATCATATTTCTCAGGGAACTCTTCCCCGTCATTGACGCTAGCATCGACAGCGCAAACACTGCTAAAGCAAAATACTCTGGGGGACGAAACTCGAGTGCGACGGCGGCCAAAGTTGGAGCGGCAACAATGAATACTATGAGGCTGATTATTCCACCTGTAACGGAGGAAACCGTTGCAAGGCCTAGGGCGCGCCCAGGCTCACCACGTTTTGCCATCGGGTAACCGTCCAGGGCGGTCGCTACGGCTGGCGGTGCTCCAGGCGCGTTAATCAGGATCGCGGTAATAGATCCACCGAAAGTCCCCGCACAATACAACGCGGCCATCATGGCGATAGCTGGAATTGGCTCGAGTTGGAGTGTGAACGGAGTTAAGAGGGCGATAGCCATCGGCGAGCTGAGCCCAGGGAGCGCTCCGACAAGAACACCAATCAAAACACCCAGGGTGATTAAGATAATATTTTCGATCTTTAAGAGAAGCGAGAAACCTTCAACGATTGCGTCCATCAGAACTGAACCTTTTTAATTTTTATATTGTGATGCCAAATATTCCAGAGTCGAAATAGACACTTAGGACCTTCGAGAAAACCAGAGAGACCGCTACGGGGAATATCGCGGCGAAGAGCAGGATGGTAATCAATTTCCTGTAGCCCCAGAGTCGCGGCATTACCAAACAGATTGTGATCATTGTCAACAACATTCCTAGATAAGGCGACGCGAGCACTACTACCACCAGAAATGCAATTGTTAATTTCGTAAGGGGGTGAACTGATTCGCTACGGTCTTTGTCGATATTTTTTCCTTTCTTGGTCAGAAGGATATGTTCGAATGGCAAGAAGCAGGCGAGTGCTCCAATAATCCATAGCAGTAGTTGCGGGTACATCGCTGGTTGGATGTTTTGAGCAAACAATGGGGAAACCTCATCAAATTGCGTGGTCTCGTAGAAGAGATACGCCACCCCTGTGAGGATGATCGCTGTGACAGCAAGGTCGACCGGATGCACGAGCCCGAGGGCTCGTGCTCCATCTGTCGAGGGAGCTGTTGAGTTTTGACTATCCATCAACGTGCTCCTATGGTGTTACTTGATAATGCCAAGCTCTTTGAGAGCCTCTGCTGCTTTCGCATACTCTTCTTTGAGACCTTTGTCCCAGACGTCAGTACCCGCAACGCTCGACTCAACTTTCAGACCGGCGGTGGCCAAGTAGTTGGCGAACACTTCGTGAGACATCGCCTTGACGAGGCCCTTAGAGATTTGTTCTACCTTGTCTCTCGGGGTCTTAGCCAAAACAGCATATCCACGGGTTGTGGAGGTCTTTACTTCGTAACCCATCTCGAAAGAAGTACGGACCTCTGCGTAATCTGGTAGGCGTTCTTCTGCAAGCAGAACAAGAGGTCTAACAGAACCGTCGGCAATTAATGTCGCTGCCTCACTCACGTTCGGTAACGTCGCGTCGATCGCGCCAGACAAAAGAGCCTGCAGCATTTCACCGCCCGAGCCAAATGGCACAACTTTAAACTTGATACCGGCTGCCTTTGCAAGCTGCGCGAGACCGATGTGCTCGGTACCGCCGACCTGTGCCACACCAAAATTCAGGGTACGTTTCTTTGATGCCGCGACAAGGTCCTCGAGTGTTTTGGCTTCACTCTTCGCGCCAACAACCAAGAACGTGGGATCGTCCATCGCGCGCGCTACGCCGACGATATCGTCAATTTTCATGTCTGACTTACCCTGCGCCATCGTGTACAGATGAGACTGGGTTAGCGCCATGATAGTGCACCCGTCTGCGGGCTTGGAGAGGACATAATTCTGGGCTTTGGCTCCGGATCCGCCACGCTTACTGATCACGAACATGTCTTGATCAAGTGTGCGACGTGAGCGAATCATCATCATCCGCGCAGTAACGTCTGTGCCCCCGCCGTACGACGAGTGGATGACGACTTCGATTGGCTTGTCACAAACCGGTGGATCTTTCTTTTTGTCGCCGTGGGAGGCGGCAAATGCTGTCGACGACAACGCAAACGTCGCGCAGACGGCAAAGGTAGTCTTCTTGAGAATATGCATAGGAATCATCGTGTTCCCCTTTATTATTGGTTTAAGTTCGAACTAAAGGCGTCTTAGACACCTTTTTCTAGAGTTACGAAAGCGGTGTATATTGTCAACACAATCTGCAACCTTTGTTCGAAAAACCCGATAGAGTTTTTATACACAGGGTAGATCGCTAAAATTTTTGTTAACAATTTAGGTGCTTTTGATGAATGACCAGGAAACGCTGACTATCCTGCCCGGTGTCTATGACGGGCTGGGGGCGTCAATCGCGAGACACGTAGGCGCCGAGGCAGTCTACGCCAGTGGGGGCGCCATTGCGCGGAGTCTTGGGTTACCAGACCTTGGGTTGGTCTCGATGACTGAGATGGCTTTGAGGCTTGAATCGATAGTTCGAGCATTCGATGGGACAGTCTTTGCGGACGGTGATACAGGGTACGGCGATACTCAGCATGTTCGGCGGATGATCCAAATGTTTGAGGCGGCCGGTATCAAGGGGGTGCACATTGAAGACCAGAGCTTCCCAAAACGCTGCGGCCACCTTGAGGGTAAGTCACTGATCCCAAAAGATTCGATGTGCCGTAAAATCGAGTCCGCGGTCAAAGCTCGGCGAGCTGATGATTTTTTGATCATCGGGAGAACTGACGCAATCGCGATCGAAGGATTCGACATGGCAATCTCGCGCGCGCAATCGATGGTTGAGGCAGGCGCAGACGTCGTTTTTATTGAGGCTCCAGAGTCAGCGGAACAGGTTGAGTTGATACCTGGTTTGTTCGACGTACCGGTCTTGATCAACATGTTTCCTGGTGGCAAAACACCCTACACCAGCCCAGACTTGTTAGAGAGGCTCGGGTACCGGTACATGATAGTACCGTCTGATATTCAGCGAGCTTGCATTCAGGCGACAGAGTTAGTTCTGAGGTCAATTATCGAGAACGGTAACTCAGAGTCTGTGTCCAATTTATTGAGCCCCTTGGGTGACCGTGATCGCTTCGTCGATCAGGACCAATGGTTGGGAGAGTCTTAAAATGGGTCAGTTGAAGATCTTATCAGAGCAAACCGTGAAGCGCTGCCTTGGCGATGAAATCGATGCCTGCTTTGAAGTGTGTGCTGAGGCTTATCGCTACTACGGCCGAGTCGGCTCGGTTCTCTCGGAGCCGAGCTCGCTATATCTTCAGTTACCGTCTGATCAGGGAAAAAAATGCCGATTAAAGGGGGCTCACTTCGGTGACATCGGAGTCGCAGGCTTCAGGCTAGCGAGTCCTGGGTCCTATTTTACTTGGGTAGTGAATTCTCAAACTGGCCAACCGGTGGGATTGGTCGCTGAGAATTGGCTTCACCGGAGACGTACGGCAGTTACCGGTGCTCTGACACTCCGTTGGTTACGTCCAGATCTTCGGGTAGTTGCCCTGATCGGGGCAGGTAAGATCGGATTCGAATGCGCCATCGCACTAGGCCATGCGTTCCCGGACGCGCGTATTATTTTAGGGTGCCGAGACGAGGGGCGGGGTGAACTGTTCAGAAAGAGCCTACCCTATTCGGTCTCCTCACGAATGAATATCCAAGCGATAGAGCCAGCGGTTCGAAACGCGGAGGCGGTGTTGACAATCACTAAGGCCAGTATTGCATTTATTCAGGGCGATTGGCTCCGAGAGGGAGCGATCGCCTTGTCCATGGGCGGCGTGCCTGAGTTTGACTTCACCACCTGGCAACGTAGCCAGCACTTTATCCTTGACGATTTGGGTTACGCACTGAAGCAGGGTGACCTACATCACTGGGTGAAATCTGATGGTTTAAGTGTCGAGCAGATTCAGGCTCGAAAGACTGCCCTGATTGGTGACGTGGCGCTAGACCCTGAAAAATACCAATCCGTTTGCAGTGGATTAACGCTGGCCGTGATCCAGGGCATGGCGGTCTGTGACGTCGCGATGGCCGGACTGGCTCTGGAGAGAGCAAGCATGATAAACGCGGGCAGGGCTGTCGACCTTGACTCTTGCTAGGCCGCAAATGTTTTCAGCTGCGTGCGATGCATGATGCGTCGAGTGTTTCCATCGAACGCGTCTCTCCTGTGCATCACGAGATGGTTTTGCCACATGACGAGGTCGCCAACCTCCCACTCGTTGTGCCATGTCCATTCCGGATTGGTGGCGTGTGACCAAACCTCATCGAGCAGCTGATTACTTTCGTCCGCGCTTAATCCCACAACATAGGCATGCGGTCGACGACCGAGAAATAGAGCCCGCTTGCCCCTCGTATCAGTCCAAACCAGCGGGTGTGTTGCCCCTGGTGTTTCAGACGGGTTGGTAACCTCGCTGTATCCTTTTCGCAGCATTCCTGCGCTGTTGTGTGCCGCGTCATGGATCAAGATTTTCCCATCGATCTCTTTTTTCAGAGTGGTTGGCAGCGCCTCGTATGCGCGGATCATACTACTGAAATACGTGTTGCCTTGTCCCACTGGTACCTCCAGCGAGTAAAGGATCCCAGCGACAGGAGGTTGCTCTATATAAGTCATATCTGCGTGCCAGACGGCCTCGCCGTCTCCGAGATTCCCCATTGGTGTCCCGTCGGGAGTCTTGACGTTTGAAATCACATTAATCTCGGGATATTCCGGTAAAAATGTAATCCCGTATGGATTTGGACCTGGCGGATCAAGTTCCCCAAAATATTTACTGAACTGGAGTAAGTCATCGTCATTGATCGATTGGTTCCTGAATCGTAGGACGAGATGTTCATCCCATGCAGCTTTGATTTTTCCTATGGTTTCTGGGGTGAGAGGATTCGCAAGGTCGATACCGTCGATGTTGGCTCCAATGTTGGGGGATAGTTGCGTGATCTTCATGTTAGTTCTCCGTCTCTCCGTACATTGCTTCTCGTACTGTTCTGGCATTTATAACTTCTTTGTTTAGATTCAAGGGTGCTGCCTTTTCGAGAATCATGTATCCATCCTCAAACTTGAGATGTGGCGTTAAGATCCGAGAGTCATCTCGAATCTTGAAGCAACCGTTGAACTCACCCGCGCGGTTCAGATATCGCTCAGACACTAGCGCCTCGAGGTAGCAATTAATGTCTGAACCTAGGCCATCTCCAAGTACTATTTGAAGACCCAGCGCGTGAGCTGCTTCGATGGCGTTACACAAGTCAACTAATGAACCAAAGCGCTTAAGTTTGACTTTACAAAATCCAACTCCGGGCATCGTTGCCGCGCGTTCTATGTCCGTAATGCTGCAGATCGGTTCGTCGAGCATCAATGGAACAGGGGACGCTTGTGCGACTTGCCCGTTGCCTTCCCAGTCGTAACTGTCGCAGGGCTGCTCAAACAGTTCACAAACATCTGGATCGAGTACTTGGCTGAACTCGATCGCGTCTCGCGCAGAATATGCACGGTTCGCGTCTACGCGTATCGTGCCACGATTTCCGAGTGTGTCCTGGATGACACGAACTCTCGTCTTATCTTCGTTCACGTCTTTTCCAACTTTGATCTTAAAAGTTCGAAATCCGAGTGCAATTTTCTCATCAAGTTCGGTCGAAATCTGTTCCGGTGTTGTTGCCGAAAATGCAGTTAAAACCGGGATGCTGAGATGATCTTTTGGAGTCCATTTTCCGGGCTTCTTGAGTTGATCTAACGCATTCAGTAGGGCCGCTGCTGCCACAGGGCTTTCAGATCGTTTGTTGTTCAACTGTTCAAACGCTGCGTTGATGTCCGAACCAATCATCGCAGCGGCAGATGAGGTCAGAAAAGACCAACCCCCCTCGCGTGTTTCAGAGCTGGACCCGGGGGAGATGTGTTGCTCACCAAATGTCACCTGCCCATCGTCTGTGATCATCCTGACAAGATAGGGTTCGAATGACTCAAACGTCCTGTAGCTTAGGGCGTATGGTTTGATGAGCGGCAGGTCAAGGTGCCAGACTTTGATACCTCGAATAACGCTCACAAAGCGGTCCAGGGGTATGTTTTTCGGTGATTCTCTTCAAAGGCTGTGATTTCGTCATTGAATTCCAGCGAGAGATCAATTTCATTTAGGCCATTCATTAGGCAGTGCTTTTGAAATGGATCTAGGCTGAATCTAACAACCTGACCAGCCGGGAATGTTATGCATTCCTGATCGATATCGACCGAGACTCTCGGCTCTTGAGCGAGGTCCAAGGCTTCCTGAATCGACTGGATCTTCTCTTGATCTAATCGGGCGGTCAGGACGCCATTTTTGAGGCAGTTTGCCGCGAATATTTCACCGAAGCTTGGCGCGAAGACGGCCCTAAACCCGGAGTCATAAAGTGCATAAACGGCTCCCTCTCTTGAACTGCCTGAGCCAAAATTTGCCCCGGCGAACAGAATTTTAGCAGTTTCAAATTTGGGGTGATTGAGTGAGAAATTTGGGTTGATGTCCCCTGCATCGGTGCGTCGGATATCGTGGAACAGGTACTGCGCGTAACCCACCGCCCGCGGTTTTTTTATGAATCGCGCAGGAAATAATTGATCCGTATTGACGTTTGCGAGACGAAGCGGTGCGCCGATCGCGCTAATCTGAATCAGAGGTTCCATGAGTGTGCCTCCGCGTAGGAGCTGATATTTTCAAACCGGCCCGTGATCGAGGCCACAGCGGCCATAGCTGGGCTGACCAGGTGAGTGCGACCCCCTTGTCCTTGCCTACCCTCGAAATTTCGGTTTGATGTCGAGGCTGCGCGCTCGCCGCTCGCTAGCATGTCTCCATTGATGCCTACACACATAGAACATCCCGGAGCGAGCCACTCGGCGCCCGCGCCTTGAAAAATCTCGTGCAGACCTTCTGACTCAGCGGCGCGTTTTACCTGCTCTGATCCCGGGACAATCATCGTCGGGATCCTGCACGTCTGTCCTTTCATGACCTGCGCGGCGATCCTAAGGTCCTCAATCCGACTATTCGTGCAAGACCCGATAAATACTCGGTCAAGCGGGATTGACTGAATCATCTGATTCGCTTGCAGCCCCATATACTCGAGGGCCCTCGTAATACGGTTCTTTCGTTCTGGATCCTGCTCCATCGCTGGGTCGGGGATGCTCCCCGTGACGTCGGCAACCATCTCCGGATTCGTACCCCAGGTGACTTGTGGGGCAATCTCTGACGCCTCAATCAGTACCTCGCGGTCAAAGACCGATCCTGCCTCCGTTTTGAGTGTACGCCAGTATTCAAGGGCCTGGTCCCACCGTGACCCGGTAGGTGCCATAGGCTTGCCTCGCATGTAGTCGAACACTTTTTGGTCGGGCGCAATGAGACCTGCTCGCGCGCCCGCCTCTATGGACATATTACAGACGGTCATCCTGGCCTCGACAGACAGCTCGTCGATTGTGTCACCGTTGTATTCGACAGCGTAGCCGACGGCCCCACCGCTACCGATCGTTCTGATTAAGAACAGGATCAGGTCCTTACTCGACACCCCTGCCTGCCTCTCGCCCGAAATAGTTACGCGGAGAGTTTTTGGCTTCGACCTCCATAGCGTCTGAGTCGCTAGGACGTGTGCGACTTCGGAAGAACCTATACCGAATGCATAGGCGCCAAGCGCTCCGTGCGTCGAGGTGTGAGAATCCGCTCCGGCAATCACGAGACCGGGCTGAGTGATACCAAACTCAGGCCCAACAACGTGTAAAATCCCCTGGTAGTCATGGCCCAGGCCAAACAGTTCGATGCCATATGTTTCGGTGTCTGATGTGATTAGCTCGACCATGTTCCGGATCTCGGGGTCCCGGATACCAGTGATTCCTAGCTCCCTGTTTCGGGTCGGTACGTAGTGATCTGAGAATCCAAACGCTTGATTTGGGTTACGAACGGTCCGACCCTCACGTCGGATCTTGTCGAACGCGTGGAATGAGTTTTCCTGCAAAAGGACTCGGTCCACGTAAAGGAGAGACTCGTCCCCTCTGTCAGTAACGACATGTGTGGTCCAAATCTTGTCAAAAAGAGTTGAGGGCATGCATTTCTCTCAAATTTTGTTGATATTATGTTGACAATGCTGCGTTGAATATCGCACTGTTCGTGCGCTGAATCAACGTCCTCACTTGACAATGCTTCTTCGTACTTACCGCAACAAATAAAAATTGTAGACAATAATGGGCGAAATAGACGTTTTATTCATTTTCTTGGTGGCCGCTGCGGCGTTCAGCTCTGCAGTCTTCCATTCTTTCTCAGGGTTCGCCGGGGGTTTAGTGCTCGCAGTCATGCTGGCGCCACTTCTCGGAGTTAAAGAAACAGTCCCGGTGGTCGCGACGGCACTGATTATTAGTAACATAGCGAGGATATGGGCATTTCGGAAATCGGTCGCGATCAAGGAATACCTAGCGGTGTTTCTGACTGGTTTGCCGTTTATCGTGCTCAGTGCCTACGTTTATGTATCTCTGCCGGTCGGTGTCGTCGCGTTGGTCTTGGGTTTGTTTTTGTTGGTCTCTATCCCTCTGAATCGAAGCCTCAAAAAGAAAGAGGTCAAGGTCGGGCTCAGAGGTCTGGCTCTTGCTGGGATCCCCTATGGAATTGTTTCTGGCAGCACGTTTGGAGCGGCTGTGATGTTGGCGCCTTTTCTTATCGGTGCCGGTCTGGCGGGTGAGACGATGATCGGAACGATAGCTTTGCTAGGGTTTAGCCTGAATGTCACCAAAACAATCGTGTTCGGGATGTCACCTCTTTTGACAAACGAGCTGATGGTTACAGGTATATTGGTCGGTCTTTGCACCATGCCGGGAGCGTACGTGGGACGTTGGTTGGTAAGGAATACTGCTGTCCGGGTGCATTCGCAGTTTATGGAGATCTTCATCGGGTGTGGCGGACTTTTGTTTCTCTACGAGGCATATCAAAACTGGGTTTAATCCATGATAGGACATCCAATACCACCACAAGAATATACCCGCATCCTCGATCGTGCGTCAGTTACCAAGGTCGATGTGGATGGCCTGGGTGTGCAGCTGTATCGTTGGGGGGATGGGCCGATATGTTTCGTTTTGCTACACGGCGGTTATGGCTCTTGGGCGCACTGGATTAAGGTTATACCCCAACTTGAGCCTTACGCAACCGTGATAGCTCCTGATATGCCGGGCTTTGGTCTGTCAGACACTCCGATAGAGCCGCACACCGCTGAAGCAGTCGCTGGACCGCTAGCTTCAGCCTTGGGTGATCTCGTCGGCCATCAGAAAATCATTTTGGCAGGGTTTTCTTTCGGTGGGGCTATTGCAGGGCATGTAGCTTCTCTCATATCGGAGCAAATTGAGCACTTGGTTTTGTTGGGTCCGGGCGGAACTGGAGCGCCGCGTGGTGACATGCCGGATTTGATTCGACGTACTAAGCAGATGAGTCGTGAAGAAATTCGTGAGGCCCATCGTAGGAATCTCGAAATTTTGATGGTCAAAGATCCATCGTGTGTTGATGAGCTTGCGCTATACATTCAGGAAACGAATACAGGGATGCATCGCCTGAAGAGTCGACCAATATCTGCGACAGATACGCTTGCAAGGGTATTGGTGGGTGTGGGTTATCCGGTGTCAGTATTATTGGGAGAGTTCGATGCTTCCGTCGGCAAATACCGTCCTGAGCGAGAAGGAATCCTGAGACAGTCCGTTCCACATATTGAGATCGAAGTAATTCCAAATGTCGGTCATTGGCTAATGTGGGAATCTGATAAGTTAGTCGCTGAGCGTCTCTTGGCTTTACTTTCGAAATAGACCTTGTCTCTCGCACATTTCTTTAAAATCTGGGCGTTCGAGCACGGCCGTCTGACGCGCTACGTTATCTGACCATGTGCTTTGTTGTGGTTCTCCAAATTTCTCTGCGTATCTTGGTTTTGGTGGTCCAGTAACGCGGTTGACTATTTCGTCATATTGATCGATCTCACTGAAATCGATTGGCTGGTAGGTATCTTGATGGACAACGACCGATTGCGGAAGTCGCGGCGATATTGATTGTGTCTCTTTTTGTGGATACCCAAAGGCGCATGCGCAGATTGGGAATGCGCCTTTGGGTAGTTTAAGGAGCTTGGCAATCGCGTCACTAGATTCTCGAACTTTAGATACCGGGCAGGTGCCAATACTAAGGCTTTCGGCAGCCGCAATCATGAAGGCTAGTGCGAGCGATGCATCCACTGCTGCATTAAGAAATGTGTCGGTTTGCTCCCATTGAAATGTACGATCTCTTGCACGGTTTATTTCTTTTGTTCGATGTGTGTCGCCGATGATGAAAATTAGCAACGGGGCCTCCAATGCCCAGCGAATAGATGGAAACATCTGGGTGAGCTCTGTCCGGATCGATGAGCAGCCGACGTCGATCAGACTATACTGTTGCAGGTTTGATTTACTGGGTGCAGATTGACCTGCCGCAAGTAACAGTCGTTTGATGTCATCGGCTATCGGTTTGTCTGAGAACGTTCTGCAGGACTGATGTGATAACAGGGTGTCAATAGTCCTTCTGCTTTCGATTGCTGGGATAGCAGAGGGAGAACCGTATCGAAAGTGTTCAGTCAGATGCTTATTCATAATTGGACCTTTTGGTAGAACGCTGTCAGATGTGACATCGGATGGTCGAGAGGATCATTGACCGGTTTCCAGGGGATATCACCATAATCTTCTAGCGTCGTAAGGAGGCTGTGCTCCCAGTCTAAATATCCCTGTGCATGTGTAAGGTTCCCTTGGTGTCTGTCCGGGAAAAATAGTGCTTGATCTGTAGGGTGGGATTTGAAACTGACGGCGGACGAGTCGATGAGTTCGTCGGGTACCGCATCCCAGCTGACATAGGTCGGCTGCGTTAGGTTGAGTTGACTGACAAGCTTCCGAGTGTGCGTGATTTGTGAGCGATCACAGACAAACAGGCAACGAGCCGTCTTTGATATTGTGTGGAATCGTGATCTAGGTAGCCAGTCCGAACCATTTAGTCGACTGGCGCTGAATGCTATGCTTGATCGGATGTCGATAATACGATCAGCTAGCATCCACGTTTCATTCCGTTCCGTGTTCACGATGCTGGTGCGCTTGTTCCCGTATGATACTGGAATAAACTCATTACTTAGCCATGCATCCCAACCCATGCGGCGAAGCCATAACACTGACACTGCGCAATCCAGCCGGTTGGGTCCTTGAACGATCACTGGCAAATTGTGTGTACCCAAATATTGATCTGTGCTTTGGATTAGTGTGGTTGGCGAGATCGCATAGTCGGTTGTAAAATCTTCGCTGACGGTGATGATGCGACAATAATTCTCTGATTTGGCCCACCTGCTTTCCAGGTCTTTTGTCGCGATGGGCAGGTTAAATTTTTGGATTAGATGATTGGCATGCTTAGCCGCTGTTTCGTCAGATAACAAACCATCCGCTGATAGTTTATTGTTAAACGAGCGGGCCCCTCCCGCGAGCTCCCACCCTTGAGTGCCACCGGTAATGCAGTGAATCGATCCTTTAAAATCTTGGTCGGCCAAGGTCTGTGCTGCGATGATTCCCCGGGTCCGGCCTGCGCAATGAAGGTAGATTGAACTGTTGGAAATTGAGAGTGATCCAAGGCGCCCAGTTGGGCAATGGATTGAGTTGGGTAAGCTAAACTTTTGATATTCCGAAAAAGGTCTGACATCGAATTGATATTGGGGCGGCGTCTTGATGGCATCTTCAGGCTTAATATTTTTTATGTCGCCGGTCGTCTCTGCCCACTCACCAAATGCTTTTGATGGCGTATATTCGCCGCCCCAGATCGGGAGGCGATGATTCTTCCATGCATGGAATCCGCCGTCTATGACTCGAGGAGTCAAACACGTAATGTCGGCGATGACCGCAGCCGCCCAACGCGTCAGGGTTGGATTGTCCCCGATAATTAGGGCAATTCCAGTCTCATCACCGAAGAGTTGCTTAATTTGCATTTCAATGGAGTCAATTGGCGCGTTGACCGCGAAGATTGGGTGTTCATCCACATAGGATTTGCGATCGCGGACGTCGATGAACGCGATGCGATGCGTCGTTTGCAGGAGTTGTAGGGCTTCATCAATTTGGACGAGCCTAATCGTATTGTGCGATGCATTATTTATTGTTACCATAATACACATTCTATCATTTATCTTTTGTCGGAGACTAATCAATGTCAACACTGTCTGCGGTTCGCACAAGCTTAACCTCGGTAAACCCTTTCGCAACCATCATCGAGTCAACTTTCGTCTTTGTGCTAGGGTTCTGTAGCTCCTTGCGCCTCGCGATCGAGGTATCTGGCGAGATCGATCACACTAACCGCTTGACCACCCGTGGTTACACACTCCTTGGTGTCAAAGAATCTTAATTTAGAAAACCCGTTGGTCGCGCGCAGATGAGATGACAGGTTGTCAACAATCTGTCATCTTTTGATTCCTCAGATTTTTTTATTGTAGGTACGGCCTACGCTCCAGCCTCGGTGGTCAAATGCGCATAACAGCAATCCATGATTCTGTTGAATCAATCGCGTCAGATATCCAGAACGCTTATATCAATTTTTCGAAGATGACGTGCTCTGTTGTTGCCGTTGTCACAGATCAGATTATTGATGGTAAGCCTGTTGTTGGATATGGCTTCAATTCAAACGGTCGGTACAACGCCTCTGGAATTTTGAAAGATCGTTTGATCCCTCGCCTGCTTGAGGCTAACCCAGATCACCTAGTTGGTGATGATGGGTATCTGGATCCTCATAGGGCTTGGGACATCATGATGACAAATGAAAAGCCAGGAGGGCATGGTGAACGGTCAGTGGCCGTGGGTGTCCTTGACATGGCGCTCTGGGACGCGCGAGCGAAAATGCAGGGCATCCCTTTGTATCAATTACTCGCTGACCGTGCTGGTCGAAAGCCTGATTCTAAAGTTTGGGTATATGCAGCTGGCGGCTACTACTACCCTGGCAAAGACATCGTTGGGCTAAAGGACGAGTTTCGTCACTATCTGGATTTGGGCTATACCGTCTGCAAAATGAAAGTTGGTGCAGCAGATCTTTCTCATGACTGTGATCGGATCGAGGCGGCGTTGAAAGTTGTCGGCGAGGGAAATCTCTGCGTTGATGCGAATGGACGATTTGACCTCGAGACTACGCTTTCCTACGCAGAGGCCCTTAAGCAGTACCGTTTGTTCTGGTACGAGGAGGCAGGCGACCCTTTGGATTTTGAGATCCAGGCAGCACTCAGTGACGCATACGATTTGCCAACTGCGACGGGCGAAAATTTATTTTCCCATCAGGACGCCCGTAACCTGCTCCGGTATGGCGGCATGCGTCCAGACCTAGATTATCTTCAGTTTGACTGCGCACTCTCCTACGGGTTGGTTGAGTATTACAGAACCTTGGACGTGCTCCGTGAATACGGTTGGTCTCCGAGACGCGTTGTGCCACACGGGGGCCATCAAATGTCTCTCCATATCGCCGCCGGGCTGGGTCTGGGTGGAAATGAGTCATACCCCGGTGTTTTCCAGCCGTTCGGTGGATTCTCCGATGACTTGGAGGTCGAGCAGAGCTTCGTGAACTTACCGAGCGCGCCCGGACTCGGCCTAGAGAATAAGGCAAACTTTCGGTCGATGCTTAACACGGCGTTTGGCGATCAGGTCGCGATTTAGAGACAGGAAAGTTGGGTAGCAAGGTCTGTCAGAGACTCGGCGCATAGATCCCAGGCACCGGTGGCCTCGAGGTCAATCGTCTGATTCGGCCCATGCTCGGTAGGCCTCTTGATAAAGGCGGTCTTAAAGCCGACACCTTGAGCTGCCTTGAGATCATAGTTATGGGCGGCGACCATCATGCATGTCGCGGGTTCTAGCCCCAGACATTCGGCAGCGCGCTTATAAGCATCGGGATCCGGCTTGTAGGTCCTTACAATCTCAGCTCCCAAGATCACGTCCCAAGAATAGTTATTGTATTTTGCGAGGTTGACGGCAAGTGCGATATGACCGTTGGACTGGGATGCGCAGATAAATTTTTCTTTCAGCGCATTGATCCCATTCTGACTATCGGGCCAACATGGCAACCGATGCCACGCCCTTACAAGCCAATCCTCATCCTCGTTCGATCCCAAGGAAAACGAATATTTCTGTGAGATACTTCGGAGGTTCTCGCGGTGGAGGGTGTCGAGATCGACAAAACCACGATTTCCCTTTCTAATCTGTTCCATCGATGGCTGATACTCGGCACGCCACGCATCAGCCACTACAGCGGCCGAGTAGCGGCAAGGAAACCTTTCAAAGTGCTTGGTTAAGTCACGGGCAATTCCGGACCTCCAGTCAACTACCGTCCCGAAGACGTCAAACATTAAAACAGAACAGCTCGATATGGATTGCAATCGTGTTCCCTCTTCTTCTCCGTTAGTTGGACGAAGTATATCGTGATTAAGTTTTAGGTATTCGTCTTCCAAAACCCCTGAAAGTAAGTTAGGGCCCAAACTAAATCGGTTGTTCTACCTAGACTGTTAAGTCCACAAAAAAGATTAAAAACGTTATTCTCAAAACACATGAATCGTGTTCATATTTTATAGACAAGAATAAGAAGTAGACGAGGAAAGCATGATGCTTAAAGTAAAACGAAAATTTACCGCTGGCCTATTGGCTGGGCTGATTGTCGTCGGGGCAACATCTGCTTATGCGGATCGAGTTGTTTTAGGAGGAAATCCTCCAGGAAGCCTATTCAATTCGATCTCAAACGCGCTTGCCACAGTGGTAACCAAAAACTCAGATATGACCGTCGATGTCCTTCCTCAGGGGAGTACTGTTTATTACCCTATGATGATATCTAAGGAAGTCGACTTCGGATTGGTTAACCCATTTGACGCAGAGGCTGCACAGAAAGGTAAAGAGCCCTATGGAGACTCATTAATCAGTAAGGGGTTTAAGGTATCTACGGTATTGATCGGTAAGCAAATCAATCTCTCGTTTGTCACCTCCAAAGATTCCGGCATCAATACGATTTCTGATTTAAAAGGAAAACGGGTCGTTGTTGACTATGGCGCATTCGCCAGCTCTTCAATCACTGCTGCGGCCCTCTTGGCGTCAGCTGGGCTTACCAAGGATGACGTCGAGCGAGTCACTGTCGGGAGTTATCCTCAGGGAGTCAAGGCGGTCCAAGAAGGCCGAGCGGACGCGGCTGTGGCTTCAATTGGTAGTGGTGTGATCAAGGAGTTGGATGCAACGCGTGGTGCAAAAATTTTGTCGGTCGAAAACTCTGCCGATGCACTGAAGCGAGCACAAGTCCACGGTTCTTCTTGGGAGCTTCTCGAGGCCAAAGCCGGTCTACCGGGCGTAGCTGAAGGGACTTATGCCCTAGGTTGGGGTGTGCCGGTCTTAGTCCGCTCAGATTTGGATGGTGAGAAAGTCCGAACATTCCTCGATACCGTATGGAAAAACCATGGCGAGCTTCCAGGAATCTTTGGTTGGATGCGGGGTTGGGTACCAAATAAATTTGTGAACCCAGCGGCCAACATCGCCTACCACCCAGCCGCGGTTGCATTTTATAAAGAGAAAGGCGTCTGGACTGCGGAGATGGATAAAGTTCAAGCTAGTCTGAAGTGAGTAATCGCCAGACAGTGAGTGAGGCCTTCATAAACCAAGGCCTCGGCTCCCTAGCAACGGTTTTGTCTCTATGTTTACCTGCCGTCGCTGCGTTTTATGCATTGAATATCCCAAGTTATTTAGGGATAGTTTTCTACACTGAGCAGTATTTGATTTTGTTTCTGGCGGGTTGCACGGCTTTCGTTTTTGCTAGTGGGCTGAATAAGTCACATCTTTTAGTCAGTGAGAATGTTGACACTTTCCTCCGGCTTGTTTTCTCGATAACAGCGGTGGGGTTTGGTGTCTATGCCTGTGCCAAATATGAATCCATTTTGTTCACGATCGGGTTTATCACACCTGACAAGGTTGTTCTGTCCCTGATCGGGATTTGTTTGCTGCTAGAAGCGCTTCGTCGATCTACTGGTTACGTCTTGGTATTTTTGTGTGCCTCTATTTTTATCGTACCCCTCTTTCTTGCTTGGATCAGCGATGGTGTTTGGATTCGCCCAATAAATTGGGATCGGGTTATTACGTTGGTGTTTTTTGGGCAAGGTGGCGTCCACGGGATCCCTGCTCAGGTAGCCGCCACAGTTGTTGCGGTATTCGTCATCTTTGGGCGATGTTTGATCCAAAACGGGGGCTCAGCGGCAATTTCTGATATCTCCTCGCGAGTCGTTGGTCAGTCTGGGGCCGATCGACTTGCGATCATCGCTAGCGGCCTTTTCGGGAGTCTCTCTGGCAGTGCGTCCGCCAATGTGGCGACGACCGGCGTCATGACAATCCCGCTTATGACGGGGCAAGGTATACCAGCTTTCAGGGCGGCCGCTATCGAGGCTGTTGCATCCACAGGCGGTCTCATTCTTCCTCCTATCATGGCCGCTACAGGGTTTTTGATAGCCGAATATTTGGCGATACCGTACGCCGAAGTCGCCGCCGCCGCGCTGATTCCAGCTCTCCTTTTTTATGGATCTATCTTTTTATACGTATCGATTGTCAATCCTGCGATCGGTGAAGGATCAGAAGCGGGTCCGAAGCCTACGAAGAAGGCCTCATTATTTCTGAGTAGTTTGCCATTCAGTGTGCCCATCATCTGTCTGGTATTGCTTCTATTTTTCTTCTACCAGAGTGCCCCTGCATCTGCACTGATCGCTGCCTTATCAGCGATCATTGTTGGCATCTTGGCTGGACACATACAAAAGATCTCGGTTCTTCGTGAAATCATCGCTGGGTCTGCGCCTCAGATAGCGGAGATCACCATCATTTGTGGATGCGCTGGGATCATTATGGGTGTTCTTGGTGTAACCGGAATAGGTGCAAATCTTTCCCGGCTGATTGTATCGGTAGCGGATGGTAGCTTGCCTGTTTTAATTCTCGTCTCTGCCTGTGCGTGCATAGTCTTGGGTATGGGGGTTCCTGTCACGGCAACTTACGTAATCTTGATAGGGCTCGTAGCACCCGCGTTAGTTAGCTTTGGTGTTCCTGAGTTATCGGCGCATCTGTTCGTATTCTATTTTGGGACCCTTTCATTTCTGACGCCGCCCGTTTGTCTGAGTGTATTCGTTGCATCAAACTTAGCCCGGTCGGGGATAATGCCTACTGCGATAGAGTCTCTGAAAATAGCCACGCCTGCTTACCTTCTTCCGGTCCTTTTTTTATATCAGCCGGCCTTGATTGGGCAGGGAGACTGGCTAACTATTTTATACGTGTCGTTTCTGGCGGCGATTGGTATAGGGGGAACTACTGTGATTCTCGCGGGTGGTTTAAGTTCATCGTCGGGTACAACACCAAATTTGTCTAACGGGCGGCGTTTCATTGCGCTAATTGCGGCCCTTGGCGGGTTTACACTACTTTTTAGTGTCTGAAATTAACTGAATTAGCGTGGTCAGTAAGAACTGAAACGCACTAGGATCAGCGGAATTTCTCCCGGCGATATCATGCGCACTTCCATGAGCGACTGTTCCAAACAAGTAGGGTGTTCCTGTCGAGATCGCAATACTTGATCTGGGGGCGATGGTTTTCACCGGGATATGACCCTGATCATGATACATCGCGATGATGCAATCTAGATCTTGTCGGTGGAAGACGGCATCCGGTGACAGGGGACCTTCAAGGTTAAATCCTTTTTCGCGACCAGTTTTTATTGCGGGTCCTATAATCTCATTGTCTTCGTTTCCGAAAAGACCATTTTCCCCCGCATGAGGGTTTATGCCGCACACGCCGATTTTGGGAGTTCGTCCCACCATCTTAAAGAAAGCCGACACGTTATCGATTGTCTGGAGTACCGCATCGCCTGTTAATGATTGGATAGCGCTGACCAGGCTTTGGTGGAGCGTTACATGCATAACCGCTAGATGCCCACCCATCAGCAGAAGCTTAACTTTCCCGACGGAATCGGTCAGCTTTTCTAGTAGTGACGGGTAACCCGAGAACTCAATGCCAGCTGCGTTGACAGAGTACTCTGTGTGCGGTGCCGCGGTTACCGCGTCGATTTCATTGGCCTTTAGCAGCTCAACAGCGGTTACAGCATACGAGTAACAGGCTGCTCCGTATTCGGCTGATACCTTGCCAAACTCTAGCGGTGTTTTGAGCGCGTCGAAGTTATCAATCACATTCACCGGATATTCACCGATCAGGTAACTATTTCCGTTTCGATGAGAAAACGAGATATCGCATGCTTCGGCCTGAGATGCAATGGCGCTGACATGACCAATAATGGTCAGATCTATTTCGGACTTTTTATCTATGCCGGCGACTGTTTTAAGGACAATTTCTGGGCCTATCCCCGATGGGTCTCCAATCGGAATGGCGATTCTGACTTTGTGGCTTTTCATAGCGGTATCGCGAGCAATGTATCTATTTGCTCGTTATCGAGGACCACTGTTCTCTGTCGAATTGAGATCCCTGACGCTTCGTATTTGATGCGATCTTGGTATTCACCAGTAAAAAACAAGAGTGTAGATCGGTTTGCAGTGATCCGGTAGACCGAGAAACCGGTAACGAAAATAGTATCGGCACCAGTGTGGGTTTCGTGGGTCTGGGATAGGATGTGTCTGTATCTGTGGGGCTCGTAGACATTGACGGTCTCGATAGAGGCAACACGGTCACGGAGTTGATTCTTATTGAATGCATGAAGTAGCCCACATGGCCAGTCGTTTGCTTGATTGACAAAAGTTGTAATCTCGTATTGGCAATCCTCGGCGAAACACTCGAGCCAACCGGCAAAATCGATCCTGTCGAGCGCAATCGCGGATCTTGTGATCAGAGCCTCTGGTGATAGTTTTTGCATAGGTCAGGCGTCCATCATCTCGTAGTACTGTTTCCAGAATCCACGGATCGCTGCCTCTGTGACCCGGCTAGATGAGCTCTCGTATCCGTCGCCACCCATCATGATCAAACCGTTGGCACCCTCAGAATGTTTGGAATTTCTCTGAACAAACTCGCCGACGGCGCCGTCTTCCATAGAGATATATCCAGCAGGACCAACCAGGTTGATTTGTTGTAGCCGGGCATTTTTTATTTCATCACTATCATCCAAAAACCCGTAGTACCACCACACAATTTCTACCCGATCTATTCCGCGAGGAATAATCTGACGAATACAAAGTGAGTTGCTAATCTGATGAAAAACTACTAGCGGAAAAAAAGTAAGTATCTGAAGGGAAATTTGATCGTTGAATTCGTCAATAAACCTGAGAGCTCCTGGGTCTTTCAGTCCGAACTCGTCGTGGTTTGCCCTGAGTTGTTCTGACTCGTAGACTTGGTCATCAGCCTCCTGCTTGCGTTTCGAGTAGG
>Ga0255767_1001063_pt1 | contig 24828 bp, 22 predicted proteins | sample 071ome_24_FD_179967 | JGI IMG/M metagenome (GOLD analysis project Ga0255767, IMG submission 179967) | Coastal salt marsh microbial communities from the Groves Creek Marsh, Skidaway Island, Georgia - 071402CT metaG (version 2) | ecosystem: Environmental > Aquatic > Marine > Intertidal zone > Salt...
CGGCCTGCGGACGCGCGACGGGAAGATGATCCTGGAACTGCTGCCCGACGTCGACGTGGACAAGGGCACGGCGCTCCGGGCCATCGCGCGGGAATCCGGCGCGCGGCGGATCCTCTACGTGGGCGACGACCACACGGACGCCGATGCCTGGCGTGAGATGCGGCGCATGCACGCGCAGGGGGAACTGGACGACGCCTGGTGCGTGGTGGCGGACGGCCCCGAGGTGGACCCCGTGGTGCGGAGCGCGGCGGATGCCACCGTGCCGGGAACCGGGGGGGTCCTGGCGCTCATGCGCCACCTGGCGGACTGAGGTCGCGGCCTCCCGGATTGCCGCATGTGGCGCGGTGTTGCGACCCGCCCATCCGGTCAGGATGGCGCGTGTGACGGATGCTAGGTTGCGACCGCGTCAGACGGGCCATGGGGGGCATGCGGGTACTCGGCACACGGAGCGGGCTTGTCACGGTGATCGTGACCGGGATCGTCGCGCTCGGACTGGTCGCGGCATTCCTGGTCGTCGAGTGGACGACGCGCCCGGTGGTGGACCCGCTGCAGCCCCGCGCGGGGGGATCGATCAACCCGGGCACGCTGCCGATCGTGGTCGGCACGACATCGGGTGCGATGTCCGACCTGCGCGTGACGCTGGACGGCACGGACATCACCGGCTCGGTAGGAGGCGCCGGCGATGGCCTGGTCATCAACGCCCCGGACCTGGCCGACGGCCGTCACGTGATGTCGGTGTCCTACTCCGCGAGCAACCTGTTCTCGCGGGGGGCATCCGCCGAGTGGGAGTTCACCGTGGACACCACCCCACCGGAACTTGCGGTGGACAAGCCGGCGCTCGGCGGCAGCACCACGCATGACGTTGTGTTCGCCGGAACCACCCAGCAGGGCAGCACGGTGGCGATCACCTGGAAGGGCGGCGAGGTCACGACCCGGGCGGACGGCACCGGCGGGGCATGGTCGGCCACTGCGCGGCTGCCGGAGGGCCGGAGCGCGGTGACCGTCACGGCGACAGACCCCGCGGGCAACACGACCACGAAGAAGAAGCGCGTGATCGTGGACACCAAGGTGCCGACGCTGTCGCTGTCCGGCACGAAGCAGTTGATCAAGCTGACCACCACGGCGGAGCCGATCATCTACGGACGCGTGGGGGGCGACAAGCCGCGCGATCTGCTCTTCGGCGCGAAGATCAACGGGCGCCAGATCCCCGTTCTGCGTGGCCGCGACGCCGTGGGCGGCAAGAAGGCCACCGCCGATGTGCCCGCGTCGGGCGGCAACCCGCCCAGCCTCACGATCAACGGCAACACGTTCGCGCTGTTCCCGGGCAAGCTGGCCGAGGGCCAGAACACGATCGCGGTGTGGGTACGCGACCCCGGCGGCAACGTGGCCCGCAAGCAGTTCACCTCCTTCGTGGACACCTCATCGGAGTTCGGCGCGTCCCAGCTGATGAAGGGCGCGATCGGCGCGGATGTGACGCAACTGCAGGAGCGGCTGGGCCAGGCCGGGGTGTGGAAGGGCGGTTCCACCGGGAAGTACGACGCCAAGACGGTGACCGCCGTCGAGAAGTACCAGAAGAAGCACACGCTGCCGGTGAACGGCAGGGTGGACGCCCGCACCCTGCGGGCGCTCGTGGGGAAGATCCAGGTGGACCTGTCGGCGCGCACCCTCACGCTGTACCGCGATGGGAAGAAGAAGAAGACCTACCGCGTGGCCGTGGGCACCACGCAGTACCCCACCCCCACCGGCACCTACAAGATCGTGACGAAGGAGAAGAACCCCACGTGGAAGCCGCCCGACTCCCCGTGGGCCGAGGGGCTCGGGCCAATCCCGCCCGGTGAGGGAAACCCGCTGGGCACCCGCTGGATCGGCACCTCGGCGCCCGCGATCGGCATCCATGGCACTTACGCCGACTACTCCATCGGCAGCGCAGCCAGCCATGGCTGCCTGCGCATGCACATCCCCGAGGTGGAGGAGCTCTACGAGGACGTGGCCGTGGGAATGCCCGTGGAGATCAACCCCTGACCCAGGCCCCGGGCGTGCCGGCGCTGGATGACTCCGGCTTCACCGCGCACGTCAGCGGTGCGGTTCCGGTGCTGGTGGACTTCTGGGCACCGTGGTGCGTGCCGTGCGAGAGGCTCTCGCCGGTGGTCGAGGCACTCGCCCGCGAGATGGAGGGCCGGCTGGCCGTGGCAGCGCTGGACGTGGACGCCAACCCGATCGCCGCAGCCCGCCACGCGGTGCTCTCGCTGCCCACCCTCATCCTGTTCCGCGAGGGGCAGGAGGTTGCGCGCCTCACCGGCACGCCATCGGAGAAGAAGATCCGCAGGATGCTGTCGCGGCACCTGCCCTGACTACCCTTTCCGGGCCGCACCCCGGTGCCAGGCACGAAACCGTCGAGCCGGAGACGACATGACCGACCAGCCCATGCCCCCCATGTACTTCAGCCTGCGCACGGTGCAGCCATTCGCGAAGATGGAACTGCGCGCCGTGGACGGCGAGGACGGAGTGGACCTGACGATCGCCGATGGCGAGGTGGTGGGGATGCTCCTGCCGGACGTCCGGCTGCTCAAGCGCCTCGAGGAGATCTGCGAGAAGGCCGGCGTGGACCCCGCCGAGTGCTGGAAGCGCGTGCGCGGTGACGTGGACCTGTCGGTCAAGATCCGCGAGAAGACCGGCTAGGGGGCCAGGGCGCTGACCAGCTCGGCGGCCTCCACGGCGCCGATGCGGCCAGTCTTCACCATCCCCACCTCGCCCGATGGGGCGATGACAATGCCCGCGGGCACGCTCCAGATGGGCAGCGCCCCGGCCTCGGGGTGCTCGTCCAGGTCGACGTCCACGATCTCATGCCCGCGGGCGGCGTCGTGGATGGCGGCCTTGGCCGGCCCGCACCGCGGGCAGTTGTCGGCCGTCACCACGAGCAGCCACGGACCCGTGCCGGACAGGCCGAAGGCGCTCTTCAGGTCGTGCGCCGAGCCGGCGCGCCGGGCGATCTGCTTCCAGGCGATGCACCCCACGCAGATGCCGCTGATGGCGGAGAAGAGCGCCACGACGGCCACCATGCCGGTGAGGATCCAGCCGGCGGTGGGTGCCCCCGCGTAGAGCAGCACGATGGCTGCGGCCAGCATGACCAGGGCCATCCACTGGGCGAACCGAACCGGACGCGAGGGCTCGAGTTCCGCGGGCTTCACGGGGAGCAGGGCGAAGAGATAGGCCACGGGTGACCAGCGGGGGCCGATCAGCGCGAGGACGATCAGGGCAGCGGCCACCGCCACCACGGCCGGTGTCTGGAACAGCACGGCCTCGAGGCACAGCAGGCCCGTGATGGCCTGCGCGAAGCGGGGCGCCCACGGATGCACGGCCGCGGGGGTACGGGAGGGAAGCGCGAAGGTGCTCATGTAGAGGGAATTCTTATGCGAGCGATAAGGAGATTGCAACCGGCTCGGCATCGAGCTCGCCATCCTCGCGGTGCAGGGGGGTGAACGGCACCCCGTGGCCCACCGTGAGGTCGGTGGCCAGCACCTCGCCGGCAATCCACTCCCGATGGGCATCGATGGCCTCGCGGATGCGGGCCGACCCATCGAGGTGCAGCACGATGCGATCCTCCACCTTCAGGTCGGCGGCGCGGCGGGCGGTCTGGATGGCCCGCACCAGGTCGCGCGCCAGGCCCTCCATCTCCAGCTCGGGGGTGATGTCGGTGGCCAGGCCCACGGCCAGCGCGCCGCCCTCCGCAACGGCGTAGCCCTCGGTGGGGCGCACCTCGCGCAGCAGGTCCTCATCGTGCAGCACCTGCTCGACGCCGTTCACGCTCACCGTCACGGACTGCCCGGCATCGAGGGCCGTCACGGCGGCCGTGGCATCCAGCGCGGCCACCGTCTGGGCCATTGCGGGCATCTCCTTGCCCATGCGCGGGCCCAGCGTGCGGTAATTGGGCTTGAGGCTGACCTCCACCAGCCCGCCGGCGTCGGTGACGAACCGCACGGCGCGCACGTTCAGCTCCTCCGCCACGATTCCCGAGAGGCCCTCCAGCGCCCGTGCTGTTGCGGGCGGGCATGCGATGACGGCCTCGGCCAGCGGCTGGCGCACCTTCAGCTTGGCCTCCTTGCGAGCCGAGCGGCCGAGGGTCGTGGCCTCCATGGCCGCCGCCATCGCCTGCTCCAGGTCCTCATCGCGACCGCCACCGGGGGCCGGCCAGTCCGCCAGGTGGACGCTCGACGCAGCGGACGAATCGTGCACGGCCACGAGGTTGTCCCACATCTCATCCGCCACGAACGGGCAGAAGGGCGCCACCAGCAGCGCGATGGTGGTGAGGCACTCATGCAGCGTGGCGAATGCCGCCGCGGTGTCCGCGCGGTCATCACTGCGCCAGAAGCGGCGGCGCGAGGTGCGCACATACCAGTTGGAGAGATCATCGACCAGGTCCTCGAGCGCGCGGCCCGCCGCGGTGGGGTCGTAGTCGGCCAGCCGCGCCGTGACGTGCTCCACCGTGGCGTCCAGGCGCGAGAGCGCCCACCGGTCCATCGCCGGGCGCTCGTCCACGGGCGGCGCATCGTCGCCGGGGCTCCAGCCGTCGGGCAGCGACGCATAGGTGACCAGGAACGCGTAGGTGTTCCACAGCGTGAACAGAAACCTGCGACGGGTCTCATCCACCACGTCCAGGCTGAAGCGGAACGACTCCCACGGGCTCTGGGCGGTGAAGAGGTACCAGCGGAACGCATCCGCCCCGGCGTGGTCGATGACCGTCCACGGCTCCACCACATTGCCCTTGGACTTGCTCATCTTCTGGCCGTCGGCGTCGAGGATGAGGCCCAGGCACACCACGTTGCGGTACGGGGCCTCGTCGAAGAGCAGCGTCCCCTCGGCCAGCAGCGAGTAGAACCAGCCGCGCGTCTGGTCGAGTGCCTCGCACACGAAGTCCGCGGGGAACCGGCCCGAGAGGTCATCCGGGCCCCCGAACGGGTGGTGGTGCTGCGCGAAGGGCATGGCGCCGGAGTCGAACCACACGTCGGCGACCTCGGGGACCCGGTGGGCCGTGCCGCCGCACGGGCAGCGCACCGGGATGTCATCCACCCAGGGGCGATGCGGGTCCAGGTCGTCCGGCACCTTCACCGTGGCCCGTTCGCGCAGCTGCGCGAACGAACCGATGGCCGTCACCTCGTTGCAGTCGCCGCAGCGCCAGAACGGAAGCGGGGTGCCCCAGTAGCGTTCGCGCGAGATGGCCCAGTCGATGTTGCCCTCGAGCCACCGGCCGAACCGGCCATCGCGCACGTGCTCCGGGTGCCATCCGACAGAGGCGTTCAACTCGAGCATGCGATCACGCACCTCGGTGGTGCGGATGTACCAGGACGGCTTGGCGTAGTAGAGCAGGGGGGTCGAGCACCGCCAGCAGTGGGGGTAGGAGTGCTCATACGGCTTCTCGCGCAGCACGCGCCCGCGGGTGGTGAGGTCGTCGATCAGCAGACGGTCGGCATCCTTCACGAACTGCCCCTCGACCAGCGGGACCGTCGCGCTGAAGAGCCCCTGGCGGTCCACCGGGTTGGGGGCATCCAGGCCGTGCTCGCGCGCGGCGCCCATGTCGTCCTCGCCGAATGCCGGGGCGATGTGCACGATGCCCGTGCCGTCCTCGGTGGTGACGAAGTCGCTCATCACCACCACATGACGCCCCGGGATGAGGTCGAACGGTGGCGCGTACTCCATCCCCGCGAGCTCCGATGCGGGCATCACCCGCTCGATCACCGCGTCGTCACCCATCACCGCGGGCACGAGGGCCTCGGCCATCACCAGCCGCTCGTCACCGGCAACCACCACCGCGTAGTCCACGGACGGGTTGATGGCCGCGGCCTGGTTGGCGGGGAGTGTCCACGGGGTCGTGGTCCACACCAGCAGGGACAATCCGTCGCCGGTGGGGAACTTCACGTAGATGGACGGGTCCGTGACGTCCTTGTACCCCTGCGCGACCTCGTGGCTGCTCAGCGCCGTGCCGCAGCGCGGGCAGTACGGCACCACCTTGTCCGACTCGTACACGCGGCCGGCGTCAAAGAGGGTGGCGAGGCTCCACCACACGCTCTCGACGTAGTCGGTGTCCATGGTGCGGTAGGCCTCGGAGGTGTCCACCCAGAACCCGATGCGCTCGGTGAGGCGCTCCCACTCGTCCAGGTACTCGCCCACCGACTCGCGGCAGCGGGCATTGAACTCGGCGATGCCGAATGCCTCGATCTCCGGCTTGCCGCTGATGCCCAGCTGCTTCTCCACCTCGAGCTCCACGGGCAGGCCGTGGCAGTCCCACCCCGCCTTACGCTCGACGTAGCGGCCCCGCATGGTGTGGAAGCGCGGGAAGATGTCCTTGAACACCCGCGACAGCACGTGGTGGGACCCCGGGCGTCCGTTGGCCGTGGGTGGCCCCTCGTAGAACACGTACGGGTCGGCGCCGCGGCGCATCTCCACGCTGCGCCGGAACACATCGCCCTCGCGCCAGCGCGCCAGCACGCGTTCCTCCATGGACGTCCATCCGGACGCGGGCCCCACGGGCTTCCAGCCACTCATGCTGCGGCCCTCTCCCCGGCCTCGAAGGCCCTCACGCCGCTCACGACCTGATGGAAGTCGTCGAACGGGATGTACTCCCGGCCCTGCTCGTCGAGCCACTCCGCCAGGCCCGCGCGTGCGAACACCAGATCGGCGATCCCCGACACGCAGCGGTCGCTGATGCCGTCGCCCACGTAGATGACCGGCTCGCCATCGTGGCGCGTGCGCACCGCGTGCCTCTTGCACCGGCGGTCGCACAGCCCGCACACCTCGCCACGATCGTCCGAGAACACCAGGGTGCAGCCATCGGCCGAGAACAGGGCCTCGTTCGAGACCACCTCCAGGTGCCCCAGCCCCATGTCGCCCAACACCAGGTCGATCACCGACCGGAAGCCCGCGGACATCACCACGAGGTGGTGACCGGCGCGCTCGGCGTAGGCCACGAGATCGGCGAAACCCGGGCGTACCCCCGCGCGCTCGCGCACCAGCTCGGCGATCTCGCCAGGCGTGGCACGGACGGTGCGGAACTGCTCGGCCATCGCCTGCTCGATCGTGATGCGCCCGGCGCGGAGATCGGGCTCCAGTTCATCCCACACGCCCCTGCGCCCGTGCTCGTCCACGATGACGTGCAGGGTGTCGCGCAGGGTGATGGTGCCGTCGAAATCCACGGCGAGCAGGAGCGGAGCCACGGCCGGTGAGGGTACCAACGACGTCGCTACCATGATCCGCGTGCAGGAGCAGCAGCAATAGACGCGCCCCGTCCCGTGTTCATCCACGGCGCCGGCCGCACGCCGGCATCGTGGGGCCCTCAGCTCGCCCGCTTCGAGGGCGCCCTGGCGGTGGCCCTCCCGGGCCACCCGGATGGCGCACCCCTGCACGGCACTGCGGCCATGGCCGACTGGGTCATCGCCGAGATGGAGGGCGTGCCAGGGCCGCTGGTGATGGTGGGCCACTCGCTGGGCGGCGCCGTGGCCCTGCGGGTGGCGCTCGCCCGCCCGGATCTGGCGGCCGGCCTCGTGCTGGTGTCCACCGGGGCCCGGCTGCCGGTCCCGGACGACGCCATCGAACGCATCGACCTGGACTTCGAAGCCGAATGCGCGCGCATGGTGGAGCAGTCGTGGCTGCACCATGAGCCGGATCTCATCCGACGTGGCACGAACTCCGTCATCGCGATGGGTCCGGAGAGCCTCCGCGCCGACTACGTGTCCGCGCGCGAGCACGACCTGCGCGGACGGCTGGGCGACCTCGGTGCTCCCGCCCTGGTGGTGAGCGGCGAGGAGGACCCGCTGGTGCCCACCTGGTTGTCCGAGGAGCTCGCGGATGAGCTGCCCGATTCCTCGCTGGCGGTCATCGCCGACACGGCGCACGTTCCGCAACTGGAGCGCCCGGACACCATCGACCTCCTCATCGCGGCATTCCTCGCGCGCCTCGAGCAGGCCCTGACCGGGGACGCATGAGCGAACCCCGCCACGCGGCGGACCACCCGATCGCGATCCTCGTCAACCCGCGGTCCACCGCTGCCCAGCCCGGGCTGACCGAGTACGCCGAGGCGCAACTGGCACCGTTCGGCGTGCGTGCGGTGCTGACCACGCAGGAGCGCGGACACGCGGCCGACCTGGCGCGGCTGGCCACGCAGGAGCACGAGGCGCTGACCGTGGTGACGCTGGGCGGTGACGGGACCGCCGCCGAGGCCGCGGGCGCGCTGGTGGGCACCGGGGCCGCACTCGCGCCCATGCCCACCGGCAGCACGAACGTGTTCGCGCGCACCATCGGGTGGCCCATGCAGCCGCGCCTGGCGATCGACCGGCTGGTGGATGCCCTCGCGCAGGGCCAGGACGCGGCCAAGGTCACCATCGGCCGCGTCGAGGCCGGCGATGAGGAGCGCTTCTTCATCGTCAACGCCGGCGTGGGGATCGACGCCGAGGCCGCCGACCTGGTGGAGCGCCATCCGCAGTGGAAGAAGCGCGTGGGACAGGCCTGGTTCGCCAGCGCCACGGCGCTGGCCGCCGCCCGCCAGTGGCGCAGGCCGCTGATGCGCGTGGCCATCGACGGCGGCACACCCTTCCCCCTGGCCTCCATCAGCGTTGCCTGCACCCGTCCGTATGCGTACTTCCGCAGCCGCCCCTTTGACCTCATCCCCGATGCCGGGCACGAGAGCGCGCTGGGCTGGCTGGGGGCGGTGTCGCGCGGGCTGGGCGGCCCGGCCGTCGCCGCGGCCGGTGCGTTCACCGGTGCCTGGCATCTGGGGTCGTCGCGGGTGGCCCACGGCATGGCCACCGAGTCCATCGTCGTCGACGATGGCGACGGCGTGGCCCTGCAGGCCGACGGCGAGGCCCTGGGCCGCCACCGGCACATCGTCATGCGACCCGCCACCGGGCTTCTGGTGCTGCGCGGCGACGGCCTGACGGCCTAGATACCGGTCCCGGTCATCAGGTCGTCGAGGTGGGCGTCGATGCGGCGGCCCAGCATCGCGAGCGCCCGCGTGCTGCCGGGCCCCCCATGGCGCGCCGACAGGCAGAGGGTGGCCCGTACCTCGCGCATGGCGGATGCGGCACCCGCCGGCAGGCTGCCGCCATCCGAGGGGCCGGTGGGTGGCCACTCCGCGGGGCGCCCATGCAGCAGTGGTGCGATCACCCTGCGCGTGCCGGACACCACCAGGTCGAACTCCGCGTCGGGGAGGCCGGCACGGGCGTCGTCCAGGATGTCCCGCACCAGCGGCCAGGGGTCCGACGGCTCGCCGTCGGGCAGCGCACGCGCAAGGGCCGCGGGGTCGTCGATATCCGCGAGGCGCGCGGGGTCCATCCGGCGCGCGGGGGGATCCTCCTGATCCCCCACGATCAGCCGGGCGGGGGTGTCTCGCGACCCGTGGCCATGCCCATGCCGCCCTCCGGGTCGCGCAGCGGTCCCAGCTTCCGGAAGCGCTCGCGGCGCGCACGCCGGCGCTCGACCGGGGGCATCGCGCCCAGGTCGGTCAGCGCGCGGTAGATGTACTGGTCGAGGATCTCGGCGGCCTGCTCGTGGTCGGTGTGCGCACCGCCATCGGGCTCGGGCACCACGGCGTCCACCACGCCCCACCGGTAGCAGTTGGCGGCGGTCGGCTTGAACGCCTGCGCCGCCTGCCGGGCCTTGCTGGCATCGCGCCACAGGATGGCCGATGCACCCTCCGGGCTGATGACCGAGTAGGTGCTGTTCTCCAGCATGAGGACGCGGTCGGCCACCCCCAGGCCCAGCGCGCCGCCGGAGGACCCCTCACCGATGATCACCGCGACCGTGGGCACGTCCAGCCGCCACATCATCTGGATGCTGCGACTGATGGCGCCGCCCTGCCCGCGCTCCTCGGCGCTCGCGCCCGGGAACGCCCCGGGCGTATCGATAAGGGTGACCACCGGGATCCCCAGGCGGTTCGCGATCTCCATCACGCGCATGGCCTTGCGGTACCCCTCGGGGCCCGCCATGCCGAAGTTGCGGAATGTGCGCTCGTTGGTGTCGCGGCCCTTCTGCTGCCCGATGAACGCCACGGGGCGATCGTGGAACCGCCCGAATCCCGCGACCATGGCGTGGTCGTCTCCGTACAGGCGATCGCCGTGGACCTCCTCGAAATCCGAGCACATGCGGGTGATGTAGTCGAGCGTGTAGGGGCGCTCCGCATGCCGCGCCAGCTGCACGCTCTCCCACAGGTCGTCGTCCACGGCCTCCGGTGCGCGCCGCACCTTCTCGGCCACCTTCCGCACGAAGCGCCCGCCGCCGCCCTCGCTCATTCGGGATCCTCCCCGTCCGGGGACCCCGGCCTGATGCGGTCCATCACCTTGCGGGGCAGTGACTGCACGGCTCCTGCCGCGCGCTGCGCACCGTCCTGCGCCCACTGCAGCGCCGGGGATCCTGCGGCTCCCGGACCCTCCAGCTCGGGCCGGCGGAGGATGTGCAGCACGCGCCCGATGCGCTCGGCCAGCTCGCGCCGGTCCACCACGGCGTCCACCTGGCCGTTCTCCAGCTGCCGCTCCGCGCGCCCGAAGTCGGAGGGAAGGACCTCGCGGGTGGTCTCCTCGATCACGCGGGGACCGCTGAAGGCGATGAGCGCACCGGGCTCCGCATAGGTGATGTCGCCCAGCGATGCAAACGAGGCCCACACGCCGCCCGTTGTGGGGTGCGCCAGCACCACCACCACCGGCACACGGGCCTCGGCAAGCGCATCCAGGGCGATGACCGTCTTGGCCATCTGCATCAGCGCCAACGTGCCCTCCTGCATGCGCGCACCGCCCGAGGCCGCGACCACGATGAGCGGCAGGCCCTTCTGGGCGGCATGGTCGCAGGCGCGTGCCAGCTTCTCGCCCACCACGGCACCCATGCTGCCACCCATGTACGAGAAGTCCATGATCGCGGCCACGGCCGGCACGTGGCGGACCTCCAGCTCGGCGCACACGATGGCCTCGCCCAGGCCGGTGGACTTCTCCGCGTCGGCGATGCGCTCGGTGTACGGCTTGAGGTCGGTGAACTGCAACGGGTCGGCTGCCCGGAGCTCGGGCCAGAGCTCCATGTAGCCGCCGGGCTCGCCCAGCTGCTCCAGCCGCTCACGGGCCGTCACCGCGAAGTGGTGGCCGCATGCCGGGCACACCCGCAGGTTGCGGTGCATCTCGTCGGCCGAGTAGTGGCTGTCGCACTTGGGGCAGGTGCCGGCGTCCGCGGAGATCTTGCGCGGGCGCGCGTCGCGGTGCGCCAGCTGGCGCAGGCGATCGACCGACACGTGGATGTTGCGCCCGACGCGACTCATGTGGCGTGCATCATCGCATGGACTCCGACTGATGGATGGGTGCCGCGCCCGTTGCCAGCCAGTCCTCGACCGCCTTCCGGTACGTGGGCACGAGCCGCGCCTCGTGCCGGTGCTCCAGCAGGTCGCGGGCCGCCACCTCGGGGGACCGTCCCCGCAGGCGCAGCACCGCATAGGCCACGAACAGCGACCGGCGGCGGCCACGCTGGCAGTGGATCAGCACGCGGGCGTGGGGATCGTCGTCCAGCCAGCCGGCGGCGATCTCGGCGGCCTGCGCCCACTTCTCCGGCGGCTGATGGCGGCCGTGGTCCCACATGGGTGCCACCGCCACGTTGCGGTCGCCGAACACCTGCCGCTCAGCCGAGAGATCTTGGCTGAAGTGCGTCTGCAGGCGGGCTCGGCAGTTGACCACGTGGGTCACGCCCTCGCGGGCGAGCTCCTGCAGGCTCTCGGGCGTGGGCACGCTGCCCACGGCGATGCGCTCATCACCGATCCAGGTCCACGGGCGGGTCTTCGTGCCGGGCCCGTACAGGCGCGTGGCACCGCGGAACCAGGCGTCACGGAAGGGCGTGAGCGCCACCCGCAGGCGGGACGGGAAATGCGGTCCCGCGTGCCCCGACCGCGCCATCAGCCCTCCACGCGTCGGAACGCCAGCGTGGCGTTGTGGCCGCCGAAGCCGAACACGTTCGACAGCGCCACGCCCACCTCGGCCTCCCGGGCCTGCCCCAGCACGTGGTCCACGCCCTCGCACTCGGGGTCGAGATCGGTCACGTTGATGGTGGGCGGCACGACGCCGTCCCGCACCGCCAGGGCGGTCAGCGCAGCCTCCAGACCACCCGCCGCGCCGAGGGTGTGGCCATGCATGGACTTCGTGCTGCTCACCATGGTGCGCGCGGCGATGTCCTCGCCCAGCGCATGCCGGATGACGCGGATCTCGGAGGGGTCGCCCACGGGGGTCGAGGTGCCGTGGGCATTTACGTAGTCGACGTCCGCGGCATCGAGGCCGGCGTCGGCGAGCGCCATGTTCATGGCGAGCGCGGGCCCCACAGCCGTGGGGTCCGGCTCGGTGATGTGGTGGGCGTCGCCCGACAGGCCGTAGCCCGCGAGCTCGCAGATGATGTCCGCGCCCCGGTCGAGGGCATGCTGCATCTCCTCGAGCACGATCACCGCACCGGCCTCGCCCATCACGAAGCCGTCGCGACCCAGGTCGAACGGCCGGCTGGCGGTCGCGGGATCATCGTTGCGGGTGGAGAGGGCCTTCATGGCGTTGAAGCCGGCGATGCCCACCAGGGCGACCGCGCCCTCGGTGCCGCCCGCGATCATCGCGTCTGCACGCCCCAGGCGGATGTGATCGAAGGCATCACCAATCGCGTGGTTGGCCGATGCGCACGCGGTGGTGCTGCACGAGAGCGGGCCCTTCAGGCCCAGTTCCATCGAGGCCTGCGCCGCACCCATGTTCGCGATGATCGTGGGGATGAACAGCGGCGAGACGCGCGTAGGACCGAGATCCCGCAGGCGCACCGTCTGCTCGTGCCAGGTCTGGATGCCGCCGATCCCCGAGCCGATCAGCACGCCCATGCGCTCGGGCGACACCGTGCCCGCGATGCCCGAGTCCTCGAAGCCCAGCATGGCCGCGGCCACGCCCAGGTGCGAGAAGCGGTCCATCCTGCGCGCGGTCTTGCGGTCCAGGAACTGCTCGATATCGAACGATTCCGGCACCTCGCAGGCGAAGTGCGTGGCGCAGTCGGCGGGGTCGAACTGCCGGATGGGCGCGGCCGTGGAGGTGCCCGCCTTCGCGGCCGCCCAGGCCTCATCCCGGCCGATGCCGAGCGGTGACACCAGACCGATGCCGGTGATGACCACGCGGCGAAGGCCGCGTCCGTCTATGAGCGTGGTCGCCATGGTTCCTCCCGCCTACATCCCCAGGCCGCCGTCCACCGGGATGACCGTCCCGGTGATGAACGACGCCGCATCCGAGCACAGGAAGGCCACGATCCCCGCGACGTCCTCCGGTGCACCCAGTCGTCCCAAGGGGGTGTGGCCGATCAACTGCTCCTTGATGTCGTCCGACAGCACGTCCGTCATGTCGGTGCTGATGTACCCCGGGGCGATGGCATTGGCCCGCACCCCGCGGCCGCCCGCCTCCTTGGCGAGCGACTTCGTCATGCCGATGAGACCGGCCTTCGCGGCAGCGTAATTCACCTGACCGGCATTGCCCATGAGGCCCACCACCGACGAGATCGCCACGATGGAGCCGGTACGGCGCTTCATCATGCCCCGCAACGCCGCGCGCGCGCAGTAGAACGACCCCGACAGGTTGGTGTCGATCACCGCACGCCAGTCGTCGTCGCTCATGCGCATCATCAGGCCATCACGCGTGATGCCGGCGTTGAGAACCAGCGCACCGAGGGGTCCCAGCGCCTCCTCGGCGCCCGCCACCACGGCGTCGGCCTCCGCGGAATCGGAGATGTCGCCCTGCACCACGGCCGCGCTGACGCCGGCTGCGCGCACCGCATCGGCCGTGGCGACCGCACCGGCCTCGTCGGCCACGTACCCCACCGCCACGTCGTGCCCGGCAGCAGCCAACGCCAGGGCGCACGCCGCGCCGATGCCCCGGCTCGCCCCGGTCACCAGCGCGACGCTCACGCCATCACTCCGGCGATTCCCCCGAGGCCCTCGGGCCCGGACACCTGGTGCAGCACCGCATCGCGCTTCACGCGCTTGACCAGGCCGGACAGCACCCGGCCGGGCCCGAGTTCCACGAACGTGTCGGCGCCCATCGCCACGGCGGTCTCCACCGCATGACCGAAGCGCACCGGTGAGGTCAGCTGATCCAGCAGCACCGCGCGCATGCGGTCGGCGGGCTCCACCTGTGCGGTGGTGGTGGACAGGAACTGCGGGTCGGGGGACTGCGGGTCCCACGCCTCGAGTGCCGGCGCCAGCCGTGCCGATGCGGGCTCCATCAGGGGGCTGTGGAAGGCACCGCCCACCTTCAGCTGGGTCGCCTTGGTCCCCCGCTCGGATGCCAATGCCAGCAGGCGGTCGATGCCCTCGACCGTGCCGGAGGCCACCACCTGCCCGGGGCAGTTGTAGTTGGCCGGCCATACATCGCCGGCCTCGGCGCAGAGCGACTCGGCGTCACCGTCGGCCAGGCCGAGGATGGCCGCCATGGTGCCCGGCCGGGCCTCACCCGCGTCCTGCATGGCGGCGCCGCGCTCGCCCACCAGCCGGATCGCCTCGGCGAACCCGATCGAGCCGCACGCGACCAGCGCGGAGAATTCCCCAAGGGAGTGGCCCATGGCCAGATCGCCCCGCAGGCCGTGGTCGCAGGCCACGCGCAGGCACGCCACGCTCATGGCGAGGATCGCCGGCTGGCACACATCGGTGCGCACCAGGTCCTCCTCCGGGCCCTCGAAGATGATGCGGGTGAGGTCGTACCCCAGGGCGTCGCTGGCCTCGGCGAAGGTGTCGGCCGCAACGGGGAACTGCGCGGCGAGATCGCGGCCCATCCCCACCTGCTGGGCGCCCTGCCCCGGGAACAGCAGCGCGATCATGTGCGCGGCTCCCAGCGCACGAGCACGCTGCCCCACGTGAGACCCGCTCCGAAACCGACCATCAGCACCAGCGCCCCCTCCTCCAGCATTCCCGTATCCACGGCGTCAGCCAGCGCCAGCGGGATGCTGGCCGACGAAGTGTTCCCCAGCCTGTCCAGGTTCATCACGACCTTCGCCCGGGCGATGCCCATGCGCTCCGATGCGTGGTCGAGGATGCGCTCATTTGCCTGGTGGGCCACCATCAGGTCGACATCGGCGATCGTCATGCCGGCCTCCGCGAGCAGTCGCTGCGATGACTCCACCAGGATGCGCGTGGCGAAGCGGAACACCTCGCGGCCGTTCATCTGGATGCATGTGTCGGCATGGGGGGTCTGGGGCGACACCGGCGACCGCGTGCCCCCGGCCGGCACCCAGAGGTCGGCGAACCCCGTGCCGTCGGACCCGAACTCGACGCCCACCACGCCGGTCCCCGGCTCTCCCCCATCGGCCTCGATCATCACCGCGCCGGCGCCATCGGCGAACAGCACGCATGTCGCGCGGTCGTCCCAGTTCATGATGCGCGAGAGCGTCTCGGCGCCCACCACCACCGCGCGGCGGGCCATGCCCGATTCCACCATCCCGGTGGCCTGCGCGATGCCGTACATGAAGCCCGAGCACACCGCGTTCGTGTCGTAGGCCGCCACGTGATCCATGCCCGTCATGGTCCCCACGATCGGCGCGCACGGGGGGAAGGGATAGTCCGGCGTGGTGGTGGCGACTATGAGCAGGTCCACATCCGACGCGTCGGTACCCGTGCGTCGCAGCAGGTCGCGTACGGCCTCCGCCGCAAGGTCGGTGGTGGCCTGGTCATCAGCGGCGATACGGCGCTCGCGGATACCGGTGCGCGAGACGATCCACTCATCGCTGGTGTCGACCATCTCCTCGAGTTCGGCGTTGGTCATCACGCGCTGCGGCACGTAGCCGCCCACACCTACGAGACGGGCACGGCGGCGCTCGCGGGGTCCCGCGGCGACCAGGCTCAGGGTGCGCCTGCCTGTTCGCGATCGACGATCGCGAACTTGAGGGTGGCCGTGCATGCCACGGCGTCGTCCACGGTGGCGACGGCCTCGGCCTCGCCGATGGGCCCGCGCACGCGGGTGACGCGCGTGGCCAGTTCCAGCGTCTCGCCCGGCCGCACGGGCCTCTTGAACCGGCACTTGTCCACGCCGGCGAACAGGGCCAGCTTGCCGCGGCCATCGTCCGTGGACAGCGCCGCCAGCGCGCCGGCCTGGGCCAGGGCCTCCACGATGATCACTCCCGGCATGATGGGCTCGCCGGGAAAGTGCCCGGCGAGGAAGGGCGTATCCGAGCGGAGCGTCCAGCGGGCGCGCGCGGACTCCCCCGGCACCAGCTCCACGATCTCGTCGATGAAGAGGAACGGGTCCCGATGCGGAAGGATGTCCTTGGGGTCGGGGAGGCGCGTCACGGTCCGGCAAGGCTAGTGGACCGCGGGCCGTATCCTCCCGCCCCATGCCGACGCCACCCGCCACGCACCCATCGTCATGCCCGGTGTGCGGAGGCACCGGCGGGCGTGAGGTGCTGCGCGCGCGCGACCACCGGCAGGGCATGCCCGGTGAGTTCCGGGTGGTCGAGTGCCCCACATGCCTGCTGTGCCGCACCGACCCGTGGCCCGATGACCCTGCCGCCTGGTACCCGGACGACTACCCGCAGCACGACCCGCGTCGTGCGTCGGTGACCGCGCGGGCATCCGGGCGCGCACTGTCGCGCGCGGCGGGTGCGGGCCGTCGGGCGGCCCGGGTGATCGGGATCGCCATCCCGGAGGCCGAAACGGGGGGACCGCTCCGCCCCGGCTCGCGGGTGCTCGACGTGGGCGCGGGCACGGGAATGGCCGTGGCGGCCCTCCGCGACGCCGGCCACGAGGCCTGGGGGCTCGAGCCGTCGGAGTCGGCAGTCCGCGCCGCGCAGGAGGCCGGGAACGCGTGGGTGGTGCAGGGATCGCTGGACGCCGCGCTGCACGAGGGCCGCCTGCCCGACACGCCGTGGGACATGGTGCGGATGTCGCAGGTCCTCGAGCACGTTCCGGACCCCGTGCCCACCCTGCGCGCGATCGGGGGCATCCTCGCCCCGGGCGGACGGCTGGTCGTGGGCGTCCCGAACATCCGCTCCCTCACGCGACGGGCCACGGGCGGGGCATGGGATGGCCTGGAATTGCCCCGGCACCTCGTGCACTACGACCGCGACTCCCTCGCCTGGGTGCTGGGCCTCGCCGGCCTCCGCGTGGTGTCGGTGCGCACGGTGCCGCTCATGGGCGTGCTGCCGGGCTCGCTCGATGCGCACACCGCGAGGGGTGAGCGCCAACGCGGCTGGGGCGACGCCCTTCCGGTGCGCGCCGCCCTCTACCCGGTGGAGTGGGGCCTTGGCGTCATCGGGCAGGGCGACGGCCTGCTGGCCGTCGCCCGGCCCGCGCGCTGACCGCGATTACGCGTCCGGCTCACCACCGGCGACCGGTTCGTCCGCCGCCACCGCAGTGTCCGGGTCCCCGGCGGCCTCCGCGGCCTCCGTTGCGGCCTCCTGTTCGTCCACCGGCGCGCAGGTCGCCACGCTGTCCTCGTCCCCCACGTCCATGAGGCGCACGCCCTCGGTGCTCCGGCCCATGCGCTTCACGCCGTCCACCTCGATGCGGATGACCTGGCCCATCACCGACACCAGCAGCAGCTGCTGGCCGGGCCGCACGATGCGCGCGGTGATCAGCTCGCCCTTGCGATCGCTGACCTTGATGGTGCGCACGCCCTTGGTGGGGCGCCCCTTGCGCGGGTACTCGGTGATGGCGGTGCGCTTGCCGTATCCGTTGCCGGTCACCACCAGCAGGTCGGCCTCGTCATCGGCCACCGCCACTGCCAGCACCCGATCCTCCGGGTCCAGGTTCATCGCGCGCACGCCCTGCGTGCCGCGGCCCGTGGCGCGCACCTGGTCCTCGCTGAACCGTGCCGCCTGGCCGCGCGCCGACACGATCAGGAGGTCGGCCTCGCCATCGGTCAACTGCACGCCCACCAGCTCATCGTCATCCGCGAGACGGATGGCGATGATGCCGGCCTCCTTCAGCACCGTGTTGTAGGCGCCGAACTCGGTTTTCTTCACCATGCCGCCCTTGGTGGCGAGCACCAGGTACCTGCCCTCGGCGTAGTCGCGGGTGTTGAAGACCTGCCGGATCTCCTCGTCCGGGAGCAGGGCCAGCACGTTCGCGATGTGCCGACCACGCGCGTCGCGGGCCGCCTGCGGGATCTCATGCACCTTCTGGCGGTACACGCGCCCCTGGTCGGTGAAGAACAGCAGGTAGTCGTGCGTGGACGCGATGAACAGGTGGTCCACGCGGTCCTCGTCCTTCAGCCGGGCGCCGCGCAGGCCCTTGCCGCCGCGCCGCTGGGCACGGTAGGTGGTCACCGGCAGGCGCTTGATGTATCCGCCCGCAGTGATGGAGATCACCATCTCCTCCTCGGCGATGAGGTCCTCCAGGTCGATCTCGCCCTCGGCGGGGATGATCTCCGTGCGCCGCTCGTCGGCGTGCCTGCCCCGGACCTCGGTGAGCTCCTCGCGGATCACCTGGTACACCCGCGCCTCGTCGCCCAGGATCGCGCGCAGCTCGGCGATCTCCTCCTGCAGCTCCGCGTACTCGGCCTCGATCTTCCCCGCCTCCAGCTGGGTCAAGCGCTGCAGCCGCAGGTCCAGAATGGCCCGGGCCTGCAGCTCGCTCAGGTCGAAGGTACTCATCAGGCCCGCGCGGGCCTCATCGGGATCGGCCGCGGCACGGATGAGTGCGATGACCGCGTCGATGTCCTTAAGGGCGATCAGCAGCCCCTCGAGCACGTGCGCGCGCGTTTCCGCCCGGTCCAGGCGGAAGCGCGAGCGGCGACGGATGACGTCGCGCTGGTGATCGAGGTAGTACCGGATCATGTCGCGCAGCGACAGGGTGCGCGGCACCCCGTCCACCAGCGCAATGGCGTTCACCCCGAAGGTGGTCTGCGCCTGGGTGTGCTTGTACAGCTTGTTCAGCACCACCTTGGGCACGGCGTCTCGACGCAGCTCCACCACCACGCGGATGCCGTCGCGGCCGCTCTCGTCGCGCAGGTCCGCGATTTCCTTCAGCACGCCATCGTTGGCGAGCTCGGCCATCTTCCGCAGCATCTCCGACTTGTTCACCTGGTACGGCAGCTCGGTGAACACGATGGCGTTGCGGCCGTGCTTCAGGGGCTCGTTGTGCGCGAGGCCCCGCACCACCACACGGCCGCGGCCGGTCCGGTAGGCGTCGCGCACGCCCGACAGGCCCACGATCTGGCCGGCGGTCGGGAAGTCCGGCGCCCTCACGAACTTCATGAGGCCGTCGGAGTCGATGGCGGGATCATCGATCATCGCGATGCAGGCATCAACGACCTCGCCCAGATTGTGCGGCGGGATGTTGGTGGCCATGCCCACGGCGATCCCGGCGGAGCCGTTCACCAGCAGGTTGGGCACACGCGACGGCAGCACCGTGGGCTCGCGCCGGCGGTCGTCGTAGGTGGCGATGGTCTCGACGGTGTCCTCGTCGATGTCCCGCAGCATCTCCGTCGCGTAGCGCGACAGGCGCGCCTCGGTGTACCTCATGGCGGCAGCCGCGAACTCCTGCGAGCCGAAGTTGCCCTGGCCGTCCACCGTGGGGTACCGGCTGTTGAAGTCCTGGGCCAGGCGCACCAGGGCGTCGTAGATGGCCGAGTCGCCGTGGGGGTGATATTCGCCCATGACCGTGCCGACGATGTTCGCGCTCTTCACGTACCCGCGGTCCGGCTGCAGGCCCCGGTCGTGCATGGCGAACAGCACGCGGCGGTGCACCGGCTTCAGGCCGTCACGCACGTCCGGCAGGGCTCGCCCCACGATCACGCTCATCGCGTAGTCGAGGTACGACGCGCGCATCTCCTCGGCCAGCTCGCGTGGCTCGATCCTCCCGTGGCGATCGATCGCCATCTCAGACGTCCAGGAACTCGACAGAGCGCGCGTTGCGCTCGATGAAGTCGCGACGGGGCTCGACCTTGTCGCCCATCAGCATCGAGAACAGCTCGTCGGCGGCGGCCGCGTCGTCCATGGTGACGCGCTGCAGTATCCGGCGCTCCGGGTCCATCGTCGTCTCCCACAGTTGCTCGGCGTTCATCTCGCCAAGGCCCTTGAACCGGCTGAGCGAGATGCCCTCGCGCGCGAGATCCATGATGGCTCCGCGCAGGGCGTCGTATGTGGCGGCCTCACGCCCGCGGGCGCCACGGGTGACCACGAAGGGGGCCTCGCCCACCTGATCCCGCAGCTTCGCGCGCGCTGCGCGGAAGGCCGCGAGCTCGGGGGCGGCGTACAGCGCCAGCGGGATCATGACCGTGCGGGCCTCACCGGTACGCGACTCCACCGATCGGGCGCGCACGGACGCGGCCCCTGCGTCCTCGTCGATCACGGTGAGCTCCGCGGTGTCACTGGAGGCCGCCACCACGGCGGCGCCGAGGTCGGCGATATCTGCCGGCTCCGCCTCCACCAGCCCGTGCACCTGCAGGAAGTCCACGAGTTCGTTCCCGTAGGTGGCCCGGAGCGCCGACGACCAGCCGTCGTGCTCGCGCAGTGCGCGCGTGTACCGCTGGAACCGCACCTTGGTAAGCGCCGACTCCGCCCCCTCCGCGGCCTGCAGCGTCATGTCGCCGATATTGCGCTCCAGCAGCCAGTCCTCGAGGTCGGACTCCTTCTCGATGTACTGCTCGGTGCTGCCCTGCTTCACCTTGTACAGCGGCGGCTGGGCGATGTACACATAGCCCTGTTCCACCACCTCGGGCATGTGGCGGAACAGGAACGTGAGGATGAGCGTGCGGATGTGCGCGCCGTCCACATCGGCGTCGGTCATGATGATGAGCTTGTGGTACCGGGCCTTCGACAGGTCGAAGTCGGCGCCGATGCCCGTGCCCATCGCGGTGATCATCGCCTGGATCTCCGCGTTGCTCAGCACCTTGTCGATGCGCGCCTTCTCGACGTTGATGATCTTGCCGCGCAGCGGCAGGATCGCCTGGAACGACGACTGCCGCGCGCGAACCGCGGAGCCCCCGGCGGAGTCGCCCTCCACCAGGAAGATCTCGGTGTTTTCCGGGTCGCGATCGGAGCAGTCGGCCAGCTTGCCGGGCAGGCTCGTGGAATCCATCACGCCCTTGCGGCGCGCCAAGTCGCGCGCCTTGCGGGCGGCCAGACGTGCCTGGGCAGCGTTGGACGCCTTCGTGCAGATCGCCTTGGCCGTCTGCGGGTTCTCCTCCAGGAACTCGGCGAGCCGCTGGTTCACCACGGTGGCCACGAACCCGGCGAACTCGCTGTTCCCCAACTTGGTCTTGGTCTGGCCCTCGAACTGCGGCTCTCGCAGCTTGACTGAGACGATCGCCGTGAGGCCCTCGCGGGTGTCGTTGCCCTCGAGGTTGTCGTCCTTCTCCTTCAGCAGGTTCTTGGCGCGCGCGTAGTCGTTGATGCAGCGCGTGAGGGCGGTGCGGAAGCCGGTGAGGTGGGTTCCGCCTTCGTGGGTGTTGATGTTGTTCGCGAAGGTGAACACCGACTCGGTGAAGCCGGTCGTCCATTGCAGCGCGATGTCCACCTGGCCCTCTTCGCCCTCGGCGGAGATGGCGATGACATCGCCGTGCAGGGGGTCCTTCGTGGAGTTGAGGTGCTTCACGAAGTCCGTGAGCCCGCCCTCGTAGTGGAAGGAGTTCTCCCGCCGCTCGCCGCGCTCGTCGGTGAGGGTGATCCTGAGGCCCGGCGTGAGGAACGCCGTCTCGCGGAACCGCGTGGCCAGCGTGTCGTAGTCGAACCGGGTGTCCTCGAAGATCTCCGGGTCGGGCGTGAAGCGGATGGTGGTGCCCGTGGCGTCGGCGTCGCCCGCGTCGCGGATGGGCCCGTCGGGCATGCCGCGCTCGTACGACTGCACCCACAGGTGGCCGTCGCGGCGCACCTCCGCGGTGAGCCGCTCCGAGAGGGCGTTCACGACCGACACGCCCACGCCGTGCAGCCCACCCGACACCTTGTAGCCCTCGCCGCCGAACTTCCCGCCGGCGTGGAGGACCGTCAGCACCACCTCGAGGGCGCTCTTGCCGTCCTGGTCGGCCATCGCCGCGACGGGGATGCCGCGCCCGTCGTCGGTAACCGAGCACGATCCGTCCGGGTGCAGCACCACGTCCACGCGCGTGCAGTGGCCGGCCATGGCCTCGTCGACGGAGTTGTCCACCACCTCGTACACCAGGTGGTGGAGGCCCCGGGGGCCGGTGGAGCCGATGTACATGCCGGGCCGCTTGCGTACGGCCTCGAGGCCCTCCAGCACGGTGATGGCGCCGGCGTCATACGTGGCGGCATCGGTGGTGGCGTCGAATCCCGGTTCGGTCACCTGTCTCCTCGCGTCGGGCCGACCCATGCCGCCCCTCCTCAGGGGCTGTGCCGGGGCGGCGCGGCGATCGGCGGGGGGACGCCCGATCGCCGCCTGTGTGCAGGAGGAAAACTACCAGCGGGCCCCACGGAAACCGGGCGCGCCGGGCACGTCAGGGGCCGGTCTCGCGCTCCATCGCCCGGGCGGCCATGCGCGTGATCACCGCACGCAGTTCCGGGTCCTCGATATGGGCGGTCGCCTCGCCCGCGCGCCGGAGTGCCTCGGGGCCCGGTTCCGGCAACGGCGGGCGTGCGGGCACCTGCGCCTCCGCCTGTGGAATGGCGTGGTCGGCCACCACGAACCGCAGGCCCGCGACGGCATCGGGGTCACCCATGGCGGTCGCCAGGCGTGCGGAGATCTCCTCCTCGCGCATCCCCAGTTCGTGCGCCCACACCGCATCGGCGCACGCCACGGTCACCACCCCGGCGCGACTGCGGCGGATCGGATAGGCGTGGTTCACGGTGCCCGGGCCGGTGGCGTCGGGCCATGCCGCGCGCACGGAGGTGAGGACCGAGTCCCCGGGGCGCGTGAATGCCCGGGTCGCACGGCCCAGCAGGTCGCCGATTCCGACCGGATCACGACGTCGCCGTCGAGGCACCCATCCCCCTCTCCACCATCACCACGTGGGCTCCCCGCTCTGCTGCGGCATCCGCCGCGGCGGGGTCGGCGGTGGTCAGCAGGCACTGCCCGGCCCCCACCACGGCGTCCAGCAGCAGTCCGCGCCTGCGCGGGTCCAGCTCCGACAGCACGTCGTCCAGGACCAGGATCGGCAGGCCGACGCGTGCGCCCAGGTGCTCCCGGTGCGCCATGATCAGCGCCAGCACTGCGGTTCTCTGCTCGCCCTGGCTTCCCACCGCGCGCAGGTCCACCACGGCGCCATCGCGCTCCTGCCCGACAAGGACGTCATCACGATGAGGGCCCGCCAAGGTGAGTCCCGCGGCGACCTCACGGGGCCGTGCATCGCGCAGCCGCTCCATCAGGTGCCCTTCCAGTGCGTCCGTGGGCACGTCGTCGAGCGCAGCCGGGGATGGCTCGAGGCGCACGACTCCCCCGGGTCCCCCGCCGAGGTCGTCCATCCACCGCGCAAAGGGCTCCGCCAGCGCGTGCAGGGCGTCGCGCCGCGCGGCGACGATCCGGGCCCCATGGGCCGCGATCCCGGGCTCCCAGGGCGCCACGGCATCAACACCCGCCCGCCCGGCGCGCACGCCGCGAAGGGCCGCGTTCCGCTGTGAGAGCGCGGCGCTGTGCGCCGCCAGATCATCGGCATATCCCGGGACCGTCGCCTCCAGCAGCCGGTCGAGGTGCCTGCGCCGTGCCGCCGGGGGCCCCTTCACCGCGCGCAGTTCCTCGGGGAGGAAAACCAGCACGCTGCCGGCTGCGCGCCAGTCGGCCAAACCACGCACGGCCTCACCATCTCGGGTCAGCCGCCGCCCGCGTCCGGATGCGTATCCGATCTCCCGGTGCTGCGCACCGGCCGGGCCCTGCACATCCAAGGCCACATGCAGGGCGGGTGCTCCCGCGCGCACTACCTCGGATTCGCGCGACGTACGGCATGACACGCCGAGGCACGCCAGCACGAGCGCCTCGGCGAGCGAGGTCTTTCCCGCGCCATTGGGTCCGCACAGCACGATGCCACCCGGCGGGAGGTCCAGCGACACCCTGTCCCATGACCGCACGTCCGCGACATCCAGGTGCGTGGCCGTCCAGGCGCCGGCCCGCATGGTCCTACCCGGGAAGGCGGATGGGCATCAGGAGGTACCGGTGATCGTCCGATTCCCCGCGCAACAGGCCCGGCCGGAGCGGACTGATCAGTCCCAGGCGCACCTCATCACCGGACATCCCATCGACGCCCTCCCTCAGGAAGTCGGCATTGAAGCCGATCTCCATCGGCTCGCCCGCATATGCCACGGGAAGCGATTCGCGCCCCTCGCCCACCTGGTCGCTGGCTGTGGCCACCGTCAACTGGCCCTGCTCGAATGACAGGCGAAGTGGTGCCGTGCGCTGAGCAAGCACGCCGATCCGGGTGAGCACACCCAGGAACTCGGCCCTGTCGAGCCGGACCTCCTGTTCGAACTCCGCGGGGATCAACTGCCGGTAGTCCGGGAACTGCCCATCGATGAGTCGGGTGGTGAGGCGCACGCCGCCGCAGCGGATGGTGGCCTGCGACTCACCGAGCGCGATCTCCACCTCGGCGTCGCTGGCCTGCGATGCCAGGCGGGTGGCCTCGGCCACCGCCCGGGCAGGGATGATGGCCTCGCGCTCCTCGGAAGGGGGGTTCTCGAGTGACACGGTGCGCACGGCCAGCCGGTAGCTGTCGGTTGCCGCCATCGTCAGGCCGCCTGGTCCCATCCTCACCAGGACCCCCGTGAGGACGGGTCGTGTCTCATCCCTCGAGGCCGCGCGCACCACACGGTCAGCGCACTCCGTGAACGTCCGGGTGGGCATGGGCACCCCCACGCCACCATCCTGCGGAAGCTCGGGGTACTCGCCCGCCTGATGGCAGTTGAGGCTGAACGATGAGGAGCCGCCGGAGA
>Ga0255767_1001075_pt1 | contig 24701 bp, 19 predicted proteins | sample 071ome_24_FD_179967 | JGI IMG/M metagenome (GOLD analysis project Ga0255767, IMG submission 179967) | Coastal salt marsh microbial communities from the Groves Creek Marsh, Skidaway Island, Georgia - 071402CT metaG (version 2) | ecosystem: Environmental > Aquatic > Marine > Intertidal zone > Salt...
CAGAGGCGACTCACGATGGAAACTCCAAACTGGTGTACCTGACGCTTGGAATGCGGCGCTCCTCCCGGTCTTTCTGAAAGAGAGTCTTTCGGCTGTCGTCCACCAAGCCATTCGTCGCAAGGAGAATGGTTGCTGGATCGCCGCTACATCCCACGGCTTGTATGCTCAACCGTTTCCCGAAAGCCCCTCCATGGAACGCATGCTCGTTCAAGACGCTCTTGGTCGACAGTGGGCCACCCACGACGTGCTGGGAATCGCTCAAGACAGCCTTGGACAACTTTGGTTTGCCACCCGAGCAGGAGTGGGTTGCCAGACCTCTACTGGTTGGCAATTTTATACGGGTGAGGATGGCTTGCCCTACAATGAATTCACCCAAATCACGGCGGGCCCTAGGGGTGAAGTGTGGTTTGGGACGACCAAGGGCTTAGTCCGTTTCCATAATGGCCAGTGGGGGTATCGACAAGGGAAGCGATGGGTTCCGGATGACATGATTCAATCAGTGAAAGTCGACCATCGTGGCCATGTCTGGGTCGCCACGCAAAAAGGGATTGGTGTTATTCGGCAACAAACGATGACTTTGAGTGAAAAAGCGGCCCACTATGAATACGAGATCGAAACTTACATCAAACGAACCCCCTTTGGCTACGTTTCCGAGGTGACGCTGCCAGAGGCCGGGGTCAAAGAACGCATCCAATATCACGACAGTGACAACGATGGGTTGTGGACCAGCATGTATGGAGCGGGAGAGTGCTTTGCCTTTGCGGCTACTGGGAATCAGGATGCTGCACGAAAGGCACACCAGGCATTTCGAGCCTTGGCATTCCTCCAGGAAGTCACTCAAGGAGGGTCCCACCCTGCCCCCAAAGGGTATGTCGCACGTACGATCCGATCAACGACCTTGCCAAATCCCAATGACGGTCGACTTGAAAGCGATAAGCGCTTTGCCAAGGAAAGGGACTCCCTCTGGAAGATCTATGAACCACGCTGGCCTGTCAGTGCGGATGGAAAGTGGTATTGGAAAAGTGATACCAGCTCCGATGAGCTCGATGGTCACTTCTTTTTCTATCCCCTGTATTATGATTTGGTCGCTCAAACGGATGACGAAAAAAGGGCGGTCAGAAAGGTCGTAGCCGCCCTGATGGATCACCTCATTCTCCATGATTTCCAATTGGTCGACCACTCCGGAACAGTCACTCGCTGGGGCACCTATCGCCCCGAAGATCTGAACCATCATCCAGACTGGTGGGTCGAACGCGGTTTGAAGTCCCTGAGTATGCTAGCCTATTTGGCTGTTGCCTCTCACATCACAGGCGATGCGCGTTATCTGGACATTCAGCAACGACTCATTCAAGACCATGCTTACGATACCAATGCCATGATTTACAAAATTCATCGCGGATTGGGTTCTGGAAATCAATCCGATGATGAAATGGCTTTCATGTGTTATTATTCCTTACTCAAATACACGCCTGCAGGACCTTTCCGGGATCGCATGCTCACATCCTTTTACGCGGCTTGGCGAAACGAAGCACCAGAAGCTAATCCCTTTTTTCATTTTGCTTACGCTTCACAGGTGCACGGAACTGAGGTGACAGACCCTTGGGGGAGGTATTCACTTATGCCCTCTGGTGAATGGCTGGAGGATGCCATGAACACCCTCAAAGGTTTCCCTATGGATCGTTTAAACTGGGCCTCTCAGAATAGTCATCGACTCGACATTGTGGCGTTACCTTCCAACAACAGTATTGACTTGCTACAGGAAGACACTCGTTTGAGGGGGCATTTAAGATCAGGAAAAGTATTGCCGGTTGAAAATACTCACTTCAACCACTGGAATACGGACCCATGGATCCTTGATTACGGTGGGAGTGGAAATACCTTGGCCAGTGGAACGGTCTTTCTCCTTCCCTATTACATGGGGCTTTACCACCAATACATCCATGGGGCATCGGTCGATTGACCCATGGTAATTTTTCAAACCAATTGTACTTGCCCCTTGCCTTGGACGATCGTCCCGATAGGCCAGGCCTGATGCCCTCGTCGTTTGAGAGACTGCACGCAGGATTTGGCAATGGAGGGGTGAACCGTCATGGTGAGACCAATGCCCATGTTGAAGACGTGAAACATCTCTTTCTGAGAGACTTTTCCAGCCTTTGCCAGATATTGAAAGAGAGGTGGAGTCGGCCACCGGTCCAACTCAACGCGCGCATCAAAACGAGATGGAAGGCTTCGGGGTATGTTGTCCTGAAAACCACCTCCCGTGATGTGGGCCATTGCTTTAATCTTCGGGCTCTTCCGGGGCAGATTGTAACGTTTCAGTAATGGGTGCACCGCTTTAAAGTAACTCCGATGGACCTTCATGAGGGCATCGCCCACCGTTTCTCCACATTCAGGAATGCGCGATGATGTCCTCAATTTGGCCTGATCAAACAGGATGCGCCTGGCGAGGGAATAACCATTGGTGTGCAAACCGCTGGCCTCCAACCCAAGAACCACATCGCCTGACTCGGTCCGCCTGCCATCCACCATGCTGGCATGATCTACGACCCCAACGATAGTGCCGCTGACATCATACTCCCCTTTCTGATAGAAACCTGGCATTTGTGCGGTTTCACCACCAATGAGGGCACAACCATTTTGTTGGCAACCACGCGCGAACCCGCGAATGATTTCATCAAAAATCGAGGGTTTCAGAGTGCCTGCGCCCACATAATCCAGGAAAAAGAGAGGCTCAGCACCCAGAACCAGGATATCGTTGACACAATGATTAACGAGGTCTTCGCCTATCGTGTCATGACGGCGCGTTTGAAACGCAACTTTCAGTTTAGTGCCCACACCATCCACGCTGGACACAAGCACCGGTCGCTTGAACTTTTTGAAGTTGGGAGCGAACAAGCCCCCAAACCCGCCCACCTTACCCAACACCTCGGGACGATGGGTTGAGGCTAACAGGGATGGAAGGGTTTCCTTGACTTGATTGCCTAACTGGATATCGACGCCAGCTTTAGCGTATGCGGAGCGACTTGGCATGGATTATTCCGCATTTACAGGAGCCTGCGATTCATCAGACGCATCATCCACAGGGGCTTCAGGCGAACCAGTTTGCGGATGATCCCCTTGGCTGCCCCCAGTCGCCTCGGTGATCTCGGCACTTACAGAGGTAGTTGAGATATCTGCTTCATCAGATGATGTTCCGCCACTGGTTGCCCTTTCCTCGGCGGTTGCATCCGCATCGGGTGAACGTCCCTCATTGGAAAGATTTTCAACAGGTGTTGGCCCTTCGGCTTTAAGATGGGTTGTTGCTTCCGACTTTGCTTGCGGGGTGCTGTCTGATGCAGGAGCCTTTTCACTGGTATCCAACTTGGCCTTGGGCTTTGGCTTTTGGGGTTGCGCCTTTGGCTTTTGGGGTTGCGCCTTTGGCTTTTGGGGTTGCGCCTTTGGCTTTTTGGCAGTCTCCATCTTGCCATTGGAAAATTCAATGACATGGCCTTGGTGAATCAGCCAATGCAAATCACTCGACACAGCCGCCTGCTCAGGTGTCATTTCCGCAGGAACAACTTCTTTGGTGGCTTCCCCGGAAGGAACCGACTCCACTGCTTCGCCGGCAGCAGTTCCGGCCTCTTCGGAGGCGGGTGGGGCTACCGAAGCTTCGTCCTTGTTTTCGGCTGTTGCATTCTTTGAAGCCCCCTTGTTGTCAATAGAGCTGGTTACCTCCGAAGAAGCTAATGCCTGCATCACCTTGCTGCGATTACAGTCGTCTGTTTGTTCGATAAATTGAACAATTTTTTGAACACTCTCGGAGACAGGCGTTAGCTCAAGATCAAGATAATGGGGCCGCGAAACCGAGACATGCGTGACTGTCTTGTTGACTTTAAAGAATTGAAGCCCCTGCCGGGTGAATTGATGACTCAATTCTGTCGCGAGTTGCAGCGGGAACCTTCGTTGATCCTCCACGTGAAATCGAACCAGATCTCGCATTGGCCTCGAAGCCTGTTTCTGGAAATCCCCGGATACCTCGGCATGTTTCACTTCCTCCACAGCTCCGGCCATGTGATGTTTTTTGAAATGTTCCTGAACTTCTTCAATGGAGTGAAGCTTGTCAGCTTCGGGATTCGCTTTGTCGGTGTATTCCGTCGTCCAGCTTTGTTCCTCCAGCCATTTTGCAACAACTTCATCGTCGTGGACGATTTTTACATTAGATTTAAAACGCTCAAAGTGCATCCGAGCATAGCGGTCAGCGTGGAGTTCCTTAAGCTTGGTCTGGTAGCCATGGTAGTTGGGCGGCCCCAGCAGCACCCCTGATAAACCACATTGCGCCACAAAGCTAAAATTACCCTTGGGGGGATCGGTTTTTGTTTTTTCACTGAGGTAATATTGGTCCAGGTGCTTGGAAAGGGCGTGATCAATAGCCTCGGCTTCCGTCAACCAGAGGGTTTGATCGTTGCGACAAATCCACAGAGACTGAGGAACCTCCGTGCCATTTGGCTGCACTGTCGAAATCCTCACTCGGAAGCGATCTAGACTTTGAGTGATCAGACGGGCAATATCAAACAATGGGTAGGCTCTTCCCTGGAGCCGGATGCGTTTAGCGAGGAGAGCAACACCCTTTTCCTCAGGAATCACCTGAACTTTAAAATTGGGCAGTGACGCAAGAATTTCTTGGCGTGTTTTGCGAGGCCGCTCCTTCCGAAAAGCCTCCCTGTTTCTACCACCAGCCCCGCGCTGCCCTCCTCCAGCGTAAGGTGGTCGATCGCCACCCCCGGAAGATCTTCCACGCTCACGATTCCCTGCAGGGCGTGACCCACGATCATTGCCTCTTCGGTCCTGAGATCTTTTGGGCCGATCGGGTCGATCAGATCGGCCGGGTCGATCACCTCGGCGGAACCCCGAAGGGCCGTCATCGCGCCTCCCCCTAGGACCTCGATCGCCTCGATCATAATCCCTCGTTTTTCCTTCGTACTTTGCATAGGGGTTGTCATTCGATGACTTTTGTGCCCATGCCGGTAAAAAGGCCGTCTCCAAATCCAAATTGATATTTGGTTTAGCGTCTGAATCGCTCATGTTTGATTGAAATATGGCAAGAGTTACTACCTCTCTTTTTACTTGCGAGCATGACGCCATGATCGATGGAATGCAAGACATCCGTCCGGAATTTTAGGTCGCCTTTTACCGCTGAAAGACCCTCCGAATTGCCGATGACCTTGTCTGGATACCAGGGCTAGTCACATTGGCACAAGTGTTTGCCTAGGCGCCTAATAGATGAGTGTCCATCCTTTGCTTGATGTCCTTCATCCTTTCACGGTCTCCCCCCCCCACTTCAGCAGTGGCCCAACCTGTATAACCAATTTCCGTGAGTGCTCGTCGAACATCTGCCCAATCGACATCGCCTTCCCCGATTTTGCAGAATCCCTGGCTTACGCCCCAATCTTTGACGTCCAACTTGACAATTCTGGGACCCAGCATGCGAATCCATTCGGCTGGTTTCCCGAATTTCTGATGATTGCCAATATCAAAGTAAGAACCCACCCACGGGCTGCCGATTTCGTCCAAGTAAGCGGCGAGTAAGGCGGCCGATTGACGGTTATCGCCATTGGGATCATAAAGAAAGTTGTTCCAGACATTCTCGATCAAAATTCTGACACCCCATTTGGAAGCACTCGGAAGCGCTTTGCGGATTTGTTCAATCGATCGAGTCCATACATGACCATGAGATTCTTTTTCTGGATCACGAGCCGCACCTGGCACCAAAAGCACCGCATCCCCTCCCACAAAGTGGACGTCCTCAATGGCTTTGAGCAAGCCCTCGAGACCCTTCTGCCGGACCTCGGGATCAGGGTCAGAAAGCCTGATGCCCCAGTGAATGGAATCCACTGCGCCATGAATAGGAAACCCAAGGGTTCGGCTGGCCTCCAGAGCCTCTTTTTTATCGACCCCACCAGGACTGTTAAGCTCAATCCCGTCGTAGCCTAACTCTTGAAGGATTCGAAACTTTTCCAGTAAGGGAATTTTTTCATTGAACATCCCCATTTTGATCGAGGTATAGATCCTGCGATTATGGTGATGATCAGCAGAGACCGAAGAAGAAACTCCGGGAACACCGCTCATGCAACAGGCTCCAAAACAAGTTTTTGCTACGGACTGAATAAAAGAGCGCCGATCGCGCAACCGAAGAGTCTCTGATTGTTTCATGACGATGATTGGAATGGAAGGAGGTGGTTTAGATAAAGGGCGTCACTCCAGGAAGCGACATCGGGCGTATGGGTAATTCCATGTTAGGCTCAAAGAAATCAGGCACGAGTTTTTCTTGTGAATTCATTGCCTGTTCCCATGTGATTTCCTTACCTGTGTAGGCAGCCATTCGGCCCATGAGTCCCATCATAGTACTGCTGCTCATCCACGGACCATCATTGATCGGCTCTCCCTTGCGAATGGAAGCGAAGAGTTCATCGTGCTCCGTCTGGTACATGTCATTGTTAGGACCCTGATAACGCCATGGATTGTCTCCTGTGGTTAGAACACGGCTCCAGCCAAGTATCTGCCCAATGCCTTTTGATCCGTGGATGTAGTCATTGTTCTCATTGTGACATCCAGCGATCTGGCGGCTTCCGAGATAGGCTCGCAAGCCATTGGCGTATTCGTAATAGACCGCAAAGTGGTCAAAAATGTTTCCACTGTTATTGGGAATTTGACGTCCGCCGGTTGCTACTGCTTTGACAGGTGGTTCATCCTTCATGCACCAAGCGATCTTATCGACGCTATGAATGGCCTGCTCCACCAGGCTGTCACCGCTGAGCCACGTAAAATTATACCAATTACGCAGTTGCCAATCCAAATCGGACATGTCGCCGGGTCGGGTATCATCTGCTGGCATGGGTTTCACCGGACCGGTGTAGTAAGTCGCATAGATGGAGCGCACATCACCAATATCCCCTTGGTGTATTTTGTCATAAAGGGCGCGACGAGCATAGTTGTACCGCCAGCAGAAACCTGCTACCAAAGCAAGTTTCTTGGCCTTGGCATCGGCTGCTGATGCAAGCACGGAGCGAAGCCCTGGGGCATCGGTTGCCATGGGCTTTTCACAAAAAATATGTTTGCCGGCATCCACCGCCGCACGCAAATGCATGGGGCGAAACCCCGGAGGAGTCGCAAGAATGACGAGATCCACACCACTTTCCAAAACCTTCTTGTAAGCGTCCAGGCCAGTGAACTTCTTCTCGGGATCCACCTGAATTTTCTCTTCGGCCGCCTTTTTGAGCGCATTGTAACTGACATCCAGCCGATCAGGATACATGTCCCCCATCGCGGTGAGCATTACATTCCCATCCGCTTTCATGGCCTGGCTGGCAGCACCAGTGCCACGCCCTCCACAACCTATCAGGCCGACACGTATGGTTTCATCGTTGGCAGCGAAGGCCTTTTGCTTGACCATGACCGCAGGCGCAATGACGCCAGCTGCGACCGTTGCAGAAGATGTTTTGAGGAATGCGCGACGGTTGCTTAACTCGGGGGAGCCAGACCTCGAATGGTTAAACGACGATGCTTTAGGGGATGATTTAAATTCTGTCATGACGTTCAAAAGAGAGTTTTGGAAATAGTAGATAGGCCGGCTCGCGGGTGTCGAGGTTAATCAAGCAATGGAGCTATGACATCTTTCCAGATTTCATAGCCAGCCGGGGATAAATGCAGTCCGTCTTCGATAAACAATTCCTTTCGGGGTTTCCCGTTCGGGCCAAGCATGGGATTCCAGATATCCGCATAGAGGACACCTCGATGCCAAAAGGCATGGCGCTGCACCTTACGGTTGGCTTGTTCCATGATAGGGGCCAGTTCCCAGCGCTTCAAACTGGGTTTGATGGCAATAAAAACCAGTTTGGTTTTTGGGAGTGATTCTTTGACTCGGTCAGCGAATGCCAAATAATTTCGATACACCTGATCGGCACCATGTCCAGCGGCAACGTCATTGTCCCCTGCGTAAAGAACGATTGTGTTAGGACGGCGAGGTAGGACGATTCGATCGAAGAAGTGGAGGCTGTCAGGAATAGTGGAGCCGCCGAAACCACGATTGCATACTTCCTGCCGAGGAAAGTCCTCAGCCAAGGAACGCCACATTCGAATACTGGAACTTCCAAGAAACATCACGCCACCCGTCGGTGCCTTGTCTTCGGTATCTTCTCGTTCAAATGCTTCAATCGCCTTCACCCACCTCTCTGGTCCTTGGTTGGCAGCTCCCAGGTTAAAAGTGAAAGCATTCCAAAAGCATGCCCAAAGCAGAAGGTAGATTGCCGGAGCTGGCAGCGCGGTAGTCTGCTCACCGGCCCAGGCAACGATGTGGGGCATTCGTAAGCGGATGAAGTGGAGCCTGAAGAAATGGCTATGTTCCATGGTCGTCAAAGCGTCTTGTAAATTTCACGTATGGGTTGAGCTGAGTCATCCGCAGGCAGGAGTTCCAAAAGAGTTTTAAAATCTTTTTTAGCACCTTCACGTAAACCCATGCGCAAACGAGTCGATGCCCGTTCAAGAAGCAAAGAGGTATTGAAAGCATCCAGCACCAGCGCTAAATCCAAATAAGGAAGAGCGGCTTCCAAGCCAGCTTCACTCCCGGCAAAGATCTGCAGATTCCTGATCATTCGAAGAATGATATCTTTTTTTGAAGGAATGCCCATCTGCTGACTGTCAACCCTAACTCCCTGCCTTTCCCATGCTATTTGATCAGCTTCTTTGAAGGATAATCGTTTACCACCTTCAAAAAGGTCAATGACCTCTTCATCCCCATTTGCGAGCTTCTGGCGAACCATGAAATGACCTGGCAGAGGCAGGGGCTTGATGCAATCGAGCCCACATTTTTCTGCAAGGGCCATGAATAATATCGAGAGTGTGATGGGCAATCCCTCCCGATCTTCGATCACCTTGTTCAGGTAACTGTTTGCGGCATGCTGGTAGTCGGTAAAACTGCCGTGAAAACCATTCTCGACGAATAAGTAGGTAATGATGGATTCGACCTTTTGCTCCATACTCAAAGGCTCTTGCCAACGTTTTTGAATGGCTTGGGCCATACGCTCAACCTCGTGGATATACTCCGACGCAACCAAAGAGGGTTGATCATGTCTGGCGATCCACAGCGCTGCCTCTAAAAGATCAACGGAACCTTCAGGGCCCTGGAACATCTTGTGAAGAGCTTCGGCTATCCTGCCACGGTGCGTTTGTTCGGCCTTTTCTTTGAAGAAGTCAGCCCCTTTTTCGAGTTTTGCCGCCGCCTGACGGTAATCATCAGAAGTCCATCTTTGACCTCCCTCGTCAGAGTTTGGCAGGTTGTCTAAATCCATTAGATAAGCCTCTAAAAGCGCCTTTTGACGCTCCTGATGCAGTCCATCCTTACGCTCTCCTTCGGACTCCAAAAACCCATCCTCATGCATCCTGAACGACATGAATTCTGCTCCGGTTTGACGAAATTTCGTAATACCCACCTGCCCGCTGGATAAAGCCCGATCTTTAGATTGAATCACCAGAACATCGTTGAGGTAACAGTCGATCGTGTCTGATCGATGAACGACTCTAAGATGATTCCAATCACCTTTTCGATAATGGGAAGAGCGAACCTGGTCCAATATGGTCCAGTCGTATACTGATGGCCCCTCAAAGCGCGTGAGTCGCAACTGACTGTTACTGGGATAGAAGCCATAGTGGGTGTCTCGACCATCGGAGCCAAAAATAATGCCAGCAGCACCGCTTTCATCCGTTAAACGGACCATCACCTCTACTTGATAAGGTTGGTGCTCTGGCCTCTGAACCCAATGGCAATAAGCGCGGCCGCCAAACCCCTCCCCGACGCCATCCACTTTGACCCGTCCAACCTTGCTGCTCCACATAGCAGGCTGGTCGGTCACCCAGCGTGTTTCATCCAGGGCCCCCAACCGCAACCACTGAGACCATGCCATACTGTTGGGGCGCTCAAGCAAGGGGCGAATCCCATCAATGGGGGTGGCAAACCCCAAGTTTGGAGTCAGCGTGCTTTTCATGTTCATCACTCCAATGACCTGGCCTTGGGCATCGAAAAGGGGGCCTCCGCTGTTTCCCGGTTCAATCGGGATGGCAATTTGAATCATGGGGCCTTGGGTAAATTGACGCACCCCCGACAGGACCCCTCCAACCACACTTCTTTCAAGCCCCATTGGATTCCCCAGAGCCATGACTTTCTGGCCTGTAGCTAGATTGGAAGACTGCCCAAGGGGTAGCGGGGTCAGTTTTTCCCTGGATATTTTTAAGACAGCCAGATCCTGAGAACGATCCCATGCCCAAATGGATTCGGGCTCGTATTCTGCCCCGTCACTGAAAATTACTTTAACGCGCCGGGCTTCACCAATCACGTGTAAACTGGTAATGACGCGGCCTTCCTGGTCTATCACAAACCCAGTTCCGACACCCTGTTCACGCCCCTCTCGGCCCATGTGGCGAATCGTGACAATGGCGTCCGAATATTCCTGGAAAAGCGTAGCCTCACTTAAGGACTCGGAATGACAATCAAGGCACCCGAGGCAGCATGCAACGAGCAAGCTGAAAAGGCTAGAGTGAGGACCATTGTGAAGCACAGTCATACTGTGAGGGACCCGTTGGAAATGTGCAAGTATGTGAACAAGCGATTTCGAGTCGGTCAAGGTAGGTATCCCTGTTGATGTAATGAGCTCCGAGAGATTGCGTCACCGGAGTGAGCATCTGAATGTCTACCAAGCGACATCCTCGATCACGAAGGGCGCGCAGGAGATGCAACAGTGCGACTTTTGACGCATTGCTGACTCGATAAAACATCGACTCGCCTGCAAACGCAGCTCCCACCTGAACCCCATACACCCCCCCCACCAGAGATCCCTCGTGCCAGCATTCCACGCTGTGTGCGCATCCCTGGTCATGCATCTGCTGATAAGCTCGAATGAACCGAGGGGTGATCCAACCCCCAGGTCTCGGCACCTTGGCACAAGCTTCAATCACTTCTCCAAAGGCCCGATTAAAAGTAACATCGAACCGTTGTTTTTTCAGAACCCGGCGCAGGCTTCGAGAGATATGAATCTTGTGGAGCTCGAAGACACCCCTCTGCTGGGGGCACCACCAGGTGATAGGGTCGTCCGTCCACGGAAAAATTCCCTTTTCATAAGCCAGTTTGAGCCGCCGCACGGAGAGATCCCCGCCAACAGCCAATAGCCCTTCCTTGAGGTAGCGGTCATAAAGGCGTGGTTCGGGAAACCAGATCTGTTTTTCCAGGAAGGCAACCATGTCATGGAGTGAGCTCATCTCCGGAAGGACCACCGGCTTTACCTGAGCCGTTGAGGGCCTGTAGCAGCACCGATTGAAACATGCCACACAAACCCATCGACCATACGCTTGGCAACTGGGCTTCGGTCCACTTTTCACCTTTGAGGTCCGCTTCATTTGGACATCCCAGAAGCGTCCAGTGGCTGATTCGAAGATCGTTGAATAGTTGGAGCATCGACTCGACATCATGGCCACTGAGTCGAAGCATCTTTTGGGAAGTATCTTTCGGGGAAGAGTTGCTCCCTGCTTCCAACCAAGTAGCCGCACGTTTCACGAGACTTTGTCGATGTGTCGCCTGCATTTCCTGTAACCAGGTGTTGGATTCTGCAATCACGGAGTCTTTACTTGAATGACTTGGAAGTGATGGCCCATCCAGCCCTGAAGCATACTGGGTAAGCAGGGCGGAAAAGATACGCCATTCCCGCTCATCAAGTAAAACACACAGCCCACCGTCATCAAGACGCCTTGCCTTCATGCGTCCTTCTCCAACGTGGCTTGCAGGTGATAGCACTGGAGTTGGTGCACGTAGTGCTCTGCTTTTTCGAGACTCTCGCGCATGAGGATGCTCTTACCCTTCTCGTGAACTTCCAGCATATGCCGATGGGCGCGCTCCCGGCTCCACCCGAATACTTTTTGAAAAACGTGTGTCACGTAATCCATGAGATTGACAGGATCATCCCAACAGACCACCAAGTAGGCATCTTCCGGTTTCAAGGAAATGCATGGGGCCAACGCAGGGCCGGGCCCTGGAAGCACCTGAGGAGGATCACTGCTCAGTATCACGAAGGAAGAATATAGAAAATCCCTCAGGAAGTGCAACTGCATGCTTGGCAAGCCAAAGCAATTAAGCGTTGCCTCGATCCCGTGGACCTCAAAGAATCTTTAGAGGTGTTCAAAAACATTCAACACCCCATCGCACATGGACTGAACGGAGCCAGTCCGAGTGACACCCTCTCGCCCCTCCTTGGCTTTGGCCAGCAAACGGGGTCGGTCCATCAATAAGCATCTGATGGACAAGGAGAGATCTTGGGCGCTGAGACCCTCTGATAGAATGCCGCCTCCGGTTTGGGCAACAATCTCAGGAAAGGCAGCATGCGGCGGCTGCACGACAGGCACCCCCGAGGCTAGGGACTCGAGCACATACAAGCCGAAAGACTCACCATAAAGGGCAGGCACTGAAAAGAGGGTTAACCTCGAAAAAAAATCCATTTTCTCCTCACGGCTGAGATTGGGATGCCAGGTCACATCGTCACTCAAGCCAGCATGCTTCAATTTGTCTTTCAAGCTCTTCACAAAAGCCAGGTCTCCGGGCCCACATCCACCTCCTATCATCAGTTTAAGATGCTTCATTGAATCCTGCTTTTTAAGATCGCAAAAAGCATCCACGAGGATGTCGAGACCTTTCTGCGGGCACATTCTCGCAAAGTATCCAAGCACCGGTGGATGAGCGGGAAGAGCACTGATTTGGTAACCCTCCAAGGGGATGCCGTTGGGGACAACATGAATACGACTTTCAACCAACTTCAGCCGATTCTTCATGGTGCGCCCATAATACTGGCTTGGGGCAATCCATGCGTCCACCTCGGTAGCCAACCTGGAAAGTTCGCCCCACGCCTCGGTTCGGTAGGGTTCACCGAGAGCATCCAGAAAGGTGTCTTCGCCTTGCAAGGTGCAAACCACCTTCACCCCGAGATCGCGTTTAATGGCAGGGCACATACCAAGAAGCAAGGCGTTGGATAGACAAACGACGTCCGGTTGACCGTGCTGCTTCAGCCAGTCAACCAGCGCATTCAACTCACCCGCTTGACGGCCATCCAGACCCCTCAACATGGAAACGGTGAGGGCTCCTGTATCTTCAGGGCGTGTACTGGCCGCTTTTCCAGCCACCTTGCCAAGTAGGCTGCGGTGGCTCAGCCAGCGGGTCCAAGTTAAGGGAAGCCACTGAGCATACTGGCGCAAAAATACGCCGATGCCACCATAGAAAATAGGGGTTTCCTTGCTTTGGTCCTCGTCTTCCAGGGTCAGGGGCAAATAAAGAGGCACCATGAGGACATCGTGACCTTGGCTCCTCAAACCCTTGACCAAGGCATTGTCACGGAAGCAACCTCCGCAATACATGCCACCGGCACCGGGCGTCAGTTGGACAATTTTCATGCAGGCACCGCCGTTTGGGCATGCTCTGTGAGAGGTTCACCATGAGGCAAATCCTTGGGAATTGAACAGAACTCCTGAATTTTCTCCCATAAATGAGAGAAATCCTTATTCACGTCGCCAGAAAGACAATCGGTCACGTCGCCGCCTAATTCGGGGTATTTGGCAATCAAATCCTTGAAGCTGAAATCTGGATCGTAAAACGCGTAAACCAACTTGCGCATGTTCTCGATTCCTTCACGCATGACGCGACTGTATTCCCGAAACTTTTCCGGCCCCAGATCGCCGTCTCGAAGGCACTGAGAAACGGTCTCCCCGGCCATCACTCCGCTTTTCAGTGCCAGCAGGAGCCCAGATGAAAAAACCGGGTCCAGGAAACCAAACGCATCTCCAATAAGGCAAAGGCCCTTTTCGGCACAATATCGTGAGCGAAACGTATACTCGGAGGTAGCCCGATAAGGCCCCGCGGGCTTCCCTTCACGCAAATAGCGTTCGATCCATTTGTTTTGGGAAATTTCACGCTTAAAGATGGCTTCGGGCTGCTTGACACCATCGCGCGTTAAGTAAGAAGCCTCTGCCACAATTCCCACCGATGTCATCCCATCATGCTGCGGGATGAACCAAAACCAGCCTTTGTCAGGAACGTAAGCGACGGTGGTCGCTCCTTCATCAATGCCTTCGTCGCGTTTGGCGTCCCTGTAATAAGTCCACACGGCAACTTTATTGAGGTGAGGGTCTCTTTCACGCCATCGGTTCTTGGCGACCGTAAAGGCCTCCTTACCAGAGGCATCAATGGTCATCAATGCACGCACCTGACGCTCGCGCCCATCTCGGTCCCTCGTGAGAACGCCACAAACTTCTCCTCGAGAGTTGCGCATCAGGTCTACCACTTGTGTTTCCTCCCACACTTCGGCCCCAAGATCAAGCGCGTGGTCAAGCATCATCTGGTCAAACTCGGAGCGCAGGACTTGCCATGTTTGCGCGACGTTGGAATCATACCGCGTAGAGAAGTAAAACGGCTGTGAAGCTTGGCCGTTGGGCATCACGAATTGCACGCTGTGCTTTTTAACAAAATGAGAGGCCCGCATTTTGTCCACCAGTCCCAATCGTTTGAGGGGAAAGTAAGTGAATGGGATCATGGACTCACCCACCTTGTAGCGTGGGAATGCCTCGCGCTCCAAAAGAAGCACACGGTGGCCAGCCTCAGCCAGAATGCAGGCAGCGCTGCAGCCTGCTGGACCTGCACCGATGATCACTACCTCGACTTGTGTCGTCTCCTTCATTCTTTCATAGATAACACCCTTTGATCATTTTGCATCAACAGGATGGGAGAATTTCTACAATTTCTGCAATCACCCGCTCATCTGCCAGAAACAACTGATTGCGGCGGCCGTAAAGCCAAGGTGCGTCAGAGGCACCCAGCACTTTTTGAATGTGCGCATCGGGAGGCATCCGGAAAAAACCCAAAGGCCGGCTGCGGTGCTGGACCTTTTGGTCATTTAGAATGAATCCGAGAGGTAACTGAGCTTCGGTGATGAGACGCTGGGTTGGCTCAGGAAGGGCATTTAAACGGATTTGGATACCACCCCATTCGACCTTTCGCTGTGAGTGTTTGAGTTTCAAGACCACTTCGCGTGAATAATGATCCCCCACTCTTTGCTGATGGTGAACTGTGATGAAAATGTCATCGCCATAGTGAGCCGACAGGGTGGGAGTCATGTCCTCCTGGTGGACCAGAAGTTGGTGATAGGGTTCCGGCACATCATCCGGAGCAAGAGGCTCTGGTTCAACCCACGCCAAAGAGCGCCGTTGATAAAACTGCTTTAGAGGAAACCAGAAATCCTCCTTGATTGGAGTTGGACATTCCATGTGATAACGAGCCATTCACACCATACGTTTTGTCAGGTGTTCGGGGAGAAAGAACTCATGCAGCAAGCGGTCCACCTGCAATAGCCCGTCGCGATTGAGTTTGATGTGATCACCCTCCAATCGCAGATACCCCCAATCCATCAGACGCTTGAGTGGCTCATGAAATTGCTTTTGAACATCCACTCCAAATTTTTGAGCAAAGTAGCTACTTCGGGTATGTCCCAGTTTAAGCTGCAGAATGAATTCCCGGATCAAACGCTCCAGATCGTTCGGAGTGTAGGCACGAAAGACGGGCAGCTCGCCTTGGTTCACCCGTTCGATGTAAGGATCAAAGTCGGCATGATTTTGGTAATGGGTGCCTCCAATATGACCGAAAGATGCCACTCCAAGCGAGAGTAAGTCCGCGCCCTCCCAAAGGCGATCCCGATAGACGAAGCGGGTTTTCTCCTTGTCTTTAACAGCCGTGTAGGCACTGGTAATAGCGTACCCTGCCTGTTCGAATTTCTCAAAGGCCTCACGAACCCATCTTCGTTTGGTTTCCCAATCTGCCACAGGTGCGCTGAGTTGACCCTGTTCCTTCATTTGACGGTAAATCGTCGTATTGAACGGAACTTCCATTTGATAGATCGTCACACTGTCCGGAGCCAGCGAAAGGGTTTTTTCAATCGCCATCTGCCATTTCTCTTCGGTTTCCTCGAGCATTCCAGCAATCAAATCAATGTTGATTTGAGGAAAGCCAAGGTCCTGGGCGCAACGATAAGCTTTTTCGATCTCCTTGGAACGGTGTGCGCGACCGTTGGTCTCGAGAATGTGATCGTCAAAATGCTCCACACCAAGACTCAAGCGAGTGACGCCAATGTCCCGGATAGCGCGAAGCTTTTGATCAGTCAATGTTCCAGGTTCACACTCAAAGGCGACTTCCTCGGCATCGTCCCAAGGAAGTAGGGTCTTCATACGATCTGTCAACTGCGTCAGCTGAGGTACGGACAAATAACTGGGCGTGCCGCCTCCAAAGTAAATGAATTTGGGAAGCCTTCCACCGATGAATGGCTTTTGGGAATAAGTTTTAAGTTCCTCGATGGCAGCATCGAGGTAGCCATTAATGGCTGTGGCATTCTTATCCGTGTAGACCTTGAAGTAGCAGAAGTGGCAGCGTTTACGACAAAACGGGATGTGAAAATACAGCCCCAATGGTGTTTCCGGAAGCGGAGAACGTTCCAGAGCTTGCTCATATTGATCAACAAACGACGGCTTCCAGAATGAGTAGGGAGGATAATTTGAAACAAAGTAATTCCCGGCCTGGGTCTGCTGTTTGCCGGTTTGCTCCACTTTCGGTGTGGTTTGGGATTCCGCAGATGGATTCATGAGATCAATGGTATTTCAAGAGGTGGGATCGGCATGGTTAGGAGCTTCTGCTGTCTTTGAAACCGTAAACATGGCCATCTTCGTCTCCGATGACCACCCATCCCTCTACGACAGCGGGCGATCCGGTCAGAGGCTGACCAAGATCGATGGACTGAATTTCTTTCCCATCTTCAAGCTTCAGTCGATAAAGCCGACCATCTTCAGATCCGAAAAGCACTTCACGTCCACCAAGAATCACCGCAGAAGAGTCGACTTTGCCGCGGGTTGAAAACACCCATTTTTTGTCTCCCGTGAAACGATCCAAACAGTGAAGCTGACGATCGCGGCCCCCAATGAGCACCGATGATTCGTAAATGGCAGGAGAAGAGTAGTATGGAAAATTTCGATTACGGTATTTCCAGCTAAGCGCACCTTTTTCCAGATCAAAACAAAGAAACTCACTCTCGTAGTGCCCTACATAAACCAAGGCATCCTGCATGGCGGCGGACCCAGCGATATAGGCTCCGGCGTCAATTTCCTTGGCCTTCGATCCATCTTTCAAGTTAATCACATGGAGCAGAGCGTCACAGCCCCCGAAGACAGTCTTGCCCTGCGAAATGGCAGGGCTGCCGTTGATGTAATTGCCCGTTTCGTAATCCCAAACCTTGGAACCGTCATTGCTGCGTATGCAATGCAGACGAAAATCATAGCTTCCGACAATGATCCAGGGGTGCTCCTGATCGGAGACTTGATACCAATTCGGGGCTCCCAGAATTTGGTCGTCTGTTTGATATTTCCATCGCACGCTCCCATCTTGAACCGAGAGATGATACAGCGCTCCATCTGCCGATCCGACAAAAACGCCATCCCCTAAGACCAAAGGAGAGCTTTCAACGGCTCCTTCTGTTTTGAAGGCCCATTTCTTTTGACCGGTTTCTAAATCGAGGGCGAACAAATGACCATCATCACAGCCAATGAAGGCCAGCCCACCCACGATGGCTGCAGAAGACTTGATCCCCCACTCTGCCTTGAAAACCCATGCCTCTTTGAGGTTACCTTCAAGGGACGCTGGGCTCACTCCGCTCAGCGACGGTTGTCCCCGATACATAGGCCATGAGGTTTCTGTCGCAACCCCCGCCGTTTCCGCCGCAGCGAGATATCCGGACGCAGCCAAGACCACTGCAAGGGTGAGGTTCTGGCAGGATCGCGAGAAAATTGGGATTAAATGATGTGGGCCCATACAATGTACTTTTTAAAATAATACCTATACGTATTATTGCAATGGAAGAAATCACGCACTGTTTTGGACGAGACCGGTTTTTGGAATAAAACAAGATACTCCACAAAATCTACAGTGCCTTTCATTGCCTTGATTGGGGCCTATGGGCATGCCATGGTTTGAACATGTTGCCCCTTAGGCCGGAAAAACTGGATTTGATCGGAAATGAAGTAGCTATCCGCTGGAATGACGGAAGCGAAGATTTTTTCTCCATGGAGGTTCTCCGGGCTGCTTCGCCGAGCGCTGAAAACCAGGGGGAACCGGATCTTTTCGGGCACATGCACGGAGCCAGTGAGCAAACGGAGTTTCCCGGCGTGCGGGTGATTCATTGGCAGCCCGTGGGCGGTTATGCCATTCGCTTTGACTTCAGTGACGGACACCGAACCGGATTGTACAGTTTTGAGTATCTCAAGCGATTGGCTGGGGCCACCAGTGAGGCCTCCGAATAAAGTTCACGCTGCGCCAAGGCACCTTGACTCAGGTGAGATTGGACTTTTCGGACTTTTCGCGAAACCTTTGGGCAATTGGCACCCTTCTACCCATTCCAAAAGCGCGTGAGGTCACCTTCAGCCCGGGAGCAGCCTGTCGACGCTTGTATTCATTGAGATCCATCAGCCTGATAAGTTTTTCCACCAATGAGCGGTCATGCCCTTTGGCCACAATGCTGTCGATCGACTGATGTTCCACCAGGTAATCCTCCATTATGGCATCCAAAGTAGCGTAATCAGGCAAACTGTCCTGATCCTTCTGGTCGTGGCGGAGTTCGGCTGAAGGAGGTTTTTCAATCGTTTCCCATGGAATGATTTCTTTCGCACGGTTGATCCATCGTGAAAGGCGATAAACCATGGTCTTAGGACAATCACTAAGCACTGCCAGACCGCCACACATGTCTCCGTAAAGCGTGCAGTAGCCCACAGCCAATTCACTTTTGTTACCCGTGGTCAGCAAAAGGGATCCGAATTTGTTGGAGAGTGCCATCAAGGTCGTGCCTCGGATCCTCGCCTGGAGGTTTTCCTCAGTCACATCCTCTGCCTTGTCTGCAAAGAGATGGCTAAGGGAGCTCTTGATGACTTCAAACGCCGATTGAATAGGAATCTCTTCATAATGAATCCCTAGTGTTTCGGCTAGTTTCGAGGCATCGGTGAGACTTCCTTTAGAGGAAAATCGGGTTGGCATAGCAACCCCCATGACATGCTCAGGGCCCAGCGCTTCCACCGCGATGACTGCCGTCAATGCCGAATCGATGCCACCGGAAAGCCCGAGCAGAACCGACTGAAATCCGCATTTATGGACATAATCTCGTATCCCCAGGCCCAAGGCCTTAATAATCTGACCTTCTTCGTCAAGAACATCCAAGCCATCGGGTGAAGATGCGGTGGTTTGTTGTTGGGTATCCACCCATAGATGTTGAGCTTCAAATAACGCGGATTGGGCGACCACCCCCCTTTTTGGATCCACAAACATGCCACTACCGTCGAAAATCAGCTCGTCATTCCCTCCGACCATATTGACATAAAGAACCGGTAACCCTAACTCACTGCTTTGTGCTTCGAACAACCGCTGCCGCACGGCTACCTTTCCAACCTGCCAGGGTGAAGCCGCAATGTTGATGAGAAGACTCGCGCCCTGATCTTTGAGTTTCTGCAGGGGATTGTGACCATAGTGCGATTGGTGAATCGCCGAAGGATGGCTCCAGGCGTCCTCACAAATGGTCAATCCAAGGTGTTCCCCCATGAAGGCAATCGGGGTATTCTCTCTAGCCGGCTCGAAGTAGCGATCTTCTTCGAAAACGTCATACGTAGGAAGGCAGGTCTTGTAACGTTTGGCGACAATTTTGCCTTTTTGCAGCAATACCGCCGCATTGTAAAACGGACGACCGGCTCCACTCGCATTTCGATCAATGGTTCCCACGATCAGCCCCACAGGTCCCGTTTGTTCGGCTATGGATTGAAGGTGGTGGAGGCATTCATCGACGAAATGCGACTTGAGCAGCAAATCGCGTGGAGGATAACCTGTTAAAACCATCTCGGGACAAATAACCAGATCCGCTCCTGCCTGGACACCTTGACCGTAGGCCTCCAGAATTTTTGTCAGATTACCACCAAAGTCACCAATGGTGGGGTTGACTTGAGCCAGTAGACACTTCACACAGCCATTCTCCTTATGAAAAGTTGAACGTTGGTTAGCGCCCCACCAGGACTTGCTTGAGGGGTCCTTTTTCGCTGACGATCATGGTTCCCACTTGGATTCCTTGTTTCTTGAACCAACCTTGAGGCATCTCCAGAACAAACTGAATGTTGGCAGATTGGGCTGGAATGCTGGATTCATTGAGTGGTTCCATGTCGTGAAGTTCCAGGATGCGGCCATCTGGTGCGATATAGGCACAGGTAAGAGGCAGCAAAGTATTTTTCATGTAGAAGGAGGTTTGATGGGGCGCGTTGAAAACGAACAGCATGCCTTCGTTCTCCCCCATGCTCTCGCGGAACATCATGCCGGTGGCGATTTCCCTGACACTTCTGGCCAACTCAGCTGTGACGGTTTTGTCAGCCAAGAACAGCCGCATCGTGGGTAGCTTAGGCTGGGCATGGTCCAGGTGAAGCACCGGTGCCTCTTTTGCGACTTTAGCGGAAGGCGTCTGCTCTTCTCGTGATGTTTGCCCCAAACCGCAGCCTAGGAGGGGCGAAAAACTCAGAATAGCAAATAGCCATAGCCTGTTGATTTGCATATCGCCATTGATCATTCAAACAACAGCATTTGTCAATGGATCCCTGTGGGCGGGCCTTCATTTGATCGGAGGATCCCCCGCCCTCACGGAGTCCGAGCGACCACTCCCAGACTGAGGTTGGCGAAAGAGCCGCTCCCGCTGTGAATCCACTCACCCTGTCGGACCATGAATTCCGTCCCGGAGGCGACCTCCTGAGGAAGGCCGATGGATGTCGCTTCCGAATCCGTGGAAAGAAAATATTCGAAGATCTGGCCACCGGGCGGCTTTCGGTAAAGATGAATCTTTTCAGGGTGATCGAGTTGAGGCCCGCCCCACGCTAGATATCTCTGACCTTCTGCAAAGAGAATTTTCACATCATCCAAAGGAGGGGTCACGTGACACCTGAGAGAAGGGTCCCCCAAAAAAGCCATGGCTCTAGAGGCACCCTTTTCTGAACCATTCACCGAGGCTAAGAAGACCTCACCCAGACAAGCACCCAGGCCAACACGCCCCAGATTCCAAGGCCCAGCCATCGTACTGAGGACCCCAAGAGGTCCATCTTTGGATGAGAGACACGCTTTCATGAAACCGTCGGCCTGATTCCAATCGGCATGCCAGGATGAATAAAGCGCAAGAAAACCAACATCTGCAGCCATAGTGGAACCTTTGAAATCCTTGGTTTGAATGAGGCCTTCACCTGCTTGCAAAGATTGAGAACCCCCATAGCCACTGACGAACCCCCATAGCGACCGGTTTCCTTTGGTAAAAATTCTCCCGCTTCTCAACCGGCCGTAGTCGCCACCATAAGTCGCCCAACCGGAAGTGGCGGCGGTAGAAATGATTTTCTGATTCATGATGGGTGACAAGGTGGCATCCACAATGGTTTCCATCGCAAAGTTTAGGCGCTTATTCCGGTAAAGAATGTTTTTCCCGAGATACTCCTTCAGAAGCTTGATTTCCAGATTCGACTGCTTCTTGTCTGAACGCACGAAACGACCTTCAAGCAGCGATGGCATATTGGCAAAATCGACACGCCCAACGCCCACCTCCAACAGAGTCGGCGTTAAATCCTGATCAAATTTACCATCTCCGGGAAGGTTGCTATTAAGCTGCGAGGTCTGATTGACGTGCGATACGGAATGATCGGTCCAAATGCCATCAAGGTCTCCGTAATAAATGTCGCAAGGCCAGGCACCACGGTGATCATCCTGAGGACGAGCATGACCATCCAGTGCCCTGAAGCCTGAATAAGGAATTGGCACATGCCCAAGCAAAAGCAGCAGTCGTGTTTGATCAATCTGCTGACTCAGGTGGGTTTGCACAAGACCCTTGACGTGTGAGATAAGCGGTGGATTGCGTGACCAGTCACGGTCATCGTGTCTAGGGGACTGGGCTACCAAAACCTGCCAGCCTTCGCGCTCTAGTGTCCGGGAATAAAGCTCCAATTCAACTTGAAGCTGCGGTGCCAAAGTTTCATCGACCAGTATCAGGATGGTTCCGGGGTGCACATTGGCAGGCAAGTTATAGCCCACAGCCAGATCCCTGAGATGCTCTTTGCCGGAACGAGACTGGACCTGATATTGATAGATCTGGCCTTTTTGCAACGCCGCAGCAAAATCCTGATAATCAAACCCCTTCCATTCGGTTTCCAGCAAGGTCCAGCGGCTCTGGCCTTGAGGGCGCCTGCGAATGGCAAAGGGGCCATCCAGCGTCGGTGGCCAGCTCAAGTGAATAGAGGACTGCTTGTCATCGACTCGAGCACTCATCGACCACTGCCTGGATTCCAATTCCACCTGCTTGAGCGGAAAATTGAACCATTGAATCTCATCCAGGATACCCCCGACAGGCTGGTTTCCCGTGGGGGCGTTACCAATCGAAAGACCTGTGTCTGAAAGTGCTCGGTTGGGGGGGAGAAATGACACCCCTTGTCCAGGGCCATGGGTGACTCCGTCCACGTGAACCCATGTTCCCTCAGGCCCATAACTGACAGCTATTTCCACCCACCGATCCTTTTTAAAGTGAATGGGTACCGCTATCAGAGTCTCTCCTCGCGTGGGCGACTGGATTCCCAGCTGCAACTGCTTTCCGGTAGGATCCATGGTGATGCCCCAATAGCCTGTCATGTCAGGCGGGACCTTCCACTGCCCAAAACCCGCCAGGGTGGCATGTCGGCCAGGCCCCTGCCCACTTGTCCAATCGGGTTTGAAAAAGCATTTGAAAGTACCCCGGAGAAATGCGGCCGTTGGGGCCGTGATCTGTGTCGCTTGAAGCAGGATACCATCCATGGCTTCGCGAGAGACCAATCCCTGACCGATCATTCCGGAGGTATGAAGATTCGCAAGCGTTCCTTCAGTTACAACGGTCCACGTTTTTTCCCGGATGGGTGCTGGTTGAATCAATGGATCAAATCCGAGGTACAGCGTGGCTCCTGGCATTCCAGCCTTTTCCTGGCTGGAGAGCGCAGCCATCCATGATAGGAAGCATGCTAGGCAAAACCACACCATTCTGCGTGAAGTCCAATCACTCATGCTGTGGACGGTCTTTCTGCTGTGAAGGCAAGTTGCTCATTTTCAAAAGTGTGGCCCTTTTTTGGCTGCTATAGAAGTCTATCGGCAGAAATATGCGGTTTCTGAACACAATCTATCAATCGTCAAAAAAATCTCAATCGGTGTTGAATTGCCACCGGAACCGTGCAAAGTCTAGATCATGATGATGTTCCTGCGAAAAACAGCCCTCATGGTCCTCGCCTTTTGGACTGTGAATCCACTGCTTGGATTGGAACTGAGCATGCGGCAGAGTGGCAAAATCACCGAGGTGGTAGGCCAAGTGTTGAGCCAAAGCCACTTACGACAAAAATGGCTCGACAATGAACTTTCAGAAATTTTCTTTGATAACTACCTCGACGCGCTGGACTTGAATCACCAGATATTCTTGCAGTCCGATATTGATGAGTTTGCCGAAAAATATCGCACACAACTGGATGACTTCACCATTGGCATCTTGGACCAGAAAAGAGTCCCCAATGCAGCGCCGGCTTTCGAGATTTTTGATCGATTTAAACTCCGTCTGGCTGAGCGACGCGAAGTCATCGATGAACTTCTCAAGCAGGAATACTCTTTTGATGTGGAGGACGCGATACAGGTTAAGCGCGCAGAGGAGCCTTGGCCCAGCACTGCCGAAGAGGCGAAAGATCTATGGCGTCTGAGAATTAAATATGATTTGTTGCAAGGACGCATGGGCAAGGAGGACCTCAACGAGGTCAAGGAGCGCCTCTCCAAACGCTATGACCGCTTGGTCAAAGATTACAACACGCTCGAGCCCGACGAAATCCTGCAAATTTACCTGACCAGCCTCGCGAGTGCCTACGATCCGCACTCCGATTACATGAGCCCATCCACAGCAGATGATTTTTATATCAAGAATGTCAATAACGAGCTCACCGGCATTGGAGCCCTCCTGCGCAGCAATGAAGGGTATTGCCAAATAGTCAGCCTGGTTCCTGGTGGCCCAGCAGACAAAAGCAAGCAGATCAAACCGGGCGATAAGATCATCGCAGTAGCACAAGGAGAGGAAGAAGCCGTCGACGTGGTCGAAATGAAGCTTAACAAGGTCGTTCAAATGATCCGTGGCGAACTCAACACCCGGGTTCGATTAACCATCATTCCCGCCAAATCAGTCGATGGATCCGGCACAAAAGAAGTTATTCTACTCCGAGATCGCATTGAACTGAAGGATCAATTCTCAAAGGCGCGAATCATCACCATGAAGGATGAAAAGGGAGTCTCCCGACGTCTTGGCGTTCTTACCGTGCCCCAATACTACGAAAATGTCGCCTCGGACACCGCCAAGCTGCTCAAGAGGCTGGACAAGGAGCAAGTCGAAGGCATTGCCTTGGATCTGCGCAAAAATGGAGGGGGGATTCTTCCAGAGGCGGTTGCCCTTACGGGATTGTTTATCCCAGAGGGGCCTGTCGTTCAGGTTCAGAATTATGCCAAACAGAAGAAGATTTTGAAGGACGAAGATCCTAGCACCATTTACGATGGCCCCTTG
>Ga0255767_1001085_pt1 | contig 24620 bp, 19 predicted proteins | sample 071ome_24_FD_179967 | JGI IMG/M metagenome (GOLD analysis project Ga0255767, IMG submission 179967) | Coastal salt marsh microbial communities from the Groves Creek Marsh, Skidaway Island, Georgia - 071402CT metaG (version 2) | ecosystem: Environmental > Aquatic > Marine > Intertidal zone > Salt...
TCTCGGCTTCAAGGTTGGCGCTCTGCGCCAGCTGCTGAAACCGCCGCATCGCGTGGTTGTCGACAAGCGCCGCGCAACCGGCACCGACATGAAGCGTCAGTATGTCGCCATCATTGACAAGCCGGATCTGGTCCAGATTTTGCGCTGCCCCGCCGGAGAAGGTCAGGGCAAAGCGCAGGCCCAGACCGATCGCCGTTGCCTCGGCGCGACGGCGGCGGCTGAGCAGCACCGACAATTCGGGCGGCCGCGATTTGTTGGTCTTTCGCCCGACATAGCGGTGATAGATGGCGGTCGCCAGCCATACACGTTCCTTGTGCGTCACACAATTCACCGGCAGACCGAGAACGCGCCGTGCACCAAGATCGCCCCGCACATCCTCATGCTCGTTCCAGCACATATCCGACAGGAAGCACGCCGCCTCGAGAAGCCGGTCGAATCGCTTCCTGTCTTGCGCCACCTCTTCGGTGGACTGCCCGTCGCGCGGCCTGAACAGTGGCCGCAGGAGCGATACAAGCGCCCCGGGAACGCCCGGGAACCGGTGCGAGGCCCGCGAGATTTCCTGACAGACAACAAGCAGGAAATCGGCCCGGTCAACGTCCCCAAGCTCAAGGTCGGCAATCAACCCGTCACGGATACTTGTCCCGCTGACGACGATCCTTTCGGCACCGCTGTAGCGAAACAGCGCCCGCATGATCAGCGCCGCGGTCGGCATCGTCTTCTGGCGGCCGAGCGGCACGCCTGACAGATCGGGATCCTTGCGGCAGAAGGCGGCCAGCAGATTGCCGGCCTCCTCACCCGGAATGCGCAGCCCGTGAAGCACCGGCAACGGGTAGCCTGACTGTTCGATATAGGCAAGGCCAAGCGCGCGGAAGGATCCGCCGACACCATAGATGCGCGTCCCCGGCCGCGCCGCCAGCCAGGGATCCGCGGCAAGAGCATCCTCGACCTCATCGGCCTCGACCGTTGACAGGTGACCGAAATTGAAACTTGTCGACTGCCGCGCCTGCCCGTCTTCAAGCGCCACGACCTCAAGGCTGCCACCGCCGAGATCGGCGACAAGACCGGTCGCCTCGGGAATGTTCAGTGTCAGGCCGCGCGCCACATAATGCGCCTCCTCGGTCTGGCTCAGCACGCTGATCGGCTGGCCGAGGATGGCCTCTGCCGGCGCGGTGAATTCAGCCGCATTGCGGGCCCGCCGCACCGCCGCCGTGGCAACGGCGTGGATGGCCGCCACACCCATCGATTTCATGATCCCGGCGAAGCGTGACAATGCCGCCAGCGCCACCGAAACCCGCTCGGGCTGCAACATCCCGTCCGCTCCCAGCCCCTCACCGAGCCGGCAGTTCGACCGTTCATTGAACAGGGGAAACGGATAACGCCCGCCACTGGCATAGATGACAAGACGGATGGAGTTCGACCCGATATCGATTACGGCGATTGGCGCGACCCGATCCTGGCGGTTCGGGTCGGCAAGTACCATCTTGTCAAGCTGTCCTGCCACCCCGTGTCCCCCTGACAGTCTGTTTCCCGGCGCCGCGCTAGACGCGCTCGACCGCGATGGCCGTGCCCTCGCCGCCACCAATACAGATCGCCGCGACGCCGCGTTTCAGGCCACGTGCCTCCAACGCATGAAGCAGCGTCACGATGATGCGCGCGCCGGAGGCGCCGATCGGATGGCCGAGCGCGCAGGCACCGCCATTCACATTCACCTTCTCACGCGGCAGGCCAAGCTCATGCATGAAGGCCATCGGCACAACGGCAAAGGCCTCATTGACCTCCCACAGATCGACATCACCAACCTGCCAGCCAAGCTTTGCAAGCAGCTTCTGCGTCGCCGGCACCGGCGCGGTGGTAAACCATTGCGGGGCATGGGCGTGGCTGGCATGGCCGCAGATCCGCGCCCGCGTCTTCAGCCCCTGTTCCGCGGCGATGCCGGCGCTGGTGACGACAAGGGCGGCGGCGCCGTCGGAAATCGACGAGGCGTTGGCGGCGGTCACTGTCCCGTCCCTGGCAAAAGCTGGTTTCAGCTGCGGGATTTTCTCCGGCCGGGCCTTCGCCGGCTGTTCGTCGGAATCGACGGTGACATCGCCCTTGCGAGTGGCAAAGGTCACCGGCGTGATCTCACTGTCAAAGCCGCCGTTCTCCTGCGCGGCACGGGCATTGGCAAGCGACTGCAGCGCATAGTCATCCTGGGCGGTTCGCGAGAACTGGTATCGCGCCGCGCAATCCTCGGCAAAGCTTCCCATCAGCCGGCCGCGATCATAAGCGTCCTCCAGCCCGTCAAGGAACATGTGATCCTGCAATGTCTGATGCCCGAGGCGTGCCCCACCGCGCGTGCCGGCCGACAGATAGGGCGCATTGGTCATGCTTTCCATCCCGCCAGCAACGACAAGGCCGGCGGTGCCGGCGCGGACCATGTCATGCGCCATCATCACCGTGCGCATGCCCGACCCGCAGACCTTGTTCACCGTCGAGGCCGGCACCGATTCATCAAGGCCGGCGGCAAAGCCGGCCTGGCGCGCCGGTGCCTGGCCGACACCGGCCGGCAACACACAGCCCATCAGCACTTCACCGACCATGCCGGCATCCGCCCCGCAATCGGCTAGCGCCGCGCTGATCGCCGCGCCGCCAAGCTGCGGCGCCGTCATGGATGTCAGGTCACCCTGAAAGCCGCCCATCGGCGTGCGGGCAGCCCCGGCAATGACAATATCGGCAATGGCAATATCGGCGACATTGGCGGAATCGGACATGATCACTCTCCCCGGCGGAACAACAAGACCGTGTGGATGTTTCACGGCACCTCCAAGCTCCAGCATCCTAGGCGCAGCCGTCGGCCTTTTCAATTCCGCAACTTGGTCAATCCATGGCATGATATGTCCAGCATTCGATTGGCGGCGCGACGGGCGCGCCGCCACCGGTTCTCGCCTTCGAGGAGCACACCATGCGCATCCTGCAATCCATGCTGACGGCTCTGGTGAATGCGCCGGTTCGCATGGCGGCACTTGGCTGGCGCCAGCCCGCCGGCATTGACAATGATCCCGAGGCGGCGATCGATGCTGTCCTTTCGGCAACCGGCGAGGTGTCCTCGCTTGTCTATGCACGCTCGCTTCTCGACCAGATCGAAGCCATGGATGACAGCGCGCTTGCCACGCTGATGGCGCATGTCGCGGCACGGTTCGATCTGAATGGTGACCAGCTTGCGCGGGCGGCGGCGGCCTATGCGACGAAACCCGACGCGGCCAAATTGGCCGGCATCGCGGCCACCGCCGAGCCGCGATGGATGGAGCTGTTCCGCCGGCTGAACGCCACCGATGGCGGCACGGTAAGGCTGGTCCGGCTTCGCGAGAGAATGCTGCGTATGGCCGGCCCGTCACCTGATGCCGGCAGGCTTGACAGCGGGCTGAAGTCACTTCTCCGGATGTGGTTCAACCCGGGCTTTCTGATCCTGCAGCCGATCGACTGGTCGACGCCGGCCAACATCCTCGAGAAAATCATCGCCTATGAGGCCGTTCACGCGATCTCCTCATGGGATGATCTGCGGGCGCGGCTGGCCCCCGAAGACCGGCGCTGTTTCGCCTTCTTCCACCCCAGCATGCCGGAGGAACCGCTGATCTTCGTCGAGGTGGCACTCACCGGGGCGATCCCGCGTGATATCGATTCGGTTCTCGAAATCGACCGTGAGGCGCTGTCAGCCGAAAGTGCCAGCACCGCTGTGTTCTATTCGATCTCGAACTGCCAGGCCGGCCTTGCCGGAATTTCCTTTGGCAATTTCCTGATCAAGCGCGTCGCGCAGGAACTGAAGCAGGAATTTCCGGAACTGAAGCGCTTTGTCACCCTGTCGCCGGTGCCGGGGCTGATGCGCTGGCTTCGCAAGGCCAATCCAGATCTGGCGGCGGTGTTCGATGCCGCCGATGCCGGCTTCTGGAATGGTGACGCGGCGCAGCATAAAGCGGCGTTTCTTGCCGCCGCGATCCGCTATTTCACCGAACCGGAGCGTGAGGATGGCTGGCCGAACGACCCGGTGGCGCGATTCCATCTCGGCAATGGCGCCATCCTCGAACAATTGAATTTCGGCGCGGACAGATCACCGAAAGGTATGAGGCAGGCCGGCGGTCTGATGGTGAATTATCTCTATGACCTCGATGTCGTCGAGGCAAATCACGAGACCTTTCACGAGACAAGAGCAGTGCCGCTGTCGCCGGCTTTGCGGCGGCTCACACCGCGGTGATGGCACCGTAAAGTCGCGCCAGCCGCTCCTGCTGATTGGCGCAGGCAGCGTGATATTCATCCGCCAGCCGCGCGACCAGCGCCGCGACCGTCGGCGTATCGTTGATGCTACCGACACCATGGCCGGCCGACCAGATATCGCGCCATGCCCTGGCGCCTTCAGCATCATCAAGTGCCGCGGCAAGTTCGGAATCGATATGCATCTGCGGCGTGCCGCCGTCCGGCTGCAGACCCGCCGCGGCCAGACTCGGTGCCAGAAAATTCGCATTCACCCCGGACACCCGGTCGGTCTCGACAATGTCCTTCAGCGCCGCGCCGATGATCATTTCCTTGTAAGCTTCGGGGGCCGCGCATTCACGGGTGCCGATAAAACGCGTTCCAAGATAGGCAAGGTCCGCCCCCATGATCTGTGCCGCGGCGATGTCGGACCCGGTCGACATCGCCCCGGACAGCAGCAATGTACCGTCAAAGACCTGCCGGATTTCATTCACCAGCGCAAACGGGCTGGCGCGGCCGGTATGGCCGCCGGCACCCGCGGCAACGGCAATCAGCCCGTCCACCCCGGCATCGATGGCCTTTCGCGCGTGGCGCAGATTGATCACATCATGAAACACCAGCCCGCCATAGGCATGAACGCTGTCGACAAGTTCCGGCACCGCGCCAAGCGAGGTGATGACAATCGGCACCTCGTGCCTGACGCAGATTGCCAGCTCTTCCTGCAGCGTGGCGTTTGTGCGGTGGACAATCAGATTGACCGCAAACGGGGGCATCGGCTTGCCTGTGGCGGCGGTATCCGAGACAAGGCCGTCACGGATCGTCTGCAGCCAGTCATCAAGACCGTCCATCGTCCGCTGGTTCTTCGCCGGAAAACTGCCGACAATGCCGGCCCGGCAGCATGCAAGGACAAGCTCCGGCCCTGAGGCCAGGAACATCGGTGCGGCGACAAGCGGCAGGCGAAGCCGGCCGTCAAGCATGGCGGGAAGTGGCATGCGGTGGGTCTCCCCCTGTCAGGAAAAATGACGGTGGCGGCCGGCCAGTCGCGGCGCTGGCAATGACAGTGCTGGCCGGATCAACTGTCGGTCCAGCGCGGCGGACGTTTCTCGATGAAGGCGGCAATGCCTTCCGCCGCGTCATTCGCCAGCATGTTGTCGACCATCACCGCCGCTGCATATTCATAGGCCTCGACAAGCGGCCTTTCGGCCTGCCGATAGAAGGCCGGCTTGCCAAAGGCGACGGTGGCGGTTGATTTCGACGCGATGCGCCGCGCCATTTCCATGACGGTTTCCGTCAGGTCATCGGCCGGAACCGCGCGGTTGATGAGTCCGATCTCGGCGGCACGCGGTGCCGGACAGGGATCGCCGGTCAACAGCATCTCCATGGCGTGCTTGGCCGCCACATTGCGCGACAGCGCGACCATCGGGGTGGAACAGAACAGGCCGATATGAACCCCCGGCGTGGCGAACTGCGCGCCTTCGGCCGCGATGGCCAGATCGCAGCTGGCAACAAGCTGGCAGCCGGCGGCTGTCGCGGTGCCGGCCACCTCAGCAATGACCGGTTTCGGATGCGCCGGGATTGACGCCATCAGGGCCGAACACTGGTTCAGTACGCGGGTGAAATAGGCACGGCCGCGATCGGCGGCATTTTCCGGCGCGCCGCGCGCCGCTGTCATTTCCTTCAGATTGTGGCCGGCACAGAATACCGGGCCGTTCGCCGCGATCACGATCACCCGCACCGCGTCATTGCCGGCGGCATCATCAAGCGCGGTGGCCAGTGCCGTCATCATGGCCTCGGACAGGGCATTGCGCGTTTTCGGGGCGTTCAGCGTCAGGCGCAGAATGCCATCATCATCACAATCGGCGAGAACAGGCGCGTCATTCGTCGCTCTATCCACCCTGCGAGCCGACATGTCACCATCACTCATCACGGCCTCCTGGCTGGCTCGGGTCAGGTTTGTCCGACAGGCTAGCGCGCGAAGGGTCCCGGCGACAAGCGTCACCTAAGCACGTCTTTGGCGGATGGCAAAAAGGAAGGCGGTGGCAGGCTGTCCTGTCACACCTCGTCGATCATCCAGCTTGTCCGGTCGGCCTTTGGCCGGTTCGGCTCGATCGCCTCGCCGGTCTCGATGAACAGAACCTGTTCGGCAAGGCTGGTGGTGAAGTCACCGATCCGCTCAAGGTTCTTGCCAATGAACAGAAGATGCGCCCCGACAAGCGGCGGCAGATTGCCAGCTTCCATCTCGGCAATAACGCCTTCGAAAAACGCTGTGTGAAGCTTGTCGACATGGACATCGGAATTGCGGATCGCCTGCGCCGCTTCGAGGTCGCCCTGCTGATGTGCGACCAGAACATCATCAATCATCGCCGCCACCATCGTGCCGATCTCGATCAGCTGATCCCAGGGGAGATTATCCGGATCACCGGCCATGATGGCCTTGGTGCGCTTCGCCGTATTGCGGGCATAATCACCAATCCGCTCAAGGCTCTGCGCCGCCTTCGCCGCGGCAAGAACACGGCGCAGATCATCGGCGCGCGGTGCCCGCATGGTGATGATGTTGAGCACCATTTCATTGACCTGGATCTCCAGCTCGTCGAGTTCGATGTCGCGTTCGATGAGCATGTCGACCCTGTTCACCTGAAAATCGGACATGGCGCGGAGGCAGGCATTGAGCTGCCGGCTTGCCAGCATGCCAAGCCTGACAACCCCCAGATTGATGTCTTCCAGATCCTGCGCGAAAGCACTGCTTGTATGCGCAACCTGACTCATGAATGTCTCCTCTGGCATAGGGTGCTGTCCTTCATCATAGCATCTGACATGACGCCCGCCAAAGCAGAGATGACCAGCCGGTTTCAGCCGAAACGACCAGTGATGTAATTATGCGTCATCTCGTGCTGGGGCTTGGTAAAAATCTGCTCGGTCTCGCCAACCTCGACCAGTTTGCCAAGATGGAAATAGGCGGTCCGTTGCGAGACGCGCGCCGCCTGCTGCATCGAATGGGTGACGATGACGATTGTGAATTCGGCACTCAGCTCGTGAATCAGCTCCTCGATCCGCGCGGTGGCGATCGGATCCAGCGCCGAGCAGGGCTCGTCCATCAGGATCACTTCCGGGCTGACCGCAATCGTGCGGGCGATACATAGCCGCTGCTGCTGACCACCCGACAGGCCGGTGCCGGGCTGGGTCAGGCGGTCCTTCACCTCGTCCCACAGGCCGGCCCGCACCAGCGAATTCTCGACGATGTCATTCAGCTCGGTCCGGCTTGAGGCCAAACCGTGAATGCGCGGGCCATAGGCGACATTGTCATAGATCGATTTCGGGAACGGGTTCGGCTTCTGGAACACCATGCCGACCCGTGCCCTGAGCGGCACAACATCAACCTGCGGCGCGTAGATATCCTGTCCGTCAAGAGCGATGGTGCCCTCGATGCGGCAGATATCGATGGTGTCATTCATCCTGTTCAGGCAACGCAGAAAGGTGGATTTCCCGCATCCCGAAGGGCCAATGAAGGAAATCACCTGCTTTTCGGCGATATCAAGCGTCACATCGTCGATGGCGCATTTGTCACCATAGAACACATTGACGTTGCGCGCTGTCATCCGCGGACGTTCCACGTGAACATCGCCGACCGTTTCGGCCGGAATGTTCGACATCTCGAGAGTCTGGGGCTGATCGACAATATTCATGATCTGTGTATCCATGCGGCTGCCCTTGCTGACGGCATCTTACCACCGCCTCTCCAGTTTTTTGCGAATAATAATAGCCGACGCGTTCATCAGGATGAGGAACGCCAGCAGCACCATGATGGCTGCCGAGGTCTTGAGAATGAACATACGCTCGGCGAAATCGGCCCACATGAAGATCTGCACCGGCAGCACCGTGCCCGGGTCGGTCACGCTTCCCGGCACGTCGACGATAAAGGCCACCATGCCGATCATCAGCAGTGGCGCGGTTTCGCCAAGCGCCTGCGCCATGCCGATGATGGTGCCGGTCAGCATGCCCGGCATCGCCAGCGGCACGACATGATGCAGCATTGTCTGGACGCGCGAGGCGCCGACACCCAGCGCGGCGTCGCGGATGCTTGGCGGTACCGCCCGGATCGCGGCGCGCGACGAGATGATGATGGTCGGCAGCGTCATCAGCGCCAGCACTACCCCGCCAATCAGCGGGATCGAACGCGGCATCCCGAAAATGCCGATGAAAATCGCTAGACCGAGGATGCCGAACACCACCGATGGCACGGCGGCCAGATTGTTGATGTTGATCTCGATGATTTCGGTGATCCGGTTCTTCGGGGCGAATTCCTCGAGATAGACAGCCGTCGCGACGCCAATCGGAAAGGACAGGACGAGGCAGACGGCAAGGGTCAGCAGCGAGCCGATCAACGCACCGTAGATCCCCGCCATCTCGGCGTTTCGCGACGCGCTTCCAAAGATCAGGTAATCGCTGAATTGAAAACTGATCAGCCCCTGTTCCTGCAGCGCGTCGATATAGCCGATCATCTTGTCATTGATGCGGCGGTCCTTTTCCGGCGTCTCGCGCTTGATGAAGCCGCGAAGGAAGGAATCGACATCATCATCCACCGCGAAGGTCATGCGTTGCGTGGTGTCGAGAATGGCCGGGTTTTCGAGGACGGCGTTGCGAAGGCGCTGTTCGGCGCCGGCAGAGATAATCTTGCCGGCCGCCTTGCGGCCCGAGCGCCCCGAGGCGCCGGTCGCATCGTAAAGCGCGGCCCGGATCACCCCGCGCGCATCACCATCATAGAGCGACTGCACCGACAGATCGCCCGTCGGGTCAAGCCTGGCGCTGTCCAGCGTGACCTCAAGCGTCACATAATGCTGGAAGAAGCCGGGGATCCCCTTCGAGAAGATCGAAACAAACAGGGTCACCAGGAAAGCCAGCGCGATGCCGATCGCGATCCGGCCATAGGCACGGAACCGCCGCTCGCGTCCGCGCCGCGCCGCCAGACCAGCCTCGACGCGGGCCGCCGCTTCCTGCGGGCTGATCATGCTGGCGCCCGTCTCGGTCATGCGCGGCTCAGTCATATTGCTCTCGGTATTTCTTCACGATCTGGAGGGCAATGAAATTCAGCCCCAGCGTGATCACAATCAGGGTCAGGGCAAGGGCGAAGGCGGACAATGTCTTCGCCGATTCGAATTCCTGATCACCAACAAGGATGGTGACGATTTGCGAGGTCACCGTTGTCACCGCGTCCAGAGGATTGAGCGACAGATTGGCGGCAAGGCCGGCCGCCATGACCACGATCATCGTCTCGCCAACCGCCCGCGACACGGCAAGCAGGATTGCCGCCACGACCCCCGGAAGCGCCGCCGGCAAAACGACCTGACGGACCGTCTCGCTCTGCGTGCTGCCAAGCCCGTAGGCGGCGTCACGAAGCGCCTGCGGCACCGCGTTGAGGACATCGTCCGACAGCGATGAGACAAACGGGATGATCATGATCCCCATCACCAGACCGGCGGCGAGCGCCGATTCCGACGCCACATCGAGGCCAAGGCTCATACCGGTTGACCGGATGAACGGCGCCACGGTCAGGGCGGCGAAAAAGCCGTAGACAACTGTCGGCACGCCGGCCAGCAATTCCATCACCGGCTTGACGATGGCGCGCACCCGCGGCGAGGCGTATTCGGACAGGTAGATGGCACTGAACAGGCCAACCGGCACCGCCACGCTCAGCGCCACAATCGAGATCAGGAAGGTGCCGACAAACAGCGGCACCGAACCATAGGTAGCAAGCCCCATCTGCCCCGATCCGGCGCGCTCGGCGCCCTCGAATTGCGGGTTCCAGGTCAGGCCGAACAGGAATTCGCTGACCGGCACAAGGGCGAAGAACCGCATCGATTCGAACACCACCGAGAACACGATCCCGACAGTGGTGAAAATGGCGATGGCGGAACTGCCGGCAAGAATGATCATCAGGATGCGTTCCACGGCGTTGCGCGAACGAAAATCCGGATTGATCCGCCGATAGGCAAACAGCCCGCCAAGAAGCGACAGGCTGAGGGTGGTTATTGTCTTCAATGTTGTCGAGGTTGAATCCCATCCATGCCATGCCGCGGCGGCATCATGAACCCATTGCGGCTGTTCGCCAAAATTGATTCCATCAACGACATTGGTGATCTGCGCGAGGACGATGACTTCCTTGTAGGTTTTCGCCGCCTTGACCTCATCGGGAACGAAATCAAGCGCCATCGACCGGAAAATGATGTCATCGCCAATCGCCAGAACCGTCAGAAGCAACAGCGCCGGGATGGCGGCAAGCAGCCCGGCGAACAGGCCGTAATAATGCGGAAGCGAGTGAAGCCGGCGGCCGGCGGCGCGCTGCGCGCTCGAGGCACGGGTGCCGAGGTAGAAATAGGCTGAAGCAAACAGAAGAACCGTAATCGCAAGTGAAATGCTGTTCACCTCGGCCCCCCTTAACGAATGAAAAGATCGAGAGCCGGCTTTGTAGCCGGCTCCCGGGTATTTTTCCAGCCTTACTTGAGCATGTCAGCGGTAAGCTTTGGCAGGTCCTTCATGGCGGCGGCGTAGGAGGCGCGCTCCTCGGCAGGCATCGGGATCATGCCAGCGTCGGACAGGGCACCATCTTCGCCCCAATGCTTGACCCACTCGGCCATATACTCATCCATGCCGGGGACGACGCCGATATGCGCGTGCTTCACATAGAAGTACAGTGCGCGCGATACCGAATAGCTGCCATTCGCGATTTCATCGAAGGTCGGGTTGGTGCCGTCGATGACCGCGCCCTGAAGCGTGTCGCTGTTCTGGTCGAGATAGGAGAAGCCGAAGATGCCGTATGCGGACGAGTCTTCCTGCAGCTTCTGGACGATCAGGTTGTCCTGCTCGCCAGCCTCGACATAGGCACCGTCGGTGCGCATGGCACGGCAGGTCTTGGCCTTTGCACCGGCAGCGGCAAGCGCGGCCTTGGCCATGTCGTTCTTCGCGCAGTAGCCCTTCTCGTTGACCATCTCGGCAAACGAAGCGCGTGTACCGGAGGTTGTCGGCGGGCCATAGACGCGGATTTCAACGTCAGGGTAGTCGGCGTTGATGTCGCTCCACTTCTTGAACGGATTTGGAACCATATTAGTGCAGTTTATGTTCGAGGAACCGTCGGCGCATGCCGGAACCATGGCTGTCAGAGCCATGCCAAGATCGGCCTTTGAAATCACAAGCGGTGCGCCTGACTTTGAATTGGCGACAACGATGCCGTCATAGCCAACCTTGATTTCGGTCAGGTCCACCCCGTTGCCGTCACAATATTCCAGCTCGCCGGTCTTCATCCGCGAGGATGCGTTACCAATGTCGATGAACTCGGTGCCGATGCCTTCACAAACGCCTTTCTTGCCGACGGATGAACCGCCCGACTCGACAACAGGTGTCTTGAAGGAAGGATTGTTGCCAAGCTGCTCGGCCACAATGGTGGCGAATGGCAGAACGGTCGACGAGCCTGCGATGCTCAGATAATCGCGGGCGCTAGCGGCGGTCGTGACGCCAGCAACGGCGACAGCACCGACAAGAGCAAAAGTAAAACGCATGATACCTCTCCTGCGTGGGGTGGTTGATGCAGCATCACTGCGCCCGCCGGGTTACAGATTCTTTGCGTCAGCATTACAATTTTGTGACACCGCCCATTCTCTTTCTATCATATTGTTTTTAATATCTATTAATCGTATGGAAACACCGTCCACCAAACTGAACCGGCAGTTTCCGGGACCATTTGTAACGCCGCCACCCAAGTGAGGCACCGAGTCGCGGTTGGCTGCTTACAGACCTCACCAAAGACGTTATTCTGAGGGCACCGCCACCGGGGCATCGGGGCGGCAGCAATGAAGCCAGCAGAAGATTTGGAGCCACATGTCGGGGAGCATCAATCAGGGGGTCGGAGTCCACCTGCCGGGCAGTGACACCGCAGCCGCGCACCGATGAGCGGCGGTGCCATCCAGATGCTGTGCCGGTCCTGCCTTCGCAGTGGCCATGTCGGTGGCACAACAGCGCCGGTCGCCTGCCCCTTCTGCCATTCCACCGATGTCCGCAACGGGCGTGAACTGTTCGCCCTTGCCATCGCGCATGTCGATTGTGACGCTTTCTACGCCTCGGTCGAGAAGCGTGACAATCCGGACATCCGCGACCGGCCGGTGATTGTCGGTGGGCGTGAGCGCGGTGTTGTTGCCGCCGCCTGCTATATCGCCAGGAAGTTCGGCGTGCGGTCGGCGATGCCGACATGGCAGGCGCTGAAGCGCTGCCCCGACGCGGTGGTGATCCGCCCGCGGATGGATCATTATGTCAGTGTCAGCCGTGAAATCCGCGCCCGCATGCTGGCGCTGACACCGCTGGTGCAACCGCTGTCGATCGATGAGGCGTTTCTCGATCTTGCCGGCACCGAAGCCTTGCATGGATGCACGCCGGCGGAATCGCTTGTGCGCTTGCAGCGCGCCATTCGCGAGGAAGTCGGGATCACTGTCTCGATCGGCCTCAGCGGCACCAAATCGCTGGCAAAAATGGCCTCCGACCGCGACAAGCCGGACGGGTTCTTCGCCATCGACATGGCGAGCGCGGCGGCCTGGCTCGCGCCGCAACCTGTCTCGGTCCTGTTCGGGCTTGGCAAGACGGCCGTGGGCAGGCTGGAGGAGGCCGGCATCACCAGCTGCGGCGATCTTGTTGCGGCGCGGCCACAGGAACTGACAGCCATTCTGGGTCGCGGCGCGGCGACCATCCGCGACCTTGCCGCCGGCATCGATCCGCGGCCGGTGACACCGGATCGCGAGGCAAAAAGCATTTCCAGCGAAACCACCTTCATCACCGACCTGTCGACACAGGCCGAGCTCGAGGCCGAGCTTGAGATGCTGTGCCTCAAGGTCTCGGCACGGATGAAGTCGCAGGGTCTTGCCGGCGGGCGGGTCACCCTGAAGCTGAAACGCCCTGATCACAGCCTGCTGACACGAAGCCGCGCACTTGGTGAGCGCACCGACAAGGCGCACACGCTGTTTGCCGTCGGCCGCGAGTTGCTGGCGCGCGAGACCGGTCGCGGGCGGCGCTATCGGCTGCTTGGGATCGGTGCCGACCAGCTTGGCCCGCCGGGCGGACAGTCATTGCTCGACATCGCCGATGAGGGCGAGCGGCGGCGTGATGATCTGGAGGCGGCGATCGATGATCTTCACGCGCGGATGGGGCGGGAATCGCTGCAGAGCGGCCGGATGTTCAGCCGCCGCCATCGGCCGGAGGATGATCCGACCCGGCAACGGGCCTCACTCGACCAGCTTGACGATGAGGATGATCAGAGCGGCAGCCCGACGTAATTTTCAGCCACCATCCGGCGCCCGGTCTCGGAAGTGGTGATATAGGCCAGCTCGGCCTCTTTCATCCGTTGTTCGAAGGCATCGTCATTGAACCGGTGGGTCAGGTTGGTCAACCACCAGGAAAACCGCTCGGTTTTCCACACGCGGTCCAGCGCACGGCGCGAATATTCATCGAGCGCCGCCTCGTCCCTGTCGGCGCAGAAGGCCAGAATGGCGTCATACATGTAATGAATGTCGGAGGCGGCAAGGTTCAGCCCCTTGGCACCTGTCGGCGGCACGACATGCGCGGCATCACCGGCAAGCATCAGCCTGCCAAAACGCATCGGTTCAGCGACGAAACTGCGCAGCGGCGCGATGCTTTTCTCGATCGAGGGGCCGGTTTCCAGCGATTCAGCCATCTCCGGCGGCAGGCGGCGGCGGAATTCGTCCCAAAACGCGTCATCCGACCAGTTCTCGACCCGGTCATCGACATCGCACTGGATGTAATAGCGCGAGCGTGTCATCGACCGCATCGAACACAGCGCGAAGCCGCGTTCGGTATTGGCATAGACAACCTCTTGCGCGACCGGCCGGGTTTCGGACAGCAGTCCCAGCCAGCCAAACGGATAGAGTTTCTCATAGGTGGTGATGGCACTCTCCGGCACCGATTTGCGGCACACCCCGTGATAGCCGTCACAGCCGGCGATCAGGTCGCAATCGATCCGGTGCGTCCTGCCATCCTTGACATAGGTGACCCGGGGGCTGGCGCCATCAAAATCATGGATTTCCACATCGGCGGCTTCATACACCGTCTCGCCTCCTGCGGCGCTACGCACCTCGCACAGATCGCGGGTGACCTCGGTCTGGCCATAGGCAGTGACAACCTTGCCCCCGGTATGGTTCGACAGGCCGATGGACACCGCCTTGTAGTCGAAAGCCAGATGCATGGCATGGTGCTGAATGCCCTCAGCTGCCAGCCTTTGCCCGGCCCCGGCACGGTGGATCAGGTCAACCGTCGTCTGTTCCAGGATACCGGCGCGAATCCGCGCCAGCACATAATCCTGCGACTGGCGTTCCAGGACGATATTGTCGATACCGGCCAGATCGAGAAGTCTGCCGAGAAGAAGGCCCGAGGGACCCGCCCCGACGATCACAACCTGTTTACGCACCTGCACTCTCCTCCACCGGATCAATCCATCGCCTGATCAGTCATTCAATGCTGACCCACGCTGGAAGATAGTGGGGAACCAGTCCTCGCGCAATCGTTCACCGGGTCGCATGCCATGCCCGGGAAAAGGCGGCGAGGTCCGGCCCGGCCGTTCGACATAGCGGGCGTCATCGCCGACGAGACGTAGCGAGAAGGCGCGCCGGCGCGCCGTGCTGTGATTGCCGCGCGCGCCATGCAGAACACGGAAATCAAAGGCCACCGCATCACCTGGCTGCATCGGCCATTCAAGAATCTCCATACCCTCGGCGTCGGGGTCGGGGACCGGCATCCAGGCGCTTTCGTCAGCATAGAAATTGTCCTCGGACAGCCAGCGGGTCGGCAACACCGGCCGCGGCCAGCGATGCGATCCGGCGACGCAGCGCAGCGTCGCCTCGCCAACCGGATCGACAGGACACCAGAAGCTGACCGTCTGCTCTCCCTCGACGAAATAATAGGGGCTGTCCTGATGCCAGGGTGTCTGTTTGGCGGTGCCGGGTTCCTTGACCAGAACATGGTCATGGAACATCTGGACGCTGTCGGCGCGCATCAGGTCGGCCGCCACCTCGCCAATGACCGGGTCGGTGATGACGTCCCGGAATTCCGGGATACGGGTCCAGTTGCAGTAATCGTCAAAGAACCTGCCGGTCTCGCCGGGTTTGAGATTCTCCGCCGCATAGGGCCCCGGATGGTCCATGTTGAACCCGATCCCGGCAGCGATGGTCTCGACATGATCGGCGAACAGGCCGCGGACCAGCACCGCCCCGTCGCGGTGATAGGCCTCGACATCCTGTTCACGCAAAAGCGGGTGCATGGCTGTCTCCCGGCGATCCTGAGCCTACATGTTGATCAGCAGTGAATCCCGATCAAGCGAGAAATTCGCATAGATCGGCAGAAAGGCACTGCCGATGGCGCGCGCGGTGATGCCGATCTCGGCCTGGTGAAGCTGCGGCATGTGCAGCCCCTTGCTGTTGTAGCTGGCCAGCGCCGCCCCGGTCATCCGCAGCAGATCGGCGGTTCGGTCCTCAGGCAAGCCGCCGGCCAGAATGACAGCGTCGAGATCGAGGATCGAGGCGGTGGAGGTGATGGCGAAGGCAAGGCTTTGCGCCGCCCCTTCGGCCCATTCGGCAAAGACCCTGACGGTGGTCGCATCCTGCTCGCCATAATAGAAGGAATGTGGATCCTCGCGACCAGCTGCGCGGACCAGTGCCTCGAATCCGGTCAGCGAGGCCTTCTCGATCAGCTGAGGTGGTATACCTGCCGAGCACAGCCCGGTCGGAAGCGATCCGATGGCGGCGGCGGCGCCGCGTGCACCTGTCTGCAGCTGGTTCGACAGGACCAGCCCGCCACCGACGAAACTGCCGACATATAGATAGAGGAAATTCTGGATTTCCTTGCCCCGCCCGAAGCACAGCTCGGCAAGGCAGGCCGCCGAAACATCGTGAAGAAGGTAGGTCGAGGCGCCAATCCGGTTCTCGACCTCGGCGACAATATCGACCTCGTTCCAGTCATCAAGCGCACCGGCCGGAAGGTTCAGCTCACTCTCCCACCCGGCCAGCGTCCGCGGCATCGCCACGCCGGCGCCCAGAATGCGGGTCCTCTGTTCAGCCGGCAAATCTTCAAGCAGGCCGGGAAGATTGTCGTCAATGAGCCGCAGGGTCGCCGCCGCATCGGGCAGTGCGAACCGTTCGGTACGCCGCGCCAGAACGGTGCCATCAAACCCCATGGCGATGAGATCGAGCGACCGGCGGCCAATCTTGATGCCAATCGACACGGCGCCAAGCGGATTGAGCGCAAAGGGCGTCGATGGCTGGCCAACGCGACCGCGCACCTTGTCACCGCTCAGCAGCAGCTCGCTGGCGATCAGACGTTTGACGATCACCGTCATGGTCTGCGCCGACAATCCGGTCATGCGCGCCAGATCGGCCTTGGTCAGCCAGCCATGGCGACGTAGCAGCGAAATCACCAGCCGCTCGTTATACTGGCCGACGCTGACCTGGTTGCCACCATGCAGCGTAGTCGAGATATGGTCGCCAATCGGTGACTGGCCAGCCGGTGAGCGGGTGTTCATCAGCTATGTCCCCTGACCTATGTCCCCTGATTCATACGCCCTGATTGGTTGACGGCAGGGTAGAGGCACCGCCCCACAAACGCAATTATGCCCAATATTTATCATCATAGGACAGTTATCCTGTCAGGCCCAGAGACCTAGTACGGGAATTCATTGTAAATCATGCACAATTTATTTTTAAATCAATTTGATTTATTAATTGACGCGCTGGCGAGGCTGATGTATCACCCGGGAAACTGAAAAATGGGGTGCCATCCATGAAACAGGTTGCCATAAACGGGTTTGGGCGGATCGGCCGCAATGTCGTGCGTGCGCTGATCGAATCGCCACGCGATGATTTCCGGATTGTCGCCATCAACGACCTGGCCCCGGCGGAAACCGCCGCGCTGCTTCTCGAACTTGATTCAACGCATGGCCGCCTCGCCTGCGAAGTTGCGTCTGGCGATGATTTTCTCGAGGTTGACGGGCATCGCATTGCTTATATGAGCCATCGTGACCCCGAGGCCTGCGCCTGGGGCGAGCGCGGTGTCGACCTTGTCATGGAATGCACCGGCATCTTCACCTCGGCCGAGGCCGCAACACGCCATCTCGACGCCGGCGCCGGCCGGGTGCTGGTATCGGCACCGTCAAGCGGTGCCGATGCGACCATCGTCTACGGCGTCAATCATGACAGCCTGACGCCGGACATGCGGATCATCTCGAACGCGTCCTGTACCACCAACTGCCTGGCACCGGTGGCCGCCGCGCTGCAGGAATCCTGCGGCATCAACCAGGGCTTCATGACCACAATCCACGCTTATACGGGTGACCAGAATCTTGTCGATGGCGATCACAAGGACCCGTACCGGGCGCGCGCCGCGGCACTGAACATGGTGCCCTCGACAACCGGCGCCGCGCGGGCTGTCGGTCTTGTCCTTCCGGCGCTTGACGGCAAGCTTGACGGCGTCGCCATCCGCGTGCCGACCCCGAATGTATCTGCGGTCGATCTTGTTTTCGAACCGGCGCGCAGAATGACCGCCGGGGATATCAACGCGGCGCTGACCCAGGCGGCCGAGCGCATGGGGCCGGTCATGAATGTGACCGACAGGCCGCTTGTTTCAAGCGACTTCAATCATGACCCGGCCTCGGCAGTCGTGCATCTCGACCAGACGCGCGTGATGCCCGGCGGCATGGCACGGGTGCTGGCCTGGTATGACAATGAATGGGGTTTTTCAAACCGGATGCTGGACACCGCCGGCACAATTCTGAAACTCTAGCCGGTGAACATGACCGTGGCAGACGGAATGACGGGGCGGAGACAGTTACCATGAGCGAAGCGAAGACGCATTCCGTCAATCTTAGCCCGAGCGACTATATCATCATCGGTGGTACCGGCGATCTGGCGCTTCGGAAGATTTTTCCGGCGCTGTTCTGGCGCTATCTTGATGGCCAGGTCACATCCGAATACCGGATCGCCGCCGCCTCGCGCCGCGAGATTGGCAGTGATGAATTTGCGACGAAGCTTCGCCCGTTCTGCGAGGATGCGCTGGCGGATGGACATGCCAGCGAGGCGGACTGGCAGGGCTTCCTGGCCCTGATCACGATCCTCACGCTTGATGCGAAATCAGGTGACGGCGCCGACCAGCTTACCGATTTCATCACTGCCCGTGCCAATGCCGACCGGCCGACGATCTTCTATCTTGCCATCGCGCCAAGCCTGTTCGGCGACGCCACGCGGCTGTTGAAATCGGCCGGGCTTGTCACTCCGCAGGCGCGCCTTGTCGTCGAAAAGCCGCTTGGTCATGACGGCGCGTCGAGCCGCGCCATCAATGCCGAACTTGCCGAGATCTTCGACGAAACGCAGATCTACCGGATCGACCATTATCTTGGCAAGGAAACGGTACAGAACCTGATGGCGCTGCGCTTTGCGAATGTGATTTTCGAGACACAATGGAACAACAGCCATATCGACCATGTCCAGATCACCGTCGCCGAGACGGTCGGTGTCGACAACCGCGCCGACTATTACGACGCCTATGGCGCGGTGCGCGACATGGTGCAGAACCATCTTCTGCAGCTTGTCTGTCTGGTGGCGATGGAACCGCCATCTTTCTTCAACGCCGATCAGGTGCGCGATGAAAAGCTGCGCGTTCTTCGCGCCATCCGGCCCATCGAGGCGGAGGATATCGTCTGCGGCCAGTATCAGGAATACGCCACCGCGCTTGGCCACCAGTCCAACACCGAGACCTTTGTCGCGATGAAGCTGGCGGTCGATAACTGGCGCTGGGCCGGCGTTCCCTTCTATATCCGCACCGGCAAGAAGCTGGCCCGCCGTGCCTCGGAAATCGTCATCACCTTCAAGCAGCGCCCGCATGATATCTTCCAGCGCAATGGCGGCGGCGACATCGACAGCCCGCCAAACCGCCTGATCATCCGGCTGCAGCCGCGCGAGGGGCTGCGCCTGCAGCTGATCTCCAAGGAACCGGGGCCGGGCGGCATGCGCCTGTTCCCGTCGGAACTCAATCTCAGCTTCGATGATACGTTCGACTCACGGCTGCCGGACGCCTATGAAAGACTTCTGATGGATACGGCGCGCGGCAACCAGACATTGTTCATGCGGCGTGACGAGGTGTTCGCCGCCTGGGATATCATCGACCCGGTGATCAAGATGATCCGTGACCGTGCGCCCGAACTCTACCGGTCCGGCACGATGGGGCCGGCGGACAACCTGCTTGGCGATGACGGGCGTGAATGGGTCGACCCGCATGAGGACTAGGCCCCTGTGACAGGTGGCTGACCCTGTGACAGGTGGCTGCCGCTGTGAGATACTGCGTGACAGAACAACCCGCCCATACGGCCAGGGAACCAGACCATGACCGAACTTCACGACCGCGTTGCCAGCGTTACCGAACGGATCCGCCTGCGTAGCCATGACCGCCGCCGGGCCTATCTCGAGGATATCGCGGCGATGGAGGCATCGCCGGACAGCGACCGCCGCCAGGTCGGATGTTCGAACATGGCGCATGCCGCCGCCGCGGCCGGCGAGGACCAGCAGAATGTGCTTGCCGCCGGCGACCGGCGGGCGGCGAATATCGGCATCATCACCGCCTATAACGACATGCTGTCGGCGCATCAGCCTTTCGAGACCTACCCGCAGGTGATCCGTGCCGCGGCGCGCGCGGCCGGCGGCACCGCGCAGGTGGCCGGCGGTGTGCCGGCAATGTGTGACGGCGTCACCCAGGGCCGGCCCGGCATGGAATTGTCGCTTCTCAGCCGCGATGTCATCGCGATGGCGACGGCGGTCGGCCTGTCGCATGGTGTCTATGACGCGGCGCTGTGCCTTGGCGTCTGCGACAAGATCGTGCCCGGGCTTGTCATCGGGGCGCTGTCCTTTGGTCATTTGCCGGTGATCTTCGTTCCCGCCGGGCCGATGACGAGCGGCCTGCCGAATGCCGAGAAGGCTTCCATCCGCAAGGCCTTTGCCCGCGGCGAGGCCAGCCGCGAGGATCTGTTGCGCTCGGAGGTGGCGGCCTATCACGGGCCCGGAACCTGTACCTTCTACGGCACCGCGAATTCGAACCAGATGCTGATGGAGGTGATGGGGCTGCATCTTCCCGGCGCCGCCTTCGTCAACCCGCATGACGATCTGCGCCACGCGCTGACGGTGGCGGCGACCGAGCGCGCCCTTGAAATCGCCCGGGGCGGTGCCAACCCGCGGCCGATTGGCCGGTGTCTTGACGAGCGCAGTTTCGTCAACGCCATCATCGGGCTCCATGCCACCGGCGGGTCGACCAATCACACGCTGCATCTGCCGGCGATGGCCGCCGCCGCCGGCATCACCCTGTCCTGGGAGGATTTCGCCGACCTGTCCGAGATCACGCCTCTTCTCGCGCGTGTCTATCCGAACGGCGAGGCGGATGTGAATCATTTCCACGCCGCCGGCGGCATCGGATACGTCATTCGCGAACTTCTTGGCGCCGGCCTTCTCGATGGCAGCGCCGCCACCATCGCCGGCGATAGCCTTGCCGATTATGCCAGCGAACCGGTTCTTGGCGACGGCAAGCTTCGCTGGCGCCCGGCCCCCGACACCTCGCTCGACCCGCAGATCCTGCGCCCGGCAGCGGACCCGCACGCTGTCAATGGCGGGCTGCGGATGCTTGATGGTGATCTTGGCAAGGCGGTGATCAAGATTTCGGCGGTCGCCAAGGACCGCCATGTCATCGAGGCGCCGGCGGCGGTGTTCGCCGACGAGGCCGCGGTCAAGACAGCCTATGCCGAGGGCAGGCTGAATCGCGATGTCGTCGTTGTCGTGCGTGGCCAGGGCCCACAGGCCAACGGGATGCCCGAACTGCACAGCCTGACACCGATGCTGGCCAACCTGCAGGATCAGGGCTTCGCCGTCGCGCTGGTCACCGACGGGCGCATGTCGGGCGCATCGGGAACCGTTCCGGCGGCCATCCATGTCACCCCCGAGGCGGTGGCAGGCGGCGCCATTGGCCGCATCGCCGATGGCGACATGATCCGGCTCGATGCCGGTGCCGGCACGCTAGGCGTCGCCGCCGACCTGTCGTCAAGGCCCGCTTTCGGCCCGATCAACGGTGCCCCACAGCGCGGCTTTGCCCGCCCTCTGTTCAACGCCATGCGCGCCGCGTCCGGATCGGCGGAACAGGGCGCCGGCCTCACCTTCACGGAGATCTGAGTCATGTCCACAATTCATGAAATCCTGGCGCTTGGCCCGGTCATGCCGGTGATCGTCATCGATGACAGTCGGCAGGCGGTTCCGCTTGCCGAGGCATTGCTTCACGGCGGGCTGAAGACCATCGAGATCACCTTGCGGACGCCGGCGGCACTCGACTCCATTCGCGCTGTCGCCGCCGCCTGCCCCGATATCACGATCGGGGCCGGCACCGTGATCAACGCCGACCTTGCCAGCGCCGCCCGGAATGCCGGTGCTGCCTTTGCTGTCTCGCCGGGGACCACGCCAGCGGTGATCGAGGGGTGCCGGATGGCCGGGCTGCCGCTTCTGCCCGGCGCATCAAGCGTATCCGAGATGATGGCGCTGCAGGAGGCCGGGTTCGATGCGGTGAAGTTCTTTCCGGCAAATGCCGCCGGCGGCACCGGATTCATCAAATCGCTGATCAGCCCGCTTCCGGGCATTTCGGTCTGTCCGACCGGCGGCATCACCGCGGCGACGGCACCGGACTGGTTGGCGCTGGCGAATGTGCCTTGCGTCGGCGGTAGCTGGGTGGCCCCGCAGGCTGATATTGCCGGCGGCGAATTCGATGCCATCGCCGCCCGCGCAAAGACCGCGGCGGCGCTCTGAAACCCGATGACAATTGACACGCCGGACACCACCGGGCTTGACGCCCAGCCTGATCCGCTGACTGGTGCCGCGCGGCGGTCGATTCTGGCCGGATTTCTCGGGCTTGGCCTGTTCATGGGGATGTGGGGCGCGCTGGTGCCGGCACGAAGCGCCGATCTCGGCCTCAGCGAGTTGATGATTGCCGGCTTCCTGCTGCTGATCGGCATCAGCCTGTGCGCCGCCATCTTCATGGTCACGCGCTTCCGGCCCTTTCAGGATCCGGTGCGGCTGATCCGCTTTGCCGGCCCGGCCTACGCCATCGGCTTTGCGCTGTGCCTGACAACCGGCTCACCGCCACTGTTTTTCCTGTGCGGTATTTTCACCGGCTTTGCCGCCGGGTTTGTCGATACCGCGCTGAACAGCCAGGCATCGCAATGGGAACAGGCGACCGGCAGACGGGCCATGTCGTTCTTCCACGCGCTGTTCTCGCTCGGCGTGCTGATCGGGGCCGGGCTGGTCACCATCCTGATGGCGCATGACCCGGGCCGGCTTGACGCGGGCATTCTTGCCTGCGCCGTCATCTATGGCGGGTTCATGGCGGCGCGGCGCGGCTGGGTTGCCATCGCCGATACCGATGCTGATGGCACAGCGCAGCCGATGCCGGATTTCAGGCTGCCCTATGGGGTGATCATCTTCCTTGGCCTTGCCATTCTGCTGGCGACATTGACCGAGGGCGGGATCATCGACTGGTCGGCGCTGCATCTTCACCGCTCGGTCGGCCTGCCTGTCGCCGAGGCCGGTCATGCCGTACTGTGGTTCAGCGTCGCGATGACCGTCATCAGATTCACCGGCGACTGGCTGACAGCACGCATCAGGCCGCATCTTCTTCTTGCCGTGCCGCTGATCATCGCGGCCAGCCTGTTGATGCTGGCCGTGACAACAGCGCAGGTGCCGCTTCTGATGACCGCCTATGTTGTCATGGGACTGGCGGTTGGCAACGCCTTTCCGATTATCATTTCCGAGGCCGGACACGCCGCCGGGGACCGGCCGCTGAGGGAAATTTCGATCATTGTCGGTTTTGCCTATGTCGGGCTGATCAGCGGGCCGGCGCTGTTCGGTGTCACGGCGCATTTCATCGGGCTGGATGCGACGCTGCTGCTGCTTGGCGGGTTGGCGCTGGTGCTTGGTCTGGCAAGCTTTGCAATGCCGCGTTTTACGATACCGCGTTTCGCCGGACGGAGCCTCGCCGGCTAGGCAGCGGCAATCACACGCGAGGCAAGGCTGGCATTCTCGAACGCCGCCGCCGCCCCGCGCAGCCCGGCATGCGGGTCAACCGACAGCCAGACCGGCAGATCGGCAAGAAGGTGTCCCATCGTGCCACCATGGCGCAGGCGTGCGGCAAAGGGGCTGTCCGCGACAAGACCGTGAAGCTGCGCGACGATGCCGCCGGCGATGACCGCCCCGCGCCAGCATCCGATCGTCAGGATGGCGTCGGCCATCACCGTTCCCAGAATGCCAAGCATCATATGCACCGCCCGGCGCGCCGTCACATCGCCGGCCAGCGCCGCCGCGCCGATCTCCGGGGCCGGCAGTTCGGCACCGCCGGACAACAGCCGGTACAGCGTCTCGAGCCCGCCGCCGCTGACAAGATGCTCGGCAGAGACATGCGGGATTTCGGCCTGCAAGCGCTGCAACAGGTCAGCCTCCAGATCATCCTGCGGTGCGAACCCGACGTGACCGCCCTCGCCTTCCAGCGGCACCGGACCCAGCGGCGAAGGTACAAGCGCGGCCACCCCGAGGCCGGTCCCGGGGCCGATGACCAGAAGCGGTGCCGCCGCCTGTCCGTCGCCTTCGAGGAGCGGCAGATTGCCATGCGCCGTCGGATCATTCTGCGCCAGCGCCTGTGCCGTGAAATCATTGACGACAAGCAGCCTGTCCAGCCGCAGCGCCTGCATCAGGTCGCGCTTGCCGAAACGCCAGTGATTGTTGGTGACAGTGACATGTTCGGACTGCACCGGCCCGGCCACCGCGATGCTGGCCGCGGTAACCGGCTGTTCGATCCGTTCCTGATAGGCAAGGAAGGCCGCCTCGAGCGTCGGAAAATCGCGACACAGCATGCTGTGATGCGCCGACAGGCCATCCGCGCCGGCCATCGCAAAACGAACATTGGTGCCGCCAACATCAACAGCAACAAGCGACATCATCACCCTCTAGCGGAATATCTGACCGAATTCGTAGATCACATGCGCCAGCTCGGATTCGAGCGGGAAGGACAGCATGCCCATCACATCATAGCCGAGAAGTACCGGCATGATGTAGAAGCGGATCATGAAGATGAACCAGGCGACATAAAGCGGGCGCAGCCTGTCGACAAGAAAGCCCGGCGTCAGTTTGTTCATCGCCCTGATCAGCGGGTCGGTCATCTTCACGAAGGCCTTCATGAAGAAGAAATCCGATTGTTCGGAGACGAACAGGCTCATCCCGAACCGGCCAACCAGCGTCCACATGACCAGCCCCATCGCATAGTCGATGAGGATGACCCATATTGGA
>Ga0255767_1001090_pt1 | contig 24595 bp, 24 predicted proteins | sample 071ome_24_FD_179967 | JGI IMG/M metagenome (GOLD analysis project Ga0255767, IMG submission 179967) | Coastal salt marsh microbial communities from the Groves Creek Marsh, Skidaway Island, Georgia - 071402CT metaG (version 2) | ecosystem: Environmental > Aquatic > Marine > Intertidal zone > Salt...
GTGTGCACGTCACACATTCTGCGGAGTCGAAACATGGCTCTAGATCATATGCAGCACATCCTCATCCACACCGACGACGTCGAGGGGACGGCGAAGTGGTTCGAGGACAATCTCGGCCTCAGGCGCGGTAGCCATCCGGATTTCCGGGTGCCGCTCGTGTGGCTCTATGTCGGCGATGTGCATGCCATTCACATCGCGCCTTTCCCGGACGACAAGGACCAGACCGAGCGCTTCCAGAACAACTATCTCGGCGGACGGCGCACCGATGTGACCCATGGCTCGGGCGTGATCGACCACGTCGCGTTCCACGGCACGGGCCTGAAAGACATGATCGCGCGCCTCGACAAGCACGGCGCGAACTACCTGAAGCGCCAGGCGAATGCCGGTGACCTGTTTCAGCTCTTCATCGACGCTCCAAACGGCATGCGGGTTGAACTGAACTTCGATGCCGCCGAAGCGGAAGCCGACGGGATCAAGCCGGACATGACGGCGCAGGAGGCCGTGGCCGAAACCGTCTGACGGTTGTGTGGCCTACTCGACTGGGCGGGCGCGCCAGCCGACCACGGCGGCGATCAGCGCACCCGCCTGAAAGAGGAACATCACCCAGGCCAGAGGCAGATGGGTGGTGTGGGGCAGCGTGCCCACCAGGAGTGTTGTGAATGCAGCCATGCTGTACTGCATGAGGCCGTTCATCGCCGCTGCCGAGCCGGCATAGTCCGGGCGCACGCTGACAGCGGCGGCCATGACCGCGGGGAACGTCATCGACAGGCCGAGATTGAACACGAAGATCGGTGCCGTGGCGGCAAGGGGTGTGAAAACACCCGCCAGCGGCAAGGCCAGGTAGATTGTTGCGCCGACAAACCCGGTGGTGGTTCCGACCACGATCATCCGGTTCACACCCAGCCGGCCGGTCAGCCAGATGGCGCTGAAATAACCGCAGAACGCGCCGGACGTGCCGGTCATCATCAGCAGGCCGTAGGTGTCCGGCGCGACGCCGTAGCTTTCGATCAGGACCAACGGTGTGGCAGCGAACCATGCGAAGATCGCACCGCCGATGAATCCGATGTTCAGGTTGTAGGCGACGAAGCTTCGCTCACGCATCAGGACCGCGTATCCGGCGACCAGCGTGCGCAGGTTGCGCATCAGGTTGGAGCGGTCGGTCTGGTTGGTCTCCTCCATGCGCATGAAGCAGTAGGCGAACAGCACCGCGCCGATGATCGCGAGGAAGTAGAACGACGCCTCCCACCCGAACCGCGTGTGCAGGAACCCGCCGACAGCGGGCGCCGTGGCCGGGGCGAAGACCATGACCGAGGATATGACGGCCAATGCGCGTGCCGCGTCCTGGCGGTTGTAGAGGTCGCGCACGATGGCGCGGACCATGACCACCGAACCGGCGGCCCCGACGCCCTGCAGGACACGGGCTATGAGCAGCATGGTCATGGAGGTCGATGCCGCGCAGAGCAGACTCGCCAGGATATAGATCGCCAGCCCCCACAGCAGGGTCGGTCGCCGTCCGAACCGGTCGGACACGCCGCCGTAGAGGAATTGCGCAAGCGCGTAGGCAATCAGGAACACGATCAGCGCGCCCTGGACTGTAAAGGTGGTGACGTCCAGCTCGACCGCGATGTCCGGGATCGATGGCAGGAACAGATTGTAGGCGATCACGCTGGCCGAGATCAGGGCCGTGAGAAGCGGAATCCTTGGGGGTGAGCGGGTAATGGGAATGCTGCCTGTCGCGCGACGTGAAACCAGGATCGCCAAGTGCGGGCGCGTGGCGATTCCATCACCAAGAATACCACGGCGGCGCGAATGTCCATTGCATCGCACGCCGGTCAGATATCTGGCCCGGTCACGACTTTCGTTCCGGCCGGGCGGGTTGCCCTGCCGGGGTGGGCGATGCATATTCCGAATGGAGCGCCGACGGGCGCAAAGTACGGCCATATCCGGGGGTTTGGGCCGATCCCGCCCCGCACGATCGAACCGAGGTTTCCCACGATATGAAGATCGCGATTGCCAAGGAGCGGCGCCCGCACGAAAGCCGGGTTGCGGCGACACCTGATACAATCAAGCGCTACCTGCAATGGGGCTTCGACGTGTCCATTGAGGCCGGCGCAGGCGAGGCGGCAGCGGTGTCGGATGACGCCTATCGCGATGCCGGCGCGACGGTTGCGGCCACGCGCGCAGAAGTTCTGGCGGGCGCGGATATCGTGCTGAAAGTCCAGCGCCCGCAGCCGGGCGATGCCGAGGACGGCCTGTCAGACATTCCCGCCGGCGCTTTCCTGATTTCGCTGCTCAACCCGTACGGGGATCCCGACGGGGTCCAGGCCTGTGCGGACGGCAACATCGTGGCATTTTCCATGGAAATGCTGCCGCGTATCTCGCGCGCCCAGTCGATGGACGTGCTGAGCTCCCAGTCGAACCTGACCGGCTACAAGGCCGTGATCGATGCTGCGGCCCATTACGGCAAGGCCATGCCGATGCTGATGACGGCCGCCGGCCGCATCAACCCGGCCAAGGTGTTCGTGATGGGCGCGGGTGTTGCGGGCCTGCAGGCGATCGCGACCGCGCGGCGCCTTGGTGCCATTGTGTCGGCGACCGATGTGCGCGCGGCGGTGAAGGAGGAAGTACAGAGCCTCGGCGCTTCCTTCGTCATGGTGGAGCTGGACGAGGGTGACACCGGCGCGACGGCGGGCGGATACGCCAAGGAAATGTCCGAAGATTACAAGCGGCGCCAGGCCGAGCTGATCGCCAACCATATCAAGGACCAGGACATCGTCATCACCACGGCGCTGATCCCGGGCCGCCCGGCACCGATCCTTGTAACTGACGAGATGGTCGCATCCATGAAGGCGGGTTCCGTGATCGTCGATATTGCGGCGGAACAGGGCGGCAACGTCACCGCGACCAAACCGGGCGAAATCTCGGTGACGGAGAACGGCGTCACGATCCTGGCCGAGTACAACCTGCCCTCGCGCCTTGCGACCGACACCTCGGCCCTGTACTCGCGCAACCTGATGAACTTCATCGAACTTATGGTCGACAAGGACGAGAAGAAGCTCGCGGTCGATTGGGACGACGACATCATCAAGGGTACCTGCCTGACACGCGACGGCAAGATCGTGCATCCGGCCCTGCTACCCGAAGATGCGGCGCCCGCCGAAGAGCCGGCCGCAGCGGAAAGCGCCGAAGACAGCAGTGAGGACGGCGGCGACGCCGACAACAATTCTTCCGAGAAGGGAGCCTGATCCATGGATCCGACCAAACTGGCAGACAGCGCGGCCAAGATCGCGACCGAAGCCCAGTCCGTCGCGGAACAGGCGGCGGCGCTCGCGCAGGATGCGACGCATCTGGCGCTGACCCAGACCGCCGGGGCGGGCGACCCGTTCGTCTTCCTGTTCACGGTGTTCGTGCTGTCCTGCTTCGTCGGCTACTACGTCGTCTGGAGCGTCACCCCGGCGCTGCATTCGCCGCTGATGGCGGTCACCAACGCGATCTCCTCGGTGATTATCGTCGGTGCGCTGATCGCGGCCGGTCCGGAAGACTGGGATATCTCAAAGGTTTTCGGGTTCATCGCCGTGGTACTGGCGTCGGTGAACATTTTCGGCGGGTTCATCGTGTCCCAGCGCATGCTGGCGATGTTCAAGCCCAAGAAGTAGCAGGGCACAGGATATGTCTGCATCACTGACAGCATTTGCATACCTGATTGCCAGCGTCTGCTTCATCATGGCGCTGCGCGGGCTCAGCCATCCCAAATCCGCGCGGATGGGCAACATCTACGGCATCGTCGGCATGGTGATCGCCATCGCCACGACGGTCGCGCTTCCGGGCGTGGTGTCGTTCAGCACGATTATCATCGGCATCCTGATCGGCGGCGCCATCGGCACCGTGATCGCGCTGAAGATTGCGATGACCGCGCTGCCGCAGCTCGTTGCGGCCTTCCATTCGCTGGTGGGCCTCGCGGCGGTGTTCGTGGCGGGTTCGGCGTTTTTCTCGCCCGAGGCCTACGGCATCGGCACGGTCGGCGACATCCACACCGGCAGCCTGATCGAGATGTCCATCGGCACGGCCATCGGCGCGATCACTTTCACGGGCTCGATCATCGCCTTCGGCAAGCTGCAGGGGCTGATTTCGGGCAAGCCGCTGGTCTTTCCGGGCCAGCATTTCGTCAATCTCGCCCTCGGCATCCTGCTGGTGCTGATGGTCATATGGCTGACCGTTTCGGAATCCCCGACGGCGTTCTGGGCCATCGTGGTCCTGTCGCTGGTGCTCGGTGTCCTCATCATCGTGCCCATCGGCGGCGCGGACATGCCGGTCGTGGTCTCGATGCTGAACTCCTACTCCGGCTGGGCGGCCGCGGGCATCGGCTTCACGCTGGCCAACCCGCTGCTGATCGTCACCGGCGCGCTGGTCGGATCTTCGGGGGCGATCCTCAGCTACATCATGTGCCGGGGCATGAACCGCTCCTTCTTCAACGTCATCCTGGGCGGCTTCGGCGGCGAGACCGCCGCGCCGGGCATGGAAGACCTGGGCGACCGCACCGTGCGGCAGGGTTCGGCCGAGGACGCGGCCTTCATCATGGAACAGGCGACGTCGGTCATCATCGTGCCGGGCTACGGCATGGCGGTGGCGCAGGCGCAGCACGCCCTGGCGGAAATGGCCGAGGTGCTGGAAGAGAAAGGCGTCAACGTGCGCTACGCGATCCATCCGGTCGCGGGCCGCATGCCGGGTCACATGAACGTGCTGCTGGCCGAGGCGAGCGTGCCTTACGATGTGGTCCTCGAACTCGACGAGATCAACAACGATTTCGCCTCGACCGACGTGGCCTTCGTGATCGGCGCGAACGACATCACCAACCCGGCCGCGAAGACCGACAAGTCGAGCCCGATCTACGGCATGCCGGTCCTCGATGTGGAGGATTCGGGCACGGTGCTGTTCATCAAGCGCTCGCTGGCGTCCGGTTATGCCGGTATCGACAACCCGCTCTTCTATCAGGACAACACAATGATGCTGTTCGATGACGCCAAGAAGATGTGCGAGAACATCGTCAAGGCGCTGAAGGGCAGCGGGCACTAGCCGCTCACCACATTCCAAACGGAAACGGCCCCGGATGAGACATCCGGGGCCGTTTTCGATTGTGGTGATATTCCGTGAAGGGATGCCGGGCTTCCTAGAAGCCTTCACGCTCCTTGCGCTTGCGGGCGAGCTTGCGCTGGCGGCGAACCGCTTCAGCATTCTCGCGGGCACGCTTCTCGGACGGCTTCTCGTAGGAACGACGAAGCTTCATCTCGCGAAACACGCCTTCGCGCTGCATCTTCTTCTTCAGAGCCTTGAGGGCCTGATCGACATTGTTGTCGCGTACGACGACCTGGACGATGGAAATCACCTCCTTCCGCGTGGCTCGGTCCGAAATGCCTGATTTCCGTACGCATTCCGGTCCGCCCCATCGGGGAGGCGCCTTCTAGCACGCAGCTTGTCCGGATGCCAAGGCCCCAGAATCGCCAAAAATCGGGCCACTGCACACGATCTTGCCGCGACCGCCGCCGGATTCCGCTTTAGAGTGGACCACGGGTATCCTCTTTTGCGGGGAAGTGGGGCGAGAGGCAGTCACAATGCATGATCGCGAGGTGGAAACTGCGGCGGAATCCGCGCGAAACCGGCGGATTTTGGCTGGCGTGGCGGTGCTGCTGTTGATCCTGGCCGGTGCGCTGGGCGCCGGATTTGCCCTTTCCGACCGCACGGCGGTGTCGGTGACACCCGAGGCGGCGGGTGAGAATTTCGAAATCGCGGTGGTGGACGGCACGGCGATCGCCTTGGGCGGGACCGTGTTCAGCCTGTCCGCGCCGCCGATCATCGCGGTGCGGTCCCATGGCTTCGGGGAAACGGTCGTGCTGCTGCGCATGGACGAGCTGGGCGGGACGGTGGCGGTCGCGCTTACCCCGCTCCCGGGCCGGCTCCTTGTATCGACCACGCTCGGGGTGGACGGGGTGTTGTGGAGCCTCAACGACGATCCGGTGGCGACGGGCGTGCAGCTGGATCTGGAGCGCGAAGCGGGCACGTACGAACTCGAAGCCAGCCATCCCTACTATCAGGACGTCCGGCAACGCGTGGACCTCTCGCGTGGGACGCTGACGGAAGTGACACTCCAGCTTGTGCCCGTCCAGGGGCGGCTGGTGATCGAGACCGAGCCTGCCGGTGCCGAGGTCCGGTCCGGCTCGGCCGTGCTGGGCACCTCGCCGCTGGACATCGCGGTGGATGGCGGGCGCTACGACATCCGGATTGAAACGCCCGACCGCCAGCCGCTGGAGGATGTGCTGGAGGTGACGAGCGCGCTTCCCGACGTCACGAAACGGTATGAGCTGAAACCGTTCGGGGCCACGGTCTCGGTGGTGGCCATGCCGGAGGGCGGCGAGCTGCTGATCGATGGCGAGCTGGTGACGCCGGGGGAGACCTATGAAATCGCAGCGCATGAGGACCACACCGTCACATATGAGCTGGACGGCTACTACACGCGAAACGAGCCCGTGAACCTGGCGCGCGGGGAACACCGCAGCCTGTTCATCCAGCTACTGGAGGCCTTCGGGACGGTCGATATCCAGACCACGCCCGGCGCGGAGATCGTGATCGACGGGGAGGTCGCCGGCATCAGCGAGGCGCGCCTGCAGCTCACGGCCACGACGCACACGCTGGAGCTGCGCCGCCCCGGCTACCGCACGGTGCACCGGACGATTACGCCGAAGGCGGACGGGACACTCATCATCCGTGAAGACCTGGTGACCGAGCGCGCCGCGCGGCTGGCGGAAGCCTCGCGGGTCTATACGAACCCGGTGGGGATGAAGCTGGCGCTGTTCGAACCCGGCCTGTTCGAAATGGGCGCGCCGCGCAGCGAGGAAGGCCAGCGCGCCAACGAGTTTCAGAAGACGGTGCGCCTGACCAAGCCCTTCTATGCGGCCCTGCACGAAGTCACGAACGGGCAGTTCGCGGCGTTCAGCGGCGAGTCAAACGGGCCCGCCGACCTGCCGGCGACCGGTATGAGCTGGACCCAGGCGGCGTCCTTCGCGAACTGGCTGAGCGAGAAAGAGGAGCTGACGCCGTTCTACCGGATCTCGGGCGGGAACTATCAGGGCGTCGATGCGCGCAGCGACGGCTACCGCCTGCTGACCGAGGCCGAATGGGAGTGGCTGGCGCGCAGCGCCGGCAAGCGGACCGAGAGCATCTATCCCTGGGGCGATTCCGGCGCACTGCCCGCCCGGGCCGGGAACATCGCGGATGTGTCCGCCGAGGGCATCGTTCGAACGGTGATCGCCGGTTACAACGACGGCTTCGCGCGGCTGGCCCCGGTGGGCAGCTTCCCGGCCGAGGCGTCCGGCCTGTTCGACCTGACCGGCAATGTGAGCGAGTGGGTGCACGATTTCTATTCACTGGTGCCGCCCAACCAGGGCGCACTGTTCGTCGATCCGCTGGGCCCGCGCGCGGGACTGATGCACACCGTCAAGGGCTCGAGCTGGCGGACCGGCATCCGTGCACGCATCCGCCCGGCGTTCCGCCAGGGGCTACTGGACCAGCGCGACGATGTGGGATTCCGGCTGGGGCGCTACCTGCACGGAACGACACCGGTCACCGCCGGGGGCGAAGCCGCGCCGGCGGAATAGGCGGCTAGCGCCGCGCGGCACGGGGATCGAGGGCGTCCTGGAGCCCGTCGCCGAGGAAGTTGAACGCCATCACCGTCACGAAGATCGCCGCGCCCGGCCAGACGGCCAGCGCCGGGGCGCGGGTGGCCAGTTCCTGGGCGTTGGTCAGCATGTTGCCCCAGCTCGGCACCGGCGGCTGGATGCCGAGGCCCAGGAAGCTGAGGACGGATTCGAGCAGGATCACCGTGCCGACGGACAGCGTGGTCGCGACCACGATGGGCGATACCACATTGGGCAGGATATGGCGGAGCATGATGGTGGCCGAGCCGACCCCCATGGCTTCTGCCGCGCGCACGAACTCGCGGGTGCGGACGGACAGCGTGGCGGCGCGCACGAGGCGGGCGACCGTGGTCCAGCCGACAATCGCGATGATGAAGACGATCCGGTAGAGGCTCGCCATTTCGGAACCGGCGATGCTGTCGGGCACGCCCAGCTTGGTGAGGTCGATGGCGGCGAGCACGATCAGCAGCGGCAGGAGCGGGAGCGCGATCACCCCGTCGGTGGTGCGCATCAGCAGCGAATCCAGCCAGCCGCCCCGGTAGCCGGCAACCAGCCCGATGAAGGTCCCGATCACGGCGGCCCCGGCGGCGGAGACGAGCCCCACCAGCAGCGAGATGCGCCCGCCATAGAGCAGGCGGGTCAGCACATCGCGCCCGGCCTCGTCCGTGCCCAGCCAGTGGACGGCATCGGGCGGCGCGTACTGGTTGAACAGGTCGGTTCGCGCGGCGCTGACGCCCAGCGCGGCTTCGAGAGCCGGCGCGAGCAGGGCCAGCAAAGCAATCGCTGTGAGGAGGACGGCGCTGGCCATGGCGGGTCGGTTGCGTGCGACGCGGCGCCAGAACAGCCGCCCTTCACCACGCATGGGCGTGAAATCTGTGGCCGCGGCGCTCATGCGGTCTCCAGCGAACGGAAGGAGATGCGCGGGTCCAGCGCGGCGTAGGCGATGTCGGCCAGGAAATTGCCGACAAGGACCACAAAGGTCGCCAGCAGCAGCCCGACCAGCGCCAGGTTGAAGTCGTTGCCGAGGATGGAATCGTAGATCAGCTTGCCCATGCCGAGATAGCCGAACATGGTCTCGGTGATGAGCGCGCCGGAAAACAGCGAGCCGAAATCGAGCGCGATGATGGTGGTCAGCGGCAGCATGGCGTTGCGCAGCCCGTGGCCGAAGACGGTCCGCCGCGCACCCAGCCCCTTGGCGCGGGCCGTGCGGATGTAGTCCTGGCGCAGCACCTCGATCATGGCGGCGCGGGCGAAGCGGGTGTAGCTGGCCAGGCTGGCGATGGTCAGCGTCACAACCGGCAGCACCAGGAACTCGAGCCGCGAGAACAGGCCCTGCGAAGGGTCGCCCATGCCGCCTGCCGGCAGCCAGCCAAGGGACACGGCGAAAAGCAGGATGAAGACCAGCGCCAGCCAGAAGGGCGGCACCGATATCCCCGCGAAGCAGAAGAGGTTGATCGCGCCGTCGAGCAGGGACTGGGGCCGGGTGGCGGCGATGACGCCCAGCGGGATGGCGATGAAGATCGCCAGCAGGGAACTCAGGCCCAGCAGGATGACGGTGTTGCCGAGGCGCGGCAGCAGGATGTCCATGACCGGCCGGTTGTAGGTGCGCGAGAACCCGGGATCGCCTGACAGGGCCGCGCCCAGCCAGTTCGTGTAGCGCTCCCACAGGGGCAGATCGAGGCCGTAGAGTTCCTTCAGGCGTGCGCCGTCGGCGGGCGTCAGCGCCGGGTTCGAGGCGATCATGATGTCGATGGGATCGCCCGGCATCAGGCCGATCAGCATGAACACGACGAAGGACATGACCGCCAGCACGACGGCCATGCCGAACAGGCGGCGTGTCAGGAAGGCCGCCATTCGCGGCCTACTCCGCCGTCCAGTTCTCGACCCACAGCGTGCTCGGGTACTGGTGTCCGGTCGGGGTCACGCCCTTGAGCCAGGGCGGCATCACGAAGGCGTTGGCGCGGAAATACAGCGGCAGCGCGGGCAGGTCCTCGGCATAGGTCTGCTGGATCTCGGTCCAGTATTTTTTCTGGTCTGCGTCACTGCACATGACCTCCACCTTGTCGATGGCCTCGTCCATCTTCGCGCTGCGGTATCCGGTGTAGTTCTGCCCCGACCAGTTGTTCGCTTCCGACGGGATCATGGTTGAGTGCAGCGTGGTGCGCGGCACGTTCTTCGGGCTGGAGAACCATGCGAACATGGCGAGCGAGCCGAATTCGCGTTTGCTGATGGTCTGGCCGAACAGAACCCGCGCGGGCTGGTTGCGGATGCGCAGATCGACGCCGATATCGCGATAGTTGGACTGGATCACCTGCTCGACCAGTTCGCGCACGCGGTTGCCGGCGGTGGTCATGATCTCGATCCGAAGCGGTTCGCCCGCAGCGTTGTGTCGGATGCCGTCGCGGATATCGGTCCAGCCGGCCTCGTCGAGCAGTTTCTTCGCCGTGTCCGGTTCGAACGGGTATTTGCGCACATCGTCGGTGTGCACCGAATCCAGCGGGTGGACGCTTGTGTCCGCCACGGGCTGCTTACCCTCGAACAGACGGGTGCTGATCGACTGCCGGTCAATCGCGTAGAGCAGGGCGCGGCGCACCCGCACATCCTGCAGCACGGGATTGTCCAGCATCAGGTCGATATGTTCGTAGAACAGGCCCGGCTTGAAGACGACGTTGTAGTCGGAGGCGTGGCGCTTTTCGAAAGCGATTGCCTGGTCGAGGGAGATGCCGTCCTCGCCCGCGATGTAGTCGATCTCGCCGGACAGCAGGTTGGCTTCCAGCGCCGCCGTGTTCTCGATGGTGCGGACGGTGATCTTTTTGAAATGGGGCGCCTTGCCCCACCAGCTGGGATTGGGCTCGAGCACGATGGTCGCGCCCGGATCGACCCGCGTGACCCGGAAGGGGCCGTAATACAGACCCGCCCGGGTGGGGTCGCTGTCATAGGCGTTGCGGGTGCGGTAGGCGGCGGGGTCGGACGCCGTCTCGCGTTCAAGGTGTGCGGGGACGACCTCGAAGTCGTTGATCGCCTCGGCCTCACAGACGCGCTTGTTCCAGAAGATCGTGAAGTTCCGGTCGTCCCGTGCCTCGATCTTCTCCATCCGGCGGTAGAGTTCCTGGTTGTTGATGCCCGCTGCCTCGTTGCGGCCGACCTCCCAGGTGAACAGCACGTCTTTGGTGGTCAGCGGCACGCCGTCGCCCCAGGTCGCGCCTTCGCGGATAGTGTAGTCGATGGCGAGCCCGTCCTTGCCGTCCGGCGTGGTCCAGTCGCGGATCATGCCGTTTTCACGCGATGGCAAAACCTCGCACAACAGGCAGACCAGATCCCAGTTTGCGTCATAGACCGTGAACGGCCGTCGGCTCATGCCGAGGATCAGCGACAGGGTCACATGACTGGCGAAATTGGGGTGGAAACCCTGGGGAAACTGGCTGACACCGATCACCAGTTCGTCTTTGGACGCGTGCGCCGACCCGGCGCCCGCGATGGCCAAAAAGGCGGCCATGGCCGCGGCGGTGACGATGTTTGGCGCTTTCACGGGCGAACTCCCCTTCCGGTTACGGGAATTCTGGCCATGTGAAGGTGGCGATGTCGAGGCGGCGCGTGCTCACGAGGCCTTGAACCATTCGCCCAAGACCGGGATCAGCCGCCCATCGGGGTCCAGTCGTCGGGCGCGTCGAGGTATTCCTCGACGCTGTCGAGCTGTTCGTCGGAGAAGTTGTGCTGGCTGCGCGCCACCTCCAGCACGTCCCACCATGTCGCCAGCGCGTGCAGCTTGACCCCGATATCGCCCATGGTTTTCCAGACTTCAGGGAAGATGCCGTAGTGGAAGACGACATAGGTGTGATCGACCACGGCGCCCGCGTTGCGCAGCGCCTCGACGAATTTCACCTTGCTGCCGCCGTCGGTGGTCAGATCCTCGACCAGCAGCACCCGCGCGCCTTCGTCAAGCGCGCCCTCAATCTGGGCCATGCGTCCGAACCCCTTGGGCTCCTTGCGGACATAGACCATGGGCTTGCCCAGCGCGACGGCAATGAAGGCGGCATAGGGGATGCCCGCCGTCTCGCCACCCGCCACGACGTCGATGTTGTCGAGGCCGATATCGCGTTCGATGAGCTGGACCGCGCGTGCCGTCATGGCTTCGCGCGCTTCGGGGAAGGCGATCACGCGCCGGCAGTCGATGTAGCTGGGACTCACACGGCCGGAGGTGAAGGTGTAGGGATCTTCGGGGCTGAAGTTCACCGCGCCGATATCCAGAAGATGGCGCGCGGTCTCCAGCGCGGTTTCGCGGGCCTGTTCGGACTTGTGGACCAGTTCTTCAGGGCGGGGCATGTCAGTCTCTCGATTGCGTGCGAACGGATGACGGAGAACCTAGCGTCTGTCGGCTGAGTCGCCGGGCCGGGTGTCCTGGGGATGGATGTACCGGTTCAGTGGCGATATTTGGACGGGCTCTCCGCCGTGATGTCGATTTTCGTGGCCGTGGTCGCGGCTTCGCTCTCGCCGGTGTCGATGGGTTCCAGATCCCAGTCGGCATTGCCGAGAACGGTGACGATCCCATGGGAAAACTGGGTGAGCTGTTCGTCGGTGAGCGGCACGTCCAGATGGTGGCGTCCGTCGGTCATGTGCAGGATATGAACCCCGTTGCCCCGGTCGGTGACGCGCAGCCGCGTGACGAGGCGCGAGGTGACCGGTGCGAGAGGGGCGGGCTTGTCGTCCGCCACGGGCGGCGGGGACTCGCCGGGATTGCCGGCGGCGGGCGCGGCCGCGGCTTCGGATTGCTGGCGGGCCTCGAAGGCCAGGCTTTCAGCGGGTGTCGGCGCGGGCGCGGGGTTCTGGGTGTCCGGCACGGGCGGCTCGACGAGATGGCCGGATGCCTTGAGAACCTTCTCGACGCTGGGCACGAGACGTTTGACCAGCCGCCGGGTGAGGCCGAATACCTCCTCCTGCCCACCCTCGTCGGTGACGATGATGAGAATCCGGTCCTCGACCGGGGAGTAGCGGAGCTGGAACTTTTCTGTGGTCATTATGCGGGCACCGAAGGACGTGGCATAATTGCAAGACAGGCTTCGCAAGTCGAGGCAGCCGCCGTGTGGCTGCGCGAGAGCCTGCAGGGGAGGATTTGGGTCCTCCGCGACAGACATGACGATGATTACGGCACGCATACTCGTTCTGGTCCTGGTCCTAGCCCTGGCCGCGCCCGCGTTCTGGGCCGCTGACGCCTGGGCGGAAGACGGCGAAAACAGCTGGGAAGGCACCGTGCGCGCGAAAACACTGAATGTGCGCGCGGGGCCCAGTACCGGACAGCCGATCGTTGCCAAGCTGAACCGAGGCGATATCGTCGAGGCGTTCGACGAGCAGGGCCGCTGGGTTCACATCCGCGGTTTCGACAGCGCCGGAACCAATGGCTGGGTGAGCCGCGCCTTCCTGAACCTGCCGGAAGAATTCATGGCACCCGCCTTCGGGGATATCGAGAACGCGTTCCTTGAATGGGTGTCGGACCGCGGCGACCTGGCCGAAATCTCGGTCGAGGACGACCACAGCCTGTCCATGGTGATGGCCGATGGCGTACCGGAGGCACGCGCGCCTTCGGTGGCGCGGGAAATCGCCTGCGCCTATCGCACGCGGCTCGGCCTGAGCGAGAAGGTGGTCGCGACCGTCTGGCCACCGGACGGGCCGGAGCGCGGATGGACGGCGCAGGTGAGCTGTCCCTGACAGGGCCGGTCAGTCCGCGCCCATTTCTCCATTCCGCAGCATGTAGCGACGCACGGCGAGCGGGTGCGCGAACCCCGCATTCTGTTCGGCCAGCAGGACGGCCGCGCCTTCTGCTGCGAGCGTGCGCAGACTTTCGGCAAGAATGTCCGCGACGGCGGGTGACAGGCCCAGCGAAGGTTCGTCCAGGAGATAGACCCTGGGGCGTGCCATCAGGGCCCGGCCGATGGCGAGCATCTGTTGCTGGCCGCCGGACAACTGCCAGGCCCGGTCGCCAAGCCGGTCGGCCAGTTGCGGGAAGCGCGCGACAACGTCGGTCAGGCGTTCCCGGCGGGTGGCGCTGTCGGACGGGCCTGCGACCTCGAGATTTTCGGCGACGGTGAGGCCCGGAAAGACGCGCCGGCCTTCCGGCACCCAGGCGAGGCCCGCGCGAATACGGTCCTCGGTGGTCCGCGCGCCGATCTCGTGGCCATCCAGGCGGATCTCGCCATTCGTGGCGGCGAGACCGACGATCCCGCGCAACAGGCTGGTCTTGCCCGCACCGTTTACCCCGAGCAGTGCGGTGATTTCTCCGGCTTGCGCGGTGAGGCTGGCGTCGCGCACGGCGGTGACGCCGCCGTGACGGACGGTGACATTGCGGATTTCCAGCGCGGGCGTGGTGTCGGGCATCATGCGTCCATCCCGAAATAGGCTGCGCGCACGGCGGGGTCGGTGAGGACCGTGTCCGGGCTGCCGTCGGCGAGGATGCGCCCTTCCGCCATGCAGACCAGACGGTCGGCGATCGGTCTCAGGAAACCGACATTGTGATCGATCAGCAGGATCGCCATGCCTGCATCGGACAGCGCGCGGCAGAGGGTGCCAATTTCAGCCTGTTCTTCCGGGGTCAGCCCGGCGGCGGGCTCGTCCAGCACCAGCACGGACGGGCGCGAGACGATGGCGCGGCAGATCTCGACCCGGCGGCGCAACCCGTGCGGCAGGGTGCCGGCGGGCACAGAGGCCATATCCGCCAGACCGCAGAAGGCGAGCGCATCCACGACGGCAGGCGCTTCGGATTGACTCCCGGCGTGGTTTCGGGCCGTGGCGACGATGGCTTGGACATCGAGCGCGGGTGGCAGTTGCGGCGTCTGGAAGGTGCGGGTGAGGCCCGCGCGCGCGATGTCATGGGGTGCGAGGCCGGAAATCGCGCGACCTGCGAAATGCACGGTCCCGGCGTCGGGCGGTGCGATCCCGGTCAGCGCGTTGGCGAGCGTGGTCTTGCCCGCACCGTTGGGACCGATGACGCCCGCGATCTCGCCGCTTGCGAGTGTCAGGCTGAGGTCGCCCAGCGCGCGGATGCCGCCGAAGCTCTTGTGCAGTCCGGAAGCGTCGAGGGTCGCGGGCGGACCGGCGAAGGCCTCGGCAAAGACGGCAGGCTCGGGAATGACGGCGGGCCCGCTTCGTGATTTTGGGGCGGGGAGCAAGGAGGCCAGCCCGTCCGGGGCGAACAGCACCATCGCCAGCAGCAGAGCGCCCATGGCGACGAGATAGTACGACTCCAGCCCGCGCAACCATTCCGGCATGTGGGTGAGCAGAAGCGCACCGATTAGCGCGCCCGCGATGCGGGAGCGTCCGCCGACCACGGTCATGGTCAGGCAGGTCACCATGACGCCGAAGCCGAGGGTTTCCGGCGAGACGACCCGGTTGGTGTGCACGAACAGCGCGCCCGCCGCGCCGCCGAAGCCGGCGCTGAGAATGAAGGCCCGGAACCGCAACAGCCCGGCGTCGATGCCGAAGGCGGGTGCGGCCAGCGGGGTATCGCGCGCCACGGCGAAGGCGGCCCGGCGTACCGGGTTCATCTGCTGTCGCGCGAGGAGTATCGCGATCCCGGCCACAACCCAGACGGCCGTGACGAGCGGCAGGCCGCGCGGGGCCTGCCAGCCAAGGATGGAGATGGGAGGCACGCCGGACAGGCCGTTGGCACCGCCGGTGAAGCCTTCCCAGTTGACCGCCACCAACAGGAGAAGCTGGGCGAGAGCGAGGGTCGCGAGCGCAAAGTAGTGCGTACGAAGCCGCAGCACCGGCGCGGCGACAAGGGCTGCGAGGAGGGCGGCGAAGGCGATCGACAGCGGGAAGGTCGCGAGGAAGCCCAGGCCCCATCGGGTGGCGAGAATGCCGGTGGCGTAGGCCCCGGCCCCGAAGAACGCGCCCTGGGCGAGGCTGAGGGCACCGGCATGGCCGAAGATGAACTGGTAGCCGAGGACCAGGATCACATAGACACCCGACAGGGCGAGGAGGCGCTGGTCGTAGGACGAGGCGAAGGCCGTGGCATAGACGACGAGCACGATGCCGACCGCAGCCGCCGGGATATGGTTGCGCAGGTTCACGCGCGCACCTGCTGCGGCTCGCCGAAGAGGCCCTGGGGGCGCACGAACAGCACCAGCAGGACGGCGATGTACAAGGCACCCTCGGCCACGGGCTGGGAGGCGATGGCGGCGATGCCGACCTCGAACACGGCGATCAGCAGCGCGCCCGCTGCCGCGCCGCGCAGGCTGCCCCAGCCGCCGATGACCACGGCGATATAGGCCTTCAGGATCAGCACGCTGCCGTCGGACGCGCTGACGAAGAACTGGTGGGCCAGCAGCAGCCCGGCCACACCGGCAAAGGCGGTGCCCAGCGCAAAGGCCATGAGGGTAATGCGGGTCAGCCGGATGCCCAGCGCGCGCGCCATCTCCGGATCCTGGGCGCAGGCGCGGAACTGGCGGCCGAGCTGCGTGCGCTGGAGGAGCCCGGCGAGCCCGGCGATCAGGAGTGTGGCCGTCGCGATGATGGCAAGGGACTGGCGGCTGATTGTGGCGCCGAGGAACTCGAACCCGCCGGTGCCGATGAGGGACGGGGCGCTGCGGGGCGCGGCCCCGAACCCGGCGTTGAGGCCGTTGGCGATGATGATCCCCACCGCGATGGTTGTCACGAAGACCGAGACCGGCGGACGGTTGCGGATCGGCAGGTAGGCCAGCGCGCCGATGGCGAGGCCGAGCAGCGCCGAGACCGCGAGTACGCCCGGCAGCAGGATCAGGCCCGGTACCGCGATGTCCGGCGGCAGCAGGTTGGCCAGCGCCACCGCCGCGAAGCCGCCCGCGACGACGCTTTCGCCATGGGCGAAGTTCACCGCCGTGGTGGCGTTCAGCACCAGCACGAAGCCGACCGCGACCAGCGCATAGGCCGCGCCAAGTGCGGCGGCGTTCACGAGGAGCTGGGTCGCGATCATGAGCGCTCGCTGGGTTCAGCCCGCAATTCAACCCTCTCCCTGAGGGAGAGGGTGGCGAGCATTCGCGAGCCGGGTGAGGGTTTACGGTCCATCGCGGATAAGCCGTTAGAGTTTAACCCCTCACCCCAAACCCCTCTCCCTATGGGAGAGGGACTTTCAATGAGGAGTATGTCTGCCCTACAGCACCCCGGTCAGGTTGTCGTAGCGCTTCACGATATCGGGCACACGGTCCGCGCCGTCGTAACAGAGGATGACGGCGGAATGCGCCATGTTGCCCTTGCCATCGGACCTGTAGGTCATGGCGAGACCTTCATGCCGCGCGGTCTGGAGGTGGGTGCGGATGTCGTCGGGTGTGCGTGCGCCCGCGGCGATGGCGGCGAGGATCATCTTCACCCCGTCATACTGGCCGAGCGCGAAAGCGTCGGGCTCCCGGTCGAAGGAGCGCCGGTAGGCATCGACGAAGCTTCGCACGGCCTCCGAGGTCTCGGACACGGGCGAGGAACCGGACTCGGCGCACACGCCGTCCAGTTCCCCGGGTTCCAGCAGCGCCGCCGTCTCGGGCTGGTGCATGGCCGAGCCCGCGACGATGGGAACGCCGAGACCGAGCGCCTTCGCGTTACGGACGGCGAGCGCCGTCGGGCCGGAATGCAGGTGGAGCAGCAGAACATCCGCGCCGGAATTGCGCACCTTGGTCAGCACCGGCAGCATGTCCTTCACCGAGACGTCCAGGCCCTCCTCGAAGACGGGCGGCGCGCCCAGTTCGGTCAGGTCGCGCGCGAGTTCGGCCCGTCCGCTCTGCCCGTAGGCCGTGGTCTGGTAGATGATCGCAGGCTTCTTCGCGCCCAGTTCCTCCACCGCGTAGCGGGCCTGGGCGGCCTTCACCACCACATCGCCCGGAAAGAAGCGGAAGACGTTTGGGCTGCCCAGCTCGGTGATCTTCGCCGTGCCGGAGACCGTAGCCATGGGGATCGCGAACTCGTCGGCCAGCGGCACCAGCGCCAGCATCTGGGTGCCGAGCATGGGCGCGACAATGGCCACCACGCCGTCGGTGCCGGCCGTGCGTTCGAAGGCGTTGACGGCGACTTCGGGCGAGGTCGCGGTGTCCTCGACGGAGAACGCGACCTTCGAGCCGGTGAGCGCCAGTTCCGCGCCGTTCCGCTGGCTGGTGCCTTCCAGAGACAGGAAGCCGGTGATCGGGACCAGCACGGGGATGCGCAGCGTGTCCTCGGCCTGCGCGGCCGTGCCGGACCATAGGACGGTGGCGGCGGCAAACGCGAGGGCGCAACGGATCGGACGGCGTGGGAGCGCGCGCATGGGTTTCTCCGGTCGGCGATCCGGGGCTTGCGGAGGAGTGTCTGTGAGAAGACCGCCGCAACAACTCCCTCCGCCGGCATGATCCGGATCAGGTTTGTGGGTGTTTTCTCAGCCCCACCCTTTTTTGGGCAGTCGGGGCACCCCAGCGCTGCGGTTGCCCGAACGATGGGCCGCGCGGGCCTGTGAAGTCAAGGCGCAGCTAGTTCCCGCGGTGTTCCTTGAGGTAGCGGGTGCCGTCGAAGGCGGAGAAATGCTTGCCCAGATCGGGGTGTGCGATCTGCTGGGGCTCGGGGTCGGGCTCCAGGTTGCGCTCGGCCACATAGGTGGTATGGAGCGCGTCATGGACTATCACGTGATACCAGGGCGCGTCCTTGGGCGGGCGGGAGAGCGCGACCTGCCGGTACCAGTCGTCGGTGCCGCTATAGACCGGGTCCACATCGAAGACCACGCCGCGATAGTCAAACATGCGGTGGCGGACGACCTGGCCGATATAGAAGCGCGCATCGGACATGGGCGGGCCTAGCTGGACGGCGGGCGGCGCTGGGCGTCGCGGTCCACATAGGCATAGACCGCCTCGGCCGTGGCGATGAGGTTGTCCTCGTTGTCGAGAACCTCGGCGGAGGCGAAGTAGATCCGCCGCCCGGCCCGGATGACCTTGGCGGAGCAGATCAGCGTCGTGCCCTTCGCGCGGCCCACGAAGTTGACGGTCAGCGACACAGTCACGTTGCCACGGCGTTTCTCCGGGTCAGTTTCGAAGACGCCGCAGAAGCCCGTCGCCGCATCGACGAGCGTGGCCGTCACCCCGCCATGCACGCCGCCCTGACGGTTCTTGTGGCGGTGGTCGAGATCGACGGCGATCTGGGCGAAGCCTTCGCGCCATTCGGTGAGGCGGAAGCCGAGTTCGCCGTTGAGGCCTTCGGTCAGTCTGCGCGGGGCGAGTTCGGACATGTCGTTACCGTCGTGCTGTCGTAAACAAGGACGCCAGATATGCCCCAGAGCGGCGGCGCGGGGCAATCCGCAGGGCGCGATAACGCCGGGGCTTGCCGATAGGCGCGCGGCGGTGTTCTAACGGTTCAACAGACCGACGCCGGAAGGACTGCCCGAATGACCGACCAGCCACTGCGCACCATGCGGCCCGCCATCGCCGCACTGGAAGGCTCGCGCATCCGCCAGGTGGCGGACGCGAATCTCGGCCGGGAGGATGTGATTGCGCTTTGGTTCGGCGAGCCGGACCTGCCGACGCCCGACTTCATCAAGCGCGCGGCAGAGCAGGCGCTGCACGACGATCACGTCTTTTACGCCCAGAACCGGGGCATCCCGCCGCTGCGCGATACGATTGCCGACTACTCGACGAAGCTGATCGGGCGGGAGATCGGGATCGACCGGATCACCGTGTCGGCGTCGGGGATGGCGGGGATCATGCTCGTCTCTCAGGCGCTGGTGGACAACGGCGACAACGTGCTGATCGTCGGCCCGCTCTGGCCGAACTGCGCCGGGACGGTCGAGGTGATGGGCGGTGAGGCGCGCGACGTCTCCCTGAAGCCGGACGAGACCGGGCGCTTTCATCTGGACATGAACGACATCGCGGAAGCCTGCGACGAGCGGACCCGCGCGGTCTATGTGAATTCTCCGGGCAACCCGACGGGCTGGGTGATGGAGGAGGACCAGCAGCGCGAGTTGCTGGCCTTCGCGCGCGAACGCGGCATCTATGTCGTCTCGGACGAGGTCTATGTGCGCCTGATCTACGACCGGCCGCGCGCGCCGTCCTTTCTGGACATCGCCGAGCCGGACGACCGGGTGGTTGTGATCAACAGCTTCTCCAAATCCTGGTCGATGACCGGATGGCGGCTGGGCTGGCTGACGCATCCGGCTGATCTCGGTCCCGTCTTCTCGAAGCTGAACGAGTTCAACGTCGCCTCGCCGACGACCTTCGTGCAGCATGCGGGCGTGGTCGCCATGCGCGACGGCGAACCCTTTGTGGCCGAGATGGTCGAGCGCTACCGGCGCAACCGCGACCTGGTGTTCCAGCGCCTGGCGGCGATGCCGAAGGTGACGCTGGCGCGGCCCGAAGGCGCGTTCTACGCCTTCTTTGCCGTGGACGGGATGACCGACAGCGTGGCCTGCGCCAAGCAGCTCATCGCGGACACGGGCGTGGGCATGGCGCCGGGCCGGGCCTTCGGTGCGTCGGGTGAGGGCTGGCTGCGGCTGTGTTTCGCCTCGGATGCGAATACCCTGTCGGCGGCGCTGGACCGGCTGGAACCGGTGTTTTCCTGAGCCCCGTACGGGTGATGGAAGGGAGGACGAGATGAAAGTCGTGATTACCGGCGGGACCGGCATGCTGGGCCGCCGCCTGGCGATGCGGATCCTGCAGAAACCCGAGCTGACAACCCTCGACGGGGCGCCGTCGGAAGTGGACAAGCTGGTTCTCTTCGACGCATTTGAGCCGGTGGAGCCGCCGCCGGACGACCCGCGCGTCGAGGTCGTCTCGGGCGATATCTGCGACCGCGCGACGGTGGACGCGCTGATCGACGGGGAGACGGATTCGGTCTTTCATTTCGCCGCGGTGGTCAGCGGCGGGGCGGAGGCCGATTTCGACCTGGGCTATGCCGTCAACCTGGATGGCGGGCGCAACGTGCTGGAGGCCGCGCGCCGGACAGGCCGCTGCCCGCGCGTCGTCTTCACCAGCTCGCTGGCGGTCTATGGCGGTGAGCGGACCGTCGATGATTCGACCGGGCTGACGCCGCAGACGTCCTATGGCGCGCAGAAGGCCATCGGCGAGTTGCTGGTGGATGACTACACCCGCAAGGGGTTCATCGACGGGCGCACGCTGCGCCTGCCGACCATCGTCATCCGCCCCGGCAAGCCCAATGCGGCGGCCTCGGGCTTCGCCAGTTCCATCCTGCGCGAGCCGCTGCAGGGCGATCCGGCGGTGAACCCGGTCGATCCCGAGACGCGGATGCTTATCCTGTCGCCGCGCCGGGCGGTGCAGGCTTTCATCGACGTGCACAACGCCGACGGGGCCGCGCTGGGCCCCAACCGCTCGGTCATGATGAACGGGATTTCCCCCAGCATCGCGGAGATGCTGGAGGCGCTGCGCGCCTATGCGGGGGACAACGTGGCGGGTCTGGTCCAGGACCAGCCCGACGAATTGATCCAGCAGATCGTCGAGGCCTGGCCGTGGTACGCGGACGGCGCGCGGGCCCGCGCGCTGGGTATGGAGCCCGACGCGTCGGTCGAGGAGATAATCCGGACCTTCGTGGACGAGGAACTCGGCGGGAAGATCGGTTGAGGATCAGGCCTCGAACTGCAGCAGCGAGGTGATCGGCACGTCGAGATGGTCGCGCCCGCCGAGGCCTTCCAGTTCGATGATGAAAGCGGCGGCGCGCACATCGGCACCCGCGTCGCGCAGCAGGGTCAGTGCACCGCCCGCCGTGCCGCCTGTGGCGAGCAAATCGTCGATGATGACGACCTTCTGGCCGGGCTTGATGGCGTCGGACTGCATCTCGATGGTGTCGGAGCCGTATTCCAGATCATAAGTGTGGGCGGTGGTGTCGCCGGGCAGCTTGCCCTGCTTGCGCAGCATGACGAAGCCGCAGCCGAGCTGAAGCGCGAGCGGCGCGGCCACGAGGAACCCGCGGCTTTCAATCCCGGCCAGCAGATCGGGTTCATGCTGGCGAATGGCGACCGCGAGCAGATCGACCGTGTGCCGCCACGCCTGCGGATGCGCCAGCAGGGTGGAGATGTCGTAGAACAGGATACCCGGCTTCGGGAAATCCGGGATCGTGCGGATGTGATCTGCAATGTCCATGAAATGGTCCGGTGCTGCCAGTGAACAAATTCGCCGGATGCTACCGGGACGGCACGGGGTTCACAACGCCGGTGGGTTTCATGCGTTGCTGTTGCTGGATCGCACTTTCCGGTTGCGGTGCGATTTGCCCCGGTGTTTCAATTGAATCATTGGGGGTAGGTTTTGATTCATCACCGTGCGGGATACTTGCGCGGAGAACGGGTGCAGGGGAATCACCATGTCTGGACAGGGTGAAGACGTCTCGGCTTGCGAGCGCATTCTGGCTGATCTGGAATCGGTCAGCGCACGGCTGAGTCCGCAGCTCGAGCGCGCGGCGCAGTACCTGGTCGAGCGCCCCGACGAAATTGCCTTCACATCGATGCGCAAGCTTGCGGAACGCGCGGGCGTGCAGCCTGCGACCATGGTTCGCCTGGCGCAGGCCATCGGCTTTGACGGCTATGAATCTTTTCGTGCGCCGTTCCGCGCCGAGATGAACGACCAACCGACCGGGCTGGGCGCACGGGCGCGCAAGCTGCTGGCGCGTACCGGACGGCGCGGCGGCGGACGGGCGCTGGCGCGCCTGGCCGGCGAGATGATGGCGGCGGACCGGGAAAACCTGTCGCTGAGCCTGGAAGCCATCGGCACGGAAGAGCTGGCGGACGCCGCGCGGGTGCTGGCGGGATCGCGGAGAATCTATGTGGTCGGGCAGCGCAGCCTGTATTCGGCGGCGTTTTATGTCTGGTACGCCTGCTCCCTGTTCCGTGACGATGTCGTGCTTGTGGACGGGAAGGGCGGAACATTTGCTGACGGCTTTCGCGGCATGAACGCCGATGACGCCATGCTGGTGTACGGCTTCGAGCCCTACACGCGCGGCACCATTGAGGCCGCGAGCCTTGCCGCCTCGCGCGGTGCGGCCATTGTTGCGGTGACCGACAGCCTGATCTCGCCATTGTCGGCGCTGACGCGCCATATGCTGCTGGTCGGCACCGACACACCGGCGCTGTTCCGCTCGGTGGTTCCGGCGATGACTGTCTCGCAGGTGCTGGTGGCGCAGATTCTTGCCCAGGGCGGCCAGGATGCCCTGTCGCGCCTTGCCGAGAGCGAGGCCCTGCATGAGGGCTTCGACACCTACTGGCAGCCCGCCGATGATACGCCGTCCGAATTCGCAGAGGATGACGACGCCTTCGAGGCGGCGCCCGGCGACGTTCGCCGTCTGTCCGACAACCGCACCGACTAGCCGAATATGAGCGCAGCCTCCGACGGGGGCGCGAACCCGCGCCCGGATACCCGTGTCCTGCACCGGCACAGCCACAGCCGCCTGCCGGTGGCCGTGGCCGGCGACGGGGCCTATGTGATCGACGCCGAAGGCCGTCGCTACCTGGACGCATCGGGCGGCGCGGCCGTGTCGTGCCTCGGTCACAGCGACGCCGACGTGATCGCCGCGATCCAGAAGCAGGTCGCCCGGATGCCGTTCGCGCATACGGCATTCTTCACGAACGAGCCGATGGAAACCCTGGCCGAGCGCATGGTCGCCGGCGCGCCGGACGGGCTGGAGCGGGTCTATTTCACATCCGGCGGCTCGGAAGCGATGGAAGCGGCGCTCAAGATGGCGCGCCAGTACTTCGTGGAGATCGGCCAGCCGGATCGCAGCGTGTTCATCGCGCGGCGCCAGTCCTATCACGGCAATACGCTCGGTGCGCTCGCGGTGGGCGGCAACGAATGGCGGCGCGCGCCGTTCCGCGACATCATGGCCGAATCCCGCCATGTGACGCCGTGCTTCGCCTACCGGGAGAAGCGGGACGGCGAATCCGACGAGGATTTCGCGACCCGTCTGGCCGACGAACTCGATGCGGAGATCCGCGCTGCGGGGCCCGAACGCGTCATCGCGTTCATCGCGGAAACGGTGGTCGGCGCGACCTCGGGCGGGGTGGAGCCGGTGCCCGGCTATTTCCGGAAAGTGCGCGAGGTCTGCGACCGTTACGGCGTGCTGCTGCTGCTGGACGAAATCATGTGCGGCCTGGGCCGCACAGGCGCGCTCTATGCCTTCGAGCAGGACGGGATCACCCCGGACCTGGTGACGGTGGCGAAGGGGCTCGCGGCGGGCTACCAGCCCATCGGGGCGGTGCTGATGTCGGAGGATATCTACCGGGCGTTCTATGACGGCTCGGGCTTCTTCCAGCACGGACACACCTTCATGGGGCATGCGACGGCCTGCGCGGCGGCACTGGTGGTGCAGGAAAAACTGCAGGCGCCGGAGACCATGGTGCGGGTGCGCGAGCTCGGCGGTTTGCTGGAATCAGCGCTTCAGGAGCGTTTCGGCAATCATCCGCATGTCGGCGATATCCGGGGCCGCACAATGTTCCGCGGTATCGAGATTGTCGCCGACCGGACCACCAAGGAGCCGTTCGATCCCGCGCTGAAGCTGGCGAACCGGATCAAGGCGGAAGGCATGGCCCGGGAACTGATGTGCTACCCGGCGGGCGGCACGATCGACGGCGTGCGGGGCGATCACATCCTTCTCGCGCCGCCGTTCATCCTGAGCGATGCGGAGATCGGCACCCTGGTGGATCGCCTGGGCGATGCGATCGATGCCGCAATCGCGAGCGTCCGGGCCTGAACGTTCAACCTTAACTGTCATCCGAAGGTATGACGTCTCGGGGTGCTCTCGTGTGGCGCGCCTGTGACACACTGGATTCTCATGACTGGACTGTGTTCCCCGATTTTGCTCGGATCGGTGTTCGGGGAGCGTACGCAGATCAACAAGGTCTAATGTCAGAGGAGAGAACCATTGGCACACCATCGTAAAACCATTCTTTCGGTTGCGGCGGCTGCCGGCATCGCATTTGCCGGCATGGCTTCGCA
>Ga0255767_1001091_pt1 | contig 24590 bp, 25 predicted proteins | sample 071ome_24_FD_179967 | JGI IMG/M metagenome (GOLD analysis project Ga0255767, IMG submission 179967) | Coastal salt marsh microbial communities from the Groves Creek Marsh, Skidaway Island, Georgia - 071402CT metaG (version 2) | ecosystem: Environmental > Aquatic > Marine > Intertidal zone > Salt...
TATTACGGCTGGCTCTTTTTAGCTCCTTGACTGAGTCCTAACACTACAAAACATGACCAACCACACCGATCAATTTTTCGTCGACTCTGCACAAAGGACCATCTCAATGGAGGCCGACGCAGTGTCTGCACTGGGAAACGTATTGGGCCCAGCCTTTGCGGCCGCCTGCCGGTGCATCCTGGACACGGCTGGCCGCGTGGTGGTGACGGGCATGGGCAAGAGCGGACATATCGCGGGCAAAATTGCCGCCACATTGGCCAGCACTGGAACGCCGGCTTTTTTTGTACATCCCGGCGAAGCGTCCCATGGCGACATGGGCATGATCACCGCGAGCGACTGCGTGATCGCCCTTTCCAATAGCGGCAGCACGCACGAGATCCTCACACTTTTACCCCTGATCAAGCGCCTCGGTATTCCGCTAATCAGCATGACCGGGAGTGATACCTCTGAGCTCGCGCAGGCTGCCGACGTGCATCTACTGGCCTCCGTGGAAACAGAAGCCTGCCCATTGAATCTGGCGCCGACGTCCAGCACGACCGCTGCACTGGTCATGGGCGACGCGCTGGCAATCGCCATTCTTGAAGCGCGGGGTTTCACGGCCGAGGAATTTGCCTTCTCCCACCCGGGTGGCGCACTGGGCAAGAGACTGCTCCTTCGCGTCGCGGATGTGATGGTCAGCGGCAGCGACATTCCGACAATTACACCCACTGCAGCACTGGCCGATGCGATCTTTGAGATGACGCACAAAGGTCTGGGCATGACCACCATCGCCTCAGACGACCGCCGACTGCTGGGCATCTTTACAGACGGAGATCTGCGGCGAGCCGTCGAAAATGGCAACGATTTTCGCACCACACCGTTGACTGAGGTCATGACTGCTGACGCGCGGACCGTGCATCAGGAGTTGTTGGCTGCCGAGGCGATGGCCCTGATGGAAAGGCATCAAATCAGCGCCTTGGTAGTCGTCGATGATCAGAACACGATTCTCGGCGTCGTCACACTGTTAGCACTGTTAAAGGCGGGCATCTCATGACAGGTCGCGCGGCGCAAAAAGCGGAGTTAATTAAGTTGGTAGCGCTGGATGTCGACGGCGTGATGACCGACGGCACGTTGTTTTACCGGGCAATGTCTGAACCCGAGACTAAGCCCTTCAATATCAAGGACGGACTGGGCATCAAGCTGCTTCAGCGCTGTGAGATCGATGTGGCGATCATTACGGGCAGATCCTCAGAGGCACTGGAAAGGCGAGCTAGCGAGCTGGGGATCGACACGGTGATTCAAGGCCGTGAAGACAAAGGTTCAGCGCTCGAAGAGCTGCTGACTGCAAAGGGGCTCAGCGCCGCGGAGGTCGCCTATATGGGCGACGACCTGCCTGATCTGGGCGCTCTCCGTCTCGCGGGGCTGGCCACCTGCCCTAATGACGCGGCTGAGTCGGTTCGTGAGTGTGCAGACTGGATCGCGCCGCTACCGGGAGGGGCGGGTGCGGTTCGAGCGCTAGCTGATTTTATTTTGCAATCCCAGGATCGCCTGTCTGATCTGATCAGGACCTTTTGATGAGAGGCGCCGTGATCACCTTGGGCATTGTCGCGCTGAGCGTCGCGCTCTGGCAGTCATTCACTCCAGAATCTTCGCCTGTGAAGCAGATTGATCTGGAGGAAGAGCAACTCATCGCGAGCTACCTGCTCGAAGGTACACGACGACACTTTTCTGAGGACGGCGCCGCATCGGACGTTCTGGAAATCGGCGAGGCGACCCGATGGCAGAACAGCGAAGAAACAGCACTCAGCGAAATTCGTTATCAGGCGCAGGCAGAAAATGGGGCGGTCTGGGATATTGGTGCAGCGGCTGGGGTTTTCTTTGAGGACCTCAATGAACTTGAACTCAAAAATGGAGTCACAGTACTGGAGCGAACCCGAGACGCGACGGTGCAGACAGAGTCCATGCGGCTTTACATGGACCAAAAGCGAGCCCAGGGCGAGCAAGAAGTAGTGATGACAGGCCGGGGTAGTCGCACGACAGGCTCGGCATTTGAGCTGGATTTACAAAGCAGCATGGCGACACTCAAGGGCGATGTCAGAACGGAATATGAATAGCAACCATGCAGAAAGACACTCAGGACAATGCCTGACATGCCCCACTTGAAACGCTCCCTGCCCACGCTTTTGTTCACGGTTCTACTTACCGTGCCGGGCCTAACGTTCTCTCGCTGGGCTACGGCATTGGACTCAGACCGGGATCAACCCATCCAGATTGTTGCTGATGTGGCAGTCAGGGATGAATTGGCGGGCGAAACCCGGTACGAGGGTAATGTTGTACTCACTCAAGGGTCGCTGGTGATCACTGCAGATACGCTCTCTATCCGCCACAACACCGACGAGGCCGATAAAATCGTCGCTACCGGAAAGCCGGCGACGCTGGTGCAACAGCCGACACCCGATCAGGCGCCTGTCGACGCCTCGGCACTGCGCATTGAATATGTCAGATCCCAGGATCTTGTTCGGCTATTGGAAGATGCGCGGATCGCACAAGATGGCTCCACACTCTCTGGCAGTCAAATCGATTATCTGGTCAGTCAGCGCACTGTCAGGGCGGCAGGCACACCGGGCGCCGAAGGGACCGGGCGGGTCGAGGTTGTGATTCCACCCGAAAACCTGCGCAGTGATGTTTCCGATGGCTAGCACCCTTAGCGCACATCATCTCGCCAAGGCCTATGGCGGTCGGCCCGTCGTGAAGGACGTGTCGCTGCAAGTCAGCGCTGGTGAAATCGTCGGTTTGCTGGGCCCGAACGGCGCAGGTAAAACCACCTGCTTTTACATGATCGTGGGTCTTGTTGAAGCCGATGCCGGAGATATCCGCCTTGACGACGAATCGCTCATGGCAATGCCAATGCATCGCAGAGCTCGCGCGGGCATCGGTTATCTGCCGCAGGAAGCATCGGTTTTTCGACAGCTCTCGGTCCGAGATAACCTATTGGCGATTCTTGAGACACGCCCCGAACTAACGCGAGCGGAGCGCCACACATTGGCCGATTCACTGCTCGAGGAATTTAATGTCGGCCATTTGGCTGATTCCTTGGGGCAGGCGCTGTCTGGCGGCGAACGTCGGCGGGTCGAAATCGCGCGTGCGCTCGCCACTGAGCCCACGGTGATTCTCCTTGATGAGCCCTTTGCAGGCGTTGACCCGATCTCCATTTCCGATATCAAAGACATCATTTCTCATCTCAAGGCCCGCGACATCGGGGTGCTGATCACGGACCATAATGTCCGTGAAACCCTGGATATTTGCGAACGCGCCTACATCGTGGGCGAGGGGCACGTCATCGCGTCAGGCACGCCGACCGAGGTGCTGGCCAATGACAGGGTCCGGGAAACCTATCTGGGAGAGCACTTCTCGCTCTGAGTACAACCGACCCGGCAGCAAGCCATGTCGAGAACTGCCTACACTCAACCCGCATTTCGAACTCCCGACTCTCAAAAAATGGTGAGTTTTACTTACGCAATTTCCTTGCCAACTTCTTTGCACGACAACGTTGGGGCGATACACTGATTCCCCAGCGAGCGATTATCTGTGGTATGAAACAAGCGCTTCAGCTCAAGCTAGGGCAGCAACTGGCCCTTACCCCGCAACTGCAGCAGGCCATTAAATTGCTGCAGTTGAGCACCGTGGATCTGCAGCAAATCATTGAAGAGACGCTGGAGAGCAATGCGCTCCTAGAGCGTGAAAGTGAACAAACTGAGGAGGTTGGCCTCGATTTTGCTGAGGCGACTGCGGCGGAGGACGGCACCGAAGATCTGGCCGTGGACACCGTTTGGGAAGACGTACTCCCCTCCTCGGCACCGCCGACACCCGGCCCTGCTGCTGATGCTGATTTCTCCGAACAGGACTCTGAACAGGAGTCTCTGAGGGATCATTTGCTTTGGCAACTGAACCTGACGCGCTTTTCAGACACCGACCGTCTGATCGCTATGGCGCTGATTGATGCTATCGACAGCGATGGCCGTCTGACGCAAAACGCAGAGGACATCCACGCCGATCTCGGCCTGGAAGACGTAGACCTCGACGAGGTGCTCGCTGTTCTGCATCGATTACAACACTTCGAGCCGCCGGGCATTTTCGCGACAGATTTGCGCGAGTGTCTGCTTATCCAACTCAGACAGCTTCCAACCGATACACCGTGTCGAGATGTTGCGGGGGCACTCGTCAGTCGCCACCTCGCGCAGCTGCCCACGGCGCCTCCCCGCCAATTGGCCAAAAAGCTCCGAGCCAGCGAGACCGAACTCGACGGGGCTATCCAATTGATTCGTTCGCTTGATCCAACGCCTGGCGCCTCGATCGGCAGTGAACAAACGGAATATGTCACGCCTGACGTATTTGTCCGGTTGAGTGATGGCCGCTGGCAGGTGGAACTGAATCCTGAAGTCGCCCCGCGGCTGCGAGTGAATGATCACTATGTTGCCATGCTGAGCGACGGATCGGCTGCAGACAGGGGATATGTCAAAGAGCAATTGCAGGAAGCTCGGTGGTTCATGAAAAGCCTGCAAAGTCGTAACGAGACGTTACTGAAAGTCGCGGCCAAGATCGTCGAGCACCAAAAAGCCTTTCTGGAGGTCGGGGAAATCGGTATGAAACCGCTGGTACTCGCAGATATCGCGGCTGAAGTAGACCTCCACGAATCCACGATATCGCGCGCGACTACCAGAAAATACATGCGCACGCCGCGGGGCACCTTCGAGCTAAAGTATTTCTTTTCCAGCCGAGTGACGGGCGATGAAGGCGACGACATTGCCTCCACCGCGATTAAGGCTGCGATCAAACAATTGGTCGCCGAGGAGAATGTTCGTAAGCCGCTTAGCGATGCCAAATTGTGTGCACTACTTAAGGAACGGGATATGACAGTGGCTCGCAGAACGATCGCCAAGTATCGCGAACAGCTTGCAATCCCTCCCTCAAATGAGCGCAAACGTCTAAACTGAATTGGTAAGAGTCGGCGAAGGAGTAAGAAATGAACCTGACTATTAGTGGACACCACTTGGATGTGACGCCAGCTATCCGGCAACACGTAGAGGACAAAATGATCCCGATTGAGCGTCATGGCGACCACATAACTCGTGCAGAAGTGACACTCGTTGTCGAGAAACACTTGCACAAGGCAGAGGCCAACCTGCATGTCGCGGGCGCGGATCTATTTGCCTCATCGGAGTCGGATGATATGTATGCCGCCATCGACGCACTCGCCGATAAGCTGGATCGACAGGTGATTAAACACAAGGAAAAACATCGGGGCCATTGAACAATGTCTGACCCAAGCGTGCTGTCGCTGGCCCACTTTCAAGTGCTGGGCGGGGAATCCCTGCTTAGCAAAAAGCGCGTTTTCGAGCGTGCGGCTGAGGCGATGGGCGCAGCTTTGGGTCTCAGCAGCGAAACCGTTTATCGCGCGCTGCTGGCAAGAGAGAAGCTGGGCAGCACAGCCATCGGAGAAGGTATCGCTATCCCCCATTGCCGCATCAATGAATGCTCTGAGGCGGCCGGTTGTCTTGTGACCTTGCAAGAACCCATTGACTACGGATCCGCGGACGGCAACGGCGTCGATGTCATCTTCGTACTGCTGGTGCCCGAAGAGGCGACAGAAGCGCATCTGAAGTTACTGGCCGCGTTAGCGCGAAGTTTCTCAAGCGCAGAAGTGCGCGACCGCGTGCGCCAGACACAAGACCCTGAGGCGCTGAAACACCTCCTGTTGAGTGGTGACGCTGCATGACACCGAAGCTCATCATCATTAGCGGCAGCTCGGGCGCTGGTAAGAGTAGCGCGCTGCGACTCCTTGAGGACGAGGGATACTACTGTGTGGACAATCTCCCACCGAGGCTGTTAACCGAGTTCTCAGAGGAGATCGTGGGTCACCCGGAATACGAACGCTTCCGGGGCGTTGCCGTCTGTGTCGATGCGCGCGCTATTAAAACTGGAGCTCAAGACAACTCTGAGTTGATGTCACATCTGGCTGCGCTGCCAGATAGGCTCATCATCTTTTTGGATGCTCAACCTCACGTGCTGTTGAAGCGTTTCAGTGAAACCAGACGCCGACACCCGCTTGCGGGACCTGACAATTCCCTACCCGAAGCGATTTCACGTGAAAGGAAGCATCTCGAGCCGATCGCGGCGAATGCGGACCTATTCATCGATACTACCGATCTTACCCCGCGAGCACTGCGCGATATGATCACCAGCCGGGTCGTTCAGCAGCGAGACGGCCTCTCGGTACTGTTCGAGTCTTTTGCTTTTAAACGTGGCGTTCCGACGGACGCCGACTTTGTCTTTGATGCCCGAGCATTGCCCAATCCCTATTGGCGAGACGAACTGCGCTCCCGGACCGGCCTCGACGCAGAAGTCGTACAGTTTTTGGAAAATGATCCGCGATGCCTTGCTTTCTTCGACAAGCTGAAAGACTTCATCGCTAGCGTTTTACGCGACTTCGACCAGTCCGATCGGAGCTATATGACGATTGCCATCGGTTGCACTGGCGGTCAGCATCGCTCCGTTTATCTGACCGAAAAGTTACATCGAGACCTGATCGCGCAGTTTCCTGCAGCACAAATTCGCCATCGAGACCTGCAAGAGGCGTGCAGCTGAGAATGGAAAAGACGATCACGGTCATTAATCCGCTTGGCCTCCATGCCCGGCCCGCCGCGAAAGTGGTGGACTGTGCGGCCCGATTCACCAGCGACATTCGTATCAGCTATCAAAATCAGGAGATCGATGCGAAAAGCATCATGTCGGTGCTCATGCTGGCTGCACCTTGCGGTGCAGAGCTCAGTGTGGCGATCTCTGGTGATGACGAAAACGACGCGATGAGTGCGCTAGAAACCCTTTTTGCCAGCGGGTTCGACGAGCTGGAATAAGTCACAAAGGCATTTTCGCGGGTAGATCTTCAGAATCGGTAGCGGATAATGGCGACCTCAGAGGAGGTCCCGCTGTGAACTCACCCGCCAATTTCCCCACCAAGACAGAGCGTCTTGAACTTGCCCTGCGGTCTCGCACGCTGGGCGACGTCGCGGGTATTCTGGCTGAGATGTCACCCGGTGACGTCGCTTATTTGATCAGCTCCTCCCCCCCCGACTACCGCGCGGTGCTTCTAGGCCTCCTCGAACCGGAGCAGGAAGTGCTGGTCGTCAACGAATTGCCAGACGAACTCCGCAACGCCGCGTTGGCGGACCGTGAGCCCGAGGCACTGGCCGAGATTGTCGAACAGTTGGATGATGATGACGTCGCCGACATCCTTCATGAGTTGCCCGATGAGGTGACGGGTCAAGTGCTGGCGATCATGGATGAGCAATACCGTCAGCGCCTTCAGAAAGTGTTGAGTTTTTCTGATGATGTTGCGGGCGGTTTGATGAGCACTGACACCATCACTATCCGCGCAGATCTGACGCTGGATGTGGTGCTGCGCTATCTCCGCCGGCATACGGAGCTCCCGCCCAATACCGACAGTCTGATCGTGGTGAACCGCAGCGATCGGTTTGTGGGACTGCTGGCAATCGGCACCGTGCTGGTGTCTGATCCCGCCGTCTCGGTGCGGGAGATGATGATCACTGATCAGGAGGCCATTGCCGCCGATACTCCCGCGACCGAGGTGGCGCGACGATTTGAGCGAAATGATTGGATTTCTGCCCCGGTGATCGATGACGACGGCAAGTTGCTTGGGCGGATTACGATCGACGACGTGGTGGATGTCATCAGAGAGGAGGCGGATCACTCCCTGACCTCGCTTGCCGGGCTGGCAGAGGAAGATACATTTGCGACGGTATGGCAGTCAGCGCCGCGGCGTGCCGTGTGGCTGGGCGTCAATCTGGGTACCGCTCTGCTGGCCTCTTCGGTAATCAACCTATTTCAAGACACCATTGAGAAAGTGGTCGCGCTGGCAGTGCTGATGCCGATTGTGGCCTCCATGGGAGGTATAGCGGGCACACAGAGCCTGACGATCCTCATTCGTGCTATGGCGATGGGTCAAATCAATCATCGCAACGAGTTGTGGCTTATCGGCCGCGAATCGCTAGTGGGGCTACTCAATGGACTGCTCTGGGCCGCCGTGATTGCTGCTGCCGCGTCGCTGTGGTTCGGCGACCCGATGCTTGGCGTCATTATTGCCTGCGCGATGTTGATCAATTTAGTCACGGCGGGCGTGACGGGCGCGGGTCTCCCTATCGTGCTGCGTAAACTGCAAATTGACCCTGCGTTGGCGGGTGGCGTACTGGTCACCACCGTTACCGATGTGATGGGTTTTCTGGCTTTCCTCGGACTCGCCACCGCATTTTATGCGTGATGGCACCAGATCATGACCGACTCAGATACCGGCGAGACAGATGACCTGCGACCCAGTAAGAGTGAGCGCAAGCGTCAGATGCTTGCGTTACAAGAAATGGGCGAGCGGCTGGTTTCACTGTCACGCTCGGACCTTGATCGAATCAATATTCCGGATGAGCGGCTCAAAGAAGCGGTAGAAACGGCTCGCAACATTACGGCCCGCGGCGGCCGCAAAAGGCAGCTACAGTTTATCGGCAAACTGATGCGTTCAACGGATACGGCACCCATTGAGACGGGGCTCGCGATGCTGGATCAGCAACATGCGGTATCCACTGCAGGTTTACATCGCGTCGAGGCGGCTCGGGATCGCTTACGGGAAGAGGGTGATGCGGCACTTGGGGACATCCTCGCCATCTGGCCCGCTGCCGAGGCGTCACTGCTGCGTCAGTGGGTTCGCCAACATCCCAAAGAAATCCAGCGCGGCAACGAAAAAGCGCACGCGAGAAAGCTATTTCGCTACCTATCAGAGCTCGATGCCGCAGCATCAGTCGACGATTGATCTTCGACCACTTGATCTGCCGCCTGGGGCAGCTGGGACTTCGCATCAAACACGCGCTCAAATGCAACCTCAGGGTTATCAAGATCGCCGCTCACGGCATAAACACCGCTCGATAATTGATTAACCTGATCCTCAAAAACTTTACTGATCAGATAAGTGCCCGCAGCTACGGGTAATCCCCCGGCAAGCGCTGCCACCCAGGGAATATTTTCAACCAGCGGCAGCGTCACCACCAACTCGCCGTCCAGCGTCTCGGCGACAAGATCGATATCGCTACTAAAAGAAAAGTACCCCCCAGACCCTTCGATGGAAAAGTCAGGGATGCGCAGGTCGCCCTGCGAAAAATTGAAGCTGCCCCCCGCGCTATCGAATGTCACACCCGGATCGAATAGCTGATTCATATTGGCGCGACGAAACAAACCCGAAAGATTCAGCAAGCTCAGCAAACGGAGAGCCCCGGTCGCCTCCGCATTGGCCGTAACAAACGATCCGGTCTCCATCTCCAATTCCATATCACCGCTCATCGCGATCAACTCGAAATCGGCGGGACTGCCCGGCCACTGCCACTCAGCGTCCAACCTGCCGCGCTCGGTTTCCACCAGTGGGGCGACGCCGACCAAGGTAAGAGATGTGGCCACATCTTGGAGCTCTGCTGCGAGTGAGAGCGTGGTCGACTCACCCTCCTCGCTGGACTGCCAGATCATTCGGGTTCTTGGCAGCCAATTGATACCGAGAAAATTGCCCGTCACCTCTCTGAACTGCCAACCCTCGCCCTCCACGTAATCGATTGTCAGATCCAGATCACCCAATTTGGTATCGGCCCGATGGATACCCTCAACAGACACATGAAGTTGACGCATCCAGGCTCCCAGCGCACCTTGAGGGTCGGGCGGCGCAGCGCGGTCAGCCCACTGCCCGCTCACCTGCGGCAGGCCATCGAGGTCCAGATACTCAATGCGCAACTCACGCTCCAGACTGGCCTGCAACGCCGCCGCCGAGTCCGATACCGGAGCACTAGCGAACTGCTGAATTTGCCCGCGAAGCCAGGGCAGCTCAAAACCCGCATACAACGTTTCACCCTCCAGATTGGCGTTGAGTGACAGGTCACCCAGTTCTTCACCGCGCCACAACAGCCGACCGATCTTCAGTGCATCAATCGTTACCTTCGGGCCAGACGGCCCTGCCTTCGTCGAGAAGAGTGCGAGCGTGTCCTGCCAGTCTGAAGGATCGAGAGACGGTAAAAATCCGGTCACGCGCAACCCGGGTTCGGGTGCCAAAAGCGGCCATTGCAGTGGTCGGGTTCTAGGGGTCACGTCAAGGATGGCGGAAATCAATCCAGCCTCCGGGGCATCGGTGATGGCAGATGCCCTACCAAACCAGAACACCTCCCATGCGGCCCATTCACGATCCCGCCAGCTGACTTTCAGCGGCGCTCTCGATTCGGCAGTCTTTCCCCAGGGAAAAGGTAGATCCACCGATACACCCTTGAGATCTGATTCGATATCAACCGCCACCTCGCTAGCCACATTGATGCCTACGCTGACGGCTGCAACGCCTTCGGCGGGAAGCGGGAAGTTGATGCCCCGCCAGAACAAGACGTCTGACACAGCCGCTTCAAAATCAAGCTGCGCCGCCAACAATGTGTCAGGTGCTGTCGCAAGCTGGGGACCGATATCAACAGCAACTTGCCGATCAAAAACGCGGGCGGTGATGCCACTACTCTCGAACCCGGTCTGCGTGCGATACCGTAAATCGCCACTCAACGACGCCGCCTGCAGATCAAGTAGCGCAGAGGCCACTGTGGCATTTGTCAGCGCCACTTCAACGTCTACATCCAGTGACGGGGCTACATTGCGAACGTCAAATCTGATCTGCGCATTGGTCGCAGTGGGCTCATCACCACCAACGGTCAGATCACGTATGACCGGGTAGGCCGCAGAAAGCGCCGGCATTTGCTCCAAGGCGGATAGGATTTCACCGGGCTTACCGTTCGACTGGGTCTGCAGATTCAGCCAGATGGCATCGCTGCCCACATGCAGGCCGACTGCCGTATCAACGAGCGAGAGCTCTGCCAATTGACCCTGCGCAGACCACGCATCAATTCGCGTGTCATCAAGGCGCAGCTGGCTCTCAGTCAGGCGTGCGGCTGGCCAACCGGGCTGGTAGTCGAGCGTCACCCCAGAGAGATCGGCCGCCAGCTGCATAGTTTGGCTGGGGTGACCGTAGGGTTTGAATCCGCCATGCCAGAGGAACACCCCGCTCTCAATCTGCCCAACCGGCAGTGCCTGCTGCAGCCACGCATAGGCAGGCGCCGGCATTCGGTAAGGCACATACGCATCGCGAATGCCCACAGGCGCATCCACCACCGAGGCCGCCAGCCGCATCTCGAGTGGCACCGAAGACTGCTTGGAAAAGGGAATATCAATCTCAAACTGCACCGCAGCATCATGATCAGGGGCACTCCCAAGCAGCACCCCACGCTCCAGAAATAAAGCGTCTCTCTGCCAACGTCCCTCCAGTGTCCCCATCACAGCCGCCAGGCGGATGGGCTCCCGATAAACTTTGGGCAGTACCAGCTCAAAGTCCTTGGTGTCGATCCAGGCGGTCGCACCCTCCTCATTGGCGGCAATCGAGGCCTCGATGCCGACGAGGCCAGGCACCTTCCTGAAAGGCTCTGTTGTAACGTCGGTGACAGTGGCCGCCAGCTCCCAATGATGCAGTGGCCGGTCCAGTGCTTCCAAGGTCAGCGCCAAGCTATCGACGATGCCAGCAGGGCTGAGTGCCTTAAGAATTTCGTTCGCTTTATCGGGAAGTAATTCACTGCCACGCAGAGCCGCCATCAGAGGCGACACCTCAAAGCGATTGGTCAGCAGCTTCCAGCCCTGTCCAAGACGATGCATGTGTATCCGGGGGAGCAAGAATGTCTGGTCATCCGCTGTCAACGACGCGTCATCGATCCAGATTCTCGCCTGATCAAATGGGCCCTCAACAACACTCTCCACACGCAGTTGATCCAAATTGAGTGGCGTCGGGCCTGTTGCCGCAATCTGCGTCAAGTTGACCTGCATCACAGCAGTAGGTTGCCCCCCTGTAACCGCAAACCAGAAATCTGCTTGCCCCTCGGCTGTGAGATCCCATTGCAGCCACTGCGCCAGAAAAGACACGCCTGCGCCGCTCAGACTACCCTGTAACTCACCGGAAAATTGGCTGATCTCAAACGGGTTACCTGTCCCGTAACCCTCAGCAGACACCAGACGACCATCGGGTGAATCAATAGATATCCTGAGGGTGCGGCGGCTTCTGTCACGCACCAAATCGATATCAACCGTTAATGATTCGAGGGTCATCGGCGCGCCACTCCGACCCACCTCGCCGATCAGGTAAGCATCGCGAACCTGCAAGCGCGCGAAGCTGGTCAAGAAGTCCCGCAACCCCGCTGGGATGGTTATAGCGTCGGTGCCGGACTCGCCACTCCACTCGACACGAGGCCCGATCAGCGTGAGTTCATCAAAGCGGGGGGCGCCGCTAAGCAAACTCGCCCATGGGTTCAATCTAATGCTAGCCTCGGGCAACGAGATTGCCGCGCCGGTCTGGTTATCCAGCACCACAAAATTGGTCAAATCCAATCGCGGAGAAAATCCTTCCATGGCGCCACTGATCTGCCCAATACGAATGTCCCCAGAAAATCTCTGAGACAGTTGCTGCTCTATGTCCTGCTGTACGCGCGGCAGCGCGCCCAGAAGCAGGCGGCCACCGCTGACATAAATGGCGAGACCCACCAGCGCCATCACCATCAGCGGCCAGACGGCTCGCCCCAGACTTTTGGGTATCACACTAGCCATGGCGGACCGCTACCCCCGCGTCTAACAACAACGCTCGGGTTTCGCACAATGGCAGCCCGACCACGGCGCTGTAGCTGCCATTGATTTCACTCACGAAAGCGCCCGCATAACCCTGTATGGCATATGCACCTGCTTTATCCCAAGGCTCGTCGGTCAAGAGGTACTGCTGAATCGCAGCCTCTGAGAGGTCCGTGAACAGCACCGACGTGGTGCAAGTTACCGTCTTGATACCACCGCCATAGGCCACGGCAACGGCTGTGTGCACCTCGTGGGTGTTCCCAGACAATGCACGAAGCATCGCGGCAGCATCCTGATTGTCGCGAGGCTTACCCAAGATATCGTGGCTCATCGCCACTGTGGTGTCGGCACCCAGACTCACCCAGTGATCCTCGGCGCCGGTTTTGGCCTTTTCGCTGGCTAGCCTCGCAACATAATCGGCGGGGGCCTCCAATATCCTAGGGCGCTCGTCAATCTCAGGGGCCGAGGACTCGAAGTCAGAAACGAGTAAAGAGAGTAGCGCCCGCCTTCGCGGGCTTGACGATGCGAGCAGAAGCCGCATCAGTACACCTCGTAGTAGCGTCTGGAATGGCGAAGTATTGTGCGAATGGGTACCCAACAGAGTACGGAGCAGATAATACCGGCTACTCCAGCCCACGGTACCGCGGGCACAGCGATGCCGTTTCTCAGCCACTGCTCAATCCCGGCACTCAGCAGCATCAATACCAATATCGCCAGAGACTGCTGCAACAGGTCAAACTGGCGAATGCGTTGATAATTGAATAGGAGTAACAGTGTCGCCAGCATGAGCCCCGGAGAGGACAGGCCCAGTGGCGCGCCCTCGATGAGATCCTGTGCCACGCCCACAGTGAAAGCAGTCGCAACCCCCACTCTGTGCGGCAAGGCCAATACCCAATAAAACAGGGCCAGAGCAGCCACATCAGGCCGCAAGCCGCGCCAATCCATAGGTAGTGGTAACAGCGTGAACAGCAGGGCGCCCGCGAGAGAGACGTAAATCACCCAGACCGCTTGCGCGCGCGTCACGGGGCAACCGCCGCTTCAAACTGGGAGGACTGTGCCACCACCAATACATGACGGCCACGGTCCAAGGCCGATGCGGGTGCTGCGCTGACCACAGCAAACGCATCGCCAGCCGCTATTTCAACATTAGTCACTCTCGCCACCGGATAGCCGTGCGGAAAACGGCCACCCAAACCGGATGTCACCAATAAATCTCCTGCTCGAATGTCAGTGGTCGCAGCGAGATGCCGAATCACCAGCCGATCGATATCTCCGCTGCCCTCTGCGATCGCTCGCAGCCCTGATCGGTTCACCTGCACGGGTACCGCGTGGGCACTGTCAGTGATAAGTAATGCGCGACTGTTGTATTCGCCGACCAAAACAATCTGGCCGATCAAACCTTCGGCGCCTAGCACGGGTTGCCCTTCTTCAACTCCGTCCACTGCCCCTTTATCGAGCATGACCAGATGCCGCGCGGGGTCTGGAGACACCGAACTGATCTGAGCTGCTATCAGCTCTTCCTCAATATCACGAGCGGAATTAAGCAACGCCTTGTAACGGGCGTTCTCCGATAGCAGGGAGGCCAGTCTCTGAGACTGCCCCTTCAGTACCCGGTTCTCTTGCTGCAGCCTCAGCACCTCATCCTGTAATGCAGTCCTCGATCGCACTGAATCGAGCAAACTGTCCCAGGCGTCGAACGGCGCCAGCACCACCTTGTTCGTGAAAGCGATAGCGTCAACAGCCCCACGCTGAACGGCAGTCACTCTGGGGTGGTCGCGAAAAATAAACAGGATCGACAAACACAGCAAGGTCAGCACGATGAATCGCGCGCTGATCGGATTCTGTTTCAGGAAAAGCGGTTTAATGACGCTGCCCCAGTCGCCGGTTTTATTCGGTTGAGAGCAGATCCAGGACGTGTCGATCCATCAACTCAAGCGCCCTGCCACCACCGCGCGCCACACAAGTCAACGGATCCTCCGCAACCACTACTGGCAGCCCGGTCTCATTAGAAATTCGCTTGTCGAGGTCAGTGAGCAATGCACCGCCACCGGTAAGAACAATGCCTGTCTCGGCGATATCTGCCGCCAATTCTGGTGGAGACTGTTCCAATGCCAGCTTCACCGATCGCATCATCGCCTCCAGCGGCTCTTCAAGCGCGCCGAGAATCTCATCGTTGGTCAGCGTAAAGCTGCGCGGCACACCCTCGGCGAGGTGACGGCCACGCACATCGATCTCTTTGAGGTCGTCTGACTTGAAGCCACATCCCACTTCCTGCTTGATACGTTCTGCTGTCGAGTCACCGATCAAACTGCCGTACTTGCGTCGCACGTACGACACGATAGCTTCATCAAATCGGTCTCCGCCAATGCGGATCGAGTCGCGATAGACGACACCGTTGAGAGAGATAATGGCGATCTCTGTAGTGCCGCCCCCTATATCGACCACCATGCAGCCTGTCGCCTCTTCGACCTGCAGGCCGGCACCAATCGCCGCTGCCATCGGCTCTTCGATCAATCTCACCTCGCGCGCGCCCGCACTCAATGCAGATTCGCGAATTGCCCTGCGCTCGACTTGTGTCGACATACAGGGTACGCAGATCAACACTCGGGGGCTGGGGCGGATAAATTTCGTTTCATGTACCTTGGCAATGAAGTGCTGCAGCATTTTTTCGGTGACTTGAAAGTCGGCGATCACGCCATCTTTGAGCGGCCTGATAGCTTGGATGTTGCCGGGTGTACGACCGAGCATCCGCTTCGCTTCCTTGCCTACCGCTTCAATTGACTTCTGTCCGTTGTGCACGCGAATAGCAACGACCGAAGGCTCATCGAGAATGATGCCCCGCTCCTTGACGTAGATCAGCGTATTAGCTGTGCCAAGATCAATGGACAGATCGGTGGAAAACATCCCGCGGAGGCGCTTGAGCATTATCATTCCCTGATTGTGAAGAGGTCATCCGGTGTACTTCGGATATCGGCGGCCTGCCAGCCACAGTGTCACATCATTGACGCCCGTGACGGGCTTAAAAATGCCCCCAAATCCAGCGTTTGCGACGCCAAATGCCGAACGAATGTAGCAACGCGGGGGTTTTTGGGCAAGCCACAAGTGTGTTAGTTTTCGCGGCCTTCGACGAGGATACACCCTATGTCTGTCTCACCACAGGACGTTGAGAAGGTCGCCCTTCTCGCACGGCTGGCCATATCTGAATCTGACCTACCCGAGGTCACAGAGCGCTTTGGCCGTGTCCTAGGGTTGGTTGATGAACTCAACACCATCGACACTGAAACGGTGGTACCCATGTCAAACCCCCATGATATGCACCAGCGACTGCGGCCAGACACCGTCACTGGGCGAAACGACCGTGAGAATTTGATGGCCTCTGCGCCCGCACAGGAACAGGGCTATTTCCTGGTACCCAAGGTCATTGACTGATGACCGATAACGCCCTGCTCTCTGGTTCTGTCAGTTCGCTCAGACAGCAACTGCGCGATCGAGCAGTATCCAGTGAGGAACTCACCCGCGCCTGCCTCGAGCGCATTGAAGCCTACAACGGTGCGCTAAATGCCGTCATCACCCTGTGCTCAGAGCAGGCGCTCGACAGCGCCCGCGAGGCGGACAAAGCCATCGCCAAAGGTGACATCGCCTCGCTTACCGGCATTCCCCTGCTACACAAAGATATTTTCTGCACCAATGGCGTGAGAACGACCTGCGGCTCGCGCATGCTGGAACAGTTCGTCCCCGCATACGACGCCACGGTTGTCACCAAGATGCGGGCCGAAGGTGCCGTGATGTTGGGCAAATGCAACATGGATGAGTTTGCGATGGGCTCCTCCAATGAAACCAGCTTTTTTGGCGCTGTCAGAAACCCCTGGGATCTCAATTGCGTGCCGGGCGGCAGCTCAGGTGGTTCTGCTGCGGCACTTGCTGCGGGCATGGCACCGTTGGTGACCGGTACTGACACGGGCGGCTCAATAAGGCAGCCCGCCTCCCTATGCGGCGTAACGGGCCTCAAACCCACTTATGGCAGGGTCTCCCGCTTGGGCATCATTGCCTTCGCCTCTTCGCTGGATCAGGCGGGACCCATGGCCCGCACTGCGGAAGACTGCGCGATCGCGTTGACCGCCATGTCAGGCATCGACGCGGGAGACTCGACTTCTGCCGATATACCGGTGCCTGACTTCCATGCGGGACTGCATCACGATGTTCAGGGGCTCCGGATTGGTCTGCCACGAGAGTACTTCAACGAGGATCTCGATCCGGACGTGCGCGAGCGGGTGATTGCTGCTCTGTCTGTGCTGGAACAGGCTGGAGCGACATTGGTAGATATTGAGCTGCCTCACAGTCACTACGCCATTGCCACCTACTACGTTATCGCACCCGCGGAGGCCTCGGCGAATCTGGCTCGCTACGATGGCGTGCGCTTTGGCTACCGCTGTGAAGAGCCGATCGACCTGGAAGACCTCTACCTGCGCTCGCGCAGCGAGGGTTTTGGTGAGGAAGTGCAGCGGCGGATTCTGGTGGGCACCTACGCATTATCGGCCGGCTTCTACGATGCTTATTTCAACAAGGCACAACAGGTCAGGCGGGTGATTACAGAAGATTTCACCCGTGCCTTTGAATCCGTGGACGTCATAGCTGGTCCCTCTGCGCCCGGCGTTGCCTTTCAGTTCGGGGCAAAACAGCAGGACCCCGTTGCCATGTATATGGAAGACATCTACACGCTGGCAGTCAATCTGGCTGGCCTGCCGGGCTTGTCCACCCCCGCGGGTTTAATCAACGGCATGCCCGTGGGCCTGCAGCTGATTGGCAAACCGTTTGATGAGCAGACGATTCTCAACGCGGCGCATCGCCTGCAAAGCGATACGGACTGGCACATGGCCAGACCGCAACTTGAGACGGTGACGCCATGAGTTGGGAAACGGTGATGGGTCTCGAGGTGCACCTGCAACTCGCGACGCAATCGAAAATTTTCTCGGGTTCGGCGACGGCATTTGGCGCCGCGCCGAATGAGCAAGCAGATGCGGTGGATCTGGGCATGCCCGGCATGCTACCCGTATTGAACGAGGAAGCAGTCCGATACGCGGTCAAGTTTGGTTTGGGCATCGGAGCCCGCATTGGCGAACGGTCCGTCTTCGATCGCAAAAATTATTTCTATCCAGACCTGCCCAAGGGTTATCAGGTCAGTCAGTTTTTTGCGCCCATCGTCTGCGAAGGTGTTTTCGAGGTGCCACTTGAAGACGGGTCGCTTTTTCCGATCCGTATTACCCGCGCGCATCTGGAGGAAGATGCCGGTAAATCGGTCCACGACGCCTTCAGCCGGGAGACAGGCATCGATCTCAACCGCGCCGGCACACCGCTTCTTGAGATCGTGACCGAACCCGACTTTCGATCGGCGGAACAGGCGGTGGCGTACCTCAAGGCGCTCCACTCTCTGGTGACGTACCTTGGAATCTCTGACGGCAACATGGCAGAGGGCTCGATGCGCTGCGATATCAACATCTCGCTGCGCGAAAAAGGCTCTGATGCCCTTGGCACACGCACCGAGATCAAGAACGTGAATTCTTTCCGCTTTGTCGAGCGGGCCATCCACAGTGAATACGAGAGACAGGCAGACATTCTTGACGGCGGCGGTTCAATCATCCAAGAAACGCGGCTGTACGACGCTGAGCAAAACGTCACGCGCTCAATGCGCTCGAAGGAGGTGGCCAATGACTACCGGTACTTCCCTGAACCCGATTTGCTGCCAATCGTCATCGACGCGGAGTACATTGAGGCAGTCCGCGCCACGCTACCCGAGTTACCCGGCGCCAAGAGAGCGCGCTTTACTGCTGACTATGGGCTCAATGACTACGACGCCGCGCTGCTCGTTCCCCATCATGCGCTTGCGGATTATTTCGAGGCCGTCGTCGCAGCCGGAGGGGCTGCGAAACCGGCAGCGAACTGGATTTTGGGCGACTTTACCGCGGCCCTAAATCGCAACGAGATAGACATCACCGCCAGTCCGATCTCGGCGGCGCAATTGGCCGGTCTGATCGCACGTATTGAGGACGGCACGTTGTCCAGCAAACTGGCCAAACAGGTATTCGATGGGCTGTGGGCCGGCGAAGGTGACGCCGACCAGATCATTGAGGCGCGGGGACTGAAGCAGGTCAGCGACACCGGCGCCCTAGAATCGATGGTCGAAGCGGTCATTGCCGACAACCCGGATCAAGTCTCCCAGTATCTGGCAGCTGATGAAGCCAAACAGAAGAAGTTGAGCGGTTTCTTTGTCGGCCAGATCATGAAGGCGTCGAAAGGGCAGGCCAACCCCCAGATGGTCAATGAGTTATTGCTCAAGAAACTAAAAGATCAGTCCTGAACCCGACCCTTTAAGTACTTCAGGCGATTTTCCCGCTTCCGCTCTGCACTTTTGCGCAGCAACACGTAAATTGCGCCCGTGCCACCATGCGCGGGCTGTGCGGAGTGAAAGGCCTGCACCGCTTCCAATTCTCGCAGCCAGTGATTGACATAACCTTTCAAGACAGCGGTCTGCTCGCCCTGATTTTTCGACTGCCCCTTTCCGTGAACAATCAGCAACGTCCGCAAGCCCAGCTCAGTCGCCTCACGAATGAAAGAAAACACTTCCTCACGCGCCTGCTGCACCAACATGCGGTGCAGGTCCAGACGGGCGTCGATCTGGTACTGACCCAGTCGCAGCTTTCGATACACGCCGTTCTGAATCCCCGGCCTCTTGAATTCCAATACATGCCAAGCATCCAGCGGCATCACACCGTCATCAACGAGTGGATTCACCACACGCTCTTCACCCACTGCGGCGCGCTGGCGCCCTTTTTGCTGGTCCTCAGAGAGACGGTCCTTGACCAAACGCACGCGTCCCTCACGGCCTAGGGGCTTCACCCCGGCCATTTCCTCGGCAAAGAGATCCTCGTCGCTCACCCGTATTTGCACTCTGATCGGCGGTTAGGACAGTATAATCCTCGCATCTGTCGCTGGGGGACCTCATGAACGGCAATTTCGTGACGGGCGCGGGGTATTTCCTGCGCGGTCTGGCTATGACTTTTCAACCGGGCCTGCGTCGCTTCGTCTTGGTGCCGCTGATCGCCAACATTTCGCTGTTCAGCCTCATGGGCTGGCTACTTTATGAAGTCATCACAGACTTCTACGACGCCGCGATGCTCACCGTGCCCGAGTGGCTGCAATTTCTGTCTTGGATCATCACCCCACTGCTGTGGCTGGTTGGAGGACTGATGACGGGTTATGCCTCGACCCTGCTCGTCCTGATGCTGACGTCCCCCTTTCACGCCTTGCTGGCGGAGAAAGTTGAAGAGTCGGTTACCGGAGAGTCGGTGCCGGCGTTAGAGGGTGTCGCGGCGGCGCTCCTTGAGGTCCCGAGAGCCCTGTTTCGTGAGATCCGGAAGTTTCTGTATTACGTCCCGATGGCACTGGCGGTGCTGATCCTGACCATCATTCCGGTGTTCAACGCCTTTGCCCCGCTGGGATGGTTCCTGCTTGGGGCATGGATGATGAGCCTTCAATTCGTCGACTATCCGATGGATAACCACAGATTGCCGTTTCGGGAAGTGCGCGACGCATGTGCAGAGCGGAGATTATCGACGATTGGCTTTGGCGGCACAGTGGCGTTTTTCACCGGCATCCCACTCTTGAACCTAGTCGTGATCCCCGCTGCGGTGATCGGCGCAACGCTACTATGGTGCGAGGAACTGAGGTCTCAGCGTTAAGACTTGTCACCGGGCGCTGGCGGCGCCATGCAGGCCAGAGAGTGACCGAGCAAAGCCTCTATATCGGGCAGCAAAAAAGCGTCATCTTCACTGGCAAAGCTGATCGACACACCTGTGGCACCCGCCCGCCCAGTGCGACCGATGCGGTGAACGTAATCCTCCGGGTCCTCTGGAAGGTTGTAATTGACCACGTGGGAGATGCCTTCGACGTGGATCCCGCGCCCAGCGACATCGGTGGCGACCATGACTTTTGAGCGCCCTGATTTGAAATTTTCGAGCGTTTTGGTGCGTTTAGCCTGAGTGATCTCTCCAGAAAGCATGCCGCATTGGACACCTTCCTTGCGCAGTTTCTCGTAAAGCCGTCTCACCTGATCGCGCCGGTTGGCAAAAATAATGACACTCTCAACATCGGGGTCATTGAGCAGATCCATCAGAACAGGGAATCGCTCTCGGCTAGAAACGAGATACACCCTTTGATCCACCGATGCCGTAGCCACCCGCTCTGGTTCAATCTCGACGGTGATGGGCTCAAACGTCCACTGCCTGGCCAGATTCATGATGTCCTGAGTGAAAGTGGCCGAAAACAGCAGCGTTTGCCGATCTTCCTTGCGGGGTGTAGCGCGCACAATGCGCTTAACCTGAGGAATAAACCCCATATCCAACATTCGATCCGCCTCGTCGAGGACAAGCGTTTCCACCCGGTCCAATGCCAGGTCGCGCCGCTCCATGAAGTCGATCAGGCGGCCGGGGGTCGCAACGATGAGATCAACGGGCGCCTGATTTACCTTGCTCAGCTGTTTCTGATAATCCGCACCACCGATGAGGGTCACCGTTTTCAAACCCGTGAACCGGCCCAGTTCGGCTGCATCAGCGGCAATTTGCATCACCAACTCACGAGTCGGCGCAATGATCACAGCGCGCGGCTCACCAAGGTAGCGCTCCCCCTCGATCGGGTGGTTTAGCAAATCATTGAAGATGGTAATCAGAAAAGCGGCGGTTTTACCGGTGCCCGTCTGCGCTTTACCAATGGCGTCATTGCCCGCAAGGGTATGCGGCAGGATTTGGCCCTGTATGGGCGAGCAAAACTCAAAGCCCAGCGCGTCAATGCCTCGCTGCACAGACGCATCAAGCTCGAGAGTCTCAAATTTCACTTGTTCAGTGGGCGCGGGGTCAGCGGACTCAAGCGGTTCGCTCTGCGCGGCGGCATTTTCTTGCACAACGATAGCCGGAAAAAATGAGCGCGAAGTCTAGCACAGGGAACGGGTTAGAATGCGCGAGCTTTTCGACTCGGCAACGGCCGGATTAACAAACATGAATAACGCTGATTCATCCCGTCTAGCGCCACAGATGCTGGCAGAACTGCGGCCACTTTGGCGCATTGCCTGGCCACTGCTGATTGCGCAGACCGCCCAAATTGGCACCGGGGTGATCGATACATTGATGGCGGGTAATTATAGCGATGCCGATCTGGCCGCCATCGCAGTGGGTTTCAACATCTGGCTGCCGCTCTATCTGATCATACTGGGCACGCTGTTTGCCTGTTCCGCGATCGTGGCGCAAGACTTCGGCGCGGGGCGTATAGAGCGCGTGCGGAGCTTTCTTCCGCAGGGCCTTTGGGTAGCGGTAGCGCTCAGTGCGGTGATGACACCGCTTTGTTTGAACAGCGACATGGCCATCGCACTGCTCGGGCTACCTGAGGAGACGGCTGCCAAAACCAGCGCCTACGTAAGCCGTGTGGGTCTTGGCTTCCCCGCCCTTGGCATATTTATGGCGCTTCGTTACCACACTCAAGGCTTGGGTATTACCGCGCCGTTTGCCTTCGCAAGCGTGGTGGGGTTCATCGCTAACGTGCCACTGAACTACATGCTGATATTCGGGGCATGGGGCGCACCTGAGCTCGGCGCCGAGGGGTGTGGTCTCGCCACGGCGGCGTCGATGTGGATCAGCACTCTCATCATTTTGCTGTATGTGCTCACCGCACGCTCCCTGCAGCCTTACCTACCGAAGCGCTGGTTACAAGGACCTGATTGGGGCCGTATTAGTGAAATTCTCGTGGTCGGCTTCCCAGTGGGACTGACCTTCTTTTTGGAGACGGGTGTCTTTTCTGTCATCACGCTACTGATCGCCACACTCGGGGACGCGGCGGTCGCCGCGCATCAAATCGCCATCAACGTGTGGGATGTTTTCTATATTCCAATGATCAGCGTTGGCAGCGCCATGGCGACCCGCATGGGCCACGCGATCGGAGCACAGAATGCGCACGGCGTGCGCATGGCGCTTTGGGTCGGTGCCGCCCTTTCCACGTTGATTGGCCTTTTGGCCATGTCGCTTTTGTTGCTGTTTCCGGACGCCATTATCGGAGCGTATACCCAATCCGAGGATATCCGGGAGCTCGCACTCAGGCTGCTGCGATTGGCGGCGCTATTCATCATGATCGACGTCGTCCAGATCGTTGGGTCATTTGTGCTTCGCGCGTATAAAGAGACCCGCTTCCCGTTCATCGTGGTAACACTCTCCTACTGGGGTCTGGCGCTTCCACTGGGTTACCTGCTGGCCATCCACTGGGGTAGCAGCTCACCCGAGGGTACAGTGGACTTCTGGTACACCACCATTCTAGGTATTGCGGTGGCAGCGGCGCTGATTACCTCGCGTGTCCGGCGCATTCTGCGCTCGCTGGACTGATCGATCGCTACGGTGACGGCTCCTGACACAGCACACATTCTTTGCAGATAGCGAGCCCAAGTTGACGGGCCTCCCCCGTCCAGGCGTCCAGCATATGCAAGCAACCCGCCGGAAGCCCCGAGCCCACAAGATATCGAATCACCAACAAGCTTTGCTGCAGCGCCACCAGACCAACCACTGGCCCAAGGATGCCGAGCTCCGCACAACCCCGGTTTTCCGATGCGTCTGGCTCTCTCATTAGACAGTGGTAGCAGCCCTCGCGGCGCGCCTCATCAAACGCTGCCCACTGACCCGACGTCCCGACCGCTGCACCCATGACCCAGGGAAGCCCGGCGGCATACGTTGCCCGGTCTATGTCCAGTCGCGCCTGCAGAGAATCGGTCGCATCTAAAACAATGTCGACCCCATCTAGCAGTTGCGACGCCGTGTCCTCGTTGAATCGCTTGCACTGAGCATCAACGGTAATGTCTCCATTGGCATCCCTTAGCCGTCCCGCAAGCACTTCCACCTTTAGCTGCCCCAGGTCGTCCTCGGTATAGGCCAACTGGCGAGGCAGGTTACTGAGCGCAATTCGGTCATCATCGACCAGGCGGATCGACCCGACACCCGCACCCGCAAGATACTGAGCTGCCGGCGTACCCAGCCCACCTGCGCCGACAATCAGTACGCGACTCTCTTTCAGTCTCGCCTGCCCCTCAAGATCAACCTCGGGCAGGATCAACTGACGCGCATAGCGCGCCAGCTCGCTGTCACTCAAGGCTGCCATTGTCCCCCCGTCATGCGCGACTGACCGGACCAATCCCGTCGGGAGCTGATGGACTGAAAGCCTCGATCCTGCATACAAGCTGTGACGGCATCGGCCTGATCAAAACCATGCTCAAGTAGCAGCCATCCGCCGGGAGTCAAATGGTCTGGTGTGTGTTCGACAATGTGCTCGATCGATTCAAGACCTGTCTGACCACCAATCAGGGCACTATCTGGCTCAGCGGGCAGATCACCCTGCTGCAAATGCGCATCCGATGCGCTGATATAGGGTGGGTTGGAAACCACCAGATCCCATTGGGCGACACCCAGTTGCTCAAACCAGCGACTCTCAAGCCACTCCACCTGCACTCCCAGTGAACGCGCATTGGCCTCGGCACACGCCAGCGCCTCCGCACTGAAGTCGATCGCCGTCAACATGGCGTCAGGCCGCTCCGACTTGCAGGCCAGCGCAATCGCGCCGCTGCCCGTCCCCAAGTCGAGTACCCGCTTAGCGCCCGCATCAATGCACTCGACCGCCCACTCGACCAAATGCTCTGTCTCTCGCCGCGGAATCAAGACATGACGATTGACGCCCAAGCGCAGTGACCGAAAGTCGCGATACCCCAGCACGTACGCCAGAGGCGCTCCGTCATGCCGTGCGTTGGCATGATCAGTAAAAAGGTTCAGCGCCGGCTCTGCCACAGGGTCCTCGCC
>Ga0255767_1001095_pt1 | contig 24545 bp, 22 predicted proteins | sample 071ome_24_FD_179967 | JGI IMG/M metagenome (GOLD analysis project Ga0255767, IMG submission 179967) | Coastal salt marsh microbial communities from the Groves Creek Marsh, Skidaway Island, Georgia - 071402CT metaG (version 2) | ecosystem: Environmental > Aquatic > Marine > Intertidal zone > Salt...
GCCAGGATCTGTCGGTCTACGAGCCGCTCGAGCAGTCGATCCTCAACGCTCTCGCGAGCGCCGGCATCGTCCGCTTCGACGCCTCCGACCTGATGCCCGCCGACGTCGGCGCTGGCACCTTCTGGACTGAGGGCACCTCACTCGTCAACGGTGACATCACCGTCGCCGAGGCCGCTGCCGCGATCGACGCGTCGTGGCCGGGTGAGGGCGGTGGCACCACCGCCGGAACCGGCGACTCCGCTGCCGACGGCGTGCTCCGCTTCGGTGGACTGCTGCCCGAGACCGGCAACCTCGCCTTCCTCGGACCACCCGAATTCGCCGGCGTTGAGCTCGCCGTCGCCGAGATCAACATGCTCGCTGAGCAGTACGGTCTCCCCGGCGTCGAGTACCTGCCCGGTGACTCGGGCGACAACGGTGACGTGGCCAACGCCACGGTCGACCGCCTCCTCGCGGAGAACGTCGACGCCTTCATCGGTGCCGCGTCCTCGGGTGTCTCGCTGACCGTGATCGACAAGATCACCCAGGCCGGCAAGATCCAGTTCTCGCCCGCGAACACCTCCCCGGTGTTCACCGACTACGACGACAACGGTCTGTACTTCCGTACCGCTCCGTCCGACGTGGTCCAGGGCGCGGCGCTGGCCGACCTCATGATCTCCGATGGCGCCGCCACGGCGGTGTTCCTGGTGCTGAACGACTCGTACGGCACCGGGCTGCTCAAGTACACCAGCGAGCCCTACGTGGCCGCCGGTGGTGAGCTCGCCATCGACCCGATCATCTACGACCCGATGGCTGAGAACTTCGACGCCGAAATCGCCGCTGCGGTCGCCGCCGACGCTGACGCCATCGTCATCATCGGCTTCGACGAGACGACGAAGATCCTGGGTGGCCTCATCGAGGCTGGCCAGGGCCCGGCTGACAAGCTCGTTTACGGTACCGACGGCAACATGGGCAACGCCCTCGCGCAGGCCTTCGACGACCCGACGGTCGTCGCCGGCATGAAGGGCACCCTGCCCGGCGTGGACGTGGCCGGGGAGCTCCCTGAGTTCCGCGACCGCCTCCTCGAGGTGGACCCGTCGCTCACCGACTTCTCGTACGCCGCTGAGGCCTACGATGCCGTGATCGTGGTGACCATCGCGAACCTGATGTCCGGCTCGACCGGAGATCCCGCGGTGTTCGCTCCGCTGATCAACGATGTCACCCGCGGTGGCCAGAAGTGCACCTCGCTCCTCGAGTGCGGTCTGCTTCTCCAGAGCGGTATCACCGACATCGACTACGACGGTGTGTCCGGTCCTCTCGAGTTCAACGATGCGGGTGAGCCCACCGAGGCTTCCATCCTCATCCTCGAATTCGACGCCACCGGCGCCCTCGGAGTCATCGGCTCGATCCAGGGCAAGGTCTCCTGACCTGACCTGACGATCCGTTCAGGGATCTGGCGGCCCCGGGGCTTCGGCCCCGGGGCCGCTCCCGTTTTCGGGTGAGGTCAGGAGCACAACTCAGCCGTCGAGGTCGGGCAGAACCGATCCAGGGGTCACTCGGATGCGTACGAGACTGAAGAGCGGGCGATCGCCCCGCGAGTCGTCAGTTCTGATGCGACTTGACGAGGGTGCCGAGGTAGAGCTCGATCACCTTCGGATCGGTGAGCAGCTCGCGGCCGGTGCCGGTGTAGGCGTTCGCGCCCTGGTCAAGCACGTAACCACGATGACAGATCTGCAAGCACCGACTGGCGTTCTGCTCGACCATCACGATCGACACGCCCGCCTGGTTGATCTTGTGGCAGCGCACGAACACCTCGTCCTGCAGGGCCGGGGAGAGACCCGCTGAGGGCTCGTCGAGAAGCAGCACTGACGGGTCCATCATGAGCGCCCGACCCATAGCGAGCATCTGACGCTCTCCGCCCGAGAGCGAACCCGCTCGCTGAGAACGGCGCTCAGCGAGTTTCGGGAACATCTGTCCGACCACCTCAAAGCGTTCGGAGAACATCTTCGGCTTGAGGAAGGTGCCCATCTCGAGGTTCTCCTCGATGGTGAGCGCCGGGAAGACATTGTTGATCTGAGGCACGTAGCCGATGCCCCGCGAGACCAGCGAGTGGGCCTTCTTGTTGGTGATGTCCTCGCCACGGAGCCGGACCGATCCGGCTCGGACGTTCACCAGACCGAACATCGCCTTGACCAAGGTCGACTTGCCAGCTCCGTTCGGCCCGATGACGCCCACCAGCTCGCCCTCGTGCAACTCGAGGGAGCAGCCGTTCAGAATGTTGACCCCAGGCAGATAGCCGGCGGTCAGGTCATCAGCGATCAACAAGGGTTCGACGGTCGCGTCACTCACAGGTCGGCCTCCAAATCGAGGGCGGAGTCGTGGTGCGATCCGAGATAGGCATCGACGACGGCCTGATTCTGACCGATCGAGGCGGGCGGCCCCTCGGCGATGATGCGGCCCTCAGCCATCACCACCACCCAGTCGCTGATCTCCTGCACCATGTCCATGTCGTGCTCCACGAAGAGCACGGTCATACCGTCGTCGCGGAGCCCCTTCACGTGATCGAGCAGGGACTGCTTCAGCGCGGGGTTCACGCCGGCCATCGGCTCGTCGAGCATCACCATGGTCGGTTCGACCATGAGCGCCCGGGCCATCTCCAGGAGTTTTCTCTGACCACCCGAGAGCGTTCCCGCGAACTCCTCGCGCATATGGTCGAGCTTGAAGCGCACCAGGAGGTCGTCAGCTCGCTCGGTGTTGGCGCGCTCCTGCGCCCTCCACATTGGCGGGAACAGCGACCGGGTGAGCTTCTCCCCCGCCTGTCCAGTTGCGCCGAGGAGCATGTTCTCGATCACCGTCATCTTCGAGAGCGCCTTGGTGAGCTGGAAGGTGCGCACCATTCCGAGATTGGCCACCCGGTGGGCGGCCACCCCGTCGAGATCCCGCCCCTCGAAGTTGCGTGAGCCGGAGTCAGGCTTGTCGAAGTTGGTGAGCAAGTTGAAGAAGGTTGTCTTGCCGGCGCCGTTCGGTCCGATCAGCGCGGTGATCACACCACGCTGCACCTCGAGATGGTCGACGTCAACCGCGGTGAGACCGCCGAAGGTACGGCGGACACCGGTCGCCGTCAGAATCGCATCGGGCTTCGGTGCCCCCGGCTCCCAGGGGACGCCAGCGAGGGCCGCGGTCACAGGGATGGAGTCAGCGGTCATCGAGAGCCATCTCCTCCTTGTTGCCGAATATGCCCTGTGGTCGGAAGGCGGCAAGCAGGATCAAGCCGAGTCCGATGAGCATGAACCGGACCTGGCCGACCTGGGTGCCGGTCATCAGCCACTCCGGCACGTGGCCGTTGTCAACGAGTTGCCGGAGCGCCACATCGGAGAACGACAAAATCGCGTAGAGGATCGCCGCGCCGACGATTGGCCCCAGCACCTTGGCCGCCCCACCGAGAATGAGCGCCACCCAAGCGAAGAACGTGACGTCGGTAATGAAGTTTTGTGGCTGGGCCGACTGGGTGCCGATCGCGCGCAGCATGCCTCCCATCGCGCCGAAGACCCCGCCGATCATGAGCGCCTGCATCTTGTACCAGTAGGCGTTCTTGCCGAGGCTTCGCGCCGCGTCCTCGTCCTCGCGGATGGCCTTCAGCACGCGGCCCCACGGGCTCTTCATGAGCAGGAGGCTGATGAGCACGCCGATCACCAGCGCGATCCATCCGACGGTGACCACCCACATCTGGTTGCCGATGAACAGATTGAAGAGGTAGCGCTCCTGGCGGTCATAGGGGCTGAGGTCGTAGAAGGTGGTGGCGAAGCCGGTGAGACCGTCAGATGAACCGGTCCAGCGGTCGAGGGAGGGTGAACGCGCGATGATTCGGAACATCTCACTCGCCGCGATCGTCACGATGGCGAGGTAGTCAGCGCGGAGCCGAAGCGTCGGCACACCCATGATCGCGGCGAGGATGAGCGGAAACACGATGATGCCGAGCAGGAGGCCCCACCAAAAGTTGAGCCCGAGGGTAACTACCGACATCGAGAGTCCGTAGGCCCCGGCCGCCATGAAGACCGCTTGGCCGAGGTTGAGCAGCCCGGTGTAACCAAAGTGGATGTTCAAGCCGAGGGCGGCCAGCCCGAAGTAGATGAACTGCTCCCCGAACAATCCTCGGGCGGTGTTCTCAATAATCGCTACCCAGTCCATGACCCTCCCCTCAGCCGATCCTGTCCTTGCGGCCGAGCAGCCCCTGCGGGCGCACCAGCAGGATCACTACGAGCATGACCAACGCCCCGACGTTCTTCATGTCGGTCGGAATGACCAGCGTCGACATCTGGATGAACAGACCGACGATGATGCTGCCGAAGAGCGCCCCGTAGGCGGTCCCGAGACCGCCGAGGGTCACCCCGGCGAACATCAGCAGCAGCGTCCGGAAGCCCATTTCCCAGCCAATCGACTCGGTCACACCGAACATGACACCACCAAGGCCGGCGAGGGCACTGCCCGACACCCACACCCATCGGATGACTTTCTCGACATCGATACCCGACGATTCAGCGAGATCACGGTTATCGGACACCGCGCGCATCGCCTTGCCGATACGCGTGAACTGCAGGGCGGAGCCGACCCCGAGGAGGATCAGCACCGAGAGCACCATGATCACGATGTCCTTAGGAGCGATCGTGAACCAGACCAAGTCCCACTTCTCCTGGATGCGGTAGTCGCGGTAAAAGCCAGCGCGGCCACCGAAGCGATACAGCATGACGTAACGCAAGAAGATTGAGAAGCCGATCGACACGACGAGCGCGGCGATCAGGCTCACCCCGCGACGACGCAGCGGGCGCCACACAAACTCGTTGAAAATGCCTCCGGCGAGACCGGTGATGACCAATACGAAGACGGCGGCCACCAGCAGCGATGACTGCCAGCCGAACACGCCAGTCACGTGGAACAGGTAGGCCATCATCGCCCCGAAGGTCACCATCTCGCCGTGGGCGAAATTGGTGAGCCCGGTGGTGCCATAGATCAGCGAGAGCCCGATCGAGCACATCGCCAACAGCAGACCGAGCTTGAGGCCGTCGACGAGCAGCTGCACCCATTCGATCGCCGTGACCTCTGAGACGGCGGCCTCGCCAAGGGGGAAGAGCGCGCCCTTCGACTTACCGGGGGTGTCGATGACCACTTCGGCCGGGTTCTTGTCGGGGTTCCGGAGATCGACACCCTCAGGGAGGGTGCTGACATCGAGAAGCACCGAATAGGTGCCGACCGGGACCAGGACCGACCAGTCGCCCTCCTCGTCGGTGGTGCCGGTCGTGACCTCGTTCCCGGAGGCGTCGCTGACGATGAATACCACCCCGGCCACCGGCACCTTCTCACCTTCGGCGTCCTTCGTGGAGAGCGAACCCTTGATCTCGCCGTTCTCATCCTGAGCAGAAGCTGGCGCTCCGAGGGCGAGCAACCCAACCAACGAGGCCGACAGCATCGCAAGCATCGTCCCGAGCCGGACACGCCGACGCGACCGTGAGACCGGCTTCTCCCCCATCAAGCGTGAGACCCTACTCCGACCGGTGACGCGGCGCGGAACTCCGACCGGCAGCGCGAGGTGTCGAGGAGGATCAGCACGGTCACCAGTTGCACCGCGGTCGCACCCGCCACATGCGCGCCGACAAGAATCGCCGGTACGCCGGTGAAGTACTGGGTGTAGCCGATCGCCGCCTGCAGCAGCGCGACGAACAGCCACCTCGAGAGGGCGGGCCGAATTGCCGCCGCCGGACCGCCGGCGCGCGCACGCATGGCCAACCCGATCGCGATCGCGATCGTCGCGACGACAGCAATCCCGTGAATCCGCGCCGCTGAGGCGATGTCGACGCCGAGGCGCACGGCATCCTCGTCACCAGCATGGGGTCCGGCTCCCGTGACAACCGTGCCGGTGACGATCGCGACCGAGGTCCCGACGAGGAGGAGGCCAGCGAGACGCCGACTCGCGATATCGACGGTCGAGGCGCGCAAGGCGCCGTCCGGCTCACCCGCCCGTCTCACGAGGACAGCGCCTGCGGCGATGAGACCCATCGAGAGCAGGAGATGCCCCTGAACCGCGTACGGATGAAGATCAACCCAGACCGTCACCGCGCCGAGAAGGGCATTGGCGACCACGCCCGCGACGAGGAGCCACGAGAGGACCACGAGATCCCGGCGACGACCCTCACGGATCAACGACCCGAGCACCGCCGCGATAACCGCGATGACAACCACACCGGTGAACAACCGGTTGACCTGCTCAATGGCGGCATGGGCGCTCGACACGTCGACGAACCGCTCGGAGTTGCAGTTCGGCCAGTCATCGCAGCCAAGTCCGCTGTTGGTAAGGCGAACCGCCGCTCCCGAGACGATGATGATCGAGAGCGAGATCAGCGCCCCGACAGAGATTTGGCGGTACCGAGGGGCGCTGATGACCACCTTGGGCAGGCTACCGATGCAGTCAGGGCCGGTCGCCTCGTACGCGCCCAACAGCGAGCGGAGGGCGGGCCAGGTTCAACTACCGAGGTTGATGTAGATCTGCTTCGTCTCCAGGTAGGCATCGAGGGCGTACCGGCCGAGCTCGCGACCAACTCCGCTCTGCTTGTAGCCGCCCCAGAGCGACTCACTGGGCGCGGGTTGGCTGTCGTTGATCCACACCACCCCGGCTCGGACCCGCCTCGCGGTGGTGAGGGCGAGGTTGATATCTCGAGTCCAGATCGCGGCGGCGAGGCCGTACTCGGTGTTATTCGCCTGACGAACCACCTCGTCGATCTCCTCGAACCGAAAGACCGTGGCGACCGGCCCGAAGATCTCCTCCCGGGCGATCGCCGGCTCGTGATCGACGACCTCGAACACGCTCGGAGCGACGAAGAATCCCCCGGCGAGCTCCGGCAACTCAGGGAGCGCCCCGGTGAACACGTGCCGTGCCCCGTCACCCGGCGCCGCATCGACATAGGACCGCACCCGGTCGCGTTGAACAGCCGACACCAACGGACCCATCGTGGTCGCCTCGTCGAGTCCCGAACCGAGCCGAATCGCCCCGGCTTGCGCCACCATGCCCTCGAGCACCTCGTCGTAGACAGAGGCGTGAACGAACACGCGGCTGCCCGCTGAGCACACCTCACCTTGATTACCGAAAATGCCCGCGGCGGTGCCCACGATCGCCTCAGCGATCGGCGCGTCGCCGAAGACGATGTTGGGGCTTTTGCCGCCGAGCTCGAGGGTGACCCGCTTCAACTGGTCGGCGCAGGTCCGCTGGATGTGACGTCCGACCCCGAGCGAGCCGGTGAACGAGATCTTGTCGACCCGCGGGTCGGTGAGCATCGGCTCTCCCGCCTCGACACCGAAGCCGGTCACCACGTTGAGGACCCCAGCGGGCAGCCCGGCCTCCTCGGCGATAGCCGCCATGCACAGCGCGGTCAACGGAGTCTGCTCGGCAGGCTTCAACACGACGGTGCACCCCGTGGCGAGAGCCGGGGCCACCTTCTGCGCCGCCATCAGCATGGGGTAGTTCCACGGGACGATCAGCCCGCACACCCCAACCGGCTCGCGAACCACGAGCGACAGGGCGTCGCTGCCGACCGGAGGGATGTCACCAGCGATCTTCGTGGCCCATCCGGCGTAGTACTCGAACATGAACGCGACCTCGTCGATGTCGCCGCGGGCATCAGCCAGCGGCTTGCCGCAGTCGAGCACCTCGATCTCGACGAGTTCATCGCGACGCTCTCGAACGAGGTCGCTCATCCGGTGAAGGATGCGGGCGCGGTCGCGAGCCGAGACCGCCTCCCCCCAGCGACCGTCGTCGAAAGCGGACCGCGCCGCGGCGACGGCTCGGTCAACATCGGCGGCTTGCGCCCTCGGCACGCGGGCGATCACCCGGCCGGTCGCCGGATCGACGCTTTCGAACTCCTCGCCGTCAATCGCGGCGACCCACCTCCCATCGATGTGCATCCCAGCTGGGACGCGCGCGAGGACTGCCGGAGCTCCGTCGACACTGCTCATGGATCGCAAGGTAGTCGCCGAGGCGCGGCCGTCGACAGGCCTCAGCGGGTACGAAGCCCCGTCGGAAGATGCTCGTCGTGAGCGAGTCGCCTCAGCGAGAAGGTGTGAGCTCCTCCGATCTCGATCGAGCCGACCCGAGTGATCGAGCAGTGTCCGATCACGAAGCGGTCCCACTCCCACGGGGTGGGCACGAGCCCGAGGAGGTGACCGATCGTCACCGAGTTCGTCCCGGCATGGGCGAACAGCAAAATGCGCCGACCCGGCTCGGAGATGGTCCACACCGGCAACTCGTGATCGTCTCGGGAGACACTCCGCTCGGCGAGGAAGTACTCGGCGCCGTTGTGGATCCGGTCAACGAAATCTCGGACACTCTCTCCGCCTTCGAGACCGTGCCACCGGTCGTCCGGAGCCATCCGGCGCATCTCTGCGTAGGCCTGCTCGGCTCGCTCCGCGGGTCCACCATCCCAGCCCGGATCACGGATCTCATGGAGCCACGGTGCGATCACCTCGGGCCGATCAAGCAGCGTCAGCAAAGGCGCCGCCGTCTGCCGCGCGCGCTGGAGCGGCGAGACCAGGATCTCGTCGAAGTGCTCGGTCGCGAGATGGCGGGCCGTGATCTCCGCTTGCTCGAGACCGCGCGCCGTCAGCGGTGGATCACCGACGCTCAGCCCGTTGCGGACCCACTCGGGCTCTCCGTGGCGGACCAGCACGATCTCCATGCGCTCGAAGGTACCGTCTCGGTGTGTCGAGCCGACCGGACTGGTACGCGGATCCGACTGGCCGCCACGAACTCCGGTACTTCAACGGGACCTCTTGGACCGGGGATGTCTCTGACGCGGCACGCCGATCGATCGACCCGCTCACGCCAACTCCGCGGCGGCGCGGCACACGGTCGGTCGTCGCCGCCCTCCTCGCCCTTACCGGGGTCGGCACCCTTGTCATCGCGATCGTCGTGGTCCCCCGGGTGGCGGCGTACCTCGACGTCTCCCCTCACACGGTCGAGATCACCGAGTGCGCGCCCGATGGGAGCGAGGTCGCGCTCAGGGTGGCACTCGCTAACACAGGCGAGTCGAGGGCCGATTACACGATTCACGTTCGACTCCTCGATGACAGCGGCGCGGTGATCCGCGACACCACCCTCGAGGTGAACGCCATCGCCGCCGGATCGACCGTCGAGACCACCGATCGCCTCCCCGCCCGATTCGATGACGTCGCATGCGAGATCCGCGGGGTAAGCGGCCCCCTGCCCTTCGGCATCGACCTCGGGCCTGCTCCGTCGAGCCGTTGAGGCGACGTCGGCCTAGCGTCGCACCCGTGGACGACCAGCACACCACCGCCGATGAACGGGTCGTCGACCCGATGAGCAAATCGACCGACACGCAGTTTGGCTGGCGTCAGATCGGCGCCCGCGTGGCGGTCCTCACTGTGATGGTCGCGTTCGCCGCCTTCTGGACGTGGGCGCTTTTCTTCGCCTCGAAGGAAGCAGTGAACCGCATCGGCGACGTCGAGTGGGCCGAGCGTGCCGAGGCGGTCTGCCAGGACTGGAATGAGCGCCGCCTCGAACTCGCCGACTATCGCCAAATCCGCGAAGGTGGGGCCGACCTGATTCGCGAGCGAGCCGACATCATCGACCGCGCGACCGACATGGTCGAGTCGATGATCGCCGAGGTGAACGCTGTGCGACCCTCCGATGAGAAGGGCCGGGCGATCGTCCCGCTCTGGACCGACGAATACGCCACGTACATCGAGGATCGTCGCCGCTACGCCGCTGAGTTGCGCGCCACCGGGGAGAACCTCCCCTTCTACGAGACCATGAGCGAGGTGCCGCTCTCCGAGCGGCTCGAGACGTTCGCCGGAGACAACCGGATGGACGCCTGCGCCCCTCCCCGCGACCTCAGCATGTGACGGGCGGACGCGACCGCCGATCGGTCAGTGGTCGGCGAGGGTAGACCTGATCACCCGCGCGGGAGCTCCGACCGCGACCGAGTGATCGGGGATCACCCCGTTGACCACGCTGTTGGCACCGATCACGCACCCTCGTCCGATATCGGCACCAGGGAGAACGACCGACCCGTGCCCGATCCATGATCCGGAGCCGATCCTTACCGGTCGCTCCGGCATCGTCTGAGCCGAGATGGGGAGATCCGGGTCGCCGTAGCCGTGGTTCTGGTCGGTGATGTACACGTGATGGCCGGTCCACACATCGTCGCCGATCTCGATCGACAGATGCCCAACGATGCCCGAGCCACGACCGATCAGGCACCGATCCCCGATGCTGACGACCGGTGACCCGATGCACTCCTGCCCCGGGACCATGCCGGCCGAGAGCGCGACATGCTCCCCGATCATCGTCTCTCGGCCGATGTGGATGTACCGCTCGTTCATGACCGTCGTGGGTGGGAAGCAGATGACGCTTCGCTCGCCGAACGCGCCGAATCGGCGGCCGGCGCGACTATCGGGTCCGATGGCGCCGTGGACCCTGACGAGATCGAGGAGCGGCAGGGCCGCCCGCCCGATGGCGCGCCCCATAAGGCGCCGCAACACTCCGAGCACAAGGGGCACGCTACCGTCCGGTCGATGGACCCTCGGGAGGCCCGAAGCGCGAACGGTTGGATCGGCATCGACCGAGACGGAGTATCGGTGTTCAAGGGCATTCGTTACGCCGAGGCCGACCGCTTCCGCCCAAGCGAACCGAACGACGGGACACCCGCGCGAGCCGACACCTATCTCGCGCAGAGCGCCCAAGTGCCAGGCCTCATGGAGCAGTTCCTCGGAGGCTCCAGCCAACCGATGGGCGAGGATTGCCTCGGCCTGAACATCTTCACCCCCGATGTCGAAGCGAGCCTCCCAGTGATGGTCTGGGTGCACGGAGGCGCCTTTGTCAACGGTTCCGGCTCGGTCCCCTGGTATGACGGGACCGAGCTCGCGAGGAAACGCGGGGTCGTCGTCGTCACGATCAATTACCGCCTCGGACTCCTTGGTTTCACGGGACCGAACGACCTCGGAATCGGCGATCAAATCAGCGCCCTCACATGGATCCGAGACAACATCGCTGCCTTCGGCGGCGATCCCGGCTCGGTCACCGTCTTCGGCGAGTCAGCGGGAGGCGCGTCGGTGATCGCGCTCTTGGCCGCGCCGTCGGCACGGCAACTCATCCACCGAGGAATCGCGATGAGCCCATCGATGCCGCAACTACGGTCGACCACTCGAGCAACTGAGGCGCTCGGAGAAGTGCTCGCCACGGCGGGCGTCGATCATCCCGATGCTCTGGCCGATCTCCCTATCGACCGGCTCCTCGAGGTCCAGGCCTCTGTGCTGTCCACGAGCGGGGACTCACTCACCGCCTTCTCCCCGACCGTCGGAGGCGCCCTCGTTCCCGCCGATGCGCTCGACCGAGTCGCCGCCGACCCGAGGCCCCTCATGATCGGCACCACCCGAGACGAGATGCACCTGTTCACTGCCTTCGATCCGGAGGTCAACAGCCTCGACCTCGACGGAGCGCTCACGCGCTACCGGCACTGGTTCGACGATGATGCCGAGGAGGCGATCGAGCGCTACCGAACTCGGCGGCCCGGCCACACTCCCGGTCAGCTCGTGTCAGCCGCCCAAACCGACCAGATCTTCCGACACCCGGCGCGTCGTCTCGTCGAGCGACGTGCCGCCCCTACCCACCTGTGGTGGTTCACTTTCGCGACCCCGTCGTTCGACGGCGTACTCGGCGCGTGCCACGCCCTCGACATCCCCTTCGCATTCGACAACCTGCATCGCCCCGGTGTCGACATTTTCACGGGGGACGGACCAGAGCGCCAAGGTCTCGCCGACCGGTTCAGCACCGCGATCACCGACTTCGCCAAGCACGACGACCCGGGCTGGGAGGACGCCAACACAGGAACAGTCGTCCTCGACGGCGACGGCACTCGAACGGTGGAGCATCCCGAATCCGAACTCCTCGCCCTATGGGACGGCCGGTGACTCACGGCGCCGAAGCTGGGCGAATCCTCCGAGGCCCACGACTCGGCGCCGGCTCGATCACCGATGTGCCCGGTGTGCTTCTCGGACACCACCAACGAACCGGCCGCGGTTGGCGTACGGGGACGACCGTGGTGCTCACTCCCGACGGAGCCACCGCCGGGGTCGAGGTCCGGGGCGGCGGTCCCGGCACCCGCGAGACCGACGCGCTTCGACCCGGCAACCTCGTATCGACGATCCACGCGGTCTGCCTCTCGGGAGGGAGCGCGTACGGACTCTCCGCGGCCGACGGCGTCGTGGCCCACCTCGAGGCGCTCGGCCTCGGGCACCCAGTTGGCGAAGCACCCCATCAGGTCGTCCCCGTGGTGCCGACCGCGGTGATCTTCGACTTGGCACGCGGCGGACAGTTCACCAACCGCCCCGACGCCGACTTTGGCCGGACCGCCTGCCGACGGGCCTCGGTGAAGGGTCAGGCGCGAGGTTCCGTCGGCGCCGGTGCCGGCGCGATCTCCGGCGGACTTGCCGGCGGAGTCGGCTCGGCCTCAGCCGAACTGGACCTCGGCTCCGGACCGGTCCACGTGGCCGCTCTTGCCGTCGTCAACTCCCACGGATCGGTGATCGATCCCGCGACCGCCCTCCCCCGCCTCCACGACGGCCGGCTTCGACGGCCCGACCGCGACCAACGACGAGCGGTCGCCGACGCGATCGCACGACTCGGACGCGGCGCGACGGATCCTGAGCGAGGCGGCCTCAACACCACCCTCGTCGTCGTCGCTACCGACGCTCGCATCGACGCCACCGAAGCGACGCGCGTGGCATCGGTAGCCCATGACGGCCTCGCCCGATCGATCCACCCCGTGCACTCGCTCTTCGATGGTGACACCGTGTTCACCCTCGCTACCCGCCAGATCGATCTCGCCGGTCCCTCACGGCCGTCGGCCCTCAACCTCCTCGCTACAACCGCCGCCGACTGCGTCGCCCTCGCGTGCTCGGATGCCGTGCTCTCAGCCGAATCCCACAGCGGCGTGCCGGCTTACCGCGACCTCGCACCCGGGGTGGCCGGTGGCTGAGTTGACGGTCTGCTCGACCACGGAGGAGATGACCACGCTCTCGAGGTCGTGGATCGCCGAGGGACACACCATCGCCGTCGTTCCAACGATGGGCGCCCTCCATCGAGGACACGTCGTATTGATCCGCGAGGCGCTCAGACGCGCTAACCGGGTCGTCGTCACGGTCTTTGTGAATCCGACCCAATTCGATCGGGCCACCGATCTTGACGCCTACCCGAGGGATCTCGCCGCGGACCTCACGACCTGTGAGGCTGAGGGCGTCCACGCCGTCTTCGCGCCGAGTGTCGCCGAGGTCTACCCGCAGGGAGCTACCACGTCGGTCGACCCGGGCCCGATCGCCGACCGCCTCGAGGGTGAGCACCGGCCGGGGCACTTCTCTGGAGTCGCGACGGTGGTGCTCCGATTGTTCGAGATCGTGTCTCCGCATGTCGCTGTGTTCGGCGAGAAGGATGCCCAACAACTCGCCATCGTGCGCTCGGTCTGTGAGCTACGCGAGATCGACATCGTCGGGGTGCCGACGGTGCGCGAGTCGGACGGGCTCGCTCTGTCGAGTCGGAATGTCCAACTCGATCCGGTGGCCCGACAGGCCGCCACCGCACTTCCGAGAGCGCTCGAGAGCGTGAACGACGCCTGGATCGCAGGACTCGCGGGCATCGATGAACTGCGAGCCCGCGGTATCGGCATCATCGAGGAGGCCGGAGGCGAGGTCGACTACCTCGATCTCGTCGATCCGGCCACCTTCCTCCCGTGCAGCTCACCCGAGCGCGGAGACCTCATCGTGGCGGCCGCCTGGTTCGGCGGGGTCCGCCTCATCGACAACCTCCAACTCGGCTCCTGAACGGCTGTCTCAGCCGCCGAGGACGTCCGGACCGGCGATCAGCACGACCGCCAAGACCACGCCGTTGAAGAGCGCGTGGCCGAGGATTACCGGCCAGAGCCGACCAGTAATCAGGGCCGCGACGCCAAATACGGCACCGACCGCCGCGAGCACCACCACCAACCCAGCACCCGCCGACCCGGACGGATCGGCGTGGACGGCTCCGAACACGACCGCCTGAACGACAACGGCGAACGCCCGACCGACGCGCGGCACGAGAGCCGGCAAGATCACCCCGCGGAACACGACTTCCTCGACGACCGGCGCGGCCACGACCGCGGCGAACGCGGTGACGAGCAGCGCCGCCGTGAGACCGGAGTCGTCGAAGAGCCCCTCGGTGTTCGAACCGATTTCGACACCGAGCCCCAGCAGAGCGGCAGCGACCATCGCCTGCGCGACCACCGCCGACACCCAAACAAGAGCGCCTTTGGCGACATCAGCGGGCCGCGGTCGTCCGATCAGCGAACGCCCGCTCGCGATGCCCCCTCCGACTCGTCTTCCGAGACGCCGCAGCGACCAGACCAGCGGAGGGCCGTAACCGACGAGGGTGAGGATCGCGATGCCCATCCACTCGGGGAGACCGACCTCCTCGGCCACCGCGAAGCCAACCCCTCCCGCGAGGAGGGAGAGCAGCAGGACTGCCAGGGCCAACGACGCCTCCCGAAGCCCGCCGCTCGCCGGTGGCATCGAGCCCGCCGCAACCGACTCCTCAAGCGGCGGTTGCCAGGAGCGGCCGTCGAAATAGCGGAGGCCACCGTTGTTATGCCACCCGACCGGTGGCGTGCCGATCGGTGGGGGTGGGAGGTTCGTCATGTTCTTAGCGGCGTCCTGCCCGGATCATGATCAACCGGCGGTCGACCTCAGTCCAGCCCGAGCCTGCGCCATAGTCTGTCACCCGTGAGCCACACCGAGTCACTGTGGTACGACACCCTGCCCGATGACCTCCGCGTCGACAGCGTCCCGCTCGACGGGTCGATCCGATGCGACGCCGTCATCGTCGGCGCCGGGCTCACCGGACTCTGGACCGCCTACTACCTCCTCGAGCGCGAACCCGACCTTGACCTCGTCGTGATCGACCGCGCCGGTGTCGGTACCGGCGCGAGCGGACGCAACGGAGGTTGGTGCTCGACGCTCCTCCCCATGAGCCTCGACCGGATGGCCCGCGACCATGGCCGCGCTGCAGCCCGACGTATGCAGATCGCCATGCACGACACCCTCGACGAAATCGAGCGCGTCGTCACCTCGCACGGGATCGACGCCGGGTTCCAGCGGGGCGGGTCGCTGACAGCAGCCCGAAGCGCTCCTCAGGAACGACGCATCGCGCACGAGCTCTCGCGCTACCGAGAATTCGGATTCGGTGAGGAGCACTACCGTCTCCTCAACATCGCTGAGGCGACGGAACGCTGCGCGATGACGAGAATCCGCTCGGCCCTCCACACTCCCCATTGCGCAGCCGTCCACCCGGCGAGGCTGACCCACGGCGTCGCCCGGCTGGCTCGAGACCGCGGGGCGCGAATTCTCGCTCCGGTGCGCGCTTCTCGTATCGAGCCCGGTCGCGTCACCACCGACCGCGGGATCATCACCGCCGAATTCATCATCCGGGCCACCGAGGGCTACACCTCCAACCTCGAGGGCGAGCATCGATCGATGATCCCCCTCTACTCGATGATGGTGGCCACCGAGCCTCTCGACGCTTCAGTGTGGGAGACGATCGGGCTTCGCGACCGTGAGACGTTCGACGACGGGCGTCACATGATCATCTACGGCCAACGAACCGCCGACGACCGACTCGCCTTCGGTGGTCGTGGCGCGCCGTATCACTTCGGCTCGAGGATCGACGACCGGTTCGACACCGACGATCGAGTGCGTCAGGCGATTACCGCCACGCTGATCGACCTGTTCCCTGCGCTCGCTGATACGCGATTCACCCACCACTGGGGTGGACCGCTCGCGGCCCCGAGGGACTGGGCGTGCTCGGTCGACTTCGACCGCCGAACCGGGCTCGCCCGAGCCGGTGGCTACGTCGGCGATGGTGTCGCCACAACGAATCTCGCGGGACGAAGCCTCGCTGCAATGATCGCCTCCGAGTCATGCGAGGGCGACGACGACCTGCTTCGACTTCCGTGGGTGGGCCATCGGTCTCGACGCTGGGAACCCGAGCCGGTTCGATGGCTCGGCATCAACGCCGGACGCCGGGCGGCCGACCTCGCCGATCGCATCGAGGAGCGCACCGGGCGAGAGAGCCGCTTCTTCGGTGGGGTGCTCGACGGCCTACTCGGCCGCTGAGCCGTTCAGCGCTGGATGCCCGGATCCTCGAATCGGGCGAGGTGCCGAACGGTGTGCACCGATGACCCCGACAGGATCGCCGATCGGCCGAGCAATCTGCCATGCTCCCAGTTGGAGAGACCAAGTTCGGGTGCCCGCAACGCGTATTGGCCATCGACCCACCGGGTGAATCCGTCGCCGACGAACGGGGCGTCGACCGCGCCGTAGACCGACTCGACCGTCGCGGGGTCATCGGTGATCACTGACACGACGAACCGTGGACTGTGGTGATTGCAGAGCCGGACCGCGGCATCGAGATCGTCCACCACGTGCACGGTGACCTCAGGGCGATCCTCCCACTCCCATTCACGGCCGAGCTCCTCCACCTCGATGTGCTCGACTTCCACATCAGTCGCGAGCGATTCCGGCCAGCATGACCGAGCCGCATCGGTCAGATGCGCGGTCGCACCCGGTCGACCCTCGGCAGCGACGGCGAGTGCCCCCGCGACCACCGGCACGAGCTCATCAGCCCTCGATGCTGGGATGCAGCAGACATTCAAGGTGTTGCACACCTTCCGGTCGAGACTGCGCTCGACAACAGCAGCCAGTCGGTCCGCGGAGGCGTCTCCGGCGACCAGCATCCACGCTCCGCCGGTGCCATGCAGGCTCACCGGCACACCAGCGCTCCGCGCCACCGATCCGAGGCTCGCAACCGCGGCACCGGAACCGCGGGCCACCGCGAGCGAGAGGCGACGATCAGAGAACAGCGCGTAACCCGCCCCATGAGACTCGGCATCGACAAGTCCAACCGCACCGATCGGCAGACCACATTCGGCGAGCGCCGGTCGGAGCACCCGCTCGATGATCGCCCGGGCCGTCGCCAGAGCATCCGAGCCGATGCGCAGCACCGCGGTGTTGCCGGATCGGATCACCCCAGCCGCGTCGACCACGACATTCGGACGGCCCTCGAAAACGAAGCCGACCACCCCCAGGGGCGCGCGACGTGTCTGGATCCTCCACGAATCGTGCTCGACGGTTTCGAGAAGCCCATCGCGCTCGGGAGGCGCGTCGGCCCACATGCGCAGGCCCGCGGCCATGTCCTCGATCATTCGAGCGTCGAGGCGCAGGCGGGTCACCGACCGGCCTCGTTCGAGGGCCGACGCGACATCGGCCTCGTTGATCGCCGTGAGGTCCGCCACGACGGACGCGTCGGCGAGAAGCGCAGCCGCCCGCTCGAAGAACGAGGTGATCGAGGTGTCCGAGCAGTCGGTGAGGCGACCGAAGGCCTCAACCGCGTCGGTGACCGCCCGGTCAGCCGAGCCGAGGTCATCGGCGCGGAGATGGATCACCGACTCGTCCGCCACCGCGAGACGATCACCGGGAGCGAAAGCCGAGGCGAGTGTCTCATCGACCTCGACCACGCGGTCTCCCCCGACGATCACCGATTGACCGGCGACCAAGCGGACCAATGGCTGCGAAGCCCCGGTCATGAGGTGGCGATCACCTCGTCGAGCATGACCGGTCGACCCTCATCGATCGAACGGTGAGCGGCCACGCCAACGGCGACCGACCACAGGCCGTCGGTCAAGGTGACAGCGGCCGGACGCCCGCCGCGCACCGACTCGATGAAGTCGACATGCTCGAGGTAGCTCGCGCCGTGGTGCAGCCCCACGTGACGGACCCCCTCAGACGCGATCGGACGCTCATCGACGACATGCAGTCCATCGGAGCGACGACCGACCCGAAGCAGCGACTGGGTGACGAGCGCCTCGACCTTGCCCTGGTTGCCGGTCACCGAGATCTCCTGCTCGTTCACGCTCGCCTCAGCGAACATGCAGAGATCGAGCATGCCCCGAACCCCATTGGCGAAGTCGACGATGACGTAGGCGTTGTCGAGGATGTCGGGAACCTCTCCGTTGTATCGCTCGTCGAGATGGTTGACGTCTTGAGCGCCCGAGGCGAGTACGCGCACCGGCTCGGCACCAGCGACGAGACGCATCAGGTCAAAGAAGTGACAGCACTTCTCGACGAGTGTGCCGCCGGTGTTGCGATTGAAACGGTTCCAATCGCCGACCTTCACGAGGAACGGGAAGCGGTGCTCACGGATGGCAACCATGCGGACGTCCCCCACCACCCCGGATGCCAACTCGGCGAGCAGGGCTGTCGTCGGCGGCATGTAGCGATACTCGAGCCCCATCCACACCACCCGATCGGAGGGTCCAGCCTCAGCGGCGTCGACGACGCGGCGGCAATCTTCAACCGTTGTGCACAGCGGCTTCTCCACCAGGACGTGCAGATCGCTCGCGAGGACGTCGCCAAGAACATCCACGTGGGTCATGTTGGGCGAGGCGATCACCACGGCATCGCAAAGACCCGAGTCGATGAGTTCGCGATGGTCGGCGAACAACGTGGGCGCCTCGCCGCCGAATGAGCTGACGGTTGCCGCCCCGATCCCGCGACGCTCCTCCACCGGGTCGGAGACCGCGGTGACGACCGCGCCATCGAGATGGGCGATGTTCTCTAGGTGCTCGACTCCCATCATGCCGCTGCCAATGAGGCCGTATCTGACGGTGTCCGAGGGGTTGGTGCTGTTCGACATCGGCGCCAAGCGTACGCTTGCCGGATGGCAACGAACGCAGGCGCCAGCGATGACCGTCTCTACTTCCGCCAAATGCTCTCGGGTCGAGACTTCGCCGTCGGCGACCCGTTCGCCACCCAGATGGTGAACTTCGCCTACGCGATCGGCGACCGCTCAACCGGCGAGTGCCTGCTCGTCGATCCGGCATGGAACGTCGACGATCTCATCGAACGCGTCGGAGACGACGGCATGAGGGTCGTCGGTGTGCTCGCCACCCACTATCACGCCGACCACGTCGGCGGATCGATCATGGGTCACGACATTCAGGGGGTCGCCGCTCTCCTCGACCGACTCTCCTGCCCGGTCCACGTCCAGTCCGATGAGATCGAGTGGATGGAGCGGACCTCCGGGGTCGGCGCTGATCACTTGGTTGCCCACTCCCCCGGCGATGTGGTGACGGTCGGCGGGGTTGAGGTCAAGTTGGTGCATACCCCCGGACACACCCCGGGCAGCCAGTGCTTTCTCGTCGATGGCCGTCTCGTGGCCGGTGACACCTTGTTCCTCGACGGGTGCGGCCGCACCGACCTACCGGGCTCCGATCCGGTTGCGATGGCTGAGAGTCTCCGCTTGCTCCACCAGGTCGACGACGATGTCGTCCTTTATCCGGGCCACCGCTACTCGGTGGCGAGTTGCGCGACGATGGGTTCGGTCAAGCAGTCGAACTTCGTCTTCGACGGGGTCTAACGCCTCAACGCACGATCACCACGTGTCGATATTCGGTCGACGTCTCGCCCCGCGCTCGGGTGCTGGCGCAGTGGAGATCAAGGTGGAGATCCAACGGCGGGTGTCAGCGGGATCGATCACATCGTCGATTTCGAACCATGAGGCGATGCTGAGCGCCTTGCCGTTCTCGTACAGGCGGTCGACGATCTCGCGGAAGACGCGCTCCTGCTCCTCGGGTGATCCGGCAGCCTCGATCTCCTTGCGGTAGCCGAGGCGCGCGTACCCCTCCAGCCCCATGCCACCGAACTCGCCGGTCGGCCAGGCCAGGCAGGCGAGCGGTGCCTTTGTGCTTCCTCCCATCATCGCTTGCGCCCCGAGCCCGTACGACTTGCGGAGCACAACCGACACCATCGGCACCGAGATGTTGGCCCCGTTGACGAAGAGCCGGGAACAGTGGCGAACGAGCGCGGTCTCCTCGATATCAGGCCCGACCATCATCCCGGGTGTGTCGACGAGCGAGACGAGCGGCAGACCGTGGGCATCGCAGAGTTGGATGAACCGGGCGGCTTTGTCGGCGCCGTCGGAGTCGATGGCACCCGCGAGGTGCGCCGGGTCGTTCGCGATCACTCCAACGGGGCGACCCTCGATACGCGCGAGCGCGGTGATCATTCCGACGCCGAACTCGCGGCGAAGTTCAAGCACCGATCCGACATCGAAGATGCCATCGAGCGCTGAGCGGATGTCGTAGGCGCGAAGTCGGTCGACCGGAACCACATCCCGCAGCGCCTCCTGGTCAGCGCTCTCCCAGTGATCGACCGGCCCTTGGAAGTACGAGAGGTAGCGCTTGGCGACCGCGACCGCCTCCGCCTCGTCCTCGACCAAGATGTCGATCACCCCGTTCGGGGACTGCACCGAGGTCGGCCCGACCTCGGTCGGTTCGAACACCCCGAGCCCGCCGCCCTCGATCATGGCGGGGCCACCCATGCCGATATTCGAGTCGCGGGTGGCGATCACCACATCGCAGCAACCGAGGATGGCCGCGTTACCCGCGAAGCAGTAACCCGAGTTGATTCCGACAAGCGGCACCGTGCCCGAGAGCTGCGCCCACCAGAGGAAGGCGAGGCAGTCCAGACCGGTGACACCACCGGTATCGGTGTCGCCGGGACGTCCCCCACCGCCCTCGGTGAAGAACACCACCGGGACACGGAGTTCCTCGGCCAACTCGAAGAGCCGGTCCTTCTTCCGGTGATTCTGATGTCCTTGGGTTCCCGCCAAAACCGAGTAGTCGTACGACATCACGACGCACCTCGCGTCGCGCCCCGAGAACAGATCGCCGTTCACGGTCGCGAGCCCGGCGACGAGGCCGTCGGCTGGAGTGCGCTCAACGAGGTCGGCGAGTTCTCGCCGCCGCCGTTGGGCGGCTACGACGAGCGGCCCGTACTCAATGAGGGAGCCTTCGTCGATGAGGTCGGCGACGTTCTCACGGGCTGTGCGGCGGCCCTTCGCGTGACGGGCCTCGACCATCGCCGGTCGGGCCTCGTCGGTGCCGATTCGGTGCCGGTCCATCACCTCGGACAGGTCCGCTCGATCGAGTCCGGTCGTCGCGGGCTGAGCAGCCGTGACCTCCGGAGAGGACGACTCGACCGCGCCGACCGTGATCCGCGCGATCACCGTTCCCGGCGCCAACGTCGCGCCGACGTCAACCAGTAACTCGACGATCGTTCCGTCTGCTGGGGCCCGCACCTCGTGGTGCAGCTTCATCGACTCGATAAGGCCGAGCACCTCCCCCTCACGGACGCTCGAACCGACCGGCTTCTCCCAGGTGACCACCGTCCCCTGCAAGTGCGAGGTCACGTCGACCGGCCGGGAGGATCCGTCGTGGGAATTCGTCACACGAGCGATCTTGTCCGCCCGCCTACCGGGCGACCGAATCGGAGGTCAGAGCTGGCCGGGACGACGCTGATAGGCGGTGATCGACTGCTCACCCATCACGAGTTCCGCCGCGACCGCCGCGAAGAGCGCCGGCACGATGAAGTTCGGTCGACCGGTGGTCTCGGCCACGAACATCACAGCGGCGAGCGGCACCCGGTAGCCCGCCCCGAGGAACGCGGCAATTCCGAGGAGGGTGTAGAGGGTGAAGCGCTCGGGGTGGAAGACCTCGCCGACACCGCGCCCAACGATCGCCCCGCCGACGACCAAGGGGATGAACACTCCGCCGACCCCACCGCCGACGACGGTGGCTGCCGACGCCACTGCCCGGATCGCGAACACGGCAATCAGTAACCAGACGGCGATATCGGCTTCAACGAAGAGCCAGTCGCGGAGCACCTCGTATCCGGCGCCGATGCTCAGGCCCTGTCCAGTGAGCTCGTGTGAGAGCACAAACAGGCCGGCCATGGTGGCCGAGGCGAGCAACAAGCGAACCGGGAAGGCCCGCAACGAAAGACCCTTAGCGACCCGGATCACCTTCGCGAAGGCGCGGGCTCCGACGGCGCAGGCGACGCCGATCGCGAGAGCGCCGAAGAGGTCGCGGATCTCGAACTGCGGAATCGGGATGACCGTCGCTGACAGCAAAGGTGCCGTGTCGCTGAGCGAGACGAAGGTGAAGTAGCCGGTGGCGCTCGCCACAAGCGCCGGGAGCAGCATCCGTCGGGCGAGGTCATCTCGGTACGGCACCTCGAGAGCGAAGATCGCTCCCGTAGCGGGAGCCTTGAAGATGGCCGCCACGCCGGCCGCCGCGCCGGCCACCAGCAGGGTTCGGTGATCCGATCCGCGGAAGGGCCTCGGGAGACGTCGCTGAATCTCGGCCCCGAGCGCCGATCCGCCGTAGAGCGACGGGCCTTCGAGACCGAGCGCGCCGCCGGAGCCGAGTGATACGACCGCCGCTGACACGCGAGCGAACAGGTCGCGCAGGCCAAGCCGGTACTGCGAGTCGTGGAAGGCGCGAAGGTACTCATCCGAGGTGGCCGGAGAGGACCCTCCCCCGACGACACGGAGAATGATCGCGGCAAGAATGAAGCCAGCCGCGGGCCCGACGGCCCCAACCCAGAGCGGCGCCTCAACGAGGGCGTCGAAGACCACCTCGACGAGGTACTCGAAGCCGCGCACGAACAGCCCGGTCACGATTCCGGTAATCGCGGCGATGAGGATCACCTCGCGGGATCGCCGGACCAGACTCCGGAACTCATCGCGGCGGACTGAGAAGGTGTCGGGTCTCAGACCCCTTAGCACCCGGCTCCGCCACACGTGGGCGGAGTGTACGCCTGAGCAGCCGGGGTGGTCGTGTCAGTCGTCGCCGCCGGGTTCGGCGACCGGGCCGAGCGAGTCGACCATCAAGCGGAGGCCGTCGCGGAGCGCGACGCGAGGTTCCCATCCGAGCAACTCGCGCGCGCGAGAGATATCCGGTTGCCGAACCTTTGGATCATCGGCCGGAAGGGGGCGGTAATCGAGTCGCGGCTCCACGCCGAGGACCTCGCCAACAGCGACGGCAAGTTCGATCATCGTGAACTCGGTCGGGTTGCCGAGGTTGACCGGTCCCCGAACATCGCTCTCGAGAAGAGCGATAAGACCGTCGACCTCGTCGCTCACGTAGCAGAAGCTCCGCGTTTGGCTCCCGTCGCCGAACACCGTCATCGCCTCACCCCGCAGGGTCTGATGCACGAAGTTGGTCACCACGCGTCCGTCATCGGCCTGCATCCGCGGGCCATAGGTGTTGAAGATGCGCGCGATGCGGGCGTCGAGACCCGAGGTCCGCTCGTGCGCCGCGGTCAGCGCTTCCGCGAAGCGTTTCGCTTCGTCGTAGACCGAGCGCTCACCGATCGGATTGACATTTCCCCAGTAGGTCTCCCGCTGCGGGTGCTCGAGCGGATCTCCGTAGACCTCACTCGTCGAGGCGAGCAGGAACCTCGCGTCATAGTTCAAGGCGATCGAGATCAACCGGTCGGTGCCCGTGCTTCCGACCGCGAGGGTCTCGAGGGGTCGCGCGAGATACGCGGGGGGTGACGCGGCCGACGCGAGGTGCGCCACAGCCGCGACGGTGTCGTCTCCGATGACCGCAGCGACGCGACCTTCGATGTCCTCATCGGTCACATCGCCCTCAAGGAGCACGAATCGGTCGTTGTCGCGCAGATGGGCGACGTTGGAGACTCGACCGGTTGAGTGGTCATCGAGGTCCAGCACACGATGACCGCGGGCGAGCAACGCCTCGCATAGGTGGGATCCGATGAAACCCGATCCTCCGGCGACGACCACCCATCCTCCGAGTCGGAGTCCGACACTCACTGAGGTCGCCCGACGCCGTCGTAGTGGAGGCCAGCGGAGCGGAATGACGCCGGATCGAGGAGGTTCCGAGTGTCGACCACTGAACGGCCCCGCATGAGCGAGGCGACTCGATGAGGGTCGAGGGATCGAAACTCGGGCCACTCGGTGAGCAGGACGACGACGTCGACGTCGCGAATGGCGCCGTCAGCGTCAGTAGCCAACTCGATTCCGTCGAGTTGACGCATCCGGGCCGGCGATACGTCGGCTGCCGTCGTCGGATCAAATGCCGTGATGCTCGCTCCGAGCTGTCGGAGTTGTCCGATGATCGCGAGACTCGGCGAGTCTCGGAGGTCATCGGTGCCCGCCTTGAAGGTGAGGCCAAGAACGCCCACTCGGACACCGTTGAGATCGTCACTTCCGGCTGCGCGCTGCACCTTCCGGACCATGCGTTCACGTTGCTCGTCGTTGACGGCGATCACCCCGCGCATCATCGAGAAGTCGTAGCCATGACTCGCGGCAACATGGACGAGCGCGTGGGAGTCCTTCGGGAAGCAGCTGCCTCCCCAGCCGGGCCCGGGTCGCAGAAACTCCCGACCGATCCGCCGATCCGACCCGATGCCCTCGACGACATCGGCGACATCGGCGCCGACGGCCTCGCACATCGCCGCCACCGCGTTAACGAACGAGATCTTCATGGCGAGGAACCCGTTGGCCGCGTACTTGATGGTCTCCGCGGAGGAAGCGTCGGTCACCAAGATCTCGGTGTCGAGGTCGCGATACAGCTCGGCGACTCGGTGGGCGGCGGCTCGATCGGAGGATCCGACCA
>Ga0255767_1001100_pt1 | contig 24448 bp, 38 predicted proteins | sample 071ome_24_FD_179967 | JGI IMG/M metagenome (GOLD analysis project Ga0255767, IMG submission 179967) | Coastal salt marsh microbial communities from the Groves Creek Marsh, Skidaway Island, Georgia - 071402CT metaG (version 2) | ecosystem: Environmental > Aquatic > Marine > Intertidal zone > Salt...
GCGCTGAAAAACGTCCCGTTCTTCCCGATGCGAAGTTCAAGGACACGGTTGTTTCCAAATTCATGTCCTGCCTGATGTATGACGGCAAGCGCTCGGTCGCCGAGCGCATTGTCTATGGTGCGTTTGACCGCATCGAGTCAAAGTCGGGCAACGAGCCTGTGAAGGTATTCCACGACGCTCTGGAAAATGTCCGTCCGCATCTCGAGGTCCGCTCGCGCCGGGTTGGCGGTGCCACCTATCAGGTGCCGGTCGAGGTTCGCGCCGAGCGCGCGCAGGCTCTGGCAATCCGCTGGCTGATCGACAGCTCGCGCAAGCGTGGCGAGACCACGATGGTCGAGCGCCTGTCGTCGGAGCTGATGGACGCTGCCAACAATCGTGGCAATGCCGTGAAGAAGCGCGAGGACACCCACAAGATGGCCGAAGCCAACCGCGCCTTTTCGCATTACCGCTGGTAAAGCCCAGTCAGGAGATCCAGGACATGGCAAGAGAGTATACTCTAGACCGTTACCGCAATTTCGGCATCATGGCGCACATCGATGCTGGCAAGACGACCGCCACCGAGCGGATTCTCTATTACACCGGCCGGTCGCACAAGATTGGCGAGGTGCATGACGGCAACGCCACGATGGACTGGATGGAGCAGGAGCAGGAGCGTGGGATCACCATCACCTCGGCTGCCACAACCTGTTTCTGGTTCCGCACAAACGACGGCGATACGCCGACCGGCGAATATGGCAGCGATGCGGATGAGGCGAAGTTCCGCTTCAACATCATCGACACGCCCGGCCACGTTGATTTCACCATCGAGGTGGAGCGGTCGCTGGCCGTTCTTGATGGCGCGGTTTGCGTTCTTGACGCGAATGCCGGTGTCGAGCCGCAGACCGAGACTGTCTGGCGTCAGGCCGACCGCTATTCGGTGCCGCGGATCGTGTTTGTCAACAAGATGGACAAGATCGGCGCGGATTTCTTTAACTGCGTCGAGATGATCGCCGACCGAACCGGTGCCGTGCCGGCCCCGGTCCAGATGCCCATCGGTGCCGAGAACGAGTTCGCGGGCATTGTCGATTTCATCGAGATGAAGGAATGGGTCTGGAATTCCGAGGATCTCGGCGCGAGCTGGACAGTCCAGGACATCCGTCCGGAGCTTGCCGACAAGGCCGCCGAAATGCGCGCCGCGCTTGTCGAGCTTGCCGTCGAGCAGGATGACGATGTGATGGAAGCCTTCCTGGAAGGGGAGGAGCCGGATGAAGCCACGCTTCGCCGGCTTATTCGTCTCGGCACGCTGAACATGTCCTTTGTTCCCGTCCTCTGCGGATCGGCTTTCAAGAACAAGGGTGTGCAGCCGCTGCTGAACGCCGTGATCGACTTCCTGCCCGGCCCGCTCGACGTGCCGGCCTATACCGGCTTTGCGCCGGGTGATGCGACGGAGACCCGGAATATCGAGCGTAGCGCCGATGATGCCGAGCCGCTGTCCGGCCTGGCCTTCAAGATCATGAACGATCCGTTCGTCGGTTCGCTCACCTTCCTGCGGATTTATTCCGGCAGCCTGAAGAAGGGCGACAGCATCCTGAACTCGACCAAGGGCAAGAAAGAACGTGTTGGCCGGATGATGATGATGCACTCGAACAACCGCGAGGAGATCGAGGAAGCATTCGCCGGTGACATTGTGGCGCTTGCCGGAATGAAGGAAACGACGACCGGTGACACGATGTGCGACACGGCCAAGCCGGTGGTTCTGGAAACCATGACATTCCCGGATCCGGTCATCGAGATCGCCGTCGAGCCGAAATCGAAGAATGACCAGGAAAAGATGTCGGCCGGCCTGCAGCGTCTCGCCGCCGAGGATCCGTCTTTCCAGGTCAGTTCCGATCCGGAATCGGGCCAGACCATCATGCGCGGCATGGGTGAACTCCACCTCGACATTCTTGTCGACCGCCTGAAGCGTGAATTCAAGGTCGAGGCCAATATCGGCGCCCCGCAGGTTGCCTATCGCGAGACCATCACCCGCGAGGCCGAGATCGACTACACGCACAAGAAACAGTCCGGCGGTTCCGGTCAGTTCGCGCGCGTGAAGATGATTTTCCGGCCGTTGGAAGAGGGTGGATACAACTTCAGCAACTCGGTTGTCGGTGGTTCGGTGCCCAAGGAATATGTTCCCGGCGTTGAAAAGGGCCTCCTGCAGGCCAAGGAAACTGGCAGCATCGCCGGCTTCCCGGTCATCGATTTCGAGGTCGAACTGATCGACGGTGCCAGCCACGATGTCGATTCCTCGGTTCTGGCCTTCGAGATCGCCGCCCGCGCGGCGTTCCGCGAGGCCATGCAGAAGGCGTCGCCGAAGCTTCTTGAGCCGGTGATGAAGGTCGAGGTGCTGACGCCCGAGGAGTATATGGGCGACATCATCGGCGATCTGAACAGCCGCCGCGGCAATGTTGGCGGCATGGACCAGCGTGGCAATGCCCGCGCCATCGATGCGATGGTGCCGCTCGCCAACATGTTCGGCTATATCAACACGCTGCGTTCGATGAGCCAGGGCCGTGCCCAGTACTCGATGCAGTTCGACCATTACGAGCAGGTTCCGCAGGCGGTGGCTGATGAAGTCCGCGCCAAGATGGCCTGACGACGTTAGAGACAAAGACGCAAAAGAAAGAGACAGGAGACCGTAAGGATGTCCAAGGAGAAGTTTGATCGTTCCAAGCCTCATGTGAACATAGGCACGATTGGCCATGTTGACCACGGCAAGACGACGCTGACGGCGGCGATTACGAAGGTTATGGCGGAGGCTGGCGGCGCCGAGTTTCAGGCCTATGATCAGATTGACAAGGCCCCTGAGGAGCGTGCGCGCGGGATCACGATTTCGACGGCGCATGTCGAGTATGAGACGCCGAACCGTCACTACGCGCATGTGGATTGTCCCGGTCACGCCGATTATGTGAAGAACATGATCACCGGCGCGGCGCAGATGGATGGCGCGATTCTTGTTGTATCGGCGGCTGACGGTCCGATGCCGCAGACACGCGAGCACATTCTTCTGGCGCGTCAGGTTGGTGTTCCGGCGCTGTGCGTGTTCATGAACAAGGTTGACCAGGTTGACGATGAGGAGCTTTTGGAGCTTGTGGAGATGGAGATCCGCGAATTGCTGTCGAGCTATGAGTTTCCTGGCGACGACATTCCGATTGTGAAGGGGTCTGCACTGGCGGCTCTTGAGGACAGCGATGCGACGATCGGGTCCGAGGCGATCAAGGAGCTGATGGCGGCGGTTGACGATTATATTCCGCAGCCCGAGCGTCCGAAGGACCAGCCGTTCCTGATGCCGATCGAGGATGTGTTCTCGATTTCGGGTCGTGGCACGGTTGTGACGGGTCGTATCGAGCGCGGCATCGTGAATGTTGGCGAGGAGATCGAGATTGTCGGTCTGAAGGACACGACGAAGACGACCTGCACGGGCGTTGAGATGTTCCGCAAGCTTCTGGACCAGGGCGAGGCCGGCGACAATGTCGGTGTGCTGCTTCGTGGCACGAAGCGTGAGGAGGTCGAGCGCGGTCAGGTACTGGCGGCGCCGGGTTCGATTACGCCGCATACCGAGTTCAAGTGCGAGGCCTATGTTCTGACGAAGGAAGAGGGAGGGCGTCACACGCCGTTCTTCTCGAACTATCGTCCGCAGTTTTATTTCCGGACGACGGATGTGACGGGTTCGGTCGAGCTGCCGTCGGGCACCGAGATGGTGATGCCGGGCGACAACATCGCGATGACGGTGACGCTGATCGCGCCGATCGCGATGGATGAGGGCCTTCGCTTCGCCATCCGCGAGGGCGGACGCACCGTCGGCGCAGGCGTCGTCGCCTCGATCGTGAAATAGCCAGAGATATACAGGGAGGGGCGTTCAGCGCCCCTCTTTATTCGTAGGTAAAAGGGAAAGCAGTCATGGAAACCCAGAACATCCGCATCCGGCTGAAGGCGTTCGATCATCGTATCCTCGACCAGTCGACGAACGAGATCGTCAATACAGCCAAGCGTACCGGTGCCGAAGTAAGGGGTCCGATCCCGCTGCCGACCAATATCCGGCGCATGACGGTGCTGCGCTCGCCGCACATTGACAAGAAAAGCCGGGAACAGTTCGAGATGCGGACGCACAAGCGTCTGCTGGATATCGTTGATCCGACTCCGCAGACGGTGGACGCGCTGATGAAGCTCGATCTCGCCGCCGGCGTTGATGTCGAGATCAAGCTCTAGGAAGGGGCAGGGCCAATGCGTAGCGGAGTTATCGCCCGCAAGCTGGGCATGACGCGGGTCTTCAATGACGCCGGTCGTCACGTGCCGGTAACGGTTTTGAAGATGGACGACGTCCAGGTTGTTTCGGTTCGCACCGGCGAGCGCGATGGCTATTCGGCCGTTCAGCTTGGCGCCGGCGCGGCGAAGGCGAAGAACGTGTCAAAGGCGATGCGTGGCCATTTCGCCAAGGCCAATGTGCTGCCGAAGTCGAAGGTTGCCGAATTCCGGGTTGCCGAGGACGCGGTGATCGAGGTCGGCGCCACGCTGGCACCGAGCCATTTCGTCGCCGGCCAGAAGGTCGATGTTGTCGGTACCACCCAGGGTAAGGGTTTTGCCGGCGCGATGAAACGTCACAATTTCGGTGGATTGCGGGCCTCGCACGGCGTGTCGATCTCGCACCGTTCGCACGGTTCAACCGGCCAGTGTCAGGAGCCGGGCAAGGTCTTCAAGGGCAAGAAGATGGCCGGCCATATGGGTGCCGCCCGCAACACCACGCAGAATATCGAGGTTGTCGCGGTTGATGATGAAGAGGGCGTGGTCCTGCTTCAGGGCGCCGTTCCCGGCCCGAAGGGTGGCTGGGTGCTGATCAGCGACGCCGTCAAGGCAGCCCTGCCTGAGGGCGTGCCGTTCCCGGCCGGTCTTGTGTCCGACGCCGCCGCTGCGGCGCCGGCCGACGAAGAGGCCCCGGCAGAAGAGGCGGCTGCAGAAGAGGCGGCTGCAGAAGAAGCTGCTGCGGATGAGGCCGCTGTCGAGGATGGCGCGGCCGAGGCGGATGCACCGACAGAAGATGCCGCGGCAGATGAGGGTAAGAAAGATGAAAGTTAAGGTGACAACGCTGGACAGCAAGGCAGCGGGTGACATCACGCTGGCTGACGAGGTGTTCGGGATCAGCCCGCGCGCCGATATCGTCGCCCGTGTCGTCAACTGGCAGCTTGCCAAGCGCCGCGCCGGCACGCACAAGGTCAAGAGCCGTGGTGAAATCACCGCCACGACAGCAAAGATGTTTCGCCAGAAGGGCACCGGTCGTGCCCGCCATGGCGCGGCCTCGGTCGTACAGTTCCGTGGCGGCGGTGTCGTGCATGGCCCGGTTGTGCGCGACCATGGACATTCGCTGCCGAAGAAGGTTCGTCAGCTTGGCCTGAAATCAGCGCTGTCGGCGAAAGCCGCCGAGGGCAAGATCATTGTCGTGGATGAGCTGAAGTCGGGTGGCAAGAATGGCGCCAAGACCGCTGCGCTGAAGGCGAAGCTTGCCAAGCTTGGCGCCGAGAACGCGCTGTTCATTGGCGGTGCCGAGCTTGATGACAATTTCGTCCGTGCGGCCAGCAACATTCCGTTTGTCGATGTCCTGCCGCAGCAGGGGATCAATGTTTATGACATCCTGCGCCGCGATGTGCTGGTCCTGTCCAAGGACGCTGCGGCCCATCTTGAGGAGCGTCTGAAATGAGTGTGCGTCCGCGCAAGCCGGCAAAGGTTGTGATGAGCAAGGCTGCCGCCTACGACACCATCCTGCGCCCGATCATCACCGAGAAGGCAACCATGGCCAATGAGAATGGCCAGGTGACCTTCGCCGTGCCGCTGTCAGCGACAAAGCCGGAGATCAAGGCCGCGGTGGAGATGCTGTTCGATGTTCAGGTCACGGCCGTGAACACGATCCTGCTCAAGGGCAAGTCAAAGATGTTTCGGGGCCGTCCGGGCCGTCGCTCGGATACCAAGAAGGCCATGGTCACCCTCGCCGAGGGCCAGACCATCGACCTGATGGGAGTGTAATTCGATGGCATTGAAGAAGTTCAACCCGACCACCCCCGGTCAGCGCAATCTGGTTCTGGTCGACAAGGGCGATCTCTACAAGGGCAAGCCGGTCAAGAAACTGACCCAGGGCCTGACCAAGTCGGGCGGCCGCAACAATTCCGGTCATGTCACATCGTGGCATCGTGGTGGCGGGCACAAGCGCCGCTATCGCATGATCGATTTCAAGCGCACCAAGACCGGCATGATGGCGACGGTCGAGCGGCTGGAATATGATCCGAACCGGACCGCCTTCATCGCGCTGATCACCTATGAAGATGGCGAGCAGAGCTATATTCTGGCACCGCAGCGCCTGGCCGTTGGTGACAGGGTGATGGCTGGCGTCGGTTCCGATATCAAGCCCGGCAATGCACTGCCGCTGTCCAGCATTCCGGTCGGCACGCTGGTGCATAATGTCGAGCTGAAGCCCGGCAAGGGTGGCCAGCTGGCGCGTTCCGCCGGTACCTATGTCCAGCTTGTCGGTCGTGACCGTGGCTATGCCATTCTGCGTCTGGCGTCCGGTGAGGTCCGCCTTGTCCGCGGCGAGTGCATGGCGTCGATCGGCGCGGTGTCGAACCCGGACCAGCAGAACATCAAGATCGGCAAGGCCGGCCGCAGCCGCTGGCTTGGCAAGCGCCCGCATGTTCGTGGTGTCGTCATGAACCCGATCGACCACCCGCATGGCGGTGGTGAGGGCCGGACATCCGGTGGTCGCCATCCGGTGACCCCGTGGGGCAAGCCGACCAAGGGTAAGCGCACTCGTTCCAACAAGAAGACGGACCGCCTGATCATGCGGCGTCGCAAGCCATAAGGGACTGAAATCATGGCACGTTCTGTTTGGAAAGGTCCGTTCGTCGACGGCTATCTGCTGAAGAAGGCAGACAAGGTCCGCGAATCTGGCCGCAACGAGGTCATCAAGACCTGGTCGCGCCGTTCGACGATCCTGCCGCAATTCGTTGGACTGACCTTTGGGGTCCATAATGGCAACAAATTCATTCCGGTGTCGGTCAGCGAAGACATGGTTGGCCACAAATTCGGTGAATTCGCCCCGACCCGCACCTATTACGGGCATGCGGCGGACAAGAAGTCGAAGCGTTAGAGGGTTTCATGGGCAAGCAAGCTAAACCAAGAGCTCTGGCAGACAGCGAGGCGAAGTCGGTTGTTCGCAACATCCGCGTCAGCCCGCAGAAGCTGAACCTGGTCGCCGCGATGATCCGCGGCATGGATGTGGAAAAAGCGCTGGCGACATTGTCGTTCTCGCGCCGCCGGATTGCCGGCGATGTGAAGAAGGCGCTGCAATCGGCGATTGCCAATGCCGAGAACAACCATTCGCTGGATGTCGACCGGCTGTTCGTCAAGGAAGCCCATGTCGGCAAGGCGATTGTCATGAAGCGCTTCAAGGCGCGTGCCCGTGGTCGCGGCGCACGTATCCTGAAGCCGTTTTCGCACCTGACCATCGTTGTCGGTGAAAAGGGAGACCAGTAGATGGGTCAGAAAGTCAAACCGATCGGCCTTCGGGTTGGTATCAACCGCACCTGGGATTCGCGCTGGTACGCAGATCGCAACTATGGCGACCTGCTGCACAAGGATATCGAGTTGCGCAGCTATCTGATGGACCGCCTCAAGCAGGCCGCCATCAGCCGCGTCGTGATCGAGCGTCCGGCAGGCCGCGCCCGTGTGACCATCCATGCTGGCCGCCCCGGCCTGATCATCGGCAAGAAGGGCCAGGACATCGAGCGTCTTCGCGCCGATCTGTCGAAGCGTGTCGGTAGCGAGGTCAGCCTGAACATCGTCGAGGTCCGCAAGCCGGAGATCGATGCCAAGCTGATCGCCGAGAATATCGCGCAGCAGCTTGAGCGCCGGGTCGGTTTCCGCCGCGCCATGAAGCGTGCGGTTCAGTCGGCAATGCGCCTTGGTGCACAGGGTGTGCGGATCAACTGTGCCGGCCGTCTTGGCGGGGCCGAGATTGCCCGCACCGAGTGGTATCGCGAGGGCCGGGTGCCGCTTCACACGCTGCGCGCCGAGGTTGATTACGGAGAGGGCTCGGCCTTCACCACCTACGGTGTATGCGGAATCAAGGTATGGGTCTTCAAGGGTGAAGTCATGGCCCATGACCCGATGGCACAGGACAAGCGGCTTGCCGAGCAGCAATCCGGTCCGGCGCCGCGGGCCAACGGTTAATCAAGAGGAGTTGGTTAGATGCTCTCGCCGAAGAGAACCAAGTTCCGGAAGGCCCATAAGGGCCGTATCCATGGCAATGCCAAGGGCGGAACGCAGCTGAATTTCGGTGCTTACGGTCTGAAGGCCATAACGCCGGAGCGGGTCACCGCGCGCCAGATCGAGGCCGCGCGTCGTGCCATCACGCGCCATCTGCGCCGTGCCGGCCGCGTCTGGATCCGCATTTTCCCGGATGTGCCCGTCTCCTCCAAGCCCGCCGAGGTTCGTATGGGTAAAGGCAAGGGCTCGCCGGAATTCTGGGTGGCCAGGGTGAAGCCGGGCCGCATCATGTTCGAAATCGACGGTGTTCCGTGGGAGCTTGCCAAGGAGGCGCTGACGCTGGCCTCGGCCAAGCTACCGCTCGACACCCGTATCGTCCGCCGTCTCGGCGACGCTGATTAAGGGAGAGTCTGATGGCAACCGTTAAGGCCGAAGACCTTCGCGCCAAGACAGCTGATGAGCTGAAGGACCAGCTGGTTGGTCTGAAGAAGGAGCAGTTCAACCTGCGCTTCCAGACAGCCGGTGGTCAGAACGAGAACCCGGCGCGTGCACGCACCGTCCGCCGTGAAATCGCCCGTATCAAGACCGTTCTTGGCGAAAAAGCCAGTGCGGCTGGCGCGGCACAGTAGGGAAGTCAAGTTATGCCGAAGCGTATCATGCAGGGCACGGTCGTCAGCGATAAGACCGACAAGACGGTAACCGTTCTTGTCGAGCGCAGGATCATGCATCCGGTCTACAAGAAGTTTATCACCAAGTCGAAAAAGTTTGCGGCGCATGACGCCGAGAATCGCTGCAAGCAGGGTGACACAGTACGTATCCGTGAATGTGCGCCGATTTCGAAGTCGAAGAACTACGAAGTCATCTACGACGACGCCGCCGCGAACTGAGGGAGACCGAGATGATCCAGATGCAGTCCAATCTTGAGGTTGCCGACAATTCGGGCGCCCGCCGCGTGCAGTGCATCAAGGTGCTTGGCGGGTCCGGCCGCAAGGTCGCCGGCGTCGGCGATGTTATCGTCGTCTCGGTGAAGGAGGCGATCCCGCGCGGCAAGGTGAAAAAGGGTGACGTGCATCGTGCCGTGATCGTTCGCACCGCCAAGGAAATCCGCCGTCCCGACGGCAGCGCCATCAGGTTCGACCGCAATGCCGCGGTTCTGCTGAACAAGCAGGACGAGCCCATCGGAACGCGTATTTTCGGGCCGGTGACGCGCGAGTTGCGTAGCCGGAAATTCATGAAGATCGTTTCGCTGGCACCGGAGGTGCTGTAATGGCCGAGAAATTCAAGATCAAGAAGGGCGACCAGGTCGTCGTGACGACAGGCCGTGACAAGGGCCGTCGCGGCGAGGTGATCGAGGTTCGCCGGACCGAGAACCGGGTTCTGGTCCAGGGGTGCAACATCGTCAAGCGGCATACCCGCGCGACGCAGGACAACCCCGGCGGCATTATCAACAAGGAAGCCCCGCTTCACATTTCGAATGTATCCCTGATCGACCCTGACAGTGGCCAGGCCACCCGTGTCGGCTATGAGGTCAAGGATGGCAAGAAGATCCGGATCGCCCGTCGGTCCGGGAAAGCCCTGGACTGACCGGGGTTAAGGAGACAAAGCTGAGATGAAAACGCGTTTGGAAGAACATTATCTGACGGCTGTTCGCCCGGCTATGGTGGAGAAATTCGGCTACAAGAACAATATGCAGGTGCCGAAGATCGAAAAGGTCATCATCAACATGGGTGTTGGTGAGGCTGTGCGTGACTCGAAGAAGATCGAGCATGCCACCCGTGACCTGACCGCCATCACCGGCCAGAAGCCCGTTGTGACCCGCGCGAAACGCGCGAACGCCGCCTTCAAGCTGCGTGCCGGCATGCCAATCGGGTGCAAGGTGACGTTGCGGCGCGAGCGTATGTACGAATTTCTCGATCGTCTGGTGAACATCGCGTTGCCGCGCGTCCGCGACTTCCGCGGGCTGAACGGCAAAAGTTTTGATGGCCGTGGCAACTACGCCATGGGCGTACGCGAACAGATCGTGTTCCCGGAGATCGATTATGACCAGGTTGATGAAGTCCGCGGCATGGACATCATCGTTGTAACCTCGGCACGGACGGATGATGAAGCGCGGGAATTGCTCGCGAATTTCGAATTCCCGTTCGTCAAAGCGTAAGGACCCGACAGATGGCTAAAAAAAGCGCTGTAGAAAAGAATAATCGTCGCAAGCGTATGGTCGCCCAGCGTGGCGCGCGCCGCGCCGCCCTGCGGGCAACGATCCGCGACCGGTCCCTGCCTATGGAAGAGCGTTTCCAGGCGGTGATGAAACTGTCGCAGGAGCCGCGTGACAGCTCGAAGATCCGTCTTCGCAACCGGTGTGAGATCTCCGGTCGTCCGCGCGGTTATGACCGCAAACTCAGAATGTCGCGCATCGCGCTCCGTGACCTTGCCTCGATGGGGCAGGTGCCGGGTGTCGTGAAGTCGAGCTGGTAAGCGAGGAGTATTGAATCATGGCAATGAGTGATCCTCTCGGTGATATGCTCACGCGCATCCGGAACGGACAGAGCGCTGGCAAGACCGTTGTGTCGAGCCCGGCCTCACGGTTCCGGAGCAATGTTCTCGAGGTTCTGAAGCGCGAGGGCTATATCCGCAATTACTCCAGCGTCGATGTGCGCCCCGGCATTCGGGAGCTGAAGATCGAGCTGAAATATCATGACGGAACGCCGGTGATCTCCGAGATCAAGCGCGTCTCGCGCCCCGGCCGCCGTGTCTATTACGGCATCCGTGACCTGCCGCGTGTCTATAACGGGCTTGGCATCGCCATCCTGTCGACACCGCGCGGCGTTCTTTCGGACAGTGAAGCTCGCACAGCCAATGTTGGCGGCGAAGTTCTCTGCCACGTATTCTAGGGGAGTGCTGGCATGTCTCGAGTAGGAAGCAGTGCGATCAATATTCCGGCCGATGTGACTGTCTCGCATGATGGCGGTATGATGGTCGTGAAGGGAAAGAATGGCGAGCTCAGCGCGCCGCTGCACGGTGATGTCGAATTGTCGCTTGCCGACAATGTCGCAACATTGAAGCCGGCGCGTGACACACGCCAGGCAAAGGCGCTGTGGGGCACCATGCGGGCCAATCTGAACAACATGGTCGTCGGCGTTTCGGCAGGGTTTACCCGCAAGCTGGAGATCAACGGTGTTGGTTACCGGGCCGCGATGCAGGGCAACAGGCTGGTTCTGTCGCTTGGTTACAGCCACCCGGTTGAGATGGATGTGCCGGCCGGCCTGAAGGTGAATGTGGAAAACAACACCAGCATCACCATTACCGGCGCCGACAAGCATCTTCTCGGCCAGTTTGCCGCCGAGGTTCGCGCGAAGCGCCCGCCGGAGCCGTTCAAGGGCAAGGGCGTCAAATATGCCGACGAGTATATCGTCCGCAAGGAAGGCAAGAAGAAGTAGGGGCACCGGGATGTTTTCATCGAAGCAACTTTTCGACCGTCGTCGGGCACGCAACCGCACCGCCCTGAAGCGCGTATCTTCGGGTCAGGTTCGGCTGTCCGTGCATCGCTCGTCGAAGCATATCTATGCGCAGATCATCGACGACACGCTGGGCCAGACACTGGCCGCGGCATCAACCCTCGAGGCTGATCTCAAGGGCGCCGGCAGCACCAGCAACAGCACCGCAGCTGCCGCTGTCGGCAAGCTGGTCGCCGAGCGGGCCAAGGCCAAGGGTGTTGACCAGGTCGTCTTTGATCGTGGCGGCTTTATCTATCATGGACGCGTAAAGGCGCTTGCCGAGGCAGCGCGCGAAGCCGGCCTGAAATTCTAGGGAGCAGTGACTGATGGCACGCAATAACGACAGGCAGGATCGCAGCAATCAGCGCGAGGAGCCTGAACTGATCGAGAAGCTGGTTGGCATCAACCGCGTCGCAAAGGTCGTCAAGGGTGGCCGCCGCTTCGGTTTCGCCGCGCTTGTTGTCGTCGGTGACGGTCGTGGCCGCGCCGGTTTCGGCACCGGCAAGGCGCGTGAGGTTCCCGAGGCGATCCGCAAGGCCACCGAAGGCGCAAAGCGCAACATGGTTCGGGTCCCGCTGCGTGATGGCCGGACCCTGCATCATGACATCAAGGGCCGTTACGGCGCCGGCAATGTCCTGCTGCGGGCGGCACAGGCCGGTACCGGCATCATCGCCGGCGGCCCGATGCGCGCGGTGTTCGAGGTTCTGGGAGTGCAGGATGTGGTCGCCAAGTCGATCGGTTCATCCAACCCGCACAACATGATCAAGGCGACCTTTTCGGCACTGACTTCGATGCAGGCTCCGCGCAGCGTCGCGCAGAAGCGTGGCAAGCGCGTTGGCGACATTCTGGGCAAGCGCGGCGGTGAAGACCAGGCCGCGGCGTCCTGACAGGGAGAGGTGAGATGAGTGGCAAAACTGTACGCGTGACGCAGACCAGAAGCGCGATCGGCCGTCTTGGCTCGCAGCGTCAGACCCTGATCGGACTTGGGCTGAACAAGATCGGCCGTACCCGTGAGCTGGAAGATACACCGGCTGTCCGCGGCATGATCAACAAGGTGAAACATCTCGTCCGCGTCGAGGGCGAATAAACCCCGACGGGCAATCCGGTGCCGCATGAGGTGCCGTGCAGGAGAGTAAAATGAAACTCAACGCAATCAGTGACAATCCGGGTTCGACCCGCGATCGCAAGCGTGTTGGCCGTGGTATCGGGTCCGGTACCGGCAAGACGTCGGGAAGTGGTCACAAGGGCCAGAAGGCACGTTCGGGCGTGTCTATCAAGGGGTTCGAAGGTGGTCAGATGCCGATCCACCGGCGTCTGCCGAAGCGTGGCTTCACCAACATCTTCCGCAAGAATTATGTCGAGGTGAATCTCGGCCGCCTGCAGAGCGCGATCGACGCCGGCAAGCTGGATGCCAAGAAGCCGGTTGACGTGGCCGCGCTGATCGCTGCCGGGGTCATCTCCAAGGCGCGCGACGGTGTACGCATTCTCGGCAAGGGCGAGCTGACGACGAAGAAGGTTGAAATTCACGCCGTTGGCGCCTCGAAATCCGCGATTGCGGCCGTCGAGGCTGGCGGGGGCAAGATCGTGCTTCCCGCCGCAGCGGCCGATAACGCCTAGTATAACGCCCGGGTAACCGGGGAAACTCAGTAGGGTAGAGCGCAGCGATGGCAACATCTGCAGATCGTATGGCAGCCGGCGTCGGGCTCGGGGCTTTCGCCAAGGCCGAAGAGCTGAAGAAGCGTATCTGGTTCACGCTTGGTGCGCTGATCATCTATCGGCTTGGCACCTATCTGCCGTTGCCGGGGATCAATCCTGACGCGCTTTCGGACATTTTCTCGCAGCAATCCTCCGGCATCCTTGGCATGTTCGACATGTTCTCGGGCGGTGCGCTGGGGCGGATGACGATTTTCGCGCTCAATATTATGCCGTACATCACCGCCTCGATCATCATGCAGCTGATGACGGCCATCGTGCCGACACTTGAGCAGTTGAAGAAGGATGGCGAGGCTGGCCGCAAGCAGATCAACCAGTATACCCGCTACCTGACGGTGTTGCTGGCCACGGTCCAGGGCTATGGTATTGCTGTCGGGCTTGAGGCGGCGTCGGGTGTTGTCGGGGATCCGGGGATGTTCTTCCGCGTCACCACGGTGACGACACTGGTCGGCGGCACGCTGTTCCTGATGTGGCTTGGTGAGCAGATCACAAGCCGCGGCGTTGGCAACGGCATCTCGCTGATCATTTTCTCCGGCATCATTGCCGAAGTGCCCTCGGCACTTGCCGGCACGCTTGAACTTGGCCGTACCGGCGCATTGTCCGCCATTCTCATCATCGCCCTGTTCGCGATGGCGATTGCCGTGATTGCCTTCATCGTCTTCATCGAGCGGTCGGTCCGCAAGATCGTTGTGCAGTATCCAAAGCGCCAGCATGGCAACAAGGTGTTTGGCGGCGACCAGTCCTTCCTGCCGCTGAAGATCAATGTTCCGGGCGTGATCCCGCCGATCTTCGCCTCGTCGCTGTTGCTGATGCCGGTATCGATCATCAACCTGACCGGTGGTCAGGAAGGCGGTGCCGAATGGCTGGTGACGCTGAACGCGCTGCTTGGTCGTGGCCAGCCGCTCTATCTCGGCATCTATATCGGGCTGATCGTCTTCTTTGCCTTTTTCTATACGGCGATTGTCTTCAACCCGCAGGACACGGCGGAGAATCTGCGCCGCTATGGCGGCTATATCCCGGGCATTCGTCCTGGCAAGACCACCGCTGATTACCTTGACAGTGTCTTGACCCGGCTAACCGTTCTTGGCGCCGCCTATCTGTCGGCTGTCTGTCTGCTGCCGGAAATCCTGATCAGCAATTATGCGGTGCCCTTCTATTTCGGTGGAACATCGCTTCTCATCGTGGTGACGGTGACGCTCGATACTGTTGGCCAGGTGCAGTCGCATCTGCTTGCCCATCAATATGAAGGGCTGGTGAAGAAATCGAAGCTGAAAGGGCGCGGGCGATGAATATCATTCTGTTTGGTGCGCCCGGGGCCGGTAAGGGGACGCAGGCCAAGCGCCTGGTCGATGATCGCGGCATGGTACAGCTGTCGACCGGCGACATGCTTCGCGCGGCGATCGGGGCCGGCACCGAGCTGGGCCTGCGCGCCAGAGAGATCATGGACCGCGGTGATCTTGTCTCGGATGACATCATTCTCGGGATGATTGCCGAGCGGATGCAGAATCCGGATTGTGCGAAGGGGGTGATCCTGGACGGGTTTCCGCGCACCGTCGCGCAGGCTGACGGGCTTGGCGCGATGTTCGCCGAAGCCGGGCTGACGCTCGATCATGTGATCGAGATCAAGGTTGACGAGGACGCGCTGTTCGCGCGGATCGAGACGCGTGCCACCGAAACCGGCGGGTCGCGCGCCGATGACAATGCCGAGACGCTTCGCAAGCGGCTGGCTGTCTATCATGAGAATACTGCGCCGCTTCTTCCCTATTATACCGAAAAGGGGCTGATGCGGACGGTTGACGGAATGGCATCGATCGATGAGGTCGCGCAAGCGATCGACGCCATATTGGGATAAACGAGACGCGTTGAGGTTGACTGCAGGGGCTAAAAGCCTATAATTCGCCGCCTTCGAGACATTCACAGGTGGTGCGGGTCCGCCCCATGGGCGGTGCTCTGATACGGTCGTAATTTGACAGGCGTGCCGACGGGCAGCGCCGTTTTGAAGAGGAGCCAGACAGTGGCACGAATTGCTGGTGTTAATATTCCCACCAAGAAGCGGGTGGAAATCGCACTGACCTATATCCACGGCATCGGCCGGACTAGCGCCAGGGGCATCTGCTCGCGCGCCGGTGTGCCGGATGAGCGGCGGGTCGCCGACCTGTCGGAGGAAGAGCTTACCAAGCTGCGCGATATCATCGATGCCGACTATCTGGTTGAGGGCGACCTTCGCCGGAAGACCTCGATGGATATCAAGCGCTATCTTGATCTTGGCTGTCTCCGCGGCCTGCGGCATCGCCGCAACCTGCCGGTTCGTGGCCAGCGCACGCACACCAATGCCCGCACCCGCAAGGGTCCGGCGAAGCCGATTGCCGGCAAGAAGAAATAACCCGGATCTTCGAGGAGACAGCAGATGGCAAAACAACCGAGTCAGGGCCGGGTCCGTCGCCGCGAGCGCAAGAACATCACCAGCGGCGTGGCACATGTGAATTCGACCTTCAACAACACCATGATCACCATCACCGACGTGCAGGGCAACACGATTGCCTGGGCATCGGCCGGCGGCATGGGGTTCAAGGGGTCGCGCAAATCAACTCCGTTCGCTGCCCAGATGGCGGCGGAAGATGCCGGAAAAAAGGCCGCGGAGCACGGGATGAAATCACTGGATGTGCAGGTGCGTGGACCGGGTTCGGGCCGCGAATCCGCATTGCGGGCGCTTCAGGCGGTCGGGTTCAATGTGACCTCGATCCGCGATGTGACCCCGATCCCGCATAACGGGTGCCGCCCGCGCAAGCGTCGGCGCGTCTGATCGCCCGGACCGGCGATCTGCGCCATACGCGTTTGCCTTCCGGGCAGCGCGGTAACCCTGTTGACTACCGTTTCGCATAAAGGAACACCAAGATGATTGAAAAGAACTGGCTGGATCTGAAAAAGCCCGATGAGCTGGAGATCAAGCAGTCTGAATACAACCCGAGCCAGGCGGTGATCGAGGTTGGTCCGTTCGAGCGCGGATTCGGCGTGACCATCGGCAACGCGCTGCGGCGCGTATTGCTGTCATCGCTGCAGGGATCTGCCATCTCGGCGGTGCAGATTCAGGGCGTTGTTCATGAATTCTCGTCGATCCCGGGTGTTCGCGAGGATGTGACCGATCTGGTCCTGAACCTGAAGGGTGTCGCGGTGCGGGTCGATGATGAAGGCTCGAAGCGCCTGCGTCTTGCCGCGGAAGGCCCGGCAACGGTGACCGCCGGCATGATTTCCGAGACCGCCGGTGTCGAGATCATGAACCCGGATCATGTTCTGTGCCAGCTCGACAAGGGCGCCAGTGTGGCCATGGAACTGACCGTCACCAGCGGCAAGGGCTATGTCCCGGCCGGCAGCATGCGTGCCGAGGATTCGCCGATCGGTCTTATTCCGATTGACGCCATCTACAGCCCGGTCCGGCAGGTGGCCTACAAGGTCGACAATGCCCGTGTCGGCCAGATCACCGACTATGACAAGCTGCTGCTCACCGTCGAGACTGATGGGTCGGTTACACCCGAGGATGCGGTGGCCTATGCCGCGCGGATTCTGCAGGAACAGCTTCAGACCTTCATCAATTTCGAAGAGCCGAAAGAGCAGCCAAGCGAGGAAGATGGCGAGGATCTGCCATTCAGCCGCAATCTTCTGCGCAAGGTCGACGAGCTGGAGCTGTCGGTACGTTCGGCGAACTGCCTGAAGAACGACAACATCGTCTATATCGGCGATCTGGTGCTGAAGACCGAGTACGAAATGCTTCGCACTCCGAATTTCGGACGCAAGTCGCTGAACGAGATCAAGGAAGTGCTGAAGGGCATGAGCCTGGAACTCGGCATGGATATTCCGACCTGGCCGCCGGAGAATGTCGAGGAACTGGCTCGTCGTCTGGATGAGCCTTTCTAGGGTCGGCACAGGAATTTTTGCAAGCCGGCGGGGCGGAAGCCAGCCGGCACAAGGGAGACAGAGATATGCGTCACCGTTATTCAGGACGTAAGCTTAACCGGACCTCGCAGCACCGCCAGATGCTGTTCCGGAACATGGCTCAGGCGCTGATCAAGCATGAGCAGATCGTGACCACTCTGCCAAAGGCGAAAGAACTTCGCCCGGTTGTTGAGCGTCTGATCACACTCGGCAAGCGCGGTGATCTTCACGCCCGCAGGCTCGCCCATGCCCGGCTTCGCGACGATGCAATGACCCGCAAGCTGTTCGAGGTGCTGGGCCCGCGTTACCAGGAGCGCAATGGTGGTTACACCCGCGTTCTGAAGGCCGGCTTCCGTTATGGCGATTCCGCGCCGATGGCGGTGATCGAGCTTGTCGATCGTGACGAGGATGCGCGTGGCCAGGATTCAGGCCCCGCACAGAATGCTGACGAGGATATGGTCGAGGAGACCGCGGCCTAATTGCCGCCCCGCATATCGCTTTGGAAAAGGGCTGCCGCTGGCGGCCCTTTTGTTTTTGTAAATGCCTTGCTTGAGTCAGTATGTGAGGCAGGCCATGCTACCAGGTCCGGTGAGTGCATCGGCAAGGCGCCAACCATCAGGAGGATCAGATGCTGACATTGCGGCCGAACTGTGAATGCTGTGACCGCGATCTGCCGCCGGAGTCGGGAGAGGCGATGATCTGCAGCTATGAATGCAGCTTTTGCCGGAGATGTGTCGACACGGTGCTTGCCAATGTCTGTCCGAATTGTGGCGGCGGGTTCCAACCGCGGCCGATCCGGCCGCGCACGGCCCGCCGCGCCGGGGTCAGCCTGGCGCATCAGCCTGCCTCGACCAAGCGCGTGCATCTTCGCCACAGCATTGCGGACGTGCGTGCTTTCGCGGCCCCGGTGAAAGAGATTCTGCCACAGGACAGATAGCGTGCCAGATAGACAGGACGCGACCATGCCCCGGTTTTCCTTTGCGAAGCGGCGCTGAATTGCGTCAGGATAAGGTCATGAGCCAGCTTGAATTTGACAGCCCCGCGATGGCCGACGCGACCACACCGCTTGCCGAGCTTCTGCGACCGGCCAGCCTTGATGAGGTGGTGGGGCAGGCGGCCTTGCTCGGACCGGAGGGCCGGTTGCGGCGGATGCTTGATGGCGGCGATTTGGCGTCGATCATCTTCTGGGGCCCGCCCGGCACCGGCAAGACGACCATCGCGCGCCTTTTGGCCGCCGAGGCTGGAATGGCCTTCGAGCCTGTATCGGCAGTGTTTGACGGCGTCGCCGATCTTCGCAAGGTGTTTGCCCGCGCGGCGGACCGCAAAACGGCAGGTGAGCGGACATTGCTGTTCGTCGATGAGGTGCACCGCTTCAACAAGGCGCAGCAGGACGGGCTGTTGCCACGGGTTGAGGATGGCACGGTCACGCTGGTTGGTGCGACGACCGAGAACCCGTCCTTTGCATTGAATGGTGCCTTGCTGTCGCGCGCGCAGGTGATGGTGCTTGAACGGCTGTCCACCGAAGCGCTGGAGATGTTGCTGCTGCGTGTCGAATCGCATCGGGACGGGCCCTTGCCGCTTGATGACGAGGCGCGGGCGGCATTGCTGGCGATGGCGGATGGCGATGGGCGTTATCTGCTGAACATGGCGGCGTCGCTGGCTACGGTACCGGCGGAACATCGCCTGACCCCGGTCGAACTTGCCGACATCGTGGCGGCGCGGGCGCCCGCCTTCGACCGTGCCGGCGATCAGCATTACAATCTGATGTCGGCGCTTCACAAAACGCTCCGAGGCTCGGATGCGGATGCCGCACTCTACTGGCTGGCGCGAATGCTGGCCGGCGGTGAGGACCCGCATTATATCTGCCGCCGGCTGACCCGGTTCGCCTCCGAGGATATAGGTCTTGCCGAACCGGAGGCGTTGCCGCGCGCATTGGCCGCCTGGCAGGCCTATGAACGGCTTGGCAGCCCGGAGGGCGACCTCGCCATCGCCAGCCTCGTCATCTATCTTGCCACCGCCCCGAAATCGAATGCCGCCTATGTCGCGCTGAAGGCCGCCTCGAAAGCGGCCGCGGGAACCGGCTCGCTGTCCCCGCCGGCGCATATCCTGAACGCCCCGACATCACTGATGAAGGATCTCGGCTATGGCAGCGGCTATGCCTATGACCATGACGCCCCTGACGGCTTCGCCGGCCAGAACGGCTTTCCCGACGGCATGGAGCGGCAGCGTTTCTACGCGCCGGTGGAGCGCGGTTATGAGCGTGAGGTGGCGCGCCGGCTTGCCTATTGGGACCGTCTGCGGGCCGGCAAGACGGGGGAGGGGGCATGAACGCCGCGATGTTTGCGGCGGTGGCCGCCGGCGGGGCGCTTGGCGCGATGACGCGATATGCGGTCTCGCTGGCTGTTGGTGGCGGGATCTTCGGTATCGCCGGCCCGCTGGCGACGCTTGGCGTGAATGTTGTCGGCAGCGCTATCATGGGCGGGTTTGCCGGCCTTGTGGTGGCTGGATTCATCGTGCCGGAGATGTGGCGGGGCTTTGTTGCCGTCGGCTTTCTGGGCGCGCTGACGACCTTTTCCAGCTTCGCGCTTGATACCGGCGCGTTGTTGGCGCGCCAGGGGCATGTCAGCGCGATTCTCTATACAGGTCTGTCGGTCGGTCTGTCATTGACCGCCTTCTTCGCCGTTCAGGCTGCGACGGCATGGCTGCTCGCACGGGGAGCGGGATGAGCGGCGAGGGGTCAATTGTGGCATCGCCGGACTGGTGGCTTGTCGAGGTGCCTGAATCCGAGGCTGGAAGCCGGCTTGACAGGTTTCTGCGGCGCATTGTGCCGGGCCTGACGCAGGGGCCTGTCGAAAAGATGCTGCGCTCCGGGCTGATCCGTGTGGACGGCGCCAAGGCCAAACCGGCAGCGCGGCTCGAGGCTGGCCAGATCCTGCGCCTGCCGCCGCATCTTCGTGACAGCGGTTCGCCGCAGCCTGCCAACATACCGCCAACCGCAACACCGCAGCTTCGTGCCGGCTTTGCCGAGATGATTGTTGCCGAGGGGGATGACTGGATCGCCATCAACAAGCCGTCCGGGCTCGCCGTTCAGGGGGGCTCGGGAACATCGCGTCATATTGACGGTATGCTGCAGTCGCTGGCCGGCGATGCGCCGGACAGGATGCGGCTTGTTCACCGGATCGACCGCGATACATCGGGATTGCTGTTGCTGGCACGAAGCCGCGCGGCGGCACGCAGCCTGACCGCCGCCTTTGCCGGGCGCGATGTGGAAAAGACCTATCTGGCACTGGTCGCCGGCAAACCGCCAGCCAGCCTGCGGATCACCGACCCGCTGCTGAAGAAGGGGCGCGCCGGCTTGGAGAGTATGGTGGTCGATCCGGGCGGACAGTCCGCGCAAAGCGAAATGCGCCTGATTGAGTCAGCCGGGCAGAGTTTCTCACTGGTCGCGCTACGCCCCCATACCGGCCGCACGCACCAGCTTCGTGTCCATATGGCGCATGTCGGGCATGCGATTGTCGGCGATCCGAAATATGGTGGTGCGCGCGGTGGCGCGGCTGGCCGCGGCGGCGCCATCGCCCGCAGGCTTCACCTTCATGCCTGGCGGCTGCGCCTTCCCGAAGGCCGGCAGATCGAGGCGCCGCTGCCGCCCCATTTTCTGGCCACGCTGGACGCGCTCGGGCTTGCCGTGCCGGCCTCCGACTGGCAGTTTGCCTGAATTGTTCCGTGCTGTTCCGAAGACATCTCGCATGACCGCAAGAAAACGTTTCTACAAGACCGTGACGGTGAGTGATGACGCGGCGGGGCTGGTTATCAGGCTGGATGACCGGGTGGTGAGATCACCTGCCGGGGCCAGCGCGACCCTGCCATCACGAGCGCTTGCCGAGGCGGTGGCCAGCGAGTGGGACTCGCAGGGTGACGAGATTGACGCTACCAGCATGCCGCTGTTCAGCCTTGCCGTGACTGTTCTCGACCGGGTAACGCCGCAGCGCCGCGCCATCATTGACGAGCTTGTCGCCTATGGTGGGAATGACCTGCTATGTTATCAGGATGCCGACGATCCCGAGCTTGGTGCCAGACAGGCGCAGGGATGGACGCCCTGGATCGACTGGGCGCGCATCTCGCTCGGTGTGGAACTGGTGGTGGCCGCCGGTGTGATGCCGGTCAGTCAGTCTGTGGACAGCCTTGCCGCGCTTGCCCGGGCGGTGACAGCGCATGATGATTGGGAACTCGGCATGCTGTATCGCGCGACGACGCTTGGTGGCTCGCTGGTGCTGGGCCTTGCCATGCTGCGCGATGAAATCGATTCGGGTGCGCTCTTCGAGGCGGCGTTCCTTGATGAGCTCTGGCAGGCCGAAAAATGGGGGCGTGACCGGGAGGCCGAGAATCGCCGCGCCGGCATCCGCGCCGAACTCGACCACGCGCATCGCTTTCTGGGGCTTGTTCGCGGCGGTGGCCGGTAATGCTGGCCGCGGCACAGATGACCGGACTGAATGGCGTCGACAGGGTGAATTTGGGCCCACATGCCGCCGCGCTGCTTGACGAGTTGCGCCGCGCCGCGGCGGCGAGCATGCCGCTGGCCGTTACTGTTCTGGCAGCAACGCTGATCGATGTGGTGGCGCATGAAGAGGCCGGTCCGGCCGGTGTCATCGACGGCGTTGATTTCGCCTATGCCGGCAACAAGGCGGCACTTGGCTGGCTTCGTGGGCGCCGCAACACCATCCTGCATCATGAAGGCCCGGCCGACGGCCTGATGGGCGAGGTGGGGGCCGATTCCTGGCAGTGGCAGGATGCCAACCGCGCGGTTGAGGCGCTGCTTGCTTATCTCGAAGATGTGACAGTCTGACTGTAGGCGGCCGGGAACACCATATCGAAAGCATTGCGTAGCGCGTTGTCGAGCGCGTCCATGTCGGCCTCGATCCCCAGCTGGCGAAGCGAGGTCACCCCGCCGTCACGAACGCCGCAGGGAATGATCGCATCAAAACCCGCAAGGTCGGGGTCGAGATTGATCGCCACCCCGTGCCAGGTAACCCAGCGGCTGATCCGCACGCCGATGGCGGCGATCTTGTCGAGCCGGTCCGGCGCTGTTGGTGATGCCACCCAGATCCCCGGCAGGCCCTCGCGCCGCGTGCCGGTCACGCCAAATGTCGCCAGCGCGGTGATGATCCACGCCTCCAGCGTGTGCACATAGGCGCGGACATCGGGGGTGCGGCGCTGCAGATCCAGCATCACATAGGCCACGCGCTGGCCCGGGCCGTGCCATGTCCATTGCCCGCCGCGACCGGTTTCATGAACCGGAATACCGCCCGGATTGACCAGATCTGCCGGCGTAGCCGAGGTGCCACCGGTCAGCACCGACGCATGTTCGAGCAACCACACCTCCTCATCCGCCGTGCCGGCGCGGATGGCCTCGGCATGGGCCTGCATGGCGGCCACCGTTTCGGGATAGGGGGCCTGGCCGTCAATTTTGCGAAAGGCAGGTGTCATCGGGCGCGCATCAGGCCGCCCGGGCTGAGCGGCATGTGCCGGTTCACATCCTTGTAGAGAAGGTAGCGGAACGGTTCATCGCCCTTGGCGATACAGGCCTGCGGGCAGAAGGCGCGAAGCCACATCATGTCGCCCGCGCCGACCTCGACCCAGTCGGTATTCAGAAGATAGCTGCCATGCCCCTGCAACACGAACAGCGCATGTTCCATGACATGTGTCTCGGCAAAGGGTATGCGTCCACCGGGCTGGAAGGTCACGATATTGACATGCATGTCATGGCGCAGATCGTCCGGATCGACAAAACGCGAGGTCGCCCACACGCCGTCACAATCCGGCATCGGGGTCGGGGCCACGTCATGGTCGCTGGTCACAAAGGCGGGCGGGATGGCGATCCCCTCGACGGCGACATAATGCTTGCGGATCCAGTGGAACAGGGCCGGTTCACTGCCGCTGTTCCTGACCTGCCAGGTGGTGCCCGGCGGGATATAGGCATAGCCGCCGGCGGCCAGTTCCTGCGCGGTCCCGTCGATGGTCAGCCAGATCGCCCCGCCGGTGACGAACAGCACCGCCTCGGCAGTGGTGTCAGGTTCCGGTGTCGCACTGCCACCGCCGGCCACCACTTCCATCAGGTAATGCGCGAAACTCTCGGAAAAGCCTGTCATCGGGCGGGCCAGTACCCAGGCCCGTGTGCCTTGCCAATGCGGCAGTTTGCTGGTGACGATATCGGTCATCACATCAGCTGGAATCAGCGCCCAGGCCTCGGTGAAACGGGCCCGGCCCTCGGGTGATCCGCTCTGTGGCGGCAGGCCGCCGGGGGCGGGGGGATAGCTGTAGGCTGTCATGGCGGGCTTTGTCATGGTGGTTTTTGAGATCGCGGGTCACGTTTGTTCGGGGCCGGTCTGTTCAGGTCAGCGCCGGCATGAAAATACTGACCCATTATAGCATGATGCCGCCGCATGTCAGCGCAGCATGTCGGATCCTGCCTTGATCCCGGTCAAGGCGAAGCCCGGCCCGGCGCGTATGGTGTGATCAGGCATAAGCCTGTCTCCATGAAAAGGAAGGAGATGATCCGATGCATGAAAAACACACATCACTGGTGGCGCGCGCCGGATGGGGCAAGGCCATCGGGTTCCTGTTCGGTCTGATCGGTCTGTTGTTTCTGGCGTTCTCGCTACCCGGAACGGGATGGCCGGTCTGGCTCGGGACGTTGTTCTATTTCACAAATCTGGGTCTGCTTGTCGGCATCCTCAGTGTTGACCTGAGGCATCCTCTGTTTCCGTGGGAAATGAAATGGTGGTTCATCGGCCTGCTCACCGGCGGGTGGGTGGCCTTCACGCTGATGCTGTTCATTGGCGACGCCTATGAAAAGCTTCTCAGCCTGTCCGAAGGCAACTGGCGGCATTTTTCCTCGCCGCTATGGCTGATTGTCGATGGCGCGATCGCCGGGCTGATCATCAGCTGGATTGTCCATCGCCGTGTTGGCGACTGACCGGTGGCGGGCGGTGACCCTGTCACTGCCGCCCAGCCACCATCAGCCAGCCACCATCAATATGGGCCGC
>Ga0255767_1001101_pt1 | contig 24447 bp, 23 predicted proteins | sample 071ome_24_FD_179967 | JGI IMG/M metagenome (GOLD analysis project Ga0255767, IMG submission 179967) | Coastal salt marsh microbial communities from the Groves Creek Marsh, Skidaway Island, Georgia - 071402CT metaG (version 2) | ecosystem: Environmental > Aquatic > Marine > Intertidal zone > Salt...
ATACGATTCATACCACGCGTGTTCGAGCCTCCAGGTCCCATGCCTCCAGGTCCCATGCCTCCAGGTCCCATGCCTCCAGGTCCCATGCCTCCAGGTCCCATGCCTCTAGGTCCCATGCCTCTAGGTCCCATGCCTCTAGGTCCCATGCCTCTGGGTCCCATGCGTTCCTGGTCTTCTATAGCCTGATCATTTTCGCGGACATCTTGGCGGTTACCTCGATCACGGACATCCTGGCGATTGCCTCGATCACGGACATTCTGGCGATTGCCTCGATCACGGACATCCTGGCGGTTACCTCGATCACGGACCTTCTGGCGGTTACCTCGATCACGGACCTTCTGGCGGTTACCTCGATCACGGACATTCTGGCGATTGCCTCGATCACGGACCTTCTGGCGGTTGCCTTGATCACCGACATCCTGGCGATTGCCTCGGTCACGGACCTTCTGGCGGTTGCCTTGAGGCGCACCCATATTCCTTATACGTGATGGCTTTTGCGAGCGATCATCCCGCTCGGACTTGCCCCTGACCTGCTCACGAGGGGGCCGCTTCCCATTCTGATTCTCTGCCGCATCCACCGAGAGCCCACTTGGGCTCATTCCGATAAGACTTAAGGCACACACGATCCACATGGTTGTTGTTTTCATAACTGGTTCCTTTGTTTGAGTTGTTACATTTCCAGACGATGCAAAAGCCAATGAGGTTACAACCTTGATCAACCCACCGCTCTTGGGTGGCTCATGGGCCTGATGTGTGGGAACTCATGATCAGCCGAACGACCCGCTAGAGCTCAAGCCAGAAGACGGACTTCCATCAGGTCCGCGTGGTATGCCTGCGGGGCTGGCACTGCCTTGCCAGCGATCTTGGCCAAATCGTCCCAACGTCTCAGTTGGAGGGCAGAACTCAGAAAGGGCTCAGCCTCCATGCTCCGCCTTTCATGGTTGCTCATGACTCCTCCCTGCAAGGCGAAGGAGCGCCTGGAGGCAGTTGAAAGATGGTTCAAGTAAGAAGGATCCACCGAACAGAGATAACGCTTGGCAGGCACATGCAGCCGGATGGCATCGAGGACTTCCTGAGGCATGTAGGCTTCTAGAAACGAAGTGGCAATCCTCTCGTGCAGGAGGTCATTCGAGAGAAAGTCGCTCCTGCCCTCAAATTCATCCATCAGCAAATGGCCCAAGTCATGAAGCAAGGCTGCCACCACCATGGCCGCGTTGGCTCTTGCCTGACGGGCCAGCCAAGCTGCCTGAAGTGCATGCTCCAGTTGGGTGACCGCCTCATCGTAACGGCTTCCCCCTTTCTCCTGCAGGAACTCAAGCAAGTGGTCAGCAAAACTTTGAGGTGAAGCCTTCCGTAACTCCGACTGGAGCCTGATGGCTCTTGGGCTGAGTGGGTCAGACATGAAAGGATTGTTCTACCTGCACCCACAAAATCAAGAGGAAACCATACAGCTTTATCTGGCTGTGAGCATCCCCTCCACCATAGAGCGCAGATGACCTCCCGCGCTTTCAGTCAAGAGGGATCTCCGCCGGCAAGGCCCCTGAGCCTGGAGGTTCCCAAGATCGTTATCAATGGGGCTGGAGAAACTCCAGAAAAGGATCCTGAGCAGGGTCCCCCCCGCACGGATGTCTGGAAGAATGATCGAGGTGAAGCCGATCCAAAGAAAGACCCGGAGTTTTTCAACCCTTTGAAAACGACGGCCTGAGGATGATCACAAAGCGCGAATGGTATCATGAAGCCGGAAAAAGGAGATGGGAATCCTCATCGTAGTGATACCTTCCGGGAAATGATCTGATCCCAAAGAAAAAACCCACAAAAAGAGGAAAGACTAATGGAGGAAGGCCATTCGGGAAAAATGGCGGGAGCGACGGGACTCGAACCCGCAACCTCTGCCGTGACAGGGCAGCGCTCTAACCAATTGAGCTACGCCCCCGCGCGAACGGGGAGCCAAAATGTAGGCAAAAGGCACTTGGCTCGTCAACCTGTTTGTATCACTTTTGCCGAAAAATGTCTCCCTATGGATTGATGAAGGGATGGATTCCAATCCCTGCAGGTTGAAATCTTTACCCGTTCCGTGAGCAAGGGCCCTCCCGCGACTGAAGGAGAGGGACAAATCGCTTGCAAGCCCTTGCACCCACTTCTAAGTTGTTCTCAATGGAATCGCAATTGGCGCAATACATTCCCATCTTGATGCTTGGGGCTCTGGTCACCACCTTTGCTCTTGGGACCCTTCTGGCCTCCGCTCTACTTGGCAAGACGGGCTTTCGCTCTCGCATCAAGGATACCGCCTATGAGTGCGGAATGCTGCCTGTGGGTGAGGGCAGTGCGCGCTTCTCGGTAAAATTTTACTTAGTCGCCATGCTTTTCATTCTCTTCGACGTTGAGGTAGTTTTTCTCTACCCCTGGGCTGTAGTTTACAAAGACATGCTTGCTGAGCATGCTCATTTGATCTTCGGCTCCATGATGCTTTTCCTCCTCCTTTTCCTCGTGGGCTTTGTTTATGAAATCAAGAAAAAGGCCTTCGACTGGAAATCCTAATTTTCTCACCCTCGCTCGAATAATCATTCATGGATAGCATTCGATTCGGAACTTCCGGATGGAGAGGCATCATTGCCCAGGACTTTACTTTCGCCAACGTCACCTTGGTAGCCCAGGCCATCGCCACCTACCTCAAGCGTGAGCTCAAGCGGAAAAAATCCCCGATCTATGGGCGTCAGCCCACGATCATACTGGGCCACGACACTCGTTTCATGGGGCCTGAGTTCACCCGCACGGTTGCTGAGGTGTTAGCTGAAAACGGTCTTCAACCCCTCATGTGCCAGCGCGATGCACCCACTCCAGTCATTGCGCATGCCATCCGGCAGAAACGTGCCATCGCTGGCATCAACATGACGGCAAGCCACAACCCGGCCGCTTACCAGGGTTTGAAGCTTTCCATGCACAACGGTGCAGGTGCCTCACAGGAAGTGACCCGAGCCATTGAAAGAGAGATCGTGAAGCTGCAACAGAAAGAGTGGTTGCGGAAGACCCGTATGGAGTCTGGCTGGCGGTGTCGCACCTTTGACCCGAAAGAGGCTTACTTCAAACAAATACGCTCTCTCATTGATTTCAAGAAAATCAAACGAGCCAAGATGAAGGTGGCCGTTGAGTGCATGTATGGCACCGGTCGAGGCTATTTGGATGCACTCTTGGAAGAAGCAGGCGCAGCAGTCACTCTTTTTCATGATACGCTCAATCCCAGTTTTGGAGGGCATCATCCCGAGCCCAATGCCGAAGGTATGGCCGAGGCGCGTGCGTGTGTTCTCCGAGGAAAAGCTCAGCTGGGTCTGGGGCTGGATGGGGATGCCGATCGCTTTGGCATTGTCGACAAGGATGGGACCTGGCTCACTCCCAACCAAATCCTGGCCCTCGCACTGTACCATCTGGCCAAGAACCGAAAATGGAAAGGCGCAGTCGTGCGCACCGTACCCACCAGTCACCAGGTGGACGATGTCGCAGCCATGTTTGGCGTCACGGTTCACGAGACACCCACGGGGTTCAAGCACATCGGAGCCCTGATGGAATCCGAGCCGATCATTGTTGGAGGTGAAGAATCTGGAGGATTGAGCATTCAAGGGCATGTCCCTGAGAAAGACGGGATTCTGGCGTGCCTGCTGATGGCCGAACTCTGTGCCTATGAAAAGAAATCTCTGGGAGCCATCCTCAAGGAGATCGAAAAGACAACGGGGCCTTACTTCACCGATCGCATCAATGTACGCATCCCTGCAGACGCCAAGGAAGCGCTCCTGAATCGTCTCTCCAAAGGCCTGGATAAGGTGGGGCGCTATCCTGTCGAGTCCTTCATCTCCATGGATGGCTACAAATTTGTTCTTCCCGGCCAACAGTGGGTAGCGTTTCGGGCCAGTGGTACCGAACCTTTGATCCGTTGCTACATCGAAGCCAAGTCCGAAGAGGGTTTGAAGACCTTGAGGCGAGCCTGTAAACAGATCCTGAAAGGATCCTGAAACAACCGATCCCTCCAAAAACACTGTGATGAATCCCACCCAGTCAGAGGCCGTTTGGCCCACGGTTCACTTGCGCCATGGAGAGGCCGAACGGATTCAGGCGGGTCATCCGTGGATTTACGCTCGCAATATCCAGAAGGTGACCCACGACCCGAGCGATGGCTCTGTTGTGCAAGTGCGGGATCATCGACGCCGTTTCCTGGGTGTCGGTTTCTTCAATGGACAATCGAAAATTCGGGTACGTTTGCTGTCTCGGGAAAAGCAAGAACTGGACAAGACTTTCTTTATCAGAAAATGCCAGCAGGCCCTGTTGTGGAGACAGCGTCACTTACCTGATCGAGCATGCTTTCGATTGATTCATGCCGAAGGCGATGGCCTGAGTGGCCTTACCGTCGATTGCTATGGAGACCAGCTGGTCGTCCAAACCACATCGCTGGGCATGGATCAACGGCTTCCCATGATCACCGAAGCCCTGGTGGAGGTCATGGCGCCTTCTCGGATCATCGAACGCAATGATTCCATCGGCCGCTCGATGGAGGGCCTGGAGCCCCGAAAGTCGGTGCTGTATCAGAAAGAAGGAAGTTCCTTTGGGGATTCGGTCAGGGTCGAAATGAACGGTCTGGAATGGGACATTCCCTTGGATCAAGGGCACAAAACCGCCGTTTATCTCGACCAGTATGAAAACTATCGATGTGTTGAAGAACTCACCGCCTCGATGAAGGCACCCCGTGTTTTGGATGCCTTCACGTTCATGGGTGGATTTGCCCTGCACTGTGCCAAAGCGGGAGCGTCGAAAGTCATCGCGATTGACCAAAGCCAGGAGGCCCTTCAGGCGGCGGATCGAAGCGCTCGAGCAAACGACTTGGAGCCACGATGTGAGTGGATCCATGGCAATGTATTCGACTGGCTCAAGGAACACAGCAAAGAACCCGATGCAGACTCGCTTTTTGACTTAATCATCCTCGACCCCCCCTCCTTCACCCGAAATCGACGCAGTATGGGAGATGCCATGCGCGGGTACAAAGAAATCCATTTGCGAGCTATGCGGTTGCTTAAACCCGGTGGACTACTCGCAACGTTTTGTTGCTCCCACCACATCGATGCACCAGCTTTTGAGTCATCGGTGATCCAGGCGGCCATGGACAATCGCTGGGTTTTGAGAAGAGTGGCATCCTTTGGGCAACCCGCCGATCATCCCGTCGTTCCCTCCATTCCTGAGACGCAATACCTCAAGGGTTTCTGCTACCAGAGACTAGAGGATGGATTCATCACGGATCCAGAAGATCCCTCTGCCAGGGCATGAGCTCCTTCCAAGCGGACCCTTCTTCTAAACCCAGGCGGGTGAGCATGGCTCGACTGGCAATCAGGGAGGGGTCCAGGCCAAGCTTCTCCGCTGCCTTGTCACGAACTTCTTTCAGTTGATCGGCACGGGCTTTTTCGGCATCGGAAGCGCGAAAGCGCTTGGCCTTGAGGCGCTCTGGGAATGCCTTGGGGGAAAGTGACTTGGCTTCCTTGATGGTCTGCTCCAGCAATTTGCGACGCCGCATGGCCATCCGTCGAGGAATCATCTCCCGCCACGGAAGATCGTTGGCAGCACTTTCGGCCATGCGCACCACCGTGTCATGCGCCAGGATGAAAAAGGGTGGGCGATTGCTTCGAACTGCCTCCACCTCACGCCAGTGCCAGATGGCTCGCAGAAAAGCAAGCGCTCGCCGACCGAGCCGATGGCTCCCCTTGAGACGCCATTGAGTGTCCGACACATCAGGTTCTGGCTCACAGGCCTGGTCGATGAGGCGTTCACAGATTTGTTCCACCCAGCTCAGGCGTCCGAGAGTCTCAAGGCGCTCACGTAAAAGTTTGGCCAAAGGCATGAGGTGCAAGACATCGTTGAATGCATAGCGTTCCATTTCCGGCGTCAAGGGTCTCAGCCCCCAATTGGCCGTTTGCGGCCCTTTTTCCAGCTGAATGTCAAAATAATGCCGAACCATGTACTCCAACCCAAAACGTTCATGCCCCACCATCCGGGAGGCCCACATGGTATCGAAAATCCTGCCTGGTTTGAGACCATAGCGCCGAAAAAGCAGACGGAGGTCGTAATCCGCAGCATGAAAAAGCAAGGTTTTCCGCGAGAGAGCCTTCATCAACGGACCCAGATCGTGATCCGACAGCGGGTCCAGAAGCCAGCTTTGCTCTCCAATTCGAATCTGGATCAAGCACACCTTCTCCGGGTAGGCGTGCATGCTGTCCGCCTCAGTATCCAGAGCAATCTCGGTGGCTTTGGAGACCGCCTTCATGACACTGCTCAGGTTACCGGTCGGGTCGCTCAGCGCTGACTGGCTGGCGACACGAGGCCCAGGAGTTGGTTTACTTGGAAGAGAGGTCATCCGAAGGAAAAGGTTTTAAGAACGATGTCGGGGTTTGAAAAGCAAAATGCTTGGCCACTTGCTGTGATCCTTTCAAGATGCTCGGATGCATTTGGCAGCCATGGTGGCGGATTCGGTCGGTAGATATGAGGACAAACCGGCCCTTTTTTTTGGGGACCAGGTCTTGACCTATCGAGAGCTATGGGAACATGCGGGCCAGGTCAAAAACCACCTACTCCAAAGAGAGGGGATCGCCCCTGGAGATCGCGTTGCCCTATGGATGGGGAACTGTCCGGAGTTCATCATTCTCCTAATAGGGATTCTACGATCAGGAGCGGTTGCCGTCCCACTCAACCATTTCCTGACATCTCACGAAGCCGATGGCATTCTGAAGGATGCACAAGCCAAGGTGGTTTTCAGTGATGCCGACCGCATCGAGGCCCGGTCCTCCATGCCGCACTGGGGAAGCGCAACCTCATGGTGCGACAAGGGACTAGCCTTGGAGCTGTCTCCTCCAAAAATCCATGCTGAGCATGCCGACGATGCTGACTATTCGGCTCAAGCCGATGATCTTGCTGTCCTGATCTACACCAGTGGCACGACCGGACAACCCAAAGGCGCCATGCTCAGCCATGAGAATTTGCTTCACAACACCGCCAGTTGCGCTGCCACCATGGAAACCACGCCCGAAGATCGAGTCGCAGTGGTTCTCCCACTCTTTCACAGTTTCATGCTAACAGTCGGGGTACTCTTGCCCCTCCAAAGCGGAGGGAGCATCGTACTGCTGGAAAGCCTTCATCCCGCAAAGCAAGTGATTCAGGAGATCAGCCGACATCAGGCTACCATCCTACCTGCCATCCCTCCGCTTTATCGTGCCCTGGCTTCCATGCAACTTCCGTCTCTTTCACTTCGCCTGTGCATCAGCGGAGCAGCACCCCTTCCTGTGGAAATCCTGAATCGATTCAATCGAATCTCACCGGCCCCCATCATCGAGAGTTATGGCCTCAGTGAAGCGAGCCCTGTGGTCACACTCAATCCCATTCATGGCCCCACCAAGGCAGGTTCCATCGGCATCCCCATCAAGGAAGTCGAGGTCGCCATCATGGATACTGAGGGAAATCCGCTTCCAGATGGGGAGATTGGAGAGCTTTGGGTACGCGGCAAGAATGTCATGAAAGGCTACTGGCAGCGCCCTCAGGCCACTCGGAGTACCTTGCAGGATGGCTGGCTGAGAACGGGGGACATGGGGCATCGAGACGCCGATGGCTTTCTGTTTGTAACAGACCGGCAAAAGGACATGCTACTGGTCAATGGCATCAACGTCTATCCCAGAGAAATCGAAGAGCATCTCTATCAATGTGAGGGAGTCAAGGAGGCCTCGGTGATTGGAAAGACCGATGCACGCAAAGGAGAACAACCGGTGGCCTTTGTGGTCATGGAGGAAGGATACGCAGCAGAAACCGCCGCACTGAAGACCTATCTGAAACCAAGATTGGCTGCCTACAAAATTCCGCGACAATTTCATTTCGTGGATCAACTCCCTCGCACTGCAACAGGTAAAGTGAAGAAGACCCTACTGAGAGAACAATTGGCTTCGGTGAGCGAATGACATGTGTCTGGTATCCAGTATTCCTCAGTTACTGCCATCTCACCGATGCACCCCTGGCAAGGGAGCGGTGAGATCCTTCTATTCGCAAAGGTTGGTATCAGGAACTTCAAGGCTGACCACGGCCATGGCTGCAATGCCCTCCCCTCGCCCGATGAATCCAATGCGCTCATTGGTCGTGGCCTTGATGCTGAGCTGCTTGGAGTGGAGTTGCAGACTTTGTCCAATACAGGCTTTCATGTCGGCAACGTGCGGGTTGACCTTGGGCTCTTCTGCAATGATGGTGATGTCCACATTCACCAGGACGGCCTGATGCATCGAGACATGCCGAGCAGCTTCTTCCAGAAAAACAGTACTGGGAGCCCCCTTCCAACGTGGATCGGTGTTGGGGAAAAATTGCCCAATGTCAGACTCGCCCAGGGCTCCAAATAGAGCATCGCACAACGCGTGAAGGACGACATCCGCGTCCGAATGACCGTCGAGTCCTTTGGAGTGTTCGATCCTGACGCCCCCAAGAACCAGGGGACGACCCTCTACGAGACGATGGACGTCATAACCGATGCCCACGCGGGTTTTCATGATCGGTGGTCATGGAGGCAAAGATCGATCTCATCCGATAGAGCATCAAATGAAGCGTCCGGTCGTCGATCCATGGCGCATCTTCTACTGAACCTCCAAGGGGAGAGCCAGGAGTTCAGTAGCCGTCCATGCCCTACCGCGGTCTCCACTGTCAGCTCGTGCCGCTGCGGCCTCTTCAGGGGTACAGATACTTGCCTCATTGGTCCAGCTGTTACGGACGTAGGAAATCACGGCAGCAAGGTCTTCATCACTGGCGATGACGTCTCCGAAGCCCGGCATGACGGCATTCCATGTCTCACCATTGACATCAATGGGACCATTGAGACCATTGAGCACAATACGCAGCATGCGATTAGGCCCTTCAACATTCACCCAGTCAGACCCCGCAAGGGGCGGAAACTGCCCAGGAGCTCCCATTCCTGAGGCCTGGTGGCAAGGGCTACAAATATTACGGTAAATGTCCGCCCCGCGCTTGATCGGGTCATCTCCACTTCCAGGCTGCACGGCTTCCACGACCTTGTAGGACTCGTAGGGCCCATAAACATATCGATTGAAACCACCCGCCCGCGTGTTCAATTCCATCATGGCCCAATAGGCCAGGAGGACGGTCACCACAAAAAAGATCACGCTGATCGGAGCCTTGCTTACCCCCGGCTCGCGATCGTTGCTGGATTTCTTGGACTGATTCGATTTCTTGGGCTTACTGCTCATTGGGCCTGCTCCATTTCAACGTTGTTGGCTTCACCCGGCTCGGCTTGAGTGAACATGTAGGGCGCTTCAAACACAGGGTTTTCAATTTTCAAACTCAACAGATAGTCCACCAGGGCAAGGGCCTCTGGTTTTGGCACGACTTCCAGCCCCTCTTCAGGAGCATACTCCCCTTCAAGTGCCAGTGCATCAGGGGATGACTCCTCACCGATAGGCTGCACATCAAACAAGTAGGTGTAAGCTGGCATGCCAGATTGGGCTACGACGCTGCGAGGATGATACAGATGTTTGAGATGCCACTGCCGATCGTTCAATCGTGCACCCACATTGGCCAAATCGGGGCCCAGGCGCTGTTGCCCCATCAATAGGGGTTGATCATACAAATAGTCCAAACCGACGGTTTGTCGTGGACCCCAGCCACGCTCGATATCGGAGCCCAGAGGGAGGATGTTTGGGGCAACCTTTGCTCCACTGTCCTTGAAGATTTGCAGCACTTCCTGAGCCACTGAAAAAGCGACTCCCTCAAGAAAGGTGGATGGAAGGTTAGCCATTTGTTCCTGCGCCTTTTCGTTCGTGACCTGAACCCCAGCGGCCTTGCCCGCTTCGACCAGCTTGGCAGCCACAGACTCAGGAAAATCACCCACTTCGTTCAGCACCAGATCAAAGGCATAACCTGATTGTCGAATTTGTTGGGTGTGGCAGCTCACACATCCAGCCTGCTGATAAACCTTACGGCCGTTGAGCACCAGGGATCCGGGTTCGGTAGGGTAGTGTCTGCCGATCTCCTTGACTTCACGAGTCGATTGATTGCCCAACTGAACCTGTGGAAAAACCACCAGCCCCAGCCAGGAGACCACCATGACAGCTAATATGGCAAAGAAAAGTTGATATCCTTTTTGCATGATTGAAAACCTTTAGACCTTATTGCGCGGACTCATTCTTGCAGTTGCAACAGCATTTGATATAGCCCACGAGATAGGCAACGAGGCTACGCGTCATATTGACGGCTAGAACGGCGGCAGCGAGAAACACCAGCAGCTCGCCAATCGTGCTGATGCGAATGAACGACATGGCTGCAGACTGGACCTCCAAAAAAGAACGACTGGCATCGGCTAGCGCCTTACCCTGTTTCCATCCCCCCAGCACATAGACCAGACCGACCAAAATGGAACCGGTCGCATAGAGCATCATGATGGATTTCCATCCAAAAGGCCCGGACAAGGCACTTTCCTGATCACTGACACGAGGCAGAAAGTGATAGGCGGCCACAAGCAGCAGGGTGCCGACAAAACCAAAGAGCTGGAGCCAGTAAACTCCCTGCACATACAAGGTAAACTGAACGGTTTCGGCCGTACCGGGACGCGATCCCCAAAAGTTGAGAAGAGCCCCAAGCAGACCACAGAGGGCGGCCAGGCGAACGAGATTGAAAGCAAGTGGATCGCTGTTTTGCTTACCTGCACCTTGGAGAGTTTTCCAAAGGTTGGCGGTTAATACGATCCAGGCAAAGGCCACAAAAGCATTGCAAACGCTACTCAGAGTGCCCACCCAGGCCGGTAGAGCTTGAGCCTGGAGCAAACCGGTGAATCCACCAAACAAGAGTAACACCCAGAAGGCAAAGGCCGAAAGATTGCTGTTGTGCAGATCACGACGGGTCAGTTTGGGCACCAAATATTGAAGCAGAGCAATCCCCACGAAGCCCAACACGATGGTGGTCATACCCGAGGCATACCAACCATGAATCACTGCCTGGGCGACTCCACGAGCCGGCTCCGAAGCAAAGAGCGCATAGCTGGCTGCAGTCAGCATCCAAGGAAACCAGTATAGACTGGCATAAATGAACCATTGTGAGGGGTAAATTTCGCGCGCCTGGCGTTTGAAGAAAGTCAAAAGGGTCATGCCTCCGATGAGGACGTAGGCCGTAAAAAGCATGGGATAAACGAAACCGGGCATGCTCAAAAAGGCGTAGCCGCTTTGCCCCCCCCCCATCAATCCAAGAATCCCCACCAACAAGGCAATATTCCACAGAACTGTGCCCAGAAAAAGGAAGCCAGGCCCACGGAGTTTGACCTGGCCCAAGCGCATGGTCATCCAGAGCATCGCCGCAAAACCGGCTTGCAGGGCAAATCCGTAAAGGAAGGCATTTTGCGCTGCGGGCACCAACACCCCATAGGTGACCCAAGGGCAATTGGAGAGAAACGTAGGTGAGTGCATCTTAATCGATGCCACCAATGAGAAAAGGGTGGAGAGCAGCAACCATCCCGCCGCCTTGGTCACCAGGAACAAGGTGGGGAAATGATAACTGCGATCAATGTCCTTCTGGTCAGAAATGGATTTTGAAGTTGGGTTTTCGTCCATAGTGTTGGCAAATCTAGCAATCAGCTCCGTTCACTCTACCGGGATCATTCAAAAGCACTGGGCTCCTCAGGGGCTGGCGGCGGCAAAGCCGTGGCTTTTTCCATGCGGCTGATCAATTCAGCTCTTCCCTCGCCTGCATCCTGCCACTCCTTGACGGTCAAAGACATGGCCTGCTCAATCGGAATACGAACAAACCCCTTGTCCTCGTCCTGCCAAGCGTAGGAGCCTAGGGTTTCCTGAGCCGATTGCTCAACACCTGCCAGATTCTTGACACGCACTTCCGCCCGCGCGGCGGTGATCGCCTCGGGCCGAGTCGCATCCTTGGCTTGGCGAATGACAAAAGCAATAACCAGAAAGGTCGCCAGAATCAGGATGAAGGAAAAAAAGCCTTCACCAGATTCAGGGCGTCTCAGGTGGCGAGAGGGTAAGAGTCTTTTCATGGAGTGTGAAAATGGTATCTAAAATCGTAGTCTTAAATTGGGGTCAGGCTTCCGCGGATTGAGTCTTGGCTTCTGCCTCGCTTTCCAGCTCGACATACACCCCCATGGTCTCGGCGATACGAGGATCACGTTGAGGAAAGGGCGCATGTTGCGCGAATGATTTGAGAAACTGCTTGGCAAGCACACCACCCATGAAGGCCATGGCAGCCACGCTTTGCACAAAACCACCCAGACTGATGCTGCCGCCTTCAGGGTCCATGACGGGTTTGATGTTGAAGGTCATGTCGACGTAGTGCATCAACCAGGCCCATCCAGCCAGCGGCCCCATGATGGTCAAGCTTTTCTTCACATCGATCCGCAGCATCGCTAGGAAAGGCAGGAAAAAGTGGCCAAAGATGAGCAGCATGCCCAGATACCACCAAGTACCGTTCTCACGTTTGACATACCAGAAGGTCTCTTCCGGGATGGCCGCATTCCAGATGAGAAAATATTGAGAAAAATGGATGTAGGCATAGAACACGGTGAAGGCAAAAAACAAGGTGCCGATATCTTTGAACGTGGAATCTCGCACCACGGGCGCCAAGTGTCCCGTGCGCTGCAGCAAGGCGGTGAGCACGTAGATGGTTGCCAAGGTCGTCCAGACACTACCTGCAAAGTAGTAGACTCCATACATGGTGGAAAACCATTGATGCTCCAGCGACTTCATCCAGTAGATCACACCCAAAGTCAGCGTGACGGCAAAGATGAGAATCCCAACAGCCGCAAATTTGCGCATGGCACGGGTGTGACGAGCATCCCCGGTTTCATCTTGCGCCACCGAATGCTTCCGCAAACTATTGGCCAACCAAGTCCATACCACAAAAAGTAAGATGGAGACGCCCCAGAAGGCGGTGGGGTTGAACAGAGCATACTTCACATGCAAGGCATGATCAGAATGGGGATCCTCAATGGCCATCCATGGATAAATACTTTTCGAGAAAAGAAGAATCACCGGTAGCCCAAGGGCACCCAACCAGGGAGCCAGACAGGCAAAATGTTCGCAAACCCTGCGAATGGGCACAATCCAGTAGGAATCGAAAAGATGATGGAGCAGCACGATGAAAAGACCGCCCAGCACCAGACTCAAAAAGAACATGAAAGCCGTCAGGTAACTGTAGAGGAATTGATCACGCCAGACGAAAAATCCGATAAGCAATCCAATGAATCCGCCAATCATCAACTGACTGGGAAGGTTGGCATACTTGGCCAAGCTCAAGGACGGTTTGGAGGAAGACTGAGAATCAGAACTCATAGATTATTCTTGTTCAAGGGCTGCTTTCTGGTTTTCGGGCACCTCATCCAAGGTGGCAAGTCGGCTACGCTGTAAAGCTCTTACGTAGCCAATGATGGCCCAACGGTCTTCAATCCGGATATTGGCTCCATAGGAACCCATGAGATTTTTACCGTGGGTGATGGTGTTGAAGATTTCGCCGTCAGTCATGGAGACCAGGCGAGCATCGTGAAAGTTGGCAACCGCCACCATGCCGTACTTGCTGGTGATGCCCTTGCCGTCACCTGCCGCTCCATGGCAAGGAAGACAATGAATGTTGTAGCGCTGCTGGCCTCGGGCCATGAGTTCGTCGGTCAATGCAACAGGTGCGGTTTCCACCCAGTTGGTGGAACCGGAGATACGCCCGGTGTTTATCGGAGTGTCTTGGTAAGGCATGCCACGAAAGATCGTCCCCTCCACATAAGGCTGAGAACTGCGATCATTCCCAAAGACGGCATTGGGCTCCTGCGGGCGAAGTTTCATCTGACGATCCATGTCTGGAAAGACCTCGATCGGTGGCTTGCGTGAAACCTCACCCCGAAAGCCGGCCACTCCAATCAGGGTGACAATCGCAAGGATGTAAAGCGTGAGAAAATATTTCATATCAGTCCTCCACCATCTCCATGTGCTGGCAACCTGCCGATTCAAGCAGTTCGCGGGTTTCTTCCTCGACGTAACGAGGATCCGAAGTCTCGATGATGACGTAAAACTTGTCGTCTGTCGCTCCCTTGAAACGGCGATTCTTCAGCAGCGGATGATGCAGCTTGGGAAGACGATTGAGAAAAAGCATACCAAAGATGGCCCCAAAGGCGGAAAGAAGAATGGTCATCTCATACACCACCGGGAAGGGGAACATGGGACTGAACAAAGGCTTGCCGCCCACCACGATGGGGTAATTGAAACTGTTCATGAACCAAATCATGGTGTAGCCCGCGGTGAAACCAGTGGCACCACCACAAAAGGAAAACCACCCCACCTTGGAGTTCTTCAAACCCATGGCATCGTCCATGCCGTGAACCGGAAAGGGAGTATGCACGTCCCAGCGAGTGAATCCAGCATCCCGGATTTTCTCAGCCGCATGCATGGCATCAGCAGGTGTTTCGAATTCGGCCAAAAGGCCATATGCTTGCGCGTTTTCCATGATTAGTGATGACCTCCTTTCGCGCCCCCTTGAGGATGGTGGGGATCCGCGTAGTTCGTGACCCCCTTGACCTCAGAGATGGCAATCAAAGGCAAGAAACGGATGAATAGTAAGAAGAGGACCATGAACAGGCCGAAAGTCCCAACGAACGTCAGCACATCCACTTTGGTAGGCGAGTAATAACTCCAGTTGGCCGGAATGTAGTCACGGTGCAGTGAACTGACGACAATCACAAAACGCTCGAACCACATACCGATGTTCACAAAAATGGAGAGAATCCAGACGAAAACAACGTTGGTTCTCCATTTCTTCACCCAGAAAAACTGAGGCGTGATCACGTTGCAGGAAATCATGATCCAGTAGGCCCACCAATAAGGACCGAAGGCTCGGTTCTGGAAACAGTAAGCCTCGTAAGGGTTGCCACCATACCAGGCGATGAAGAATTCCATACCGTAGGCGTATCCCACAATCGTTCCTGTCGCCAGGGTCACCTTGCACATCAATTCGATGTGCCGCACGGTGAGCAGGTCATGGAGTTTGAAGATGGAACGTAGAGGAATCATGAGGGTCAGCACCATGCCAAACCCGGAGAAAATCGCCCCAGCTACGAAGTAAGGTGGGAAGATGGTGGTATGCCATCCAGGCACCTGAGACACGGCGAAGTCAAAAGAAACGATACTGTGGACCGAAAGCACCAACGGTGTGGAAAGACCAGCCAGTAATAAATACGCTTTTTCATAGTTCCTCCAATGCCGGTTTGATCCCGTCCAGCCTAAGGAAAACAAGCCATAAAAGAATTTACTAAAAAAGTTTTTGCAACGATCTCGGATCGTCGCAAGGTCGGGGATCAGTCCCATATACCAAAAAAGGAAGGATACCGTGAAATAGGTCGAGACCGCAAACACGTCCCATAACAACGGTGACCGGAACTGCGGCCAGATCGGTCCGTTAGAGTTGGGCAGCGGAAACAACCACCAAGCATACCAAATCCGGCCGACATGTATTCCAGGAAAGATCCCTGCGCACATCACCGCAAAAATGGTCATGGCCTCCGCCGCTCGGTTGATCGAAGTGCGCCATTTCTGCCTAAGCAAAAACAACACAGCCGAGATCAAGGTCCCCGCGTGGCCAATACCGATCCAAAAAACGAAATTGACAATCGCCCAACCCCACGCGATAGGACTGTTCAAACCCCAGACACCCACACCCGTCGTGATGAGGTAGCCAATGTAGATTGGGCAAAGCAGCATCACCAGAGCACTGATGATGAAAGTGATCCACCACCATCTTGGAGTCTTCCCTTCAATGATCCCAACAACCTGGTTGGTTATCCAAGACGGAGGCCTGTTGTTTAGGACCAAAGGCTCGCGCTCCAGCTCTTTGGGCGGAGCGGCAATTTTGACGGAGGAGCTCAATTCGTTGGAAGCCATTAGTGCTGCCCTCCTTCAGCGTGTGATTCACCGACATGAGCTTCTTCATGAGCCCCATCGTGGCCATGGTCTCCATGAGAGGCACCATGAGCTTCGAACGGGCTGCCCATGGCTCGAGTGTATTCGGAAGTGCTCAGTGGCATTTCGTGATAGTCAGGCATGTTCTTATTGGGATTACGAAGCTTGGCCAGGTAAGTGAGTCTGGGTTTGGTATCCAAAAAGCCCAGCACCGCGTAATTTCGAGGATCCTGCTTGAGCTTGGAGACCGCGCTTTCGGGATCCAGCACGTTCCCAAAGGCAATGGCTCCTGCAGGACAGGCCTGCTGACAGGCGGTTTGTATCATACCATCAGGCACTTCGATATCGCCGGAATCTCTGGCAGCCACCTTTTGGGTAATCTTGGCGGCCTCGATGCGCTGAGTGCAGAAGGTGCATTTTTCCATCACACCACGCATGCGAACCGTCACATCCGGATTCTTGGCCATCTCCACCAAGTTGACCTCATCTTCTGGCCGCTCGATGAAACCATCTTTCAAGGTCGCCCAAGGGCCTCTGTCCAGCTGATCGATGGGGCGCTTGTTGTAATCAAAGTAATTGAATCGACGCACTTTGTAGGCGCAGTTGTTCGAGCAATAACGTGTGCCCACACAACGGTTGTAGGCCATGACGTTCAACCCTTCGTGGTCATGCACCGTCGCATTGACCGGACAGACACTTTCGCAAGGCGCGCTTTCACAGTGCTGACAGAGCATGGGTTGATTGACGACCTGCACGTCATCGATCCACTCCTGATAAGCCTGCTCCTCATCCATTATGAGGCTGTCGGCAAGTTGGCGTTTCTGGGGATCGCCACTGTAGTAGCGATCGATGCGCATCCAGTGCATTTCCCGGCTGTTGGCCACCTGATCCTTACCGACAATGGGGATGTTGTTTTCGCTTTGGCAGGCCACAACACAGGCACTGCAACCCACGCAGGTGTTCAGGTCAATGGCCATACCCCATTGATGAATCTCACTCTGAGTCTCAGGGCGAGCATCGTAAGGGTGCTCGTAAATTTGTTTGGGCTGACCGTCGGCATCATGAGGGATGTGACCGGCGTGTGCCTCGAGATCCATGTTTTGAGCAAAATCACGCTTGGTCTCGAAATTTTCCAGGTTTGCCTCGCGCACAATGGCGCGACCCTCCATGGACCAGTGATCTTGGGTGCAAGAAATGGCATGGGTTTTGTTGAGCCGCCGCACTTTGGCCCCCGTGGCAAAGTGTCGTCCTTGGCTTCCCCGTAGTTGGTAGGCGTTGTAGCCCACCGAACCACCTCCCAGACTACCAACGCGACCGGTTTCAGCGCGCCCATATCCAAGAGCCAGTCCCAAAGTAAAATCCGCAAATCCAGGCTGGATCCATACCGGTCCTTCAACTTTCCGACCTTCCAACTCCACCTCAACCACTTCCTTGTTTTGGAGGTTGTCGAGCTCGGAAGCCGTACGGCGACTCATGAGGATCACGTTGTCCCAGGTGATTTTGGTGATGGGGTCCGGCCACTCCTGCATCCAACCGTTGTTGTGGAAACGACCGTCGTCCATGCTGGCGTCTCGATGGAAGACCACTTCGAGAGCCTCCTTGGAGGCTTGAGTCGACTGTGCTTCATCTGTGATGGCCTCCCCAATCTGAGGTGTCAGCTTGCTCCAGTCCGGAGCCTTGGCACCCACGGAGACTGGCTTGGACTTCAGGGCTGCGTGGTGCCCATCGTGCAGACACTGTTTCCACTGAGCTTCAAAGTCAGACGCACCGGTGAGTGCTTTCAAGGTCGTCCGCGCAATGTCATAGCCCTTGGTTTCTGCGTCGCCTGCCAGACGAGCGAGAAGCTCAATTTCGCTCCAACCCCCAAAGAGGGGCGCGATCAGAGGCTGAACCGGGAGCCAGGAACCTTCTCCCGAACGATTGTCACCCCAGGACTCCAGGTAGTGAGCCATGGGCAGGTGCCAGTCCACATCCTGAGAGGTTTCATCAACATAGTAGCCCAGGCGTATGACGTTCTGAGCCTTGCGTTGAGTGGCCTTCCAATCTAGATCCGCAGGCGCGTCGTAAACCGGGTTGCCATCCAGGATGATCAATGTTTCCACTTCGCCGGCATCGCAAGAGGCTTTCAGGGATTCGAGCGAGAGGTAACCCGGTTGTTCATCCGCCACGAAGCTCACCGTATTCCCGAGATTGCCAAGCAACACGTTCATGGCTGCGACCAATTGGTGCACAGCCTCAGGTTGCCTCTGGCCCGCCACGATCAAGCATTGTCCCTTGTGGGCCACCAAATCTTTGACAGATTCACTGATCCACTTAGCGGACCAACCATCTTTACCAGGTATTTGAGGCACCTGCTTGGCTTTGTCTCGCAGGGAGGTCCGCAACGCAGGGATCGGGCTTCCGGCGTCGTTATCCGTGCCACCCAGCTCTTCGAAACATTGATCCATCATGGCTGCTGCAACCGCAAACACCTGACCAGAAGTCACTCGAAAACGGTGGTCCGCATTGGATCCGGTGAGGCTGAGCAGGCTCTCCACTGCATAGAGGCGGTTGGTGCTTGCATGATGGTCCTCCCCATCCTGGACCCGACGGCCCTTGGCATAGCCTCGAATATGGGAAAACGCATCTTGCTCGGTGCCAAGAAAATCACAGTCAAGCGAGAAGATCACCTTGGCTTGGTCAAAGTGGTAAACCGGCCGCAGAGATTGCCCTAGAGCGGCAGAGTAGCCGCGCGAGGCCCCTCCAAAATCGACCGGCTCATAGGCGTGCCATTGGGCTTGGGGCATGGCCTCACGAATGTGGCCTTCCAGGCGCAGACGACTGGGCGACTGAGTTGGTTGCACCAGAAATCGCAAGCCCTTACCTGCATTGGCTTGATACTGCTCAGAAAGCGAGGCAAGAGCCGATTCTGCCTCTTCGGAAGAGGCTTTTTTTCCAGACTTAAGGATGTGACGCGAACGATCTGGATCGTAGAGGTTCAGCAGGGAGGCTTGTGCAAAAGTATCGGTGCCTCCCCCACCTTCGGTTAAGTCCGGATTACCCTCAATCTTGGTAGGACGGCCATCGCTGGATTTGACCAGAAGCGGAATCGCAGAATTGCGAACCGGCATGGAGGTCGCAAAATATTGTGCCACACCGTGGGTGTAGTGATGAGGCATCTTGGAAAAAGGCACCAAGGCCTCTTCAGGACGGCGGCAGCCTGTCAGGCCCATACCCCCGAGTAAAAAGGAGGCACCCATGATCTTCATGAAATCGCGCCTGGAACTCCCATCGGGTGCATCCAAAACCGTTTCAGGAAATTCGCGTTCCGCCCATTGCTGGAACTCGGGCGAGCCGGTCAGCTCGTCCAGACTGCGCCAGTAGTCAGGACCCGTAGGTTTTGAGGAGAGTGTTGGATCGTTTTTCATCGATGACAGGCAGAACAGTTAATTAAGGATTCAACGCGCCAATCATGAACCATTTTGGCCTTGGCCTCATCCACGCTGTTGACGTTCAAGCTCGCAAGAATATTGGTCACGGTGGCATCATTCTCCTCCCAGCTCCAATCCAGATCCGTGATTTTGTCCAGAGGACGGATGCGCTCCTCAGGCTGACGATGGCATTCCAGGCAGAAACTCATGCCAAAAGGTTTGGCATGATAAACCTCATCCATTTCGTTGACAGGACCATGACATTCCACGCACGAAAAGCCGCGATTGACATGAACAGAGTGGTTGAAATAGACGTAATCAGGGACTTTATGAACTTGCACCCAGGGGATGGGCTTGCCTGTTTCGTAACTTTCACGCACCAAGGCCAGCTTGGGATCGTCCTTCCGCACTTGGTTGTGGCAGTTCATGCAAACCGAGGCTGCTGGAACATTGGAAAACCATGAGGACTCTACGCCATTGTGGCAATAGCGGCAGTCCATGCCCAGTTGCCCTGCGTGAATCGCATGGGAAAAAGGAACGGGCTGCTTGGGCTGATAGCCCACACGCGTATACTTGGGTGTGGCGTAATAGGAGATGGCTGCAACGGTCGCACTACCTAGAAGAAGCACCCCGACCAGTACTTTCCAAGGCAGTCCGTTCGTCCATTTAGGAAAGACGTCCGACATTCAGTTTAATTAGTTAATCTTGTCCTCAAATAATAGTCTAATAGCCCCAATGCAATGGATGGCCCTTATCTCCAGGAGCCAGTCCGCTTAAAATAGACTGGAGGCGGAGGTCGGAATCGAACCGACGCATAGAGCTTTTGCAGAGCCCTGCCTTACCACTTGGCTACTCCGCCAATCTAAATTACTGAATTGGAGTAACTTGTAAAATTTACTGTCCAAGGAGTTTGCGGCTCCCAAAAAGGACGGGTTCATCATTAACAAATGCTGTCCAAACTCGTCAACATCGCTTGTGAAAAAAATCACAAATTCACTTGAACCCCTATTCAGGTCTCGCTAGCTTGCAAATATTGAAGGATTTAAGGACTCCTCCCCGTCCAGCTCATGACCTCAGCACAGACAGAAGTCGGATACAACACTAAAATCGAGGGTGATGTGATCGTCACCAAAGTCGATGCTGTATTGAATTGGTTCCGCAAGAATTCCCTATGGCCCATGCCGATGGGGCTCGCTTGCTGTGCCATTGAATTGATGGCGGCAGGATCCAGTCGATTCGACATTGCTCGCTTCGGCGCCGAAGTCATGCGCTTTTCGCCTAGACAATCCGACCTAATGATCGTCGCAGGTACTGTGACCTACAAAATGGCCTTGGCAGTTCGCCGCATCTACGACCAGATGGCCGAACCCAAGTGGGTGATTGCCATGGGCGCTTGCGCTTCAACCGGCGGTATGTATCGCAGCTACGCCGTTTTACAGGGAGTCGATCGCATTGTGCCCGTCAACGTCTACGTTGCGGGTTGCCCCCCACGACCTGAAGCACTCTTGGATGCCCTAATGAAGCTTCAAAACAATGTCGTCTCCAAAGAACCTCTTTTTACAGGTGGCATTCTCAAGAACCACAAGCAGCCACAACCCGACCGCTTGGCAGGCCAACGTGTCTCTTAGTATTCGCCGGACTTCCTTCAAAACGTAGATGAGCAACGAAAGCCCTTCACCTGCAAGGAAATACGCTGAAAAGCTCCGGGAAGCCATGGGGGCTGCCCTGTCGGAGCCGTTGGAGTTTCGCGGAGAGTGCAGCTTAACTGTCCTCGATGCGACCCAGCTGCTCGCAGTTTGCCGTCATGCCAGAGATGAACTTGGATTCGACATGCTCACCGATCTGTCCAGTGTGGATCACTATGGCAGCGATCCCCGATTTGAAGTGGTTTATGAGCTCTACGGTATGAGCCATCACACCTACTTGAGGCTCAAGATTGCAGTGGATGAGGAAGCCTGCGAAGTGCCGTCGGTCACTTCCCTCTGGCGCACCGCCGATTGGCATGAGCGCGAGGTCTACGACATGATGGGCATCCGCTTCACCAACCATCCAGACTTGAGGCGCATCCTCATGTGGGAGGGCTACCCTTACTTTCCCTTGCGCAAGGACTTTCCTCTGGAAGGCAAACCCACTGACTTGCCGGACACAGCCTTCACCGACAAAGCACCCCTGGAGGGGGGGCCGTTTGTCACCAGCGGGGGAAAATCCGACTCGACGCAACGAGAACCACGGGCCAAGACATTCGAAAACGAGGACTGAAGCAGCTCACAAGGACCTGAAGGAACATGGCAATCGAAACCACCGAATGGAACACCAAGGATACTCTGGGCAAAACCCTGGAGGGTCTTGAGGCATCCAAGTCACAAGGGAGCAGCGGTCTGGAAGGCGACAAGCTCGTCCTCAATATGGGGCCTTCGCATCCTTCGACCCATGGCGTGCTCCGCATCATTCTGGAGTTGGACGGTGAGGTCATCACAAAAGCCATTCCGGATGTGGGATACCTGCACCGAGGCGATGAGAAAATTGCGGAGAACATGACCTACAATCAGTTTGTCCCCTACACGGACCGACTAGACTACCTGGCGCCACTGGCCAACAATGTGGCCTACGCCTTGGCAGTGGAAAAACTGATGGGGGTTGACAAAATTTTACCTGAGCGCTGCCAATACATCCGTGTCATTTGCTGTGAACTGGCTCGCATCTCTGCTCACCTCTTGGGCTTAGGAGCTTTCGCTATGGATGTCGGCGCGATGACCGTCTTTCTCCATACCTTCACCGAACGAGAAAAGATCTACAACTTGTGCGAATCCCTGACGGGAGCTCGTTTCACCACCTCCTACACCCGCATTGGCGGGTTGGCACGCGATTTACCCGAGGGATGGATCGATCAGTGCCGCCAGTTTCTTAATGAGGTGGAAAAGAATTTTGACGAAACCGAAACGCTGCTGACCCGCAATCGTATTTTCGTCGACCGCACCCAGGGCGTGGGCGTATTGCCGAAGGAGATTGCCATCAATTATGGGATCACGGGTCCCAATTTAAGAGGTTCGGGTGTCGATCATGACCTGCGTAAGACCAATCCCTACCTGATCTACGATTCCCTGGATTTCGATGTCCCGGTGGGCACGACTGGTGATTCCTACGATCGTTATTTGGTTCGCATGGAGGAGATGCGTCAGAGCGCGCGCTTGATTCGTCAATGCCTGGATCGACTGCCTGGCGGGCCCGTCAGCCTTGAAGATGGCAAGACCTTCCTCCCTCCCAAAAATAAGGTGCTCAGCAGCATGGAGGAACTCATCCATCAATTCATGCTGGTCACCCAAGGGGTTCAAGTGCCTGAAGGTGAGGTTTATTTTGGGGCTGAAAACCCGAAAGGGGAGCTTGGTTTTTACATTCACAGCACTGGCGGTGGCACACCGCATCGGATGAAGATCCGTGCCCCATCCTTCGTGAATCTGAGTGTGTTGCCCTACCTCTTGAAAGGAGAAATGATGAGCGACACCGTCGCCATCCTGGGATCGATTGATTTCGTTATGGGAGAAAGTGACCGATGAGTCTGGAAATACCAAAGAGTCTACTGGATGAGGTGGAGGAACTCATCTCGCATTATCCACAGAAACGCAGTGCCTCCCTGATGTTGCTGCATGCCTTTCAGGAACATTTCGGCCATGTCTCCAAAGAATCGGTAGAATGGATTGCCGCAAAACTGGATTTGCGCCCGATCAACGTCTACGAACTTGTCACCTTCTACCCCATGTTTCGTGAGGAGCCTGCAGGGCGTCACGTGATCAAAGTCTGCCGCACGCTCAGCTGTGCTTTGGGGGGGAGTGGTAAATTACACGGCCATCTTTGCCAGAAACTGGGGCTCGATCCCAAGGTTCATGGCCTGCAAACCAGCAAGGACGGAAAATTTTCCGTGGAATTTGTGGAGTGTCTGGCCAGCTGCGGGACGGCTCCTGTCATAATGTGCAACGAAGATTTCCACGAGGGCGTCAGCGCTGATAAGGCTGACCAGATCATGGACCAATGTTCATGAAACACACGATGATTGACACCCATCCATTTTACGAAGAGGGAATCAAAGTAGAGGAACGAGAGCTGAGGAGTGGCTGCCGGACATGGATTCGAACCATGACAAGCAGATTCAGAGACTGCTGTGCTACCGTTACACCATCCGGCAAGGATGAGTGGCGCGAAAACATATCAAAATAGGCTTTGGAGTCAAGCAACCATCATAGAATTCGATGCCAGAAGAATTTCGACTCATATTGAAAAAAGTGGATGAACCGGGATACACCCCGGACATCGACTGTTACATGCGTCATGGGGGTTATGAAACCCTTCGCAAGGTTCTTGCCATGCAGCCCGTGACGACCGATGAGGACAAGACCAAAACGCCTCAGGAACAGGTGCGCGGTGAGGTGATGACCAGTGGCCTGAGAGGCCGCGGGGGGGCGGGTTTCTCCGCCGGGCTCAAGTGGTCCTTCGTGGACCGCCGCAGTGGCAAGCCGATTTATCTAATCTGCAACGCCGATGAATCTGAACCCGGCACCTTCAAGGACCGCCAGATCATCCACAAAGACCCACATCAGCTGGTGGAGGGAATGATCATCAGTGCTTTTGCCAACGACGTCCACCTTGCCTACATTTACATCCGAGGCGAATTTCCACAGGGTGCCAAGTTGTTGAATCAGGCTTTGAAAGAAGCTCGTGACAAGGGTTTTCTTGGCAAGGACATCCTGGGCACGGGCTTTGACCTCGAAATCCATGTGCACCGTGGAGCGGGAGCTTACATCTGTGGCGAAGAGACGGGATTGATCGAGTCTCTGGAAGGCAAAAGAGCCTATCCGCGCATCAAACCCCCTTACTTTCCAGCGGTTCTGGGGCTCTACATGTGCCCGACCATCGTCAACAATGTGGAAACCCTCTGTGCCGTCAGGCACATCATGGAAATGGGTGGTAGCGCTTATGCCAAGCTGGGAACGCCACGCAACACAGGCACCCGCATCGTCAGTCTGAGTGGCAAAGTCAAACGCCCGGGCTATTACGAAATTGAGGTAGGAAAAGTCACCCTCGGTGAACTG
>Ga0255767_1001107_pt1 | contig 24326 bp, 22 predicted proteins | sample 071ome_24_FD_179967 | JGI IMG/M metagenome (GOLD analysis project Ga0255767, IMG submission 179967) | Coastal salt marsh microbial communities from the Groves Creek Marsh, Skidaway Island, Georgia - 071402CT metaG (version 2) | ecosystem: Environmental > Aquatic > Marine > Intertidal zone > Salt...
CATCCGGCATCCGGGTGCGTCGTGGCAACGATCTGGTCGAGGCGCGTGCGCGGCGCGAGATTATCCTGTCGGCCGGCGCGCTTGGGTCCCCGCATCTCCTGATGTTGTCCGGCATCGGCGCTGGTGGTGAATTGCAGCAGCATGGCATCACAGTGCTGAAGGATTTGCCGGGCGTTGGCAAGAATCTGCAGGACCATCTTCAGGCCCGTCCGGTCTACAGGACCACCGCCAGCACGATCAACAGCGAGACTCGCCACCCGCTGCAATATCTCGGTATTGGGCTTGAATATGCATTGCGGCGCACCGGTCCGATGGCGATGGCGGCCAGCCTTGGCACGGCGTTCCTGAAGACACGGCCGGAGCTGGAAACCCCCGATATCCAGTTTCATGTCCAGCCCTTCAGCGCCGACCGGCCTGGCGAGGGAACACATGAATTTTCGGCCTTTACCGCCTCGGTGTTGCAACTCCGTCCGGAAAGCACCGGTCATCTGGCGCTGAAATCGGCCGCGCCTGATGACCATATCGCCATCCATCCGAATTATCTGGCGACGAAGACCGACCGCGACACGCTGGTTGCCGGGATCAAGATCGCCCGCGCCGTCTGTGCCGCCGACCCTGTCGCCGCGATGATTACCGGCGAACATGCGCCCGGCCCGTCGGTGGCGGTGGATGATGACGCGGCGATTCTCGAATGGGCCCGCAACACGGCGACAACGATCTATCACCCGACCGGCACCTGCAAGATGGGCAGCGATCCGATGGCGGTGGTCGATGCAAGGCTACGTGTTCATGGAGTCGAGGGCTTGCGTGTCGCCGATGCCTCGATCATGCCGGTGATCACCTCGGGCAATACGAATGCGCCGGCCATCATGATTGGTGAGAAGGCATCCGACATGGTGCTGGAGGATGCGATGTGAGTTTCGAGACGGTCGCCAGCATCCTGCAGATCATTTTCGCCGATATCATCCTGTCGGGTGACAACGCGCTGGTGATCGGTATGGCCGCCGCCGGCCTCGCGCCGGAATTTCGCCGCCGCGCCATCATGATCGGCATGATGATGGCGGCTGTGATGCGGATTGTCTTCGCTGTCATCGCCTCGTTCCTGATCTCGATCAAGGGAATCCTGCTGCTTGGCGGGCTGCTTCTGGCCTGGGTGTGCTGGCGCTTCTACAAGGATCTGAAGGACTTCAACGCTGGCGAGCTGGCAGGCCCGAAGGAAGGCGAGACGCCAAAGAAATTCGGTGCCGCGCTGGTGACCATCATGCTGGCCGATATCTCGATGTCGCTGGACAATGTCGTCGCTGTCGCGGCGATCGCGCGCGAGGATACACGGCTTCTGGTCTTTGGACTGGCACTGGCCATCTTCATCATGGCTGTGTTCGCCTCGCTGATCATGAAGGTGATGGTGAGCTATCGCTGGCTGTCCTGGGCGGGGCTGGCGTTCCTCGTCTATCTGACAGCTGTCATGCTGCATGACGGGGCACGGGATTTGGGCTGGCTTTCAGCATGAAGATGGCCATGGAAAAACTGGCTTTTGCGAAACGGCAGCCCGGGAAGATCTGGCCGGGACCAAAGAAAGGGCCGGGAGACCAAAGAAAGGAATGTGATTGAGGTAGGGGCGTCGCGGAGCCTTTGGCGACGTTGCAACATTTTCGTACCGCGAAGGCGATAGAGAGCAGGGAGGACAAAATGTCTAAACTCTTGACCATTGTCGGCGCGCAGATCGCCGGCTTTGCTGCGGGCGCAATCATGATGACCAGTGCCATGGCGGCAACAACCTTGAAGATCCAGCTGGCTGTGCCGCTGAGTGCGGATGAAGCTGTCATGGTCAACAGCTTCGCCAGCGATGTCGAGGCCCTTACCGAAGGCGAGGTGAAGTTTGAACTGCTGCCGGCGGGCGCCGTTGTCGGTGTCGGCGATATCATCGATGCTGTTGATTCCGGCCTCGTTGATGGTGGCTTTGCCTGGACGCATTACTGGTCCGGCAAGCACCCGGCGGCGATGTTGTTCGGCTCGCCAGTTGCCGGTGCCGGCGTTGGTATCGACAACATTGCCTTCATGTCCTGGTTCCAATATGGCGGCGGCAAGGAGCTGTATGACCGCCTGTGGGACGAGATGGGGGTGAACGTCAAGGGCTTCATGCTGCAGCCTGTTGGCCCCGAGGCCCTTGGCTGGTTCAAGGAGCCGATCCATTCGATGGATGATTTCCGTAAATACCGGTTCCGCACGCCCCCGGGCATTCCGGGTCAGTCCTACAAGGATATTGGTGTTGCGTCGGTTGCCATGGGCGGCGGTGATATCCTGCCGGCGCTGGAAAAGGGCACCATCGACGCCGCCGAATGGTGCTGCCCGAAGCCTGATTCCATCTTCGGCTTCCAGAAGGTCCTGAAACATTATTATCTGCAGGGCCTGCATCAGGTTGTCGTGAATGCCGATTTGTATCTCAACGGAGATGTCCATGACGCGCTGACACCGACGCAGCAAAGGGCCATCGAGGTTGCGGCCAACGCATCGCTGATGCGCGCCATTTCCTACCGCATCATCGAGAACGGCAAGGCTCTGAAGGATCTGACCGACAATCACGGGGTGATTCTTCATGATACGCCGGCGGACTATTTCCCGGCCTATATGGAAGCTGCCAACAACCTGCTACGGGAAAACGCAGAGAAGAACGCATTTTTTGCCGAGGTGTGGCAGTCGCAAAAGGATTTTGCGGCCATCGCCGTTCCCTTCTGGGCTGGCGCGCAGGCATCCAATGCGGGTCTCGGCAAGGCCTTTGCTGACAGTATGAAGTAACCATGTGTCCCGGTGGGCTGTCCCAGCGATGGCCCACCGGTTTTTCGCATCATGTTGAAACGTGATGCCGACTTACGCCGGTCCGGGGAGGGAAGGTATGGCACAGGAACCAGATATTGATCAGCTTGATATGGCTGACGAATTGATCGCAGAACGACGTGCCGGCCGCATTGGCGACACGCCCGAGGGCATGCATCCAGCGATTCGTCTGATCGTTTCGCGGATTGACATTCTCAACAATTGGGCCGGCCGGATGACCTGTCTGATGCTTCTGCCGGTCGTATTTGCCATGGTTTACGAGGTCGTCGCGCGCAAGCTGTTCGTCGCGCCGACCGATTGGGCCTATGACACCAGCCGCATGCTTTCGGGCGCCATGTTCATGCTGGGTGCCGGATATGCTTTGATGCGCGGGGTCCATATCCGGGCTGACTTTCTCTATCGCAACTGGTCACCACAGACACAGGCGCTGGTGGATGGGCTGCTGTATCTGGTCTTCTATTTCCCGGCGATGCTGTTCTTTTTCTGGGTAACCTTTGAGTACAGCCTGAAGACATGGACGCGTTGGGAGCTGACGATGGATTCAGCCCTGATGGCGCCGCTGGCGCCCATGCGCACGGCGATGCCGGTCGGCATTGTGCTTCTGATCCTGCAGGGTGTGGCCGAGCTGGCGCGGGCAATTCATAACCTGTCCCCAAAGACAAGAGGCCGGGTTGCCCGCCTGCTTCCGGCCTATGCGCTGATTCTGGCGGTCATTTTCCTGAATGTCTTTTTCCCGGAGATCATGCCTGATCTTGCCCTTTTCGATGTCAGCCTGAAGGGTGCCGGTGGCTTTTCACCGAAGATGATCGGCGTGTTCATGATCGCGGTCATGTTGCTCGCCATTTTTGTCGGGTTCCCGATTTCCTTCACGCTGATTTTTCTTGGTTTCGTTTTTGGTGCCTGGGGATTCGGCACAAAGCTTGTCTTCCATTTACAAGGTCTGCAGTTCAACAATGTGATGCTGGAGCAGACGCTTGCCGCGGTCCCGCTTTTCGTCTTCATGGGGATCCTGATGGAGCAGGCGGGTCTGATGGAACGGCTGTTCACCTCGGTCCAGCTGATGCTGTCGCGCACCCGCGGGGCGCTCTATCTGGCGGTGCTGTTCGTCTCGACAATTTTTGCCGCCGCCACTGGCATTGTCGGCGCCTCGGTGACGATCCTTGGCATCATGGCGGCGAAAACCATGAACCGGTCGGGATATGATGTGCGGCTTGCCGCCGGCACGATCACCGCTGGCGGCACGCTCGGGATCCTTATCCCGCCCTCCATCATGCTGGTGGTGATGGGCCCTGTTCTCGAGGTGCCGGTAACCGACCTGTTCGCGGCGGCGATCATACCGGGCATTTTGCTGGCCGGTCTCTATGCCGCCTATGCGCTGATAAGATGCTGGCTGAATCCCTCTCTCGGGCCAACGCTGGCAGAAGACGAGCAACCGGTCGTCTCGTCGCTATACTGGCTTGAAGCTGTGTTGGTGATCGGATCGATCATCATTCTTTTCACGCTGATGGTGATGGGGCTGTCGGGTTCGCTGGTGGGGATGTTCCCGGGCTCGTCTCTATTGTTGCCGCTGATCTGGGCCGGGATGATGTATTTCGGGTCACTCTGGGTTCGTGCCACCAGTCCGAAGGGATTTTTCTTTTCCGCTCTATGGCATGAGTTTTTCATGGGGCTGGTGCCGCCCTCGGCGCTGGTGGCCTTTGCCCTTGGCTCGATCCTGTTCGGATGGGCGACACCGACCGAAGGTGCCGGTTGCGGGGCCTTCGGAGCGTTGCTGCTGTCGCTTGCCTATCGTCAACTGACCGCGACCCGCCTGTTTGAAGCGCTGGTGAAGACGCTGGAAATCTCGGTGTTGATCCTGTTCCTTGTCGCGGCGTCCAATTTCTTTGGTGCGGTGTTCTCGCGGCTTGGCACCCCCACAATGATCACCGAATTTCTGCTGGCGTGGGATCTTTCGCCTACGCTGATCCTGATCATGATCATGGCGATGATTTTTCTGCTTGGATGGCCGCTGGAATGGGTTCCCATCGTGCTGATCATTCTGCCGATCCTGATACCGGTTCTGATCAAGCTTGATGTCAATCTGACCTGGTTCGGCATCCTTGTCGCGGTGAATCTCCAGACCGCCTGGCTCAGCCCGCCGGTGGCGCTGTCCGCCTATTTCCTGAAGGGCGTCGTGCCGGACTGGGATCTGAAGGATATCTATCTTGGAATGATGCAGTTCATGGTCATCCAGCTGATCGGATTGACCCTTATCTTCATCTTCCCGCAGCTGGTGCTGTGGCTTCCCGCAATGATCTATGGAGATTGAGCCGGTCATGACCCGCAAGCTGCCCGAGGAACGGTCCGGCATGGCTATGCCGCCCACGCGCGCGGCATAGCCATGCCGGCGCGCCGGCATTGGTGACCGGCGCAACCGCATCTGCCTGGGTGCCTTGCGAGGCGCCGCAGACAGGTCGTCAGGCGCTGACGGCCTTCATGAAGCGATCACGAATGACAACCGGGTCCATTGTGATCACCGGCATCTTCGCGTTGCCGCTCTCACATTTGCAGACAATGATTGTCATCTCGCCGGAGTCCAGCGCCTCCTGAAGCACCCGTCCTGTATCTTCAGCGGCACATTCCACCACAGTCTCGCAACCACAGGCTTCTGCCACTTTGGCAAGCGAGGTCTTGCGTCCGGCATAGGTCGGCTGATCGCCGGTCGAGCCGTAGGAGCCATTATCGATAATCAGCAGGATGAAGTTGCCAGCCGGGTTGTTCGCGATGGTTGGCAGTGTTCCCAGATTGGTCAGAACCGATCCGTCACCATCAATCGAAATGACCGGTTTTGGCTGCGAGAGCGCAAGTCCCAATCCAATTGAAGACGCCAGCCCCATGGTGCCAAGCATATAGAAATTGCTTGGCTGGTCATCGATGGCATGGAGTTCCTGGCTGGGAATGCCGATGTTGCAAACCACCAGCTGATCGCGAAGGATAGGCGCGATTTCCTTCAGTATCTCGGATCGAATCATCTCAATATCCTCCCCAGAAGGATGCATCTGTCAGAATGGCAACCGGTTTGTTGCACATGAATGTGTATTTGATGATCTTGTCCAACTCCTCAACATCATCCCGGTGATGAAAGTGATAGGTCGGGATGTGAAGCTGCGCCAGCAAGGCCTTTGTGTGGACAGCCATCTCGACCTGACACGCAACAGGCTCGCCAAGTTCACCGCGATAGGAAATCAGCATCGGCAGCGGCATCCGGTAATATTGTGTGAGCGTCGCCAGGGTGTTGATTGTCACGCCGATGGCTGTGTTCTGCATGATGATCGCGGGACGCTTGCCCCCCATGAACGCGCCGGCGCACAAACCCATACCCTCATCTTCCTTGTTGGACGGGATATGATGGATTTCCTCGCGCGCATCAATTTCGTCAATGACCCCGGCCAATTGTTTGCACGGCACTGTTGTAACGAAGGATACATCATTCGCGACAAAGTCATCGACGATCCTCTTGTTGATATCCTCTTGCATGTGTCTCTCTGTAACCTTTTCCGTGAGATGAAAACCGGAGTTCAATAGTCTGTGAATACTACCGCCAACCGGCGCTGGAGCCTATGGGGCCAGAATGATTTTTGGTGATGCCACCCGATGGGCCCGGAGATCGGAAAAAGCTGCCGCACCATCCTTGAGGTCGCGCATTTCCATCCAGTCCAAGCTGCCGAGATCACCATTGAAGATCGCCGCGGCGGTATTGCGGAAATCTTCGGATGTGTAGGTATAGGTGCCCATAAAGGTGATTTCCTGCAATGTCAGGCGCCGTGAATCGATGCCGCCACTTGCTTCCCCAAGGCCGATATGAACAATCACGCCGCCCGGGCGGGCATGTTTGCAGGCCATTGCGCGGCTCGCGGCATAACCGACGGCATCGACAACGATGTTGAACTGGCTGTCTGACTCCAGCCTGTCCGGTTCGATGGCCCGGTGCCCGCCTGCCTGTCCGATGCCTGCCTGTCCGATGATTGCGCGGCGATCGGCATTCGGTTCGAGGATTACAATGTCCTCCACTCCGAAATGGGCAAGACTGAGGGCGCTGCCAAGCCCGATGGCGCCGCCGCCAATCACCAGCGCCGAGGTGCCACGCGGTGACACAAGGTTGATCGCAAGGCGTGAGGCATGCCATCCGCATGCAAGTGGTTCGGCGAGGGCTGCCTTTTCGAGCGGCACATGATCGGGAACGGTGATGACATTGACCTCCGGCATGGACAGCCATTGGGCAAAGGCGCCCTCACGGGGCGGCATGGAAATGATCTGGCGGCTGGCGCAAAGATTGTCGCGACCGGCGACACAGTCGGCGCAGGTCCCACATGTGACCAGCGGATTGACAGTCACACGCTCGCCGTCACGTGAGCCGCCGGAAATGGTGCCTGCCGCTTCATGCCCCAGAATAAGTGGTGCCGGCCGGCGCTCGTCATGTCCAAGATAGGCGTGCATATCCGACCCGCAGATGCCGCATGCATTGACGCGGATCAGGACCTCGCCATCCTGTAAGACCGGATCCGGCGCATCCCGAAACCCCATACTTTCGGGACCATCATAGATAAGAGCTTTCATTTTGCCATGAATCCTCCGTCAACCATCAGCACCTGGCCAGTCACATAGCTGGAGGCATCGGAACACAGAAACAGAAGCGGCCCGTCCAGATCCCCCAGCTCGCCGTTTCTGTTCATACAGGTCTGCGCGGCGTTGCGTGCCGCCCGTTCGCCATCGGCGAACACCGGGGCCGTAAGTTCGGTGGGAAAGAATCCGGGGCCAATGGCGTTGGCGGTAATGCCGTGCCGTGACCAGGCCTCGGCCATGGCGCGGGTAAGCTGGGCGATGGCACCCTTGCTGGCGCCATAGGCAATGCCGCCGGGGAAGGCGCGAAATGTCTGTAGTGAGGCAAAATTCACAATTCGGCCCCACCCTCTGGCCTGCATTTGTGGCACCAGTGCCTGACTGAGAAAAAAGGGTGCCGATAAGTTCAGGGCAATGGTGGCGTCCCACCCTTCGTGTGTCACGTCATCGGCTGTCTGACGCAAATTGACCCCGGCAGCGTGGACAATGATGTCTGGCGCGCCAAAAGGAGCGCTGATGGACGCTTTCAGCCTGTCCAGATTGTCCCGGTCAGCAACATCCGCAACAACAAACGCTGCGTTCTCGCCGCTTGTGGCCTGCCATTGCGCCAGGCGTGACTCGCGCCGCGCTACGCCGACAACCTGCGCGCCAGCCGCCAGCAATGTCTCTGCGGCCCGCAATCCAAGGCCGGAACTGGCACCGGTGACGCATGCAATCTTGCCAGTCAGGTCAAAGAGGCTGATGGGATCAGTCATTTGCGGACAGATCAAAGGTTTCATCCGGAAAATATTTCGCCAGCCTGACATCGGCTGCACGGGCGTGGCCTTCCATACCTTCGAGACGTGAAATGCGCGCTGTCGCTTCGGCGATCTGTTTCGCGCCGTCACGTGTGGATTTCTGCCAGGTCACGATTTTCATGTATTTGTGGACCGACAATCCTCCGGTGTAGCGGGCCGCCCCGGATGTTGGCAGCACGTGGTTTGTGCCTGACGCCTTGTCACCATAGGAGACGGTTGTCTCTTCACCGAGGAACAGCGAGCCATAACAGGTCAGGCGGCCAAGCCACCAATCGAGGTCCTCGGCCTGGACCGTCAAATGCTCCGGCGCGTATTCATCGGAAGTGGCCGCCATTTCCTCGCGGTCCTCGCAAAGGATCACCTCGGCGTAGTCGCGCCATGCGGCTGCTGCATTGTCACGATTTGTCTCGGGAAGATCATCGATCAGGGCCGGCACCAGCTCCATGACCTTCTCCGCCAGCGGCTGGTCATCTGTCACCAGCCAGACCGGCGAGTTGTAGCCATGTTCGGCTTGCGATACCAGATCTGTGGCGACAATCAGGGGATCGGCCGTCGCATCGGCAAGGATCAGGCTGTCTGTCGGGCCGGCAATCATGTCGATACCGACGCGGCCGAAGAGAATCCGCTTTGCCTCGGCGACAAACTGGTTGCCGGGGCCGACAATGATATTCGCCCGCGGCAGGCCGAACAGCCCAAAGGTCATCGAGGCAACACCCTGGACGCCACCCATCGCCATGATTTTGTCGGCGCCGCAAATACGCGCCGCGAAAATGATCGCCGGGGCAATGCCGACGCCGGGCCGCGGCGGGGAACATGCGATGATGGATTCGCAGCCGGCCACCTTGGCCGTGGTGACGGTCATCACCGCGCTGGCGATATGGCTGTAACGGCCGCCCGGGATATAACAGCCGGCGGCGTTCACCGGAATGGCACGCTGGCCAGCCACAAGACCGGGCACGATTTCATACTCGAAATCGGCGATTGTTTTCTTCTGCTGCTCGGCAAATCGGCGGACATTGTCGTGCGCAAAGCGGATGTCGTCCTTCAATTTCTCGGGGACCAGATCACACGCAGCGTCGATTTCCTCGGGCGTCAGGATGATGTTGCCATCATATTTGTCGAATCTTGCCGCATATTCCAGCGCCACAGCGTCGCCACCAGCTTCGATATCGGCAAGAATTTTCTGAACAGTCGCCGTGACATCCGATGCGTCGGTTGTGGATGTGCGATGCGACTCTTTCAGATATGTGCGTGTCATTGTCTGGAAACCCTATCGGTAAATTTCAGGCAGCAGGCTTGTCGAGATTGCCGGTACGAACGCGATCAGCAACACAACGACAAGCATGCAAAGAACGAATGGTACCGCGCGCGCGGCGATTTTCAGGATCGACTCGCCGGTAATGCCCGAAACCACAAACAGGTTCAGCCCCAATGGTGGTGTGATAAATCCAACACCAAGAGCCGTGATCATCATAACGCAAAACTGGATTTCATTCATGCCGATATTATCGGCAAGCGGCTTGAGAATTGGCGCGAGAATGACGATGTTCGGCGTCGTTTCCATGACGCATCCAGCCGCGATCAGAATGCCGATCATCAACAGGATCAGCAGATACGGGTCATCTGTAAGCGATGTTGCGGCGCCGACAAAACCCTGTGGCACGCCCATGATGGCAAGTGCCTGTGCCAGCGGCAGCGAGAACGCGATAATCGGAAGGATGACGCCGTTCACCTTGGCCGAACTGACCAGCATTGCCGGAAAATCGGACAATTTCAGTGTTCCCAGGATGAAGCCGATGATGATGGTCACGATCACCGCTGTCGCGCCGGCCTCGGTAGGGGTCAGCCGTCCGGAAAAGATGCCGTAGAAGATGATTCCCGGAACGATGAAGGCGTACCATCCCGACTTCACCGAAGTGGCAAGTCTGTCAAACCATTCGGAAAAGGTGATCAGGCCGCCATGCTCATAGGCGTGAAGGCGGTTCATGATGATGTTCGTCACCAGGATCGCTGTCAGGATCGCAAGCCCCGGAATGACAGCTGCCAGAAACAGCGTCGACGCCGATATGCCAAGCACAAGGCCGATGACGATATAGGCAATCGATGGCGGGATCAGGATGCCGGTACAGGCGCCCGCCGCAACCAGTGCGCAGGCATATGGGCGTGAATACCCTGACTCGACAAGTCTTGCGATTGTCATCCGCCCGACCGCAGCGGCCCCGGCCGCGTCAGAGCCTGAAATGGCGGAGAACATGCCGCACACCAGAACGGTTGCCGACCCGAAACCACCTTTGGCCCAACAGGTCAGTGCCTCCGCAACATCAAGGAATTTGCGTGACAGACCGGCGCGGACCAGAACATCGCCTGTCAGAATGAAAAGTGGCACGGCCGTCAGGGCGAAGGCATCAATGCCGTCGAACAGACTTTCGCCAACGAGGCTGAGCGGCAAGTCGCCGGACATCAGCAACATGGTGATCGCCGCTGCGCCAATGGCCGCCCAGACGGGAATCGCCAGCGCGATCAGGCCAACAAACAGGATGACTGGAAGATAGAAGTCCCAGCCAAGCTCCACTGTCTGATTAAGTGTGTTCCACAGCATCGCCGGGTTGCTCAGTCAAAAAGTTTGTCGCCTTCATAAACGGGCGTGCCGTTGCGAAGGCTGTTGATGTCGTTGCGAAGCGACTGCAGGAGACGCCAGATCATAAGGGCAAAACCGATCGGCACGGCCATCAGAAACCACACCATGGACACCCTCAGCCCATGACTGACCGATCCGAATTTGGCTGAAACCAGAACGGTCTCGAATGACCAGTACAGGGCGATGACAGCCACGCCCATCATCATCAGATCACCAAGGATGTATGTCAGCGCCTTGCCGCGCGGTCCGAGGTAATTCAACAACACGTCAATCCGGATATGCGCGCGCTCCCTGACGGCGGCGGCAGCACCGATCCAGGCGAGATAGATAAAGGAATAGCGGACGATTTCCTCACCCCATATCGAGGAGTAGGCGAAGACCTCGCGCCGCAATACTTCTACCGCCATGGTTGCGACAAGCATGACGTAGAAGATCAACAGCAACCAGCGTTCCGCATTCCGGTCTATGAGGCGCAGCGCGTTCATGGATATGTCCCTTTGCCGGTGCCTTGCCGCCTGTCTGGCCATGTTTGTGTCGAGTGGCGCTGGACGAGGATATCTGCCATGCCGGTTCGCATCAGGTGATCAACCCGGTTTGGCAAAAGCTGCAAACGAATTGGTGGGCACAAAATTTGGTGGGCACAAAATGACCCTGTGCCCACCATAGCTGTGCTCACTGCAGGTCCTAGGCGTCGTGTACGTAGAATCTGCCCTGGGTGTTTGCGGCGTCTTCCAGTTTCCCAAAATTGGCCATTGAACCCGCAAGCTCCTTCTTGAAGCTGTCCCACTCGGAGCGCTGATAGCCGCCGGCAGCTTTCCACTCGGCAAGTTGATCATCGCTAAGAGAGTGGAATTGAACGCCTGACTTTGCAAGCTCGGACATCGCGTAGCCACGCGCGGCCGGCACTTTTGCAAGGTTCATGTGGCCGGTCATCTCAGACCCCCACATGACGCCTTCCTGCACATCCGATGGCAGGCTGTTGAACCATTCAAGGTTACAGGAATAAACCTGGCTGTCCGGAACCGCCTGCGTGAATGTGACATGGCTCAGGATATCCTTGAAGCCGAACACATAGAGTGCGCCAACCGACGGATCCAGAGCGTCAGCAACGCCCTGCTTGATGGCGGAAGGTGTTTCACCCCAGGCCACAGGTGTCGGGTTGGCGCCAACCATCCGGTAATATTGCTGAAGCATCTTGGATCCGGGGACACGGAACTTCACACCGGCCAGATCGCCGGGCGTGATGACGGCGCCGGCACCGCCCTTGCGAACCGCCACAACGCGCGGGTCGATATTGACGTAGAACAGCGCCTTGAAGCCGTTCTGCTCGACCTTCGGATGGACTTCCTTGTTCCAGAAATCGGAGTGCACCAGATTTGTGAAGCGCTGGTTCGAGCCACACAGATAGGGCATGTTGATCAGATCGACCGTGGAAGCGAACGGCGCGAAATTTGACAGCGAATGCTGTGCAGCCTGGATGGTACCTGACTGGACCTTCTGCACGAGTGCGCCGCCGGCGCCAAGCTGGCCTCCGGGTGCAAGCTTCACATATACCTTGCCATTCGTAGCGTTCTGGATGTTTTCCTTGAGGTCCAGCTGCAGGATCGGATAGCTGCGCGAGGCGCCAAGCACATAGGCTGTGGCGACCGTCATCACATGATCGGCTGCCTTTTCGCGCTCACGCTCCTCTGCGGCTGTCTGCGCTACGGCTTCTTTCGACCACAGCATGCCATTGGCTCCAACAACCAGCGCTGCCGTGAAGCTGCCGCCAGCGGCAAGCTTCAAGAAGTTGCGCCGTTCTACGGATTTCAGTTCTTGTATATCGTCGTTCAATTTCTTTCCTCCCGAAACGAGCCTAATCAGGTTGTCTTTCCTTGCTTTCGGCTTCTTTTTTCAATATCGCGGCAACAAACAGGATTGCTGCCGTGAGCAAGACCAGCATTTCAGAGACATCGTTCAAAAAAGGCGTACGGGTCACCGACCCGATCACCACGTTTGATGCGAAGACCCCGAATGCCAACATGGACGCCACTAGCAGCATGAATTGCCTCCTAGTCTGATGACATCCCGAAAACTGTAAGCGCTTACATCGGAATAATGCAAGGCCTAAGTGTAAGGGCTTACATTGCGACATAATTTCGGTTTGTGTGAGTTGCTATTGGCGAAACCGGTATTTTAGGTTTTGATTGAAGTGATCCCGAATTGTGGATCCCCTTCGCACGGCCGGGTGAAACGCTGTGGGCCAGAGCAGGACGCGGATGACCATTCGTTCGGTACCGACATTGGATGACGTTGCAAAGCGGGCAGCTGTGTCAACCGCGACTGTATCGCGATGTCTGAATTCGCCGGAGCAGGTCAGCGAGGCGACCCGTAATCGTGTCAATGAGGCCGTGAATGCGCTTGGCTATACGCCGAATTTTGGCGCAAGAGTGATGGCGGCCAAGCGGACCAATACCATCGGGGCCATCATCCCGACGATGGAGAATGCCATTTTTGCCCGCGGGCTACAGGCGTTCCAGGATGAACTGCGAACAAGGGGCTATACGCTTCTGGTTGCCAGTTCATCCTACAAATCCGATGTCGAGGAGGAGCAGGTGCGGGCCTTGATCTCGCGGGGGGCTGACGGGTTGCTGCTTATCGGCCATGATCGCAGCGCGACGATCATGAACTATCTTGCCGCACGGAATGTGCCGGCGCTTGTGGCCTGGGCACATGATCCGGGTGCGGTTCTGCCGTCAATCGGCTTTGACAATTTTGAGGCGATGTGTGCCCTTGCCAGACAGGTCATGTCCCTCGGACATCAGAGAATAGGTCTGATCTCGGCGGCAACCGAAACAAATGACCGGGCACGGGCGCGTGTGCTGGCTGTGCGGCATGTCATGCAGGAGGCGGGTATTTCGCCGGACAATCTCCATATCATTGAAACCGAATATGGGATTGAAACAGGGGCGACGGCATTTCAATCCCTGATCGATGCTGGCCATGATCCCAGTGTCGTCTTCTGTGGCAATGACGTGCTGGCTGTTGGCGCGATGAAGCAGGCGCAAAAGATGGGGATCAATGTGCCATCCGACATTTCGATCACCGGCTTTGATGACATTGAAATTGCGCGTGTGGTCGTGCCCGAACTGTGTACGGTTCATGTGCCGCATCGAAAAATGGGCGCCAGGGCGGCCGGCATATTGGTTGACATGGTGGAAGGCCGACCATTCCCTCATACCACGCAACTGGATGCCACTCTGGAAATTCGCGGGTCCCTGTCTTCGGCGTCCGCGGCACGGTAGATGAAATTTAAACGACTGTTTATAACTTTCTGATACATAACCTAAACGATCGTATACATTTTCAGCTGGCATAAAGTATACGATCGTTTAAAATGGGGTCATGCAGAATGCTGTGACAGCCATCTCAGAAAGAACAGCCGAGGCCATTCTGGTGGCGGCCCGCAAGCGGTTTTCCAGCCATGGCTATGATGGCACCGGACTTCGGGCCATCGCCGATCTGGCCGGTGTGAATGTGGCGCTGATCGGACGGTATTTCGGATCAAAGCAAGGTCTGTTTCTGGCTGCGCTGCCGCCGACTCTCGATATCAGCAGATTGATGGGCGGCCCCATGTCGGAGTTTGGCGCAAGAGCGGCCAACCTGATGGATATGAGATCGCCTCGCGGCTTTGACCCGATGCTGGCGCTCATCCGGGCTGCCGCAAGTCCGGTCTGCGCGCCGGCACTGAAGGCCGCCCTCGACCGACAGGTGATTGCGCCGCTGGCCATGCGCCTTGACGGGAGGGATACCCATGTGCGTGCCGGAATGATCCTGGCGACGATGGCGGGTTATGACCTCATGATGCGGGTCATCGGCATCGAGGGATTGCGGGGCGCCGCCGGCGCCCAACGTCGCAACAGCCTTGCGGCGGCATTACAGCATGTTGTCGACAGCGATGGCGGCCCGGGATGATGATGCCAGACAGCGGCCTTGCCGTGTGAAGGGGGCTTGCTGTCATGGTCTTGTTGCGCCGGCGCCAGCCGCGATTGCCAGCGCCAGCGAAGATTGAGACTTGCTTATGGTTGACTTCACGCTGCCGACACCCATTTCGGCACTATGACGAAATGCCTCCCGAAAACGCTTTCCGTTTCAGAAATGGCCGTTTCAGACATGATAGCCGCCCTTGTTGCCGCCCTGCCCGCGGACGTGGACGCGGCCGCACCGCGCCCGATGGCAGGGGGCCGCAAGGCCGCCGAGCGGGCGCTCGCCACCATCGACCCGGTGGCCTATGCTGCCAGCCGCAATCACCTTGACGGTGCGGTGACGCGCCTGTCGCCCTATTTGCGGCACGGTATCCTCAGCCTCGATGAGGTCCGCAACCACGCGCTTGCCAAAGTGGCGGACCCGCGCCAGGCCGAAAAATTCATCCAGGAGCTGGCCTGGCGGGATTACTGGCAGCGGATCTATCTCGCCCATCCGGACCGCATCTGGAATGATGTCGAGGTCTACAAGACCGGCTTTGACGCATCCGAATACGACACCGAACTGCCAGCGGATGTGGTCGAGGCGCGGACCGGGGTGGCCTGTATAGACCAGTTCATTGCCATGCTCCATGAGACCGGCTATCTGCACAATCATGCCCGCATGTATCTGGCGGCCTATGTCGTGCATTGGCGGCGCGTGCGTTGGCAGGCCGGGGCCGCCTGGTTCCTTGAACATCTGATCGATGCCGACCCGGCAAGCAACAATCTGTCCTGGCAATGGGTTGCCAGCACCTTCTCGAAAAAGCCCTATATCTTCAATCTCGACAATGTTGCGAAATACACCGGCCATGACATCAACACCCGAATGTCGGACAACCGTGTTCTGGCCTGTTCCTATGAACAGCTGAGTGAATTGCTGTTCCCGAATCTGGAGCCGGCGCATGGCTGATCTGATCTGGTTGCATGAAGGCGCGTTGCGGCGCACGCACCCTGTCTTTGCGATGGCCGCGCCGGGGACGCCGGCGATCTTTGTCTGGGACCGTGCCAGGCTCGCGGCAGGCCATGTTGGCGTGCGGCGTCAGCTTTTCATCGCTGAAACTCTGGCCGAGCTCGAGCTTGAGATCCATGATGGCGATGCGACTGTCCTGCTGCCGCAACTGGCCGTGGCTCATGGTGCGGACCGCCTTCTGGTGCCGGCAAGCCCCGACCCGGCGATCATCGGGCAGCTTGTCATGATCAGGCAGGCAGTGCCGGCGCTGACGGTTGAACAGGTTGCGGATACGGCCTTTGTGACCCTTTCACAGGAACCGGACCTCGCGCGCTTCTTCCGCTACTGGAACAAGGCACGCAAGGCCGCCCTGCGTCCGCACGGTGTCTGAGACTTCCTGCCGTTGCCAGACCGGCGCTCCGGAAAGCAATTGATCCGGCCGTAACCTTTCCGATAAACTCCGCCTTCCGCATGACCGAATTTCCGGGATGATCAGATGACTGATATTCTTGCCGAACTCGAGGCGAAGCGCGTCAAGGCCCGTCTCGGCGGAGGGCAGCACCGTATTGACACGCAGCATGGCAAGGGAAAGCTGACCGCGCGCGAGCGGATCACCCTGCTTCTCGATGACGCCTCATTCGAGGAATGGGACATGTTCGTCGAGCATCGCTGCCATGATTTCGGCATGGAGGAGATGAAGGTACCCGGCGACGGGGTTGTCACCGGCTACGGCACCATCGGCGGCCGGCCGGTGTTCGTCTATTCGCAGGACTTTACAGTCCTTGGCGGCTCGCTGTCAGAGACGCATGCCGCGAAGATCTGCAAGATCATGGATCAGGCGATCAAGACCGGCATCCCGCTGATCGGGTTGAATGATTCCGGCGGTGCGCGGATCCAGGAAGGCGTTGCCTCGCTTGGCGGCTATGCCGAGGTGTTCCAGCGCAATGTGCTGGCCTCAGGCGTGGTGCCGCAGATCTCGCTGATCATGGGTCCCTGTGCGGGCGGCGCTGTCTATTCACCGGCCATCACCGACTTCATTTTCATGGTCGAGGGGTCGAGCTACATGTTCGTCACCGGGCCCGATGTCGTGAAAACCGTCACGCATGAGGACCTGACAGCCGAGGAACTTGGCGGCGCGAAGATGCACAGCCGTGTCTCCGGCGTCGCGCATGGCGCGTTCGAGAATGACGTCGAGATGCTGATGCAGACGCGGGCGCTGATGTCCTTCCTGCCACTGTCGAACCGTGAAGGGGCGCCGGTGATCCCCTGTCATGACCCGATTGACCGCCCCTCGGCGGTGCTCGACCAGATCATCCCGGCGAATGCCAACATGCCTTATGACATGCGCCAGGTGGTTCTGCAGATCGTCGATAATGGTGAATTTTTCGAGATCCATACAAACTATGCCGCCAACATCATCGTCGGCTTCGGGCGGATTGACGGCCGGACCGTCGGCATTGTCGGCAATCAGCCGATGGTGCTTGCCGGCTGCCTTGATATCAATGCCTCGCGCAAGGCGGCGCGCTTTGTGCGGTTCTGCGATGCCTTCAACATTCCACTTGTGACGCTTGTTGATGTGCCGGGCTTCATGCCGGGGCTGGCGCAGGAAACCGGCGGCATCATCTCGAATGGCGCAAAGCTGCTGTTCGCCTATGCCGAGGCGACGGTGCCGAAGGTCACGCTGATCACCCGCAAGGCCTATGGCGGCGCCTATGACGTGATGGCCTCGAAACATCTTCGCGGTGATGTGAATTATGCCTGGCCAAGCGCCGAGATCGCGGTGATGGGGCCGGAGGGCGCGGCGCGAATCATTTTCCGCGAGGATGCAAAGGACCCGGACAAGCTTGCCGCGAAGACGGATGAATATCGCGAGAAATTCGCGAACCCCTTTGTCGCCGCTGGCCGTGGCTATCTTGACGATATCATCATGCCGCGCAATTCACGCCGCCGCATCGCGCGGGCACTGGCCATGCTGGCCGACAAGCAGCTGGAAAACCCGGCCCGCAAGCATGACAACCTCCCACTCTGATCCGCAGCATTCCGCCGGGGCCCGATACCATGTTTGACAAGATTCTGATTGCCAATCGAGGCGAAATCGCCTGCCGGATCATGCGCACCGCCAAGCGCATGGGCATTGCCACTGTCGCCGTCTATTCGGATGCCGATGCCGGCACCCCGCATGTCACCATGGCCGACGAGGCGGTTCATATCGGCGGTGCGGCCTCGGCCGACAGCTATCTTCGTGCCGATCGGATCATCGAGGCGGCGCAGCAGACCGGCGCCCAGGCCATTCATCCCGGGTTCGGTTTCCTGTCCGAGAATGCCGCCTTTGTGGCGGCGGTCGAGGCGGCCGGTATCGCCTTCATCGGTCCGGCGCAAAAGGCGATCGCCGTGATGGGCGACAAGATTGAATCAAAGGCACTGGCCGAATCCGCCGGCGTGTCGATCGTGCCCGGCACCCCGGGCGCGGTCGAGGATGTTGACACCGCCCTCACCGCGGCAGCCGAAATCGGCTACCCGGTGATGGTCAAGGCCTCGGCCGGTGGTGGCGGCAAGGGCATGCGTGTGATCGAAAATGCCGATGAGCTGCCGGATGGCATGCGTGCCGCGATGAGCGAGGCGCAGACGGCCTTTGGCGATTCCCGCGTCTTCATCGAGAAATTCGTCGTACAGCCGCGGCATATCGAGATCCAGCTTCTGGCCGACCAGCATGGCAATGTGATCTATGTCGGTGAACGCGAATGTTCGATCCAGCGCCGCCACCAGAAGGTGATCGAGGAGGCACCAAGCCCGTTCATCTCGCCCGAAACCCGCGCCGCGATGGGCCAGCAGGCTGTTGATCTGGCGCGCGCCGTCGATTATCGCTCGGCCGGCACGGTCGAATTCATCGTCGGTGCCGACCAGGATTTCTATTTCCTCGAGATGAACACGCGGCTTCAGGTCGAACATCCGGTGACCGAGATGGTCTATGGGCTCGATCTTGTCGAACAGATGATCCGGGTCGCCGCCGGTGAAAAGCTGACAGTCACGCAGGATGACATCGTTGCCGATGGCTGGGCCATCGAGGCGCGTGTCTATGCCGAGGACCCGGCGCGCGGCTTTCTGCCGTCAATCGGCCAGCTGATCCGCTATCGCGAGCCGCAGGGTGACAGCGTCCGCGTTGATTCCGGCGTCGAGGAGGGCGGCGAGATTTCGATGTATTACGACCCGATGATCGCCAAGCTTGTGGCGCACGCGCCAACCCGTGAGGCGGCGATCACGCGGCTGCATCTGGCGCTGGATCACTATGAAATTGACGGCATCGCCAGCAACAGACAGTTCCTTGCCGCGGTGCTGGAGAATGACGCCTTCAGACGCGGTGATCTGACAACCGGTTTCATCGCTGCCGAGTTTGACGGTGATTTCATGGCTGGACCACCCGATGCTATGGCGGCATCCGGGCTGACGGCTCTTGGCGTTGCGATTGCCGCGTTGCAGGAGGAGGACCGCCATTTCGCCACGCCGGGGCACGAGTTCGTTGCCATCGACCAGACCGGCCGCAGGATGATGGTCGAAGTGGCAAAGCTCACCAATGTCGCCGCCAAGCTTGTTGTCGATGGCAAAACGATTGTCGTATCGGGGCGTATCCGCAGTCCGGTGCATCTGTTCGACGGGACCATCAATGAAGAGCCTGTCGCCGTGCAGATCCGGCAGTCGGGTCATCGCATCAGCCTGACGCGTGGCGCGGCCAGGCTGGCGCTGACGGTGCTGCCGGCGCGCTTCGCGCCGATGCTCGACCATATGCCGGCACCGGATGAGGGTGCCGGGGCCGACGAGATCACGGCCCCGATGCCGGGGCAGATCACCAGGCTGCTGGTGGCTGTTGGCGACGAGATCCGCAAGGGCCAGGATGTCGCCATCATCGAGGCGATGAAAATGGAGAATGTCCTGTCATCAGAGGCCGGTGGCACGGTCCGCTCGATCGAGGTCGCCATCGGCGACAATCTGAATGTCGACGATCTGATCATGTCGCTCGATCTTGCCGGTGAAGAGGGTGCCGGGGAAGAAGGTGCCGGTGAAGAAGGTGCCAGCGACAACGGCTAGGCGGCGCTGTCCTCGCGGATCATCTGCGCCGCTTTCTCGGCAATCATGATTGTCGGGGCGTTGGTGTTGCCGGAAACAAGCGTCGGCATGATCGAGGCATCGACGATGCGCAATCCGTCAACGCCATGAACGCGCAGGCGCGGATCGACAACATCGCCGCGTGCCGGATCGGGACCCATCCGGCAGGTTGATACCGGGTGATAGAGGGTGACACCTGTGGCCCGCGCATAGGCCAGAAGATCGGCATCATCCGCCGCGCCCGGCCCCGGTTTCATCTCATGATCGACATGCGGGACCATCACATCGCTTGCCATGATCCGGCGGGCAATCCGCATGCCGGCAACATGCACGCGGCAATCCTCCTCGGTGGCCAGATAATTGGGCCGGATCAGCGGCGGTGCCAGCGGATCGGCGCTGGCGATATGGACGCTGCCGCGGCTTTCAGGACGCAACTGGCAGGGGCCAAAAGTCATGCCCGGAAAGCTGTCGAACTGGCGTTTTTCGGGATTGGCGAAGCTGGCATGGGCGATGTGGTACTGGATGTCCGGTCCGGCAAGCCCGTCGCGGCTCCGCACGAACCCGGCCAGCATGCCGGCCGGCATCGACAGCATGCCGCGGCGGGTCAGCCCGTATTTCGCGATCTCCAGCGCCAGGCCAGGCCCATGCGCGCGCCTGTTCAGCGAGATATCGCTTTTCAACCGCCAGGACAGACGCGAGATATAGTGATCCGTGAGGTTCGACCCGACCCCGGAAAGGGCATGACGGGTCCGGATGCCATGCGCGGCAAGACAATCAGGGTCGCCGATGCCTGACAGTTCGAGAATCTGCGGTGACTGGATCGCGCCGGCGCTGATGATCACCTCGCGCCCGGTCCTGATCGTTACATCGCGGCCAGCCTGCCGGAAATGGACAGCTGTTGCCCGCATTGCTGTGGCGTCATCATCGGCGAAGGCCAGCCCGGTCACATGCGCGCCGGTGATCACCCGCAGGTTCGGGCGACGCCGTGCCGGGTCCAGATAGGCTTTCTTGGCGGAGAATCGCAGCCCGTTCTTCTGCGTGACCTGATAATAGCCGAAGCCGTCCTGGCTGGCGCCATTATAGTCTGGATTATGCGCATAGCCGCATGACTGCGCCGCTTCGATCAGCAGGTCGAGCGCCTCGTAACGGGTGCGCAGCGCAGCGACGTTCAGCGGTCCGCCCCGGGCGTGGAATTCATCCGTCTCGGTCGCGAATTCACAATGTTCAGCGAGGCGGAAGAAGGGCAGCACGTCGGCATAGCCCCACCCCGGATTGCCGCGTTGCGCCCAGCCATCATAATCGGCGGCCTGGCCGCGGACATAGAGCATGGCGTTGATCGCGGAGGACCCGCCAAGAACCTTGCCGCGCGGCTGCTTGATGCGGCGGCCATCGCATCCCGGTTCCGGCGCGGTCTCGAACATCCAGTTGATCGCCGGGTTGACCATTGTCTTGATATAGCCTGCCGGAATGTGGATCAGCGGGTTTCGGTCCTCGCCGCCAGCCTCGAGAAGCGCCACCGAGATCGATGGGTCCTCGCTCAGGCGCGCGGCCAGGACACAGCCTGCCGACCCGCCCCCGACAATCACGTAATCCGCAGCAGCATCTTCCTTCGACATGGCGTGATGGTGCCGCGTTTGCGGGGGCACGGCAACCGCAAAACCACGGCGTGTCCGCGTTCGGCGCTTCGGCATGACATGGCGTGATTTAGCGCGTAGTCTCGGCCGGCATTTCGAACTGGAGTCGACAGTCAATTCCATGGATATCCTGCTTGTCTGCCTGTTTGCCGCCGGGTTCAGCGGCGGCTTTGTGAACGGTCTTGCCGGGTTTGGCACGTCGCTCTTCGCGCTTGGCTGGCTGTTGCAGGTGATGTCGCCGCGAGAGGCTGTCGCCATCGCGCTTGCCTGTTCGGTTGCCACCGGCATTCCGGGCGTCTGGCAGGTGCGAAACAGTATCGATATAGGCCGGCTTGCGGTGTTCCTTGTGCCGGCATTGCTTGGCATTCCGCTGGGCCTGTTCACGCTTGATCTGATCAATGCGCGGATATTGTCGCTGTTTGTCGGCGCGATGCTGCTGGTCTATGGCGGCTATTTCGCCTTTCGCCGCAATCTGCCCTCCATCACCGGGCGGTGGCTGGCGCTGGAGGTGGTGATCGGATTTTTCGGTGGCATTCTCGGCGCGATGGCTGGTCTGTCCGGCGCCTTGCCATCGATGTGGCTGGCGATGCGGCCCTGGCCAAAGGGCCGGCAGCGCGGCATTCTCCAACTCTTCAACATGGTGATACTGACATTGGCCATGCTGTTGCTGGCGATGGATGGCGGGTTTGGCGGCAAGGTGCCCCATTATCTGATGCTGACGCTACCGGCAAGCGCGGTCGGTGCCGCATTGGGATTGTGGTTGTTCACGAAACTGACCGATCATGGCTATCGGCGTTTGCTGATCGCGCTGATGCTGTTCTCGGGATTGTCACTTCTGATACGTACGCTGATCACTTAGGCTGAGACAACAGAATCGAAATACGGGGTCCGAGCCATGTCCGATGATCTGATGTCGCCTGACGGGCGGCCACGCTGCTTTGGCAATCGTGCCGGGCAGGCGGAACTGGCTCATTACCACGACACCGAATGGGGCGTGCCGGTTCGCGATGACCGGCATCTGTTCGAAATGTTGACGCTGGAGGGTGCGCAGGCCGGGCTGAGCTGGGAGGTGGTGCTGCGCAAGCGGGACGGTTACCGGCGCGCCTTTCACGATTTCGATATTGACCGTGTCGCCGCGATGCCGGACGGCGAGCTAGAGGCGCTTCGCGATGATGTGGGAATTGTTCGCAATCGGTTGAAGATTTACAGCACGCGCTCCAACGCTGACGCCATAAAGGCGATCAGGCGAGATGCCGGCAGTTTCGCCGCTTATCTCTGGTCCTTTGTCGATGAGCGACCGGTGATCAATGCTTTTGCCACCATCGGCGAGGTGCCGGCTTCAACCCCGCTCAGTGACCGGCTGTCGAGGGACATGAAGGCGCGCGGGTTCAGATTTGTCGGCACGACCATCATCTATGCCTTCATGCAGGGCATCGGCATGGTCAATGATCATGTTGCCGGCTGCTGGTGCCATGACCGGCCGGAGCGCCGCGCTCACAGAATGCCGTAGGTGCGATCACGAAGATGCTGCGTCACCGCCTTGCGGTTGCCAAGGGATTTCAGCTCGCCGGCATGGATCGGCCGCCGCATTGTCAGCGAGACGGTTGTGCCCATCAGCTTGCAGATTTCCCTGAACATCAGCGAATAGGCAAGTGTCAGGCTGACCTTGCGCGCCGCCTGGAACAACAGCGAGTTCTGGCCGTTAAACAGGAACGGCACGGTCACCGTGTCGGGTTGCATCGCCAGCTTGGCCGCGAAGGTCTTCCATTCCTTGTCATAGGCGTCACCGACAAGCTTTGGTGCCAGCGAAATGGCACCGGCCGGGAAAATGATCACCGCTCCGCCATCGCGAAGATATTCGGCGGCCTGTTGGCGGGTCTCGATATTGGTCGCCAGCGCGGCTTCGGTTTCGTCGAAATCAATCGGCAGGATTTTGTCCATTGTCGCCGGTGCCTGGCGCAGCACCCGGTGGGTGATGATCTTGTAGTCCGCTCGCACCTCGGCCATCAGTGCGCACAGCACCAGACCGTCAATGACACCGTAGGGGTGGTTTGCCACGACAAGCGTGGGTCCGCGACGCGGGATTATCGCCCCGGCGTCACGCCGCAGATCGATATCGATGCTTAACCGCTTCAGCGCATCGGCCCAGAAACTGGCATAGGGCCGGTTCTCATCGACATAATCGAAATAAAGCTTGCGGATTTTCGGCTGGCCACTGAACCGTTCGATCGATCTGATCACGGTATTGGAAACGGGGCCCATCTCGCCGTCGGCAAAACTGAAAATAGGATGTGCGGCTGGTGAACTCTGCATTCCCTTTATTATGCCCCGTTTTCCGTTCGCTCCCAACTATGCCGGCTTTATCACCGATATGCGACAAGTTTGTGACAAAATGGCGGGGCGCCGGCTGGCGCGCTGACACCGCGCCGTCACAAAATGTCAGCAAGCGACAAGCAATGGTCGGCCTGCCGTTTCATGTGCGTGTCAGATTGACAGTCATCGACCGCACTGCCGGGTCTGTCAGGGCCGCGAAACAACCCCGAAATTCGCCGGGAATGGTGCAAGCGCCGCCGGCTCCCGGGTGAAATCAGCTTCAAATGCGCGGAATCACGTCCTTTCAGTTCACCATCTCAATACATTGAAACAAAACAGATTAATCAGAATTACCCGAAAATTCCGCTGTAATCTTGCTGAAACAGAAAAACTGTTTTTCAGATCATAAATTACTGTTTTAAAACAATAAAACCCTGGTCTTTTCTTAAGCGCCTG